>OJCR01000019.1_pt1 | contig 86521 bp, 73 predicted proteins | sample 1591611 | NCBI WGS metagenome assembly OJCR01 (sample SAMN05416815, study PRJEB24817) | seawater metagenome | isolation source: Sea water | place: Canada:Atlantic | collected 2013-07
GAGATCAGCCTCGGTCTCGTGGGCTCGGAGATGTGTATAAGAGACAGGGTCAGACGATGGCAAAGCCTTATTATTTCCGCTAGGCGGTGACGTGTTTTACCACAAGCTTGGCGAGAAAGGTGCCAAGCAGCTGCTCGATACAGAAGCTTTTGAAACCGATATCAAGCTTTCGCCTAAAGGCAACTACATTTCGTTTATTCGCGACCAGAACCTTTATGTAAAGCACATTGCATCAGGTAAAGAAACCGCCATCACCAAAGAAGGTGGCGGCAATATAAAATTCGGTATGGCAGAGTTTGTGGCACAGGAAGAAATGGGCCGCATGACAGGCTACTGGTGGTCACCAGATGAAAGCAAGATTGCATTTACCAAGGTGGATGAAAGCCCGGTCGACGTGATCACACGTTCTGAAATTTATGCTGACGACATCAAACTTATTGAACAAAAGTACCCGAAAGCGGGCACGCCAAACGTATTGGTAGAACTAGCTATCCAAGACATCAGTTCTGGCGACCGCACGTGGGTAGATTTAGGTGATGACAAAGACATTTATTTTGCCCGTGGTAAGTGGATGCCAAACAGCAGTACCTTTACTTATCAGTGGCAAACCCGCGACCAGCAAACCCTCGAACTTCGCGCTTTTGACATGACAGAAAGCAAGCAAAAGGTGCTGTTAACCGAATCGAGTGATACGTGGGTAAACCTGCACGACGACCTATACTTCTTAAAAGAGCAAGGCCAATTCATTTGGGCTTCAGAGCGCGATGGATTTAAGCACCTTTACCTCTTCGACAATAACGGTAAATTAGTTAAGCAATTAACGAAGGGTGACTGGGTAGTAGACAGTGTAGAAGCCATCGACACAGCAAATAACCATTTGTACTTCTCTGGACGTAAAGACACGCCACTGGAAAGCCATGTATATAGTGTATCGCTAGATGGCGGGGAAATAAATCGCGTGACTGAGCTTGGTGCTTATCACAGCGCTGCGTTTAGCAAAGATGCTTCTATTTTTATTGACCGTTTCTCAACCATAAATTCACCTGCCCAGGTTAGCCTTAACAGCGCAACCGGCGAGCGAATTACCTGGCTTGAAGAAAACAAGGTTGAAGAAGGCCACCCGCTGCACGCCTATATGGATAGCTGGACAGCCCCTGAATTTGGTGACATTACCACCAAAGATGGCGCAACCCTCAAATACCGTATTTACACGCCAGAAAGTGCAAAGCAAAACCCTAAGCAAAAACACCCTGTTATTGTTTACCTTTACGGCGGCCCACACGCACAAGTTGTAACAAACAGCTGGGCGGGTAACCGAGGTTTGCTGTTCCAACATTGGGTTGACCAAGGCTATGTAGTGTTTACGCTAGATAACCGTGGCTCTAACTATCGCGGCAAGGGTTTTGAAGATCCTATCTACAAAAAAATGGGCTTTATTGAGGTTGAAGACCAAGTGACAGGCGTAGAGTTCTTGCGTACGCTTCCCTATGTAGATGCGAAGCGCATTGGCGTACACGGCCACAGCTACGGTGGTTACATGACGCTTATGACCATGTTCAAAGCGGGCGATTACTTCGCGGCCGGTGTATCAGGTGCGCCGGTAACCGACTGGCGCTTATACGATACCCACTATACTGAACGCTACATGGGCACCCCAAATACGGATGACGATGCTTACACTGCGTCTTCAGTATTCCCTTACGCAAAAGACCTGAAAGGCGACCTTTTAATTTACCACGGCATGGCAGATGACAACGTGTTGTTTACCCATTCAACGATGCTATACAAGCATCTTCAAGACTTGGCAATTCCGTTTGAAACTATGGACTACCCAGGAAAGAAACACAGTATTCGTGGAAAACAAACGGGCATTCACTTATACAAAACTGTCACCAATTTCTTTAATAGAAATTTAAAAGACTAAGCTAAGAGTAAGTGAAGCAATAAAAAAGCGATGCCTTGTGAAAGCGCATCGCTTTTTTAATGGGTTTTACAAAATGGCTTGGCGGTATACAAAATGCTATACCCACAAAGGGGCACCATATTTGCCGTTATTAGCTAAACATCTGGGTTGCTAGGTTTTGCTGTACCGCCTGCGCTGATGACGCACTCAGCTCTATTTCAACTGGGTCGGCTTTACCCGACAACCAAATTTTAAGCTCAGCGTCGGTATCAAAATGCCCCGCCGTTTCAACAATAAACTGGGTAATCGATTTATAGGGAATTGAGTGGTAGTTTACTTTGCGCCCTGTAAGGCCTTGCTTATCAATAAGAATTAAACGCTTATTAGTGAACACGCTTAAATCGCGCACTAATTTGAACGCAGAAGTAACCGTCTCATTAGCCGCTAAAATGGGGGTAAGTTCCTCTTGAACATCTGCAGCGCTTGTTTCGCTTGCATTACCCATAATGGTATCAAATAAACCCATAACTATTTCCTTTTAGGCAGAGGCAAGCTTTACTCGCCATTGAACTCTATGCGCCAGTGGTTTGGGTTTATCCAAAGCAAAACCTTGGCCATAATCGACCTTCAGCTTTCGCAGTACTTCTGCTGTCGCATTGTCCACCACAAACTCAGCAACGGTTTGTTTACCCATGCTGTGCGCAATGTTATTAATTGCCGTTACTGTAGCATGATCAATAGGATCGTGAACGATATTTCGAACAAAGGACCCGTCAATTTTAACGTAATCCACGTCTAAATTTTTTAAATACGTGAAGGAAGACATACCCGCGCCGAAGTCATCAAGGGCAAAACTACACCCGATATCACGTAATGTAGAAATAAAATGTTTTGCCGCATTTAAGTTAGTTACTGCGGTTGTTTCGGTTATTTCAAAACATATTTTTTCGGCGGGTACTGTGGTACTTTGCATTCGCTGCGCGATTTTATGCAGCGCCATTTCATCGCCAAGCGTGATCCCCGACAGATTAATCGCTACCTTACCAACATTGTCGATATGCGCAGGGTTGCTTTCCAACGTTTTTAAGGTGTTATCGACAACCCATAAATCCACTTTGTTCATCAACCCGTGGCGTTCTGCTAAAGGTATGAATAGCCCGGGGCTAATAAGCCCACTCTCTTTAGAGTTTAAACGAAGTAAAATTTCATAATGCTGTAAGTGAGCACCTTGCTCTTCTTGCGGCACTGTAAGCGGCATAATCGCCTGGCTATACAATTCGAACCCGTCGTGTTGCAGTGCTTTATGAAGTGCATGCAATACTTGGTTTTCACTGTCGTCTATCGCCATTTGACTGTCGTTTTCTCGGAACACAAAGTAGCGATTGCGCCCAAGGTGCTTGGCTTTATAACAGGCATTATCTGCTGCCTTAATCAATGCTTCAGCGCTTTGAGTACTTGCGTTTATTTCTATTACACCAATGCTGGCACCAACGAAAAAGAGTTTATCGTCATATACGAAGCGGTAATTTGAAACGGCAAGCAAAAGTTTATCTAAACACTGGGTTACCTCGTCCAAACTTTGGTTGCGAAATATAATGCAGAACTCGTCGCCTCCTATGCGAGCCAGTAAATCTTGGCCATTTACAAATTGCCTAAAAATAGTCGATATCTCTTTTAGTAACTTGTCGCCCGCCGGGTGCCCACAGCTATCGTTAACCAATTTAAAACGGTCCATGTCGATAAAACACATCACGCTAGGCTTTGCAGGCTCCCTGTGAAGATTAATTGCCGTCACATTGGTTTTGCTATTTATACCACCGCTTTTACCGGTAACACTGAATGGGGTGCACTCAGCGCTGTCATTGGTATGTAGTAAAATTTCGCGTAGTTGCGCATCGAACGCGTAACGGTTGAGTAACCCTGTCAGCTGATCGTGATTCGCTTGAAAAAACACTTCCTCCTGTAACGCCAACTCTTTTGTTACATCGCGGGCAATACCTTCAATGGCAATTAATGCGCCCGCGTCATCTAATATTGGCGTATCGGAGAACTCCAGCACTACGGATTTGCCACCGCTACTTTGATAGTGAACCAGATAGGGCTCGGGCTTGTTTCCTCTTGCTATAATTTCGCGGATTTCAAAGGTTTCATCGGGAACTTGGCGAACGTATTTAGGCTCGTTTTTACAAAACGTTTCTTGAGCATATCCCAATATTTTTTCAAGGCCTGCACTTACGTAAATAAACGTGTGATCGACCGTTTTGGTGTAAACAAAGTGTCGGTGCATACCATCAACCAAACGCCGGTATTTTTCCTCACTGCGTTTCAAGTCCTGCTGAGCTTTAAACCGTTCAGTTACGTCTCTGACTGTAATCGCGATGTTATTTGCCGCTTTTACCACCTGTATTTTAAGCCACTCAGGGGCAACTTTATCGCTTGTCATAGGAAGGTGCGACTCGTAAGGCACCCCAGTTTCGGCAACACTTTGCACATGCTTGGGTATGTCATGTAGCTCTAGATAACGCATTTGCTCTGAAAGCGTCATAGCGTGCAGAACATCACAGGCCCCTCGAAATAAGTATCGACTATAGGAGTTTGACTCTACTAGCACAAAGTCTTCATCAGACGGTTGGTATATCAACAACGCATCCAAAGACGCCTCGCTAGCGGTTAAATACCTCTGTTGGCTGTCTGATAAACTCACCGCCCCTTTTAGCTGCTTATGCAATACATAACTCACCAAGGCAGTCATGATCAAACCAATAACGATAACCAGCATACCCGTATTGTAGGGGCTCAGTTGAGATTGCATAGAGAGGGTAAAGTCACGCGTAATGAAGGAAAACGGCGCGAGTGAAACTTGTGTGCCGTCGTTAACAAGTACGCCGCTTTCAAATAATATGGCATTGTCGGCCGCCAACTTAAAATTAAATTGGGGCCCCACTAACTCGCCTAACATGACGCCTAAAATAGACTGAACATCGAACCCTGCTATTAGAAACCCGAGCTCCGGCTCTTGAGGGCTGATAGCTCTGCCAATAAGTATATGATGATGCTGAGTCTGAGGTGAAAAGATAAGCGTACTTTCAAATTTTTCAGACATCGAGGAAATAGTCAGACCTAACTCGCTCATCGGTTGCCCGACTAAACGGTTATCCAGTCGCGTTTTAACCCCTGAATTTGGGGTAGCAATCCACTCTATATTGCCCTTCGCGTTAACAAACGCTAGCGATGAATATCCTTTTTGCATTCCCATAAGCGAAAGCGCTTGGGCATTAAACCAGTCTACCTGGTTCGGTTCAAACGTAGGCCAATTTCTCATTACGTTGTGAAGGGCTTGAATACGCTCGGTAGAAAAGACCTCTAAGCTGATTTTGACTTGCTCAGCCACTGTATTTGCCTTAGAGACTCGGGCCGCACGTTCTTCACTTTGAATGGATACACCCGCAGATACGAAAACGAGGGTGAGAAAAAGGAAAAGCACCGTAGGGAATGCATATATACGATGGTTAATTCTGCTCAGCATTTGCGTATCTCCGGTAAATCGCCGAGATAGACTAAAGTAGAATTATGAAACAAATGTGAATTGCCTTATATACAATATGTTGTAGGCTCTGGCGAAACATGAACACATCTGGCACTGTAGGGGATTAGTATCAAAATAGATAAAGCATCGCTAACCATAGAGCGCTAATTAATGAGTAGCACACCTAACTTTGACAGTATTAAACTCGCTTACGAGCGGATCAAAAAAAACGTAAAACACACGCCTATAGTGGAATCATCTTTACTTAACCACTGGTTAGGCCACCGAATCCTATTTAAAGCCGAGTGCTTACAGACGATCGGCGCGTTTAAGCTTCGCGGCGCCATGAATTTCCTCGCCCGTTTACAAGAAGAAGGTCGCCTTCCAAAACACGTGGTTGCAAATAGTTCGGGTAATCATGCGCAGGCGGTAGCCTATGCAGCTGCACACTTTGGTATTAAGGCAACAATTTTTGCCAGTGAAACTATTTCCCCTATTAAAGCCGCTGCCACGCAAAGCTATGGTGGTGAACTAAAGTTGTTTCCCACTCGTCCAGAGGCCGACGCTGCGGTAAAAGAAGCATCAAAAGCCCCTGATACGGTTTGGATCCCGCCGTTTAATCACGAAGATATTGTAGCCGGACAAGGCACTGCAGCACTTGAGGCTCTCAATGAGGTGGGTAAGGTAGACGCTGTATTTGCTCCCTGCGGTGGTGGTGGTTTGTTGTCAGGTACTCTGTTGGCAACACGCACATTGCAACCTGATGCACTTGTCATTGGTGCAGAACCCGCTGAAGCCAACGATGCTTCTATGTCGCTTCAAGCAGGTGAAATTGTTGCTTTAGACTATTCGCCTAACACCCTTGCCGATGGCGCAGCCACACCATCTGTTGGTGATGTTACGTTTCCTTTACTTCAAGAGCTTGATGATTTTTATGAAGTGGACGAGGTGCAAATTGCTTATTGGACGCAATGGCTGCACCATCTACTAAAGCTTCACATTGAGCCTACTTGCGCTATGACTATGGCGGCGGTTGCTGCATGGGCCGCCAATACGACACCAGGGCAAACCGCTTTAGTGATGTTATCTGGGGGCAACATTAGCCAAGCTTCCATGGCAAAAATTTGGGAACGTGACTTTTTGCTACAGCCACCTATCATCGACTTTGAAGAATTAAACGAAGAATAAAAATCATGAAGATAAGACAGAAATTAACTATGACTCCAACACTATTGAATACTCATCCTGCAAAGCGAGTAATGGGCGTTGTTGCCTCTGCCGCACTCATGGCTGCCCTGTCTATGGGAGCTTCTCAGGCTGCAACGCTTGTAAATAACGTGAAAGGTTACACGCTTAATGAAAGCGGCAAGCTCATCACGTTTTCTAACCTTGTTATAGATGAAGGCAAGGTGGTGGCACTAAACGTAGAAAAAGACAACCACCGTATTGATGAAACCATAAATGGCAACGGAAAGGTGATGCTGCCAGGGCTAATAGATGCACACGGTCACTTGCTAGACTTAGGTGCAAACTTACTCGAAGTGAACTTGCGAGAAAGCAGCAGCGCCCAAGATGCCGCCAAAATGGTGGCCGACTACGCTTTTGCCAATGCACAACAAGATTGGATTACAGGGCGTGGCTGGAACCAAGAATTATGGTCTGACAGGGCCTTTCCAACAGCGGCCGACTTAGACAACGTCGTATCTGACCGCCCCGTTTTTCTTACCCGTGTAGACGGTCACGCGGCGTGGGTCAACACTAAAGCCATGGAATTAGCGGGCATTACTAAAGACACTCAATCACCCGTTGGCGGTGAAATTATCAAAGATGCAAACGGCAACCCTACTGGCGTGTTCATTGATAACGCATCTTTATTAATAGAAGCGCATTTACCCAAAGCCAGTAACGCCATATATGCCCAACAGCTCGACGCAGCTGGTGAGCACTTACTTGCTAATGGTATCACGTCAATGCACGATGCCGGCGTCGGCAGAGAGGTTTATGACTTCTATTTAAAAGAGGCCGTTGAGGGCGATTTACCGGTACGTATTTACGCTATGATAAGCGCAACAGATACCGAGCTTTCGACCATGTTGGGTAACGGCCCTATTCGCGACGAAGACGACTTTTTGTATATTCGCTCGGTTAAAGCTTATGGCGATGGCGCGCTAGGTAGCCGAGGTGCAGCGCTTCTTGCGCCCTATTCCGATGCCCCACACCAGCATGGTTTATTACTGACTCAACCTGAAGACATGACGCAGCTTTTCACCACCGTTATAGGCGCAGGATTTCAGCTTAACTATCACGCCATTGGCGATAAAGCGAACCACGTAGCGCTCAATGAATTTGAAACTACCTTTGGCAATATTGGCGGCAGCGAACTCCGCCATCGAATTGAGCATGCGCAAGTAATTGCACCCGATGATTTGGCCCGCTTTGCCAAGTTAAAAGTGCTACCTTCTATGCAGCCAACGCATGCCACCAGTGATAAGAACATGGCCGAAGATCGCATAGGCAAAGAACGTATGAAAGGCGCCTATGCATGGAAAACGTTGCTAGATTCAGGCATTGCGCTGCCACTAGGTTCTGACTTTCCAGTAGAGTTAGCCAACCCCTTTTACGGCCTTCACGCGGCGGTAACCCGTCAAGACAGAAACAACCAGCCAGTAAAAGGCTGGTATGCTCACGAGGCTCTAACCGTTGAGCAAGCGTTTAAAGGCTTTACGTTAGATGCGGCATACGCTGGGCATATGGAAGACACACTAGGTACGCTAACGCCAGGAAAATGGGCCGACTTTATCTTAGTGGACCAAGATATCTTCACCATTGATGCGAAGGACATTTGGAAAACCGAAGTGCACGCTACGTACGTGGCAGGCAAACAAGTATTTGCCCAATAACCGCGAGTGTAGTGCGTAAATGAGCAATTCAAACAAAGGCCTTTTAAGCAAAGGAATTGGCGGTGTAGGTGCCGCCCTCTTAGTGCTAAACGGCCTTATTGGGGCGGGAATTTTTGCCCTACCAGCCAAAATGGCCGCTGAATTAGGTGCGTTCAGCCCTTACATCTTTTTGATTTTTGGCGCCCTGATGCTTGCTGTGGTGTGGTGCTTTGGGCAGCTAGCCGTCTTGTATCAGGAAACCGGCGGGCCAGTGATTTATGCCCGCAAAGGCTTCGGTGATGCCGCCGCGTTTCAAACTGGCTTCATTTACTATTTAGCCCGCGCAACCGCTATCGCGGCCAATATGCACGTGCTGTTACTTTACGCAGGATATGTTTGGCCTGAGCTAAACGCAGGGATAGGTAAGTCTCTAGCCATTATTGCACTAACAGCAACGCTAATCTTTGTGAATATTGTGGGTTTAAAAGCTGCGATGCGGGCACTAGACACCATTTCAGTGTTAAAGCTTTTGCCCTTTGCCGCTCTTATCGGTATAGGCTATTGGCAGTTAGATTTTAACCTCGAGTCTGACTCGTCAATGTCAAACACGTTACCGGCTTTTGATACCATTTCTGCTGGCGCCCTACTTACGCTTTACGCCTTTATAGGGTTTGAAACTGTGGTGGTAACCAGTGGAGAAACGAATTCACCGAAAAAAACCATACCTCGGGCCCTAATGTTAACCGTGTCAGGTATTGCACTGTTTTACTTTTGCGTGCAGTGGTTGTACTGGCATACGGTAGGCGCAGCAAAGCCCGATAGCGCGCCGTTGATTGCCCTTGCCGATATGATTTTTGGCGAAACCGGTGCGCTTATTATGACGCTAACTGCTGTGGTGTCTGTTGCAGGTAACTTGCTTGCCAATATGATTTCTACCTCTCGGCTAACGTTTTCCATGGCGCATCAGTCGCTTATTCCGGGCAAACTGGGCAAGCCGTGGTTAGGCAAAGTAGACGGAACGTTTGCTACACCTTACATCTCCATATTGGTATTGGGTATTTTCGCCGGCATGTTGGCGCTAAGCGGAAGTTTCGTGTGGCTGGCCATTGCGAGTGTTCTGGCAAGGTTAGTGGTGTACGCAATGTGTGTGTTGGTGCTCATTAAGGTGCAGAATCAGTTAACGCTTCCGGTTAACCTTATTAAGCGCGTGTTGCCTTTTTTAGCGCTTGCGGTGTGCGCGTGGTCTGTTACACAATCTTCAACCCATGCATGGTTATTTTTAGTGGGCGAACTCGTTATTGGCGCAGTGCTTTATGTCGTCCTACACAACAACGCTTCAAAAGGTTAAAAAGTGGAAATTCAAGTTATACCCGTTACCCCGTTTGCTCAAAACTGCTCATTAATTTGGGACTCATCTACTATGCTAGGGGCTTTTGTTGACCCTGGTGGCGACATTGAAAAGCTGATAAGCGCAGCTTCAAACAAAGGCGTCAATATAGAGAAGATCATTTTGACTCATGGTCACCTAGATCATGTGGGCGGTACGGTTGCTATTGCCGAACATTACAATGTACCTATTGTAGGGCCGCATGTGGGTGATAAGTTTTGGTTAGATGCCCTAATGCAGCAAAGCCAAATGTTTGGGTTTCCACCGGCACAGCCTTTTGCTCCTACTGAGTGGTTAAACGACAACGATACCATTTCAGTTGGAACCTTAACGCTGGACGTTCTGCACTGCCCTGGGCACACACCGGGCCATGTTGTATTAGTCGAGCGCACAAGCAATAAGGTGATTGTGGGGGACGTCATTTTTGCAGGCTCTATTGGCCGCACCGATTTTCCGCAAGGAGATCACCAGCAGCTTATCGATTCAATTAAGCAGAAGATAATGGTGTTACCCGATGATATGACCATTTATCCCGGCCACGGCCCGACGACCACCATAGCCACAGAGAAAGCCACAAACCCGTATGTTTCTGGGCAGTTTGGGTAACGTAGATGTAGTGAGTGCGTATTAAAAAGCGAGGTACGCTTATATCAGAAGCGCCCTCGCCTTTTTCGTATTTAGTCGGTATTTGGTCGTTAGCTGCCCTTGTTAACCACAGGTGTTAACTCAAATTACAGCTAGGTTAACTGCCACGCGCTTATTCGTAAGAACCGCTTGCGTAGTGTAATTCATAGCTGTGGCTATAAATTTCAAGGATGTTGCCAAACGGGTCTTCCATGTAAATCATGCGGTATGGTTTTTCACCTGGGTAATAGTAACGTGGCGCTTTCATGCGTTTTTTGCCACCAGCAGCAACAATTTTCTCGGCCAAACCTTCAACATCAGGGTCTTGAACACAGAAGTGAAAAATACCGGTTTTCCAGTATTCAAAGTTATTTTCTGGGTTTTCCTGATTGCTAAACTCAAAGATTTCAACGCCTACACGGTCACCCGTTGAAAGGTGCGCAATACGGAACTTGCCCCAGCCTGCCCCAAAGACATCGGTACACATTTCACCAATAGCCGAGTCATCTTCTACTATTTCGGTTGGCTTCATAATAAGGTACCAGCCAAGCACTTCGGTGTAGAACTTAACTGCGGCTTCCAAATCGGGCACCGAAATGCCAATGTGTGAAAACGTACGTGGATACGGTGTTTTTACTGCTTCAGTCATCACTTACTCCTTTGTAGTGCAAGTATTCAAAATGGCTTAAACGCACGGTTTATCTCAGTGGCCTTACGGCAAGTGATAGCGCGTTTAAGTGAACGTGGGCACATAGTAGCTAGACAAGCATAAAACATGAAATTATCATTATTTCTTAAAATGATAATTTGAATTTATAGCGTTATGATTAATCCAATTTGGCTGGATACCTTTATCACCTTAGTTGAAACAGGAAATTTTACCCGTACGGCGGAACAGCGCTTTATGACGCAACCCGGGGTGAGCCAGCACATAAAAAAGCTAGAAGATGTTTGCAATTGCGAGTTAGTGATTCGGTTAGGTAAAGGCATTCAGCTTACCGAACAAGGCCAGCGCGTTTATCACTACGCAAAAAGTCAGCAAGCCCAAGAGCAAGATTTTATTGCTAGCTTAAAGTTCGACGCACCGTATGAAGGAAAATGCGTAGTGGCGTGTTCTGGCGCAATTGCTCAGCGTATTTACCCTGCGCTACTTAGCCTTCAAAAACAGCATAGTGCACTTAATATTCACGTTGAAGTGGCGCCCCGCAGAACGATTTTGTCAGGCATTGCCAACAATACCCTTGAGCTTGGTATTGTCACCAACATGCCAGACACAGAAGATGTGCAAAGCGAATACTTAGGCGAAGAGCCGCTGGGGCTTATTCTGCCTCGCGCGCTGCTTGGTTCAGACCTTGTAACTTCGGATAACGCAAAAAGCGCTGACGTTGGTCTTCAAAAAGCTGACGATGATCTGCAAAAAGCTGGCGGCTCTATCAAAAACGTTGTCACGACATTAGGGCTTATTAACCACCCGGATGCCATGCACTATGTACAGCGTTACTTTAACGATTGCGGTGAAGCTGACCTTGCCAGCATTAACCCAAATCAGCTTCACCACACCGGCTACATTAATCAACTTTCGCAAATACTATTGCCTGTGAGTGAAGGACTGGGTTTCACCGTACTGCCTACAAGCACGCTAAACTTTGTCAGCTTTGCCGAAAAGCTCGCTGTATACCAAGCTAAAAACGATGTAACCGAGCCACTGTACAGCGTTCAAACCCCACATAGTACGCTTCCCGCCCGCTATGAAATCGTTAAAAAGAAAATCTCCCAAGTACTGGAGTCAGACTCTGCCCCCACAATTCGTAATTAGTCGTGCAGCGAGGGATCCGGTGCTACCATCTCAGCTTCTTTTTTATGTTCAGGCACATCCACTTTACCCGAGGCTATCACCTCGCCCTCTTGCCAAAGCTTCCATTCGCCCCGTTCGTATATATCCCACTGTTCGTCATTCGTTAACGGTTCTGTCGCGATAATACTCACCACATCCTTTGGCGTGGTTTCAGCGGCAAAATCAATTTCTACTTCGACATCACTTAAACAAGCCGGGCCAAAAGGCGCTCTACGGGTAATGCTAGCTAGCTTTGTACTACAAAACGTAAATAACCAGTCGCCGTTACTTAGCAAACAGTTAAACACACCTTGCTGCGCGTACTCTTTAGCTAATCCCACTAGGGTTTCAGCGAGTTGTTCAGGCATAGCATCTCGTGGCAAACTTTCTCTGACATTATTCATAATGTCGCAAAACAACTCTTCGCTATCGGTATCACCCACGGCTTCGTAGATACCTGTTCTTCGCGTAAAATTAGGTAACTGACCGTTGTGTGCAAACACCCAATACCGCCCCCATAACTCGCGGGTAAAAGGGTGCGTGTTAGCTAAATTGATGTTGCCCACGTTAGCCTGGCGGATATGGCAAATAGCATTTTTGCTCTTTATGGGTAGCTTAGAAACGAAGTCGGCAATAGGCGATGTGGCGCAAGGCTCAGGGTCGTGAAACATTCGCACGCCTTTACCCTCGTAAAAGGCAACGCCCCAGCCATCTTTGTGCGGCCCCGTTTCACCACCGCGGCGAGTTAGACCGGTAAAGCTAAAACATAGGTCTGTGGGAGTGTTCGCACTCATGCCTAAAAGTTCACACACAGCGTTTATTACCTCTAGCAGTTATCTCATAAAGTACGTTGAGAATACGCAAGCTATCACGTTGAATCAATTCGACATTGGTTAGGAGTACTGCTTTTTATCGAAGATACGAGAGTTATGGGGTCAGAGTACATTAGCTAGAAAAGTACTCTGCCCCCATTTTTCGGTTTTAAGCTGATAATGCGGTGTCTTGTTGTGGCAGTCTAATTTTCATTAAGGCCGATGGTTCGTCAATGCTGAGATATAACGTATCCATTTGCTCAACAAAGGTCGCTAAACCCGCGTAATACGTTTGTTCTGAAACAAAAGTAAGCTTAACGTTTGCGTTGCCTCTACCGAAATGGAAATGTTCTTGTGTTGAAGCTGCCGTCCAACTACCTGTTTCTAGTTGTTGAATGTTTGAAAGTGGAATAACGGTCATCCCCCACCATGAATTGTTCACCATGAGCTTATCTTGTATAAGATAGACTGAGTAATGCTTGCTAACTCTGTAATTAGCAATAAACATCACGATAAGGTAAAACACCAAGGTTGCTACAACAATGGCAACTGTTTCACTCCACAGTGCAATGGCGAGATAACATGCATACGTTGCAATGACAAGGGCGATACATACGAGTGACACATGCCACCATTGTGCAGACCATAAACGCAGGTTTGCTAAAACGGGAACATGGTTTCTACTAAAACGAGGGATGGCGTAGTACCAACTAGCTGGCTCATGAGCAAACATAAGTGCCAACTCTAGCTTCTTTGCTTCTTTTGACCCATTTTCATAAACATTATCGCCTTCGTATTGTTCCAGCATATGAATTCGCGGGTCGCCAGAGAGCTTTCGAGCCCCCCATAGCGCTTTAACTATCGTTACCAGAAGGAGAAGCTCAATTACCATCAATACGGCAATAATCGGGTATTTAAGATAAGTAATGAACTCAAAGTAATAGGCTAACTGCTCAGGGTAGTTATAGCGTGCGACCAAACTACTTAAAGAAATAATAAGTAATAATTTCCATAGCGCTTGTTTGCCAATTTGGATGATCCAGAAATAGTAAAGCGCAGGCAAAAAGACAAAATATGCCAACGTAACCAGTACGGTATTACGCCACTGCGTGTTTGCCCAAATACTTTTAAGGGAGAAGGTTATTTCAGGAAGGGTCGCAGGTAAAAATAACGTGCCCACATAAAAGCAGACAGCAGCGACTATTAGAAAAGCGATTCGGTACTTAACGGGCTTACGCATAATTCATCCTTGATGCGTTAAACAAGCTGGTTGAGAACCCAACCAGCGTTACGCTATACCATACTCGATATGTAGCAGCACAAAAAGAGTGAGTCGTAACAAAGGTGTAAGAAAATATTTAAGCTATGGAGTCAGAGCACATTGAGTAGTGAAGGAAATGTACTCTGACCCAATTTTTTAAGCGGCTTCTATTTTTGTTGTGTCTTCAAGCTCTATATCGCTGCCTCGGGTATCGCTTTTTGTTTGGCATGACTTGTCTGTAGTTTGGCTATCACGAACGTTCTTTTGAACCGTAATGGCAGCAAATAAGCTTAAGGTAAACGCCATGCCAAAAAAGCCTTTTTCGCTTAACAAGAGTTCGGCGTTCAGCAATCCAATAACTAACAGTACAATGGCTGAACCGGTGGCTACCGCTGAAGCTAAAAAGTATGCTTTGGTTGTAGGTACACCTTCCATTTTATCCCGTACCGTTTTTTGCAAGCTTACCACTGAAAATAGGCCAAATAGCATGATAGTGAAGTAATAACCTTTTTCGTTAAGGGCCATAGGTGCGTTGTACAAACCTATGAAATACGCACCTACGCCTACGATTAGTGCTGCCAGTGACGCAATTCGAAACGCTTTAGTGGGTTTATTAATGTTTTGCATAGTAAAACTCCTAAATATTCTTTATTTGACCCGTATGGGTAAACGTAACGGCCTTGTTCATTAAATCGTACTTTTGCATATAGCGGGCAAGGCTACCAAAGGTGGTGGTTTCTACCTTGCGGCCGTGGTCTGAGAGGGTTACGCCATCACTGAACATACTTGCTAAGCCAAGTTTCGCGCGGCTCATATGTACTTTTTGCGGTGTAAAATACGCTTTCGCATTAACCTTTAGCTGTGCAACATCGGTCGTTGAGTACATGGCTGCGTTCAATACATCAAGGGTATACTCGGTGCAGTTTTGGCGTTCACTATTAAACCGGTTCGCCACCACTGAATATCGAGAATTATGAAGTAGCTTAGCTTTGTCATCGCGGTATAGGTTGATTAAAGCCTGCTGTACTTCTACTGACGGAATAATAATTCCCGCTTCCAGCGCATAAGCACTCCAGAAGAAATCAACAGGGTAGTCAGTAATTAAATGACTTTTGCCCTGCTCTTCAGCGTCTTGATATAAATTGTGTATGGCATAGCCTTTCGCCGTATTACCGTCACTTAGCTGAATGCTTGAATAAATAGCAATTGCGGTATGGGTAAAGCGAATTCCTTTCGGCATATCTTCAATAGGTCTGCCACGTCTTGCAATAATAAACGCCCGCGCGCCTTCACTAGCCGCATACTTTTCTACATCTTTTGAAAAGGTCGCAATTGCTTCTGGCGTAAAGGTAGGCTTACCATGTTGCTGGCTCCCCGCGTATGCGTGGTGAATACCAGACATTAATAGTACAAGGACAAACCCGATTGAAGTTAAGTAGGCTTTCATGTTTAACCTACCGCTTAGGATTAGTTGTGGTTGTGATCACTTTGGTTTTAGTAGTAACCACTTGGTTTGGAGCGGGGTCTGCAGTAATAATGGTTTCGGTTATCACCAAAGGCTGATCATGCGCCACTGAAGATTGATGGCTTGCCCGATGAAGATTGCGAGCACTTTCATTCACAGCGCTTTCTACCACCGCGCTTCCGGCAACAACCACACTCCCGGTCAATACCACCGGTACTGCCACGACCGCACTCGCCACCGAAGCTGTTGTCGCTAAACCTTCAGAGGCAGCTAACACACTGTGCTTACTGGCTTTACCGCTATGGTCTATAGAATCATATGCCATCGCAGAATGGGAAAGAAGCGCACTACTGAGTAATGCAGTTAACATCAATGTTGAACGTGTATTTTTCATATCACTTGCTCCTGGTTTGTTAAGACAAGGTTTGCCTGAACACGTTCTACACTAGAACCAAGAATAAATTTCGTAAACCAAAATGATTAATGTAGTATTAAATTACACCACAAGTATAAAAAAGTAATACCATGAGCCAAATTAGCCTTGTATACGACACCTTGAAGCAGTGCTTACGCGAACAGCGACTCACCTATAAGCAGCTGGCAGAAACACTCAATGTGAGCGAGGCTAGCGTGAAGCGTAATTTCTCGTTACAAGCATTTAGTCTTGATAAATTGGAGCAGATTTGTGAGTGCTTACATTTGTCGTTAAGCGATTTATTCAGTCTTTCACAAAAGCAACAAGAGAAAATTTCACAGCTATCTGAACAGCAAGAAATGGAACTGCTCTCTAACCCTAAGTTACTGCTTGCCGCGGTGTGTGTAAGAGACGGTTGGCGCTTTTCAGAACTGATCAAGCATTACGATATTGATGAAGTGGAAGGCATTAAGCTAATGACAACCCTCGATAGACTGAAGCTTATCGAACTGTTGCCAAACAACCATTATAAGCTGCTTATTGCCCAAGATTTTCGATGGATCCCCGGCGGACCACTAGAAAAGTTTATGGAACAGGAAGTAATGGTGAAGTTTATGGATCCGAAGAAGAACGAACCGTGGATGTTTCGCTTTTACTTGCGAGGGCGCTATTCACAGAGCTCGGTTTCTATTATTCAGCGGCGTTTAGAGCAGCTTAGGCAAGAAGCAGCTAAACTGAGTAGCGAAGATAATGACTTACCTATTGAAGAGCGCCAACATGTGGGGTTACTTATGGCCATGCGGCCTTGGGAGCCTTCGCTTTTTGAAAACATGAAGCGAAAATAACCTCGTCGAAGTTTATTTGGGGGGTCAGAGTACATTTCGTAGAAAAGTACTCTGACCCCACGGCCTTAAAGAAATGTACCCTGACCCCGTTATCAAGAGGCGCTTCTTGCCTGTATGGTATCTGGTACCCTGTTAGACAGCAGCAGGTATACGACACTGGCTATTATTAACCCTACGAACCACGCGTAGGCGTAAAGCGTATCGAAAATGGCTGGTACGCTGTCTACAAACCCTGCCGCGTGCATAAAGCCGGGTATATTAGGCAAAATACCAATGACAAGTGCAGCTACACCCGCCATGTTCCAACCGTTGTTCGCACCGTATTCACCTGAATGTTGAAACAGCGCATCAATATTTAACGTCGATTTTCTCAAAATGAAATAGTCGGCAATTAGAATACCTGCGATTGGGCCGAGTAGTGCTGAATATCCCGTAAGCCATGTGAATAGATATCCGCCCGCAGTCTCAAGCAGCTTCCAAGGAAAAATAGCTACACCTATTCCCGCGGTGATATATCCGCCCATTCTAAAGCTAATTTTTGAAGGCGCCATGTTCGAAAACCCATAGGCAGGTGCAACCATATTCGCAGCGAGATTAGTGGTTAGTGTCGCAAGAGCTAGTGCGGCAAGGGCAAACACAACCCCCATGCCTCCCATTCGACCAGCAAGAGCGACAGGGTCCCAGATGGCTTCGCCATAAATGGTAACCGTTGCCGAGGTAACCGCTACGCCAATGAAGGCAAACAGTGCCATGGGTAAAGGTAAGCCAATAGCTTGCCCTAGCATCTGATCTTTCTGTGATTTAGCAAAGCGAGTGAAGTCGGGGATATTTAATGCCATGGTTGCCCAAAAACCCACCATAGATGTAAGACCTGCGAAAAAAGCAGACCAAAACTGCCCTTCTTTAGCGCCACCTTCTACAAACTGTGACGGCGTGGATAGCATTTCACCAAAACCACCCGCGTTAATGTATGCCCAAGTAAGAAGCGCTAAGCCCATTAAGATCAAAAATGGTGCAGCGAAGGTTTCGAGCCAGCGTATCGATTCGGTGCCGTGCTTAATAAACACCAAGTGCATTGCCCAAAAAGCGAAGAAGCACAGCGTTTGGGTAATATCGATACCTAAAAATGACAGCGCTTGCCCCACAAACGCGTCGCCGCTCACGCTATTTAAAATAACGTAAATCGCACTGCCACCTACCCATGTGTTAATACCGAACCATCCACACGCCACAAGACCGCGAGCCAGAGCAGGAATCTTCGCGCCTTTGGTACCAAAAGCACTACGTAGCAATACAGGAAAAGGTAAGCCGTATTTAGCCCCCGCGTGACCAATTAGCATCATTGGCACAAGCACAATAACGTTGCCTAACAGCACGGTAATCACTGCCTGATACCAATTCATGCCTTCAGACACTAGCCCGGCAGATAAGAGATAAGTAGGTACGCACACCACCATGGCGACCCATAATGCCGCATAGTCTTTCCACCCCCAGGTTCTTGTTGCTTTGTTGGTTGGCGCTAAGTCTTGGTTCCATAAATCGCCATCGTAATGGGAAGGTTTTGTCATGGGTTGATTGTTGGTGTTATCCACGATCTCTTTCCTTGTTGAGTTTGTAGTGCTCATAGTGACATTTAACAAACGTTGCTTCTTGATAAAAAGTCGCTCTTCGCGAAGTCTTTTACTCACGTTTAGCTTAATAAAATACAGCGTCTTTGCCTGTAAAACTGAAAGAAAAGCAAAAACACTGCCGTTTCGCGTGCTTTGATAAAGCGATACCTACATACCGTTTTGTACTTTTGGTATCTCTCCTAGTCACGCATGTTTTTTGGAGCTAAATTTGTCGCTTTATTCAATAGGAATAAAGCGCATTACTACTCAAATTAAAAATTACGCCTTACCGTTACGCCATAGGTTCTTGGCTTCGCATAGGATATTTGGCTGGTCCCATAAAAGCCCGTCACGTCAAAGCCAATCAGTTCATGGTCTGAGTCGAACAGGTTATCTACGTAGGCAGCTAAGCTCCATTTGTCTTGCCCGTCAACCCAAGTTAAACGGGTATCGGCAGTGGCATAGCTATCAATTTCATGAGCGGTAAAATTACGCGCGTTGTGAAAGGTTTCTGATTGATAGCTAGCTGACAATTGCGCCGCCATATTGCCGTTAAAGGCATCCCAGTTATAGCGAAGCATGGCAGACGCCTGAAATTCGGGAGTAAATGGCGGCGTTGTATCGGCAAAGTAACCTGAAGCCACTTCTAAATCTTCAACCACCGCATCGGTATAAGAGAAATTCACCATGACATCTACGCTGTCTGCTGGCGTTAAAAAGACCTCTAGTTCCACACCACTAAATGATGCTTCTTCATTGGTAACCACACCCGCGTTATTTACCCACGAAAACGATTGGTAATCGCTGTAGTCATAGTAAAAAACATTGGCATTAAACACGCCGCTTCCCTGCATAAAGCTGTGCTTTAAGCCAGCTTCGTATGAAGTCAGCTCTTCAGGTTCATAAAAGCTAAATCCACCTGATAATGGTGCATTGAAACTGCCCGCTTTTACACCTCGATTTATACCGGCGTAGTAAAGACTATTGCCCACGCTATACTCTAATTGGAGTTTAGCTGACCATAAGTTTTGATCGTTTTGTTCATCCATTACCTCTAACGAGGCCGTGCTAGTATCAATTTCTATAATGCGATCGTTGGTATTTTCATTTTGATAAACATTACCCAAAAAGTCTTTGTTCTCGCGGGTATAGCGCAAGCCGCCCACTAAAACCAGGTCATCGGTTAAGCTATAGTCTACCTGTCCGAATACAGAGTAAGAATCAGTTTCAAGCGATACTAACGTATTGTTTTCTTCGCCACCTAAAAAGAAGGTAGTGGGTGAACCCGCTAACCCTTGACTGTAATCCGTATCGATAGAAAGGTAATAGAGCCCCCCAACCCACTTTAAATCTGCGGTTTCACCTGAGAAACGAAGCTCTTGGCTAAACTGTTCTATGGTGCTGTTAGATTGAAAGATGAGTTCTGGCGATGCCGTTTGATCGGAATCAAGGCCAACGGTACGCTTGAATTCTTTATAATCTGTCATAGCAAAGAAGTCGAAGTCTTCGAAGGCATAGTCTAACGTTGCCGCGAGGCCTTTTGATTTAATCTTGTTTTGATCGTCAAAAGCGAAATCTTTATTTACTTTATTGCCCGAGCCGTCAGGGTCGAAGTTACCGTTGAAATCACCACCTTGAACGGGGCGGAAGGGGTCGCCGTTAAAGTTACCGTCTACACAAACGCCGGCTTGAATAGTGTCGCAGCCTAGCGGGTCATCGGCAGCGTAAATTACATCTATCACATTGCCATCAGCATCTTTTATCTCGGTGGTATTAACCACCTGATAAGGACCTTCACTTTTTGTGGTATCAGACCAGTTACCGCTAAGAAGCAACGAGCCTTCCTCGCCAATATCAAACAACAGCTGGGCGCGGAACGCTTTGGTATCATCGTTGTAGCCGTCTTCCCCGCCGCCCACTGACCCCAAGCGCGTATCGGGCGCTGCGCCGTCTTCATAAATATTTTCGAGTATTTCACCTTGCTGATTGGTGAACCCAGAAAGGCGACCGTAAATGCCCTCTGCAATTTCACCAGAAATAGCGCCTTCAAAGCGGTATTGGTCAAAGCGAGCCGCAGTGAATTCCCCGTAACCTTCTGTATCGGCGGTAGGTTTTGCGGTAACGGTATTAACCAAGCCTCCGGTGGCGTTACGGCCAAATAAGGTGCCCTGCGGGCCTTTGAGTATTTCTATACGGGCTACATCAAATAAGCCGAAGGTTTGCGCTTGAGTACTAGCAAGATACCCTCCGTCTACGTATACCGCTACCGGCGCTTCGGCCAAATCGGCGTAGTCGTTTTGCACCACACCTCGAATATTAAAGATAGCCCGTTGCCCACCAATATCCCCGGCTAACGACACGCCTGGTGTAAACGCGATAAGCTCGGTACTGCTCTCAAGGCCCAGCGCTTCTAATTGCTCGCCTGAAAAGGCGGTAATAGCAATACCCACATCGCTTATATTCTCGTTACGCTTTTGCGCGGTAACTTCAATACTTTCCCAAACATTCTCTGCAGCAAAGGCTGCTGGCGCACTTAACGCCATCCCAACGGTTAACGCCAGCAGACGCTTGTGTGTGTTTAACGTATGCATGTTTTACTCTCGTTTATAGTTCTTTTTAACAAGCCTTGCGGCGGTGTTGTCCCGATATTTTTATAAGAGTAACGGTCGACGTGAACTGCTTATCGATTGCCACTAGGGTGCAAACCTAAGGCAGGACTGGAGAGGAACTGCCAAAGGTTTGCGGGTTTAAATTGTTATTATTAATGGCTTAGTGTTAAGCCTGGTTCCAGGCGTAATTTGTTGTGCTTTTTCCCAGCTAACGTTAGCTTTTACGACAAGATTTACTTAGCGAACTAACCGTTTTTTCGAAAAAACGCCTTGCTTGCTAGCTAGGAAAAGAAAAGCTCACTCCTTCTCGAACGCCACTTGAAGGCCAACGCTGGGTGATAGTTTTGCGCTTGGTATAAAAGCGAACGCCGTCTGGGCCGTATGCATGAAGGTCACCAAACAGTGAACGCTTCCATCCGCCAAAACTGTGATAAGAAACGGGTACCGGCAGCGGTACGTTAATACCTACCATGCCCACTTGAATGTTGTCAGAAAAGTAACGGGCAGCTTCGCCATCCCGTGTGAATATGCAGGTGCCGTTGCCGTATTCGTGCTCGTCGATGAGCTGCATGGCTTGCTCCATACTTTCAATCCGCATGACTTGCAATACAGGGCCAAAAATCTCAGCCTTGTAGCTGGTCATTTCCGGCGTGACGTTATCGATAAGGGTTGCGCCCAAGAAAAATCCGGTTTCATAGCCTTCAACGGTGGGGCTTCGTCCATCCACCACCACCTTAGCGCCTTGCTCAGCGGCACTGGTGATATAACCTTCTACTTTCTCTTTGTGCTGCAGGGTAATAAGCGGGCCAAAATCGTTAGATGCATCGTCAAATGCCCCCACTTTCAAGCCTTTCATGGCTGTTTGCATTTTATCTACGATTTTGTCGGCCACCTCATCGCCCACCGCTACCACTACTGATAACGCCATACAGCGTTCCCCGGAAGAACCGAAAGCTGCGCCAAGCAACTGGTTTACCGCGTTATCAATGTCAGCATCTGGCATAACAATAGCGTGGTTTTTAGCGCCGCCTAAGGCTTGGCAGCGCTTGCCGTTCGCGTTTGCTTTTGAATAGATGTATTCAGCAATAGGCGTAGAGCCTACAAAACTCACCGCTTTAATGCGTTCATCATCAAGAATTTGATCAACGGCTTCTTTATCGCCATTCACCACATTAAATACGCCATCAGGTAGCCCGGCTTCTTTGAGTAGCTTAGCTAAGAAAATCGCGCAGCTTGGGTCGCGCTCTGAAGGCTTAAGTACAAATGTATTTCCGCACACTATGGCAAGCGGGAACATCCAAAGCGGCACCATAGCGGGAAAGTTGAATGGCGTAATGCCGGCAACCACACCAAGGGGCTGAAACTCACTCCACGAATCTATGCTTGGCCCAACATTCTTACTGTGCTCGCCTTTAAGTAGCTGAGGTGCACCACAGGCAAACTCTACGTTCTCGATACCACGCTGTAGTTCTCCTGCCGCATCATGGCTAATTTTTCCGTGCTCCGCGCCAATTAACGCGATAATTTCATCCGCGTGCTCTTCAAGTAAGCTTTTGAACTTAAACATAACGCGAGCCCGCTTGCTGACCGGGGTGTTTCGCCATTGGGGAAAAGCTTGTTGTGCGTTAACAATGGCATCGTTTACCGTAGCTTTCGATGCCAGTAAAACCAGTTTCTCTGCTTCTCCCGTTGCCGGGTTATACACATCTTGCATGCGCCCTTTGGGCGTACAGGTTTCACCATTTATAAAGTGGCCTACTACTTTCATTTCAAATCTAATCCTTTAGTTATGCGTCTTTACACGCGCTGTGATAGCCGCGCTGTGATAGCCGCGCTGATAATATAAAAGTGCGTCTGCCTCTGGGTCTTGCGTAATGTCTACCACCTGACAGAAAAGCACATCGTGTGTGGCCACACTTTTTACATCTGTGATAATGCAATCAAAGCTTACTGCAGCATCGGCAAGCCTTGGGCAGCCGGTAGTCGATTCCACCCACTCACCAATTTGAAAGCGTTCATTCATAGGCGCTTTGCCACCAAAGGTATTAGAAATAGATTGATGCTGGGAAGTCAGCGTGTTGATAACCAAGTGCGTGCTGTTTTTAAACACCTGATGCACAGAGGCGCTTCGGTTTAAGCACACTAACAGTGTGGCGGGGTTGTCGCTTACACTGCACACTGCGGTGGCGGTAAACCCTGCTCGCCCCTCTGGGCCATTTGTTGTAACGACATTTACGGCTGCCGCTAAGCTAGACATGCCTTGACGGTATGCCTCTGGGGTTACCGGGGGAAGCACTTCTGTTACTGCGTTTTTTATTGCGGTAATAGTCATACGTATATCCTTTTTCGTTAGCGTTACAGTATTTGACAAGCTTGTTCGAAGCTTAAGCGAGGCAAACGTTTATGGACTTTCTTGCCGTCGCCATAGCCGATGTTCAGTAAGAAGTTCACCTTCCACGTGCTATCTGAAAAGAAAGTCTCATTGAGTAATTTGGGGTTAAAGCCAGACATGGCACCGGCATCGAGCCCTAGTGCGCGGACAGCGCTAATTAAATACGCGCCCTGCATTGAGCTGTTTCGCATCGCCGTTTCATAAGCCGCCTCTGGGCTTGAGGTAAACCAGCTCTTAGCGTCTGCGTAAGGAAATAGCGTAGGTAATTCTTCATAGAATTCTTCATCATAAGCCACAATGACCGTACAAGGGGCTGTCATGGTTTGCTCAACATTACCGCTTGAAAGACAAGGTTTGAGTTTCTCCCGCCCTTCATCTGACGTAATAAAAACAAAGCGCGCCGGGCTGCAGTTTGCCGATGTCGAGCCTACTTTCACTAAGTCATAAAGCTGCTTTAGCACGGCCTCATCTATCTTTTTATCTAGCCAGGTGGTGTGGGTGTGTGCACCGCTAAATAGCTGGGCTAGACCACTTTCGCTAATAGGGTCTTTTGTTCCAATTTCAGTTGTCTCTGATACCGTCATTTCAAATTCTTTCCAGTGTTTTAAGTTGTTCGACAAAGTCTTAAATGACTTTGATAGCAACGCTTGTGTAGGAGCACGGCTTGCGACTACGCTACGCGCTGCAAATATTCCAATACCAATTTATTAAATGCATCAGGCACAGTAATGCTTGAGGCATGACCGCCATATTCCATCACCGACAGTTCGGCATTAGGCATGCGGTCTACTAACATCCGAGAGCGCTGCCAGGGCACTAGGGTGTCGTCTTTGTTCGCCAGCGCAAATGTTGGCGTGGTGATGCCCTTTAACTTGTCATCAATATCGAACGTGCTAAGTGCGCCAATACGAGCAAGCAAGTTATTCACGTTGGGAAAGTGGTTAAGCAAGTGTGCCTCTTCCTCTTCCAAGCGCTCGGCGTTTTGGGCTATCCAGTCAGGCGGAAACAGAAGTAACGCCTGTAGCTGTAGGTAAATATCTTTTCTATCTGCTGCCAATAAGGCTTTGCGTATGTCAAAGCAGCGCAGCGTGTGCGGGTTTGGGCTACTCCAGGCGTTTACTAGAACCATGCTTTTAAGCAAATCAGGCTGAGTTAACGCAAGCTGAAGCCCTACCAAGCCACCAAGCGCGTGACCAACGAAGTGACATTGCTGCACCTCAAGTTTTTTCAGCAGTACATCGAGTTCATCCGCCATGTGCAAAATGCTGTATTCACTGCACAAATCAGCCTCGCTCTTATTGGTACCAAGCTGGTCGTAAGTGATCACTCGATAGTGTTGAGTAAAGTCAGCCAATTGGGGCTGCCAAAACTTAGCTGCGCCACCTAGCCCCGAACTAAAAACAACGGTTGGCGCATCTGGCGACGTTAGCCCGTGAATTTCGCAATGTAACTTGCTGTGCATTTCGCTTTTCATACTGGTGCCGTCTGCCTGCATTTCAGAAGGCATAGAGCTCACCTACATAGAACCAATGGGCACAGTTAGCGGGGAGTCCAAACATAACCGCTTACCCTATGTGCGCGACAGAAGCGATTTCTATTAAGGCTTCTGGCTTTACCAGGCCAACCTTGATGCAATAGCGCGCTGGCTTTTCACCCGGGAAGTATTCGGCATACACTTTGTTTACCGCCGTATAGTCGTCCCAGTCTGTAATGAAGATAGAGTTAAAGGTCACATCTTCCATGGTGCCACCGGCTTCTTGAATAACGCTTTTGATGGTTTCTAACACGTGGCGTGTTTGCGCTTCGGCGTCGCCCACGTGAACCACGTCATTGTTTTCGTCAAACGGTAACGTACCCGACACATATAAAATGTTGTCAGCCATAGACCCTGGAACAAAAGGGGCTATCGGTGTAGACGTACCGGCTGGAATAATCGCTTTCTTTGGCATGTTTTCATCCTTCTCGTTGCGCTATCTATGCATTGCTACTTTGCTTAGCGCTTATAAATGGTTTCTTTCAATTTGTGCTTAGTGCTTTACCGCGCTGCTTTGTTGTACGTGGCGAGCCTTGGCCAATAAAACACCGCCTAACTCGCCCCCTCAAACACTTCACAGAACTGCGCCGTGGTAGATACCCAGCCGAAAAACGTTTGAATATTAAAAAGTGAGGCTTCATGAATGTCTGGCGGGCCGGCTTGATAGGCTGCATCAGCAAGTACTACCCCAAAGTACTCTAAGTGAAATCCATCGCGTAAGGTGGATTCCACACACACATTGGTGGCAATGCCGGTAAACACCAGGTTACGGATACCGCGGGCCCGCAGCATGCTGTCTAAATTGGTGTTGTAAAAACCGCTGTAGCGGGTCTTGGGAATAACGATATCGCCATCTTGCGGTTTTAGCGCATCCACAAGCGCATAGTCCCACGTTCCTTTGGCAAGCAAACTACCCTTAAGCTCTGGCTGTTTGCGCATGGTTTTAAGGGCATTCGATTTGTACCAGTTCGGTGAACCGGGGCCGCCAGCCTCTTTATAATCGGCATCCCAACCGTTTTGTAAGAAGACTACCGGCATACCTGCAGCGCGAGCGGTATCCAGCACCTTGACGGTATTGGCTATCACAGGTTCGGTCGTTGAGACATCAAACCCAGCCTTATCTAAATACCCGTTTTTACTGGCGTATGCGTTTTGTAAATCCACTACGATAACGGCGGTCTCACTGGGGTTTAACGTTAAAGGTTCAGGTTTAGCGGGCAATACAGGCTGCCCGGTTTGGCGTTCCTGAAAACAGCCTGAGACTTCAAACACATCACCGGCAGACATTAGGCAGCTCCTGATGTGTTTAGCAGGTGCTGGCGCGATTTCATCAGTGGCTGAATTTTAGTACCGAAGTCATCCATACCTTTTAAGAAATCATCAAACGTTAGCAGTACCCCTTCACAACCCGGAACCGTCGCAATTTCATCGAGCATTGAAGCTACCGACGCATACGAGCCAACTAGCGTTCCCATATTCAGGTTAACTGCAGACGTGGGGTTGGTCATATCGCGAATGTTAGTGTCTTTGCCCGACTTCTTATCAGCGGCACCTTGGGTTGCCATCCAATCTAATGCCGACTGATCTTTTCCGTCTTTATAGCTTTCCCACTTTGCCATGGCTTTTTCGTCGGTTTCATCGGCAATGACCATAACAAGTACCGCAGAACCTACGCTACGACCGTGCTTTTCCGCCGCTTCGGTTAAACGGGCTGCGGTAGGTGCGAATGCGGTGGGCGTATTCACACCTTTGCCAAAGCAGAAGTTATAGTCGGCATGACGGGCAGAGAAATCCATGCCCGCGGCACTTTGGCCCGCGCAGATAAGCGGTATCTTACGCTGAGGTTTAGGCAGCATTCGGCAGTCATCCATTTGGAAGTGCTCGCCTTTAAAATCACTTTTTCCCGTTTCCCACAACTCTTTAACCACCGTGATGTATTCATCAAGGTACTCATAGCGATTACCAAAGAATTCGTCGCCAGGCCACATGCCCATTTGGGAGTACTCGGGGCGCTGCCACCCGGTAACTAAGTTCACGCCAAAGCGGCCGTTAGAAATGGAATCGATAGTGGTTGCCATACGCGCCATAATCGCTGGCGGTAAAACTAACGTGGCGGCTGTGGCATATAGCTGAATTTTTGAAGTAACGGCAGCAAGACCGGCCATTAGGGTGAACGATTCTAAGTTGTAATCCCAAAACTCCGTTTCACCGCCAAATCCTCGTAACTTGATCATCGAGAGTGCGAAATCCATATCGTACTTTTCAGCCTTCATCACAATCTCTTTGTTGAGATCGAACGTTGGTTTGAACTGAGGTGAATTTTTAGAAATTAACCAGCCGTTGTTACCAATCGGAATAAATACACCAATATCCATGTTGTTCCCTCTGCTTGTATGCGTTTTGAGCTGTTTAAACAGCTTTTTGTCAGGTTGCCGAGTTCAAATATTTGAAGAGGCGGTACAAAGACTGAACAGCATAAAACAGGCCAATTAATTTACTTGTTAATTTTCAACAACTTAACATGGCGTCAAGTTTAAAATGGACCTTTTGGTTCAATTTGAAACATCCAGTCCAGTGCAGGTGAACTTATTTGGTGCAATTTTGTGCAAAGCGGTTTATCGCTACACTAACTCCGCGTAAACTAGGTATATGAATATAAAATGCTGCAGTTAAGAAGTGATGAAGTCTGAAGGTAAAGCAACTACAAAACCAGCCCGCGCATTTAGCCCCACGGCCCAAAAACGCCGAGAAAAAGCACTGAAGGAAAAGCGCGCTCGAATTATGCAGGCAGCCCTTACGTTGTTTTCAAAAAATGGAGTAAGCGGAACAACGGTGGAACAAATATCCGAGCTAGCCAACGTATCGAAAAGCAACTTACTTTATTATTTTAAAAGCAAAGATGGGCTGTATTTATCAGTGATCACTCACCTACTAGATGTGTGGTTAAGTCCCCTACAAAGCTTTTCTGCAGAGCAAGAGCCTATAGAAACGTTAAGAGAGTACATTAAAGTTAAGCTTGAAATGTCGCGAGACAACCCCGCCGAATCCAAGCTTTTTTGTATGGAAGTAGTACAAGGTGCACCGCTTTTGATCAAAGAATTAGAGACACCGCTTAAAGCCTTGCTCGACGCCAAAAGCGCCGTAATCAATGAGTGGATTACTGCAGGTAAACTCAATGCAGTAGAGCCCGTTCATTTAATATTTAGCATCTGGGCCATAACTCAACATTACGCAGACTTCAGTGTTCAGATAAAGGCCGTCACTGGCAACGATTTAAGCGACCCCGTTTTTTTTGAAAGCACCTTAAAGAACATTCAGCATATTATTTTAGATGGCTTGCAGCCCCACTAATTGCTATATGGGCAACAGCGAGGAACTTTCCTTCAAGAATTTTTCAAGACGCTCGATGTTGCTTATCACAACCCCGCCATAGCGCTTTTCAAGGAGTTGCATGTCATATAATTTAGTGAGCGACTTATGCGCGGTAAGTACTGTAACGCCAAGCCTTTCGGCATAATCACTTTGGCGCAAAGGTATGAAGTCGCGTCGAGAGGTTAAATGCGCCTGGTAAATGAGTTTGGCTAACTGAACGTGAGTGGGTAAACGGCGAATATCATCCAGCCTCTCTAACGCGGCGTGTAGCTTTATTGCTAAAGAACGTGTAATAAAAGCAGCAATAGCAGGATGTTGGCTTACCAGTGAATGAAATGCTGGCTCGGGAATTTGTAATATTTTACATTCAGTTAGCGCTTGGGCGTGGTGTGTTCTAGCAAGTGATGCATACAAAGTAAACTCGCCAAAGGTGTCTCCCCTGCGCAAAATCGTTGTAATTTGATAGCTGCCATCTAAGCCATAGTTTCCTATTTTCACCTCTCCCGAGACAACGATAGACAGCCCTTTATTCTTGCTTCCTCTATCATGAATTGTAGCGCTAGCCGCATAGGCTTTAACGTTACCGTAAGGCATACAGTTATCAAGGTAGTCGTCGGGCATCACCGTTTGCGCTATACCGTGAATGTAAGACATACGACTCCAAAATTATACTTGTATATATTCTTGAATGTTAACTCAATGTAAATTGTTCGACAACATTCAAATAGCAGGTAATACAATAATGAATTATCAGTGGGCAATTTTGGCGGTGTTCATCACCTTTGCGCTGTTGGAAGCAAAAAACGGTAAGCTATTTAAAAAGTCCAGCGAAGTCAGTGATGATGGGAAGGTAGAGCTTATCGGTACGTTGCTGTTGTTTGTGGTAACCCAACCTTTTGTCCTGTTTAGTTCTGCCGCCATCATGGCGTTAGCCTTTCCTCAGATTCAAGGTGCACTTGCCGACTCGCCGGTCCTTATACACATCGCGCTGCTATTGATATTCGATGACATGATGCAATACTGGTGGCATAGACTATCTCACTCCACGCGCTTTCTTTATAACTTGCACAGGGCTCACCACAACGCCAAATACATGAGCGTTCGCATCATCTACAGGAACAACTTTTTCTATTACTTATTTATGCCTTCGCTGTGGTTTTCTGGTGCACTGATTTATTTAGGGCTAGGGTGGACTTACGCATTCTATTTGGTGGTCAAGCTTACCGTAATCACAGGCGCACACGCCGAGTGGAAATGGGATAGACTGCTATATCAAACGCCATGGCTACATCCCATAGCTTGGGTGGTAGAGCGCACAATATCTACCCCTTCGACACACAGTGCCCACCATGGCTTAAAAGCGGATGATGGCATTACCAACTACAAAGGTAATTATGGAAATCTGTTATTCTTTTGGGATGTGCTATTTGGTACCGCTAAAATCACGCGCCAATATCCTGCGCAATACGGCATAGAAGGCATGTTTTACGCTAACTGGAAAGAGCAACTGATATGGCCGCTATATAAGACGCCGAGAAAGCCAAAGCGTGTACAAACTGAAACTGTCCACACACATGCACCACCGCCCGCCTCAGAATCACAAACAATGCACCATGCTGTAAAAGGCAAGGCCTAATTTGGTATAAACGAGCTATGGGGTCAGAGTAATCACTCTGCCCCCATAATCTATTAAGTTCGTGGTAAACTAACTGCTCGAACTTAGACAAAACAGCGACACGTTATGAACCAACAACCCAATAACCCACTTCACGGCTTAACCCTAGAGAAAATCGTCACTCAACTTCACGAACGATACGGGTGGGATGGGTTGTATTACCGAATCAAGGTGAACTGCTTTAACAACGACCCCTCGATTAAATCGTCGCTCAAATTTTTAAGAAAAACACAGTGGGCAAGGGATAAAGTAGAGCAACTTTACATTCAAACGTTTAGTGATAAATAGCTAACAGGGCAGCGTTTTACACTGACCCCATTTTTTTACGCAGTAGCGCTTAGGCGTCTTTATAGAGCGTAGCTATCCACTTTTCTTCATTGATAAAGTTCCAACTCCAATCAGACCATTTATCTTCTAGGCCCATGGTTTTGACTTCATCGAGAGTCTTTCCGTCTTGTTTAAGCGCTTTGACGTAGTTAAACGTCTCGCTGATCATGCTTAAAAACGCAGTGTATTCCTGCTTGTTGCTGATATCACCGTGACCAGGAATAATGACGGTGTCATCGTCAATTTTGGCTAGCAGTTGTTTAACTGAATCCATATAACCTTCTACGTTTCCACCTGCTCCTTGATCAATATAAGGAAAGCGTCCATTGAAGAATAGGTCTCCAGTGTGCATTACATTAGGTTGCTCGAACCACACTACACTGTCACCATCTGTATGCCCTACTGCTAAGTGCATCACATGAAGGGTTTCACCATTAAAATAAATTTTAATGCCATCTTCATAAGTAATGGTGGGGAGCGCTTCTGGTTTTACTTTTTCATCATCGGCTAAACGCACGCGAACGTTTTCATGGGCTAGAATAGTCGCCCCTTTATGGCTATGGAAAAACGCATTAGAACCCGTGTGATCGCCGTGGTAATGGGTATTGATCACGTACTTTGGTTTATCGCTGCCAAGCTGCCCTAGTTGCGCCGCTATCTTCTCAGCCAGTGGCGCAAATTGGTCATCGATGATTAGCACCCCATCTTCCCCGGCCGAAACGCCAATATTGCCCCCTGCACCCGTAAGCATGTGCACAGAGCCTTTAATCGCTGTTGCTTTAACTTCGACATCGGCAAATCTATCTTGCGCAATGGCAGTGTTAAACGGTGAAAGTGCAAATGGGCTCGCGGCAATAAGCGCAGCCAAAATATGGGTTTTAAAACGAGGTACAGTTTTCATTATTATTTCCTTGTTAGAAGCCTGTTTAAATAAGACCTCTTACACTATGACCCAATTTCACAATTAGATCATTTTTTCATCATCAGGGATCTCGCCTACGTATTCAAAACGAGGAAACGTTTGCCCGCCTTTTTCCACCATTTCGAAAAACATTTCCAGTGGACGCACCCACAGCGCTTTTTCGCCGTAGCACGGACGATAAACCACAAGCTTACTTTCATCTTCCGAATGGGTAGCAATTTCATATACATCATATAAGTTCCCTTTGTAGTGCTTATAGCGACCGGGGGTTTTAAGTTGTTTAGCGTTCATAACGTCCTTCTCGAAAAATTGAGTCAAATATTAAAGGTCAGTTAGCCTTCGCTTTACATTAAAGGTTAACAATAGCGCGCTGCTAAGTACTTTCAAAAGGCAAAACCAGCTGTTGTGTTGATTGGTCGGCGGCGAGGCCTATGTGAACGCCCACAAGTCGAATACCCCGCCCTGTTGCTCGTTCAAAGGCTTCCTGCATGAGTGTACGAAAATACGCTTCATCAAGGGTTGCACAGCGATGCTCGACCGTGGTTAGCTGAAAGTCATTGAACTTAAGCTTCACGCCCTGCGTGCGAATGCGTACCGGTTTACCCGTTCGCTTTTTGTGATTATCCATTCGCTCTTGAAGCTTTTCAAACAAATGGGGCAAAAAGTCGATGCATTGCTCGATAGTGTGGATATCTTCGCTTAGCGTACGCTCTACGCCTATAGACTTGCGCTCTCGTGATACCGACAACTCTCGCTCATCAATACCGTGAGCCCGTTCCCACAGCACACTACCGAATTTACCTAGCTCTTTCTGAATACGTTCGAAAGGATACTGACGAACGTCATTGCAGGTATTAAGCCCCATGCGCTGCAGCTTTTGCATGGTAACTTTGCCCACGCCAGGAATTTTCTTTAGCGGCATTTCGCGTACAAACGCATCGAGTTTATCGGGAGTTATCACGCAGATGCCGTCGGGCTTGTTTTCATCGCTGGCTACTTTTGCCACGAATTTGCAGGGCGCGACCCCTGCTGAAGCGGTAAGACCCAACTCGCTTTCAATACGAGCACGTATTTCTTCAGCTATTAACGTAGCGCTGCCACCACAAAATTCACTGTTGGTAACGTCCAGATAGGCTTCATCTAATGATAGGGGTTCAATAAGGTCGGTATAGTCTGCAAAAATTTTACGTATTTTTTGCGACTCAGCGGCATACACCTCCATGCGGCCTTTCACTAAAGTAAGATTGGGACATAACTTTAAGGCATAGGCTGTTGCCATAGCCGAGCGCACACCAAATTTACGGGCGGGATAATTACAGGTAGAGATAACACCGCGTCGGTCGGCACTGCCGCCAATAGCGATGGGAATATTGCGCAAAGCTGGGTTGTCGCGCATTTCAACTGCGGCGTAAAAACAATCCATGTCAACGTGGATAATTTTTCGCATTGTCCGCCTTCATTCTTTAGCTTTAAACGTGAAACTGTACAAAAAGACAGTATATTACTAATAACGTTGAATTACACTATCTCCTTGTAGACTCTAGATAGAATTAAAGGCTCATTCACATGATTAACGGCTTTATAAAAATGCATTCTGTGTCGGTTTACCTGGCTAAATAAATCCAAGTTCTACGTTTGTTTCTTTACTCCAGAAGAGCAGGCCTTGCTGGTAAATTCCATATCGTTATCACAGATTACTTTTTAGGCTTTCTCCTTAGCTCTATCAGTTGGCTGAGAAAGCGATCGACCTCATGTTTATTTCTAGAGGAATATATACCTGTAGATTCTTACCCTTATGAAGCAACAATAATTCCTAGATGGATCACCGAATATTTTTAAGTTGAAACACGATTATTATTGAATGACGCAGGAGGAAGATTGCTTGCAAGCTGTTCGCTGGCACACGTATCGCACTAGTGAATATCTTACTGTTCAGCTTGACACTTTTGAAAACACAGTTAATGAAAGGGATAATTATCCATAATACAACGCTATTATAGGGGTAATTATCCCTAAACAAAGCAACAACCTTAAAACTCTAACTTGAATAATTTTATATATTAGGGATAATTATCCATATTGATATGTAATTCTTGGGAAAATAATCCCTAGTGAGTTAAGTATGGCAAGTGTAGCTGGTCACAAAAAACTGTTTCCCAAACAAAAGAAAATCCTCACCACTTTTGGTGAAGACTTATTTCTGGCTATGAAACGCCGAGAATTCACCAAATCATTGGTAGCAGAACGTACAGGCTTAGACCCTAAGACCATCACTAAAGTATTCAATGGCGACCCTGGTGTTGCTATTGGTGCTTACTTAAAAGTGATGGCGGTGTTCGGCATGGAAAGTAACTTTGCTGACATGGCCGGGCACGATGAGTTGGGAAGTAAACTTCAAGACATGAAGTTATTGGAGAAAAAGCGATGAGTAGAGTAACGGCTGAAGTTTATGCTTCTTGGTTTCCAATAAAAGAACCTGTTTTTGCTGGCCACCTTTTATTTCAGGAAACATCACGAGGTGGCGTTTTTAGCTTTGAATACGATAGTGATTTTTTAAAGTCTCCGTTTCGCATGCAGCTCGACCCGTCACTAGCATTAACTTCAGGGGAGCATTATAACGATAGAAGTGATAGGAACTTCCGCGTGTTTCTAGATTCTTGCCCAGACCGTTGGGGCGAGTTATTGATGAAACGGCGTGCAGCTCTCGATTTTAAAAATGGCCACAGAGAAACCGCAAGAATGACAGCCATGGATTATTTACTTGGCGTTCATGACTCCTACCGGATGGGAGGTTTACGATTCAAAACATCCCCAGAGGGCAATTTCGTAGATGACAATGTTGAGTATGCCGCACCGCCAATGGCGTCACTGAAACAACTAGAGTATGCCTCAATGATGATCGAAAACGATGAAAACATTGATAGTGACGAGTATTACCGTTGGTTAAGCATGCTCATTGCGCCGGGCTCTTCATTAGGTGGTGCTCGCCCTAAAGCATGTGCGCAAGATGACAATAATGATTTGTGGATAGCCAAGTTTCCCAATAGTAACGACACTACAGATGTCGGCGCTTGGGAAATGGCCTGCCATAAGCTAGCCCTTGATGCTGGCATTGACATGTATCCATGTGATATTCAAAAGTTTAACTCGACTCATCATACGTTTATCACTAAACGATTTGACCGAGATAAAGGTCAGCGAATACATTTTTCATCAGCCATGACTCAGCTTCAATACTACGACGGCAGAGGCGAAACAGAAGATGCGAGTTACCTAGAGTTAGCAGAATTCCTAACCGTGAATGGCTCGCAAACTCAAAAAGACTTAGCGCAGTTGTGGCGCCGTATTGTGTTTAATATTGCAGTATCTAATACCGATGACCATTTACGCAATCACGGCTTCTTACTGACTAAAAAAGGTTGGGCACTGTCACCTGCTTATGATTTAAACCCGTCTATCGATAAGACCGGCTTACACCTAAACATAGATGACATGTCAAATGACCTGGATTATGGCTTAGCATTTAGTGTCGCTGATTACTTTAATTTAAAAAAATCTGAAGCTAATAAAATCTATGACGAAGTGATGCACTCAGTGAAAAACTGGGAAGCGATAGCATCTAGTATCGGAATTAGTAGGCAAGAACAGCTTGGAATGCAGGAAGCATTTAGGGTTTAGAATAATTACAAGATTAAGCTCAGAGTGAACAGAAACAAAAAAGCACTGTCGATTTACTCAAACAGCGCTTTTATATATTAAGCCAACTATGGTTTCAGCATTACAAAATTTGATTTTGCTTCCACTCGTTTAATTTTTTCTGGCGGGCTTCTTCTTTTTCCATACGTGACTTTTTACGATCGCAAGGTTCTGGACAGTCACAGGCCTTTTCAATACCTAGTGCCCCTAAGCCACCGCAGCTTCCAGAAATTGATTTTTTCTGAAAAAGGTAGCCTACGGCCATAGCCAGTACCATTGTTAGAAAGAAACCAAAAGCAAGAATGAATGTAGACATTGCTACCCCCTAATTATGAACTGTGACCAGTTTATCAAATTCTGGCGATGCATACTCTTCAAATCCGTCTTCTGTGCGACGAATGAGGAATACAGCAAGTTGTTCTTGCTCAGCAACCGATATTGCTTGCTCCCATCCCATTACGTTGAACGCTGTAGCTAAACCATCTGACGTCATAGATGAAGGGTGGACAACGGTTACCGATACCAAATTATGCGAAATAGGTTTACCGGTAGTCGGGTCTATTAGGTGCGAATAACGAACCCCGTCTTCTTCGTAATAGTTACGATAGTCGCCCGACGTAGCAACCGCGTTTTCACCTATGGAGACAACTTTTTGAACTGCGCGTTCAGTAGTAACCGGCTTTTCAATAGCGATAAGCCACTCGCTGCCGTCGCCACGTTCACCTTTCACGCGCATTTCACCGCCTATTTCTACAAGGTAGTTTTCAATACCGTGCTTTTCAAGGATCTCTGCCACTTCATCTACACCAAAACCTTTGGCTATGGTCGATAAATCGACGTAGAGCATGGGGTGGCTTTTTTTGAGACCGGTTGGCGTGGTCGACAGTTTCTGATAACCCACATAGTCTCTAATTTCGTCGATCTCCCCTTGGCTTGGTACTTTCTCGGGGCGTTTTGTTGGGCCAAACCCCCACAAGTTCACCAAAGGGCCCACCGTTACATCAAGCACACCGCCGCTTAAGCTAGCTAAACGCAACGCTTCATTAACCACGGTCAAAGTGTCTGGCGATACGGCAAAGTTATCGGTATAGCGATACTGATTGAACCTTGAAAGTTCTGATGTAGGGTCATACGTTGACATCATCTTGTTTACTTCAACAAGACGTGCGTCTATTTCAGCCTGTAACCCTTCTACCGGCTCCTTACCTACAAGGTATTTAACGTTGTAGGTTGTACCCATTGTTTGGCCCTGAAGATGTACTACAGGCGCTTTTTCATCACTACAGCTTGCAAGTACTAATATGCCTATTGCAAAAAAAGCGAGAAAAATTCGAATTGCGAAACGAATCACGATGTTGTCCTTAGCTAATTTGCACATTTTTCACTAACAATGTGCATTAAGCGTTTTGCTTCAACAAAAAAGGGGCTTGCGCCCCTTTTATTATGCTTAACTTTTTAAGCGATTAGCTTAGCCACCGAAGTCATCTAGCATGATGTTTTCGTCCTCAACACCTAGCTCTTTAAGCATGTTGATTACAGCCGCGTTCATCATAGGTGGTCCACACATGTAGAACTCACAGTCTTCTGGTGCAGGGTGATCTTTCAAGTAGTTCTCAAGAAGTACTTGGTGAATGAACCCTGTGTAACCTTCCCAGTTGTCCTCTGGCTGAGGATCTGAAAGTGCTACGTGCCACTCAAAGTTATCGTTTTCTGCTGCTAGCTCGTCGAAGTCTTCGGTATAGAACATTTCACGAAGTGAACGTGCACCGTACCAGAAGCTCATCTTACGCTTAGACTTAAGGCGACGAAGCTGATCGAAAATGTGTGAACGCATTGGGGCCATACCCGCACCACCACCTACGAATACCATTTCGTTTTCAGTTTCCTTCGCGAAGAATTCACCGAATGGACCAGAGATAGTCGCTTTGTCACCTTCTTTCAGGCTCCAAATGTACGATGACATTTTACCAGCAGGAAGGCTTAGGTTATTAGGTGGCGGCGTAGCGATACGCACGTTCAGCATAATAATACCTTCTTCTTCTGGGTAGTTCGCCATTGAGTACGCACGAATGGTCTCTTCGTCTACTTTAGACTCAATGTCAAAGAAGCCAAAGCGCTCCCAGTCACCGCGATATTCTTCAGGAATGTCGAACTCTTTGTACTTAACGTGGTGAGCTGGTGCTTCAATCTGAATGTAACCACCCGCACGGAAGGGCACGCTTTCACCGTTAGGAATTTTAAGCTTAAGCTCTTTGATGAAGGTAGCTTTGTTATCGTTAGAGATAACTTCACAATCCCACTTCTTAACACCAAATACTGACTCTTCTAGCTCGATTTCCATGTCTTGCTTAATAGCAACCTGACATGAAAGACGGCAACCTTCGCGCGCTTCACCTTTAGTGATGTGGTCTAGTTCAGTTGGAAGGATCTCACCACCACCTGAGTGTACGTCTACACGACACTGACCACATGAACCACCGCCACCACACGCAGAAGATACGAAGTATCCTGCATCAGCTAGAGCACCAAGTAGCTTGCCACCCGGTGCAGTTTTGATTGCTTTGTCTGGGTCACCATTAATAGTGATAGTGACATCACCACTTGGTACCAATTTAGACTTGGCAAACATGATAATAAATACCAGCGCTAGAACGATGGCAATGAACATGCCGACGCCTAGATATATTTCTACATTATTCATTTATATGCTCCCGAGCTTTCTTACAGCTGAATACCAGTGAATGACTGGAAGCCTAGTGCCATTAGACCCGCGATCATAAATACAGAACCTAGACCACGAACACCATCTGGCATATCAGCATATTTAAGCTTTTCACGTACTGCCGCAAGCAACACAATTGCAATTGCCCAGCCAATACCACTTCCTACGCCGTAAACAACGCTTTCGGTCAGGTTATATTCACGCTGTACTGCAAACGCTACACCACCGAAGATTGCACAGTTAACGGTAATAAGCGGAAGGAAGATACCTAGTGCGTTATAAAGCGCTGGGAAGAACTTATCTAAGCTCATCTCTAGGATCTGTACCAATGCCGCGATAACACCGATAAAGGTTAGGAAGTTAAGGAAGCTTAAGTCAGCTTCTGGGAAACCTGCCCACGCTAATGCGCCTGGAGCAAGAATGTTTACATAAATAATTTGGTTAACCGGAACCGAGATACCTAGTACCACGATTACCGCTACGCCAAGACCCATAGCAGTTTTAACTTTCTTAGATACCGCAAGGAAGGTACACATACCTAAGAATAGTGATAACGCCATGTTCTCAACAAAGATTGAGCGAACAAATAACGACAAATAATGTTCCATGACTTACTCCTTAGGCTCTACTTGCTCAGGACGGATAGTACGGATAACCCAAATCATACCGCCGATTAAGAAGAATGAGCTGAATGGTAAAATTAACAAACCATTACCTTGGTACCAGCCACCGTTTTGAACCAGTGGAAGGATTTCGAAACCTAAAATAGTACCGAAACCAAATAGCTCTTTAATTGTACCAATAACAATCAGGATGAAAGAGTAGCCTAAGCCGTTACCAATACCATCAAGGAAGCTCATTAGAGGTGGGCTCTTCATGGCGTAAGCTTCAGCACGACCCATTACGATACAGTTAGTAATAATCAGACCAACGAATACCGACAGCTGCTTCGATATTTCATACGAATACGCTTTCAGAATTTGGTCAACAACGATTACCAACGATGCAATGATGGTCATCTGGATAATAATTCGAACGCTAGATGGAATCTGGTTACGAATTAGTGAAATAAACAAGTTTGAGAACGCTACAACGCTGGTAAGCGCAAGCGACATTACCAATGCTGTTTCCAGCTTAGTGGTAATTGCCAGTGCTGAACAGATACCCAATACCTGTAGGGCGATCGGGTTGTTGTCCAGGATTGGCCCAAAGAGGGCCTTTTTCATTTCTTTAGTATCTGCCATGAGACTTCCCTTATGAACGCCATGCTTGGTTCTTCAGGAACTGGCCGAAGCCTTGCTCGCCTACCCAGTAACGAATAGTGTTTTCAACACCGTTGCTGGTTAGGGTTGCACCTGAAAGCGCATCGATAGTGTGAGGATTGCTAGGGTTAGCATTTTTCACTACGCGAATAGCAACTTCGCCATTCTCGTAAAGCTCTTTGCCGTCCCATTTGTCCTGCCAAGCAGGGTTTTGCACTTCACCACCTAGTCCTGGCGTTTCTTTTTGCTGATAGTAAATAAGCTCGCGAACCGTTTGGCCGTCTGCATCTATCGCTAAGAATCCGTACATAAGATCCCAAAGACCGCTACCGTGAACAGGAAGGATGATACGAGATACATCACCTGCTTCGTTGCGCACTAAGTAAACACTTGCCACGTTAGGGCGACGTTGGAAACCTACATTGCTGTTAGTTACCTTTGTGCTGTACTCAGTCTGCTTAGCAGCTTTATACATGTCGTAATCTGGCGCAGGCGCTTCAACAAACGTGCCTTCTTCAAGATTAACGTAACGCTGCTCTACTCGCTCGCTGTACGTGCTTTCGATAGCGTTATTGCTCATGCCCATTTCGTAAAGGCCTGCAGCATTAAGAATGTTGCTCTTTTTATCAAGAGCCGCGTTTGTTTGCTGTAGAGAGCGAAGGCCAACAGCCGCGCCAGAAACAACAATTGAACAAACCAAACATACGGCTACTACTACACCGATAGTTTTGCCTAAAGATTCTTTCTTAGCCGACACGTGCTACCCTCCGCTTGATGTTGCTTTGTGCGACGAAATAGTCGAACAGTGGCGCCCACAAGTTAGCAAACAGAATTGCTAGCATTACACCTTCAGGGAAGGCTGGGTTTAGGACGCGGATTAGTACCGTCATGAAACCAATGAAGATACCGTAAGCCCACTTGCCTTGGTTTGTGAACGATGCAGACACCGGGTCTGTCGCCATAAAGAACATACCAAACGCAAGACCACCAACAACAAAGTGCCAATGTGCAGGCATTGCAAACATAGGGTTAGTGTCGCTGCCAATTAAGTTTAGCAAGGTTGCGAAGAACGCTACACCAATCGCTACACCAGCAACAATTCGCCAGCTTGCTATACGCATGTACATGATGAACAAGCCACCAAGAATAATAGCTAGTGTAGATACCTCACCTGCTGAGCCCGCGATAGTACCGATGAAGCTATCCATCCACTGCGTCATATCAGCGTAGTCTAGGTTGCCCCAAGCGGCTTGGCTAAGAGACGTTGCACCCGAATAACCATCTGCTGCTACCCATACTTGGTCACCTGAGATTTGTGCAGGGTACGCAAAGTAAAGGAAAGCACGACCAGACAGAGCTGGGTTAAGGAAGTTACGACCTGTACCACCGAATACTTCTTTAGCAATAACAACACCAAAGGTAATACCTAGTGCTACTTGCCATAGAGGAATCGTGGCTGGAAGTGTTAGTGCAAACAGCACTGATGTTACGAAGAAACCTTCGTTTACTTCGTGCTTACGCACAGAAGCGAACAGTACTTCCCAGAAACCACCAACAGCAAACGTTACTGCATAAATAGGTAGCCAGAAACATGCACCGTAGAAGAACAGGCCTAATATGCCAGCGTTTGTCAAATCACCGCCTAGTGCAGTGAAAAGCCCCGCCTGCCATGTGTCAGGCAGTGTTCCTGCGCCAGCAGCAATAGCTTCTTGCGCTTGAAAACCAATGTTGTACATACCGAAGAACATAGCTGGGAATGTTGCCATCCATACCATGATCATGATGCGTTTAAGGTCAATGCTGTCACGCACGTGCGTGTTCGCTTTGTTTACCTTACCTGGCGTATAAAAAATGGTAGCCGCAGCTTCGTAAAGCGCATACCACTTTTCATGCTTACCACCCGGCTCGAAATCCGGTTCAATTTTTTCTAAATACGCTTTTAAACCCATGACTTAACCCTCTTTCTCTATCGTGGTCAAACAGTCGCGTAAGATAGGAGCGTAGTTGTATTTGCCAGGGCATACGTAAGTACACAATGCCAAATCTTCTTCGTCCAACTCTAAGCAACCCAACGTCTGAGCACCGTCAGTATCACCAGAAATCAGGTCCCTAAGCAGAAGCGTAGGAATGATATCTAGGGGCATAACGCGTTCGTAATTACCAATTGGAACCATAGAACGTTCTGAACCATTGGTAGTTGTTGTCATATCAAATTTCTTGCTACCACTTAGGTGACCTAAGTAAGCACGAGTCACTGAGTGTTGGTTTGAACCAGGCATGATCCAACCGAACAATTTCTTCTCGCGACCTTCTTTTAATAGTGAAACTTGTGTGTGGAAACGACCTAGGAATCCGTGTACACCCATCGCCGTAGTACCACTAAGTACTGAGCCTGAGATAACACGTACTTCACCGTCTACTTGCTCGCTAGCAGTTAGTTCGGTTAAGTCTGCGCCAATTACAGTGCGCACTAAGCGTGGGTTGGTTGCAGCAGGACCTGCAAGTGAAATAACACGACGGTTATCTAACTCGCCAGAGGTCAGCAATGCACCAATCGCCATTACGTCTTGGTAGTTGATGTGCCAAACCGTTTTGTTCATGCCAGCAGAATCAAGGAAGTGGATGTGAGTACCCGGTAGGCCCGCAGGGTGAGGACCACCAAATTCTTCAACATCAACTGCCGCATCGCCAGTAGCAACAGAAGCACCTGCCGCTTTACAAACGTAAGTCTTGCCACCGCTCAATTGCGCTAACGCTTTAAGACCATTTACGAAATCGTCTTGGCGCTCAGCAATTACCACTGCAGGATCTGCTGCTAGTGGATTAGTATCCATTGCTGTAACGAAAATTGAGTTTGGAACAGAGTCTAACTGAGGCGATTTGCTGAATGGACGGGTGCGTAACGCTGTCCACATGCCTGACTCTACAAGGATTGACTGAAGTTGCTCACGTGTTGCACTCGCGATCTGGTCAGCTGCAATTTTGTCAAATGTCACAGCATCGCTGCCGTTTACTTTGATAACTACAGACTGAAGAACACGTTTTGCACCACGGTTAACCTCTACCACTTCACCCGCAGCTGGCGCAGTGAATTTAACGCCAGGGTTCTTTTTGTCTTCAAAAAGTACCTGACCTTTCTTCACTACATCGCCAACTTGGACGTGCATGGTAGGGCGCATACCCACATATTCTTCTCCCAGAATGGCAACGCGCGTTGCAGCAGATGCATCAGCAATCTCCTGCTTTGGCGCTCCCTCAATTGGGAGGTCGAGACCTTTCTTGATTTTTATCATATGTAATTGCACTACTCTAATAGAAATACCCTTTTGCATGACCGCAGAAATCCTGCCTGTCAGCATGCAAAAACGCACTATTAACAGGTGTTAAACACCTTTTCGTTGTTGATTGATGGAACTTGCAATGCCGCGGTCAGCCTGTTATGAAGCCGCAACGCATAATTCCTTTTGCGGGCATTTTGTTCGCCCAATATTTATAGACCACCAGCAGAAAATTACACTTATTATTATTGTTGTGTAGCGGTAATCGCTACTGCTGTATAGGCAGAGGCAGAAAAGGCCCCCACTTAATTTCGGGATTTTAGCATTAACCCATACGTTTGTGCCACGCTATTTCAAGATAAAGGCAAATTTTTCTACAATTTAATGTAAACCTTTGGTCTTATTCATTTACATTTTTACCGCTGACACCCCATATCGGCTTGCAATAAAGCACAAAAAAGCCGTCAAATCAGACGGCTTTTGCACAGATAGCACTAGGTTAATTAATGGTAAGTTTAAGTTTTACCACTTAACCAGTGGGTCAACTTCACTGTCGTAATCAACACTGGAAATGTCAAAACCGAATAGTTTTAAGAACTCGTGGTGGTAACCTTTGTAGTCACTTAAGTCATGGAAGTTCTCTTGTGTCACCTGATCCCATAGCGCTTTAATTTTTGCTTGGGTAGCGTCGTTGGTTTCTTTGCCGTCCATGCGATAGCGATTTGCTTCATCTAGCGTAGGAGTATTTCCAAACAGGCATTGTGTGAATAAACCATGAATTTGTTCAATACACCCTTCGTGTGTCCCCTCTTCTTTCATCACTTTGTAAATAAGTGAAATATACAGAGGCATTACGGGAATGGCAGAACTTGCCTGCGTTACCAGTGCTTTTAGTGAACTTACGTTTGCTTGTACAAGCAAGTCACTGTTTTTACCAATAATAGCTGCAGCAGCGCGATCTAGGTCTTCTTTTGCCTTACCGATAGTTGCTTGACCGTAGATAGGCCATGTAAGCTCTTTACCGATATAGGTATATGCGGTGGTTTTACAGCCTTCTGCAAGCACATCGGCTTCACGCAAAAAGTCCATCCAACGCTCCCAATCTTCGCCGCCCATCACTTTAATGGTGTTAAGGATCTCGTCGTCGTTGGCTGGCTCAAGCGCCACTTCATGCACTTTATCTTTATCTGTGTCGTAAGTTTTTGTGGTGTATGCCTCGCCTACTGGCTTAAGCGTCGACTTGTAGGTCACACCAGTTTCTGGGTCGGTTCTGCGCGGAGACGCAAGGCTATAAATAACCAAGTCGACCTTGCCCATTTCGGCTTTGATTTTTTCGATAGCTTCGTTTTTGATCTCATCAGAAAAAGCATCGCCGTTTATTGTATCTGCATACAAGCCTTTCCCTTTGGCTTTTTCGTGGAACGCCGCAGTGTTATACCAACCAGCAGTACCCGTTTTGCGCTCCGTTGGTGCTTTTTCAAAGCACACACCTAGTGTTTTAGCACCATAACCAAAGGCAGATGTGATGCGCGACGCTAAGCCATAGCCTGTTGAGCTACCAATAACCAGTACATTTTTAGGGCCTTCGCCTAAGTCACCTTTTGCTTCTACATAAGCAATTTGTTCTTCAACCGCTTTAGCACAGCCTACGGGATGCGCGTTTGTACAAATGAAGCCTCTCACTTTAGGCTTGATAACCATAATAATTTTCCTTATTTGAGCGTGGGGCTATTGTAATGCCGAAGCCACTGATAACAACTCGGAGCAGATGGAAGCGTGCCGATCTTTAATACAATTTTGTCAGCATATCGCATACATGCATTCTCACCAACAGAACATAGTAGCATCACATATTTATATTTGAAAAAGCGAAACACAAACAACCTCAGATTATGAGTGAACTGTTTGTTTACAAACTAAGCCTCAGAAAAGTAAAAGAAATAGGCTAGAAGATAGAAAGGAGTAAAAGATTTAACAAAGAAGAATACAGGTATTCACAGGAGTACCATTGGGCACTCCTGTGAAGATGCAATTAACCTAGAACGTCAAGTAGTTCTACGTCAAAAACAAGCGTGCTGTATGGCGCAATAGCCGCACCAGCGCCTTGCTCACCGTAAGCTAGGTCGTGTGGCACGTATAGGCGATACTTTGAACCTGCTTTCATAAGTTGAAGTGCTTCAGTCCAACCTTTGATTACGCCGCCTACTGGGAATTCAGCTGGCTGACCGCGCTCGTAAGAGCTGTCAAACGTAGTGCCGTCAATAAGCGTACCGTGATAGTGAACACGAACAGTGCTAGATGCATCTGGTGTCTCGCCGTCACCTTCAGTAACAACTTCGTATTGAAGACCAGATTCAGTTACGGTTACTTCGTCACGCTTCGCGTTTTCTTCAAGGTACTTTGTGCCTTCTTCAATAACCGCTTTGCTCGCTTCTTCTTTAGCTGCTTGCATACGCTTGTGAATTTCGCCGAACGCATCACGTAGCGTGTCGTTATCAACCTGAGGGGCTTGACCCGCGAATGCGTCTTTTAGGCCAGCTACAACTGCATCGATTGCCAAACCGTCGAAAGGATTTGATTGCAATTGTTGACCCATTTGAAAGCCAATGCCGTAACTTGCTTGGGTTTCTACTGTATTGAATGTATCAGTCACAAGAACTCCTGAAATTAAATTACAAATGCAGTACAAATTTCAAACAAAACGCTTAGTGCGAGAATGTTTCTGCATTTTCCGGTGCAAGAGTGTATCACACCACAAAATATCTTGCTTTGAGCAATGTTAACTAGGGTGCAAAAGTATCAAAATGTTGTAAATTATAACCTAAAGTGGTTAGACAAGACGCAAAGGACACAGTATGGTTAGCCCATATATTTAGGAGGATAGCATGCAAACACACTACGATGCTGAACTGAAAGATACCGTTCGATACCTTGGTAAAACCCTTGGTGAAACAATCAAAAATCAATTAGGTCAGGAGTGGCTAGACCGGATTGAAAAGATTCGAAAAGGCGGCCGAGCTTCTTATCAGGGAGACGCTACTTGTAGCGAAGAACTGAAAGAAACTTTCAAAACAATGTCTGACAGCGATTTGCTTACTGTTGGTCGTGCCTTCGCACAATTCTTGAACCTAGGTAATATTGCCGAGCAAGAATACAACGCGGCAATGAATGTTGATGCATCTATTGATGCCCTTTTCAAACACCTAGATAAAGCAGAACTAACTGCTGACAAAGTACAAGACGCCGTTGCAAAACTAAACATCGATCTTGTATTAACCGCGCACCCTACTGAGGTTACGCGCCGTACACTTATTCATAAACACAAAGAGCTAGCGGATTGCCTGCAGGCTGTGCATCAAGAATCGTTAAGTGATGTTGAGCGTAAAAAGGTAGAAACACGCATTGCTGACCTTATTGCTCAAGCTTGGCACACTGAAGAAATTCGTTCCGTTCGCCCGACCCCTGTTGATGAAGCGCGTTGGGGCTTCTCGGTCATTGAAAACTCATTGTGGGAAGCGGTACCTGACTTCATGCGCGAGCTAGATGGCCGCTTAAACGAAGACTACGACGTATCACTACCGCTAGACTCGTCACCAGTACAATTTAGCTCTTGGATGGGTGGAGACAGAGACGGCAACCCATTTGTTACTTCAAAAGTAACTGAGCAAGTACTGCTGCTTGCTAGAAAGCGCGCGGCTAAGCTTTTCGCTATCGACCTTGATCGTTTGCAAGTAGAACTTTCAATGTACGATTGCAACGAAGAACTACGTGACAAAGTAGGCGATGCAAACGAACCGTACCGCGCCCTACTTCGCCCGCTGGTAAACAAGTTTATTGCGACTCGCGATGGCATTGCCGACTACTTGGCCGGCAAGAATCCAGACACGTCTAACTGGATTGAAAGCGACGACGAGCTTATCGAGCCGCTAATGCTTTGCTACCAGTCATTAATCGACTGCGGTATGCAAGTAGTGGCAAACGGCCTTCTACTAGATACTATCCGTCGTGCTCGTGTATTCGGTATTCACCTTCTTCGCCTTGACGTACGTCAAGATTCTGAGCGTCACGCCGACGTATTTAGTGAGCTAACTCGCTACCTAGGTTTAGGCGACTACGCCCAGTGGAGCGAAGCCGACAAGCAAGCGTTCTTATTACGTGAGCTTGGCTCGAAACGTCCGTTATTCCCAGCGCAATGGGATGCATCTGACGATGTAAAAGAAGTGCTAGATACCTGTAAGGTGATTGCGAAACACAGCAAGCACGGCTTCGGTATTTACATTATCTCTATGGCGAGTGAGCCATCGGATGTCATGGCGGTTCAGCTGCTTCTTCAAGAAAGCGGTGTAGACTGGCCGATGCCGGTAGCACCACTATTTGAAACGCTTGACGATTTGAACAACTCACCAGATGTAATGCGCAAACTCCTGTCTATCGACTGGTATCGCGGTTACGTGAAGGGCCGTCAGTTCGTTATGATCGGTTACTCTGATTCAGCGAAAGATGCAGGCGCATTGGCTGCTGGCTGGGCACAGTATCAGTCGCAAGAAGCATTGGTTGCCATTGCAGAAGAATTCGACGTAAGCCTAACCCTGTTCCACGGACGTGGCGGTACGATTGGTCGTGGTGGATTGCCAGCACATGCGGCAATTTACTCACAGCCTCCTGGCTCACTAGAAGGCGGTTTCCGCGTAACAGAACAGGGCGAAACTATTCGCTATAAGTTCGGTATGCCAAAACTGGCTAAACGCAGCCTAGGTATTTACGCCAGCGCCATTATTGAAGCCATGTTGTTCCCACCTCCGGCACCAAAAGAAGAGTGGCGTGAGCTTATTACCACCATGGCAGCGCAAGGTCGTGATAACTACCGTGCAACTGTACGTCACGATGAAGAGTTTGTACCTTACTTCCGCGTGGCTACTCCAGAGCAAGAGCTAGGTAAACTACCTCTAGGCAGCCGCCCTGCTAAGCGTAAACCACAAGGCGGAATTGAGAGCTTACGTGCTATCCCATGGATCTTCGCTTGGGCACAGACACGTTTAGTGCTGCCAAGCTGGTTGGGCGTTATGCGCGCTATTGATAGCGTGAAGACTCCTGAGAACGAGAAAGTGGTTAACGAGATGTTCAGCGAATGGCCGTTCTATCGTTCACGCCTTTCTATGTTAGACATGGTGTTCCACAAAGCTGACCCACGCATTAGCGAAGCTTATGATGAGCGCTTGGTACCCAAAGAACTTAAACACTTTGGTGAAGCATTGCGTAGCGAGCTTAAAGAAAGCATCTCTTCACTGCTGGCTATCACAGGCGATGACGACATTATGAAGAACGACCCGCAGGGTAAAGAATCGATGGAGATCCGCGCAGGATACCTTCAGCCACTTCATTACCTTCAAATCGAGCTTCTTGATCGTATTCGTAAAGCCGGTGATGACGCACAAAACACCAGCCTAGAGCGCGCCATGATGGTAACCATTGCCGGTATTGCTATCGGGATGCGTAACACGGGTTAAAACTTGTATTAGCGAAGCGCTTGAATTGGCGCACATAGCTTTTTTATGTTGGTCGCCACTCGCTTCGCTAAGTAATAAAACGAAAAAAGCCCGCGTCATCATGAAGCGGGCTTTTTGTTACTCAAGTGTTTTTACTTACACTAAAGATAAGCACTAACAGGTAAGGTCGAAGCGGTCTGCGTTCATCACCTTTGTCCACGCGGCAACAAAGTCCTTAACAAACTTCTCTTTGCTGTCATCTTGCGCGTATAGCTCAGCATATGCGCGCAATACAGAGTTTGAACCAAACACTAGGTCAAAACGCGTAGCGGTAAACACTTCATCACCGGACGCTCTGTCGACAATAGCGTAGCTATTTTTCCCTGTCGGCTTCCATGTGTATTTCATGTCGGTAAGATTTACGAAGAAATCTGTGCTCAATGCGCCTACGTTATCGGTAAATACACCGTGCTTACTTTCGCCGTAGTTAGTGCCAATCATACGCATGCCGCCTACGAGTACCGTCATTTCTTTCGCTGTTAAACCGAGTAACTGGGTTTTATCTAGCATTAGCTCTTCAGGTTTAACCACGTAGTCTTTTTGAAGATAGTTTCTGTAGCCGTCAGCAATTGGCTCTAGTGGCTCAAAAGATTCAGCATCGGTCATGTCGTCAGTGGCATCGCCACGACCTGGTGAGAAAGGAACAGGTACGTTAAAGCCTGCCGCTTCAATACCTTTTTCTATGCCCACGTTCCCTGCTAAAACGATAGTATCTGCAAGGCTTGCGCCTGCCGCGTCAGCAAGTGGAGTCAGAACCTCTAACACCTTATTAAGGCGCTCAGGCTCATTGCCTTCCCAGTCTTTTTGTGGCGTTAAACGAATACGCGCCCCGTTAGCACCACCTCGTAAGTCTGAACCACGGAACGTACGAGCACTGTCCCATGCAGTGGCAACCATTTCACCAATGCTTAAACCAGAGTTCGCAATTTTTGCTTTTAACGCATCAACGTCATAAGACGTACTGCCAGCTGGCACGGGATCTTGCCAAATAAGTGTTTCTTCAGGTACATCGGGCCCTATGTAACGTACTTTAGGGCCTAGGTCACGGTGAGTTAATTTAAACCACGCACGGGCGAATACTTTACTGAAGTACTCATGATCCTTATAAAATTTTTCAGAAATTTTTCTGTATTCTGGGTCCATCTTCATCGCCATATCGGCATCAGTCATGATGGGGTTGTAGCGCTTTGATGGGTCTTCAACATCAACAGGCTTGTCTTCTTCTTTAATATTGATTGGTTCCCACTGCTCAGCACCGGCTGGCGACTTTTTCAATTCCCAGTCGTAGTTGAGCAACAAATGAAAATACCCGTTATCCCATTGCGTCGGATTCGTCGTCCACGCCCCCTCAATACCACTAGACACGGTATCGCGACCAATACTGCGGCTTTCATGGTTCATCCAGCCAAGACCCGCTTCTTCAATACCCGCACCTTCTGGATCTGGCCCTAATGCTTCGGCACTGCCATTACCGTGACATTTACCTACCGTATGACCACCGGCGGCTAATGCAACAGTTTCTTCATCATTCATTGCCATACGCGCAAAGGTTTCACGTACATGGGCAGCGGTTTTAAGCGGGTCAGGCTTGCCATTAACCCCCTCAGGGTTTACGTAAATAAGGCCCATTTGAACAGCGGCCAATGGGTTTTCCATTGTCTCTGCGCTTTCCACGTCCTCATAGCGTTCATCACTGGGTGCTAACCATTCTTTCTCTGCTCCCCAGTATACGTCTTTCTCAGGGTGCCATATGTCTTCGCGACCAAACGCAAAACCATAAGTTTTAAGGCCCATACTTTCATAGGCAATAGTGCCTGCTAGGACAAATAAATCAGCCCAGCTCAGTTTGTTGCCGTACTTCTTTTTAATAGGCCAAAGTAAGCGACGGGCTTTATCTAAGTTAACGTTGTCTGGCCACGAGTTTAGAGGCGCAAAACGCTGGTTACCTGTTGATGCACCACCTCTGCCATCTGCAATGCGGTACGAGCCTGCCGCGTGCCATGACATACGAATCATAAGACCGCCGTAGTGGCCCCAATCCGCTGGCCACCAAGACTGGGAGTCGGTCATCAAATCAGTCAGATCTTTTTTAAGCGCTTGAAAGTCTAGTTTTTTAACCTCTTCACGGTAATCAAAGCCCTCTCCCATTGGGTTTGTCTTCGTATCGTGTTGATGCAGAATGTCTAAGTTTAAGGCTTCAGGCCACCAATCCATTACTGTGGTGCCTGTGGCAGTTAAGCCACCATGCATGACAGGGCATTTTTTTACCGTGTCATTTACATCACCTAACTTTGCATTGCTCATATTACATCCTCTTTGCCTAATTCGTTTGCTCTATTCAAGGCTAACGTATTGTTAAGTTATAGGGTTACGCTGATACACCAATCACCGATGCACGTAAGCGTTTTACAAGCATAGTCGAGCTTCAATATTCTGCCACCGAAAGCGGGGCAATAATTGATATACTAGGCATTCGCTCAGCAAAATTCTTCCCGTTTATAACTTAAATAGCTTTAATCATGAAAAAAAAACGTTATCTTATTTATCGACATAACAATTTCATAAAGGACTAAACATGCATTTGCTACCGGCCTTAGCAGGTTTATTGTTGGGGATTTCGACATTAAGTTTACAAGCGAAACCGCTATCACTGTCACCCGGATTGTGGGAAGGAATTAGTGAAGATGAAATGCAGTATAAACTTCTCCAAATAAACGATAGCGGCGAACATTTTCTTTATGAAATCCACATACCTTCAGGCCTGAGGTACGCCAAACGCTCAGCCTTTAGTGATGAGGATATATCCTGTAAAGAGAACCGATGTACGATCAGTACCATTATCGAAGAAGACGTAACCCGTTCGCTTACTCTGTCCCCTTACCTAGACACCAGCTTTACCGCGCTTGAATCAAACTACAATGACAATAAAGGCTTACTTTCCACTAGTTACCGACTCATAAAACAAGAATCTAGCTCAACGCCTCGCAAGTTTTTAGAGAAATACGGTACTTTGCTTAACAATGCGGAACGCGCAAACGACGAGACGCCGTACGGTTTATGGGTGGGCATTTTACATTATTTAGATAAACCAGAATTGGCTCTTCTTCAGTTGTATGAAGATAGACAAGGGTCGCTCACGGTTTTCAGAAAAGGGGAGACGAGTGAATTGGCTGTTAGCACACAGATCTCACCGGAAAATATCTCGCTTCAACACCCTATTGTTGAAATAACCACTTCCCACGCGACTTTTGCCACCCATCTTTTCCTTATGTCTGAAGGCAATAGCGTATTAAAAGGTTACGCTTACGCTGTACATAAAGGTGTAACTTTAGATGCCGGTGAAATCAGGCTTTTCGATATCACGAAATATCTTTCACTTAACTAATACACAAAGGTCGTAACAGAACCTTTAATCGCTGGGGTGATAAGAGCTGATAATAAAGTGGAAACTTGATGTGAAGTCTGAGAACGTAATTAAAATGTAGGCTCTCCACCGCAGAGAAGCGGTGGCGAAGCCTACAGGGAAGTATTCACGGCGTGCCTACGTTCAAAGGCCCGCCAATGATACTCACCGATTAGCCGTTTACGAAGTCTACGCCTAGCTTGATGTCACCACGTAGGCCTTCAAGCATGTCGTTTTTCGCTTTTTCTTCAAACGCGCTTAGCTCGCCGTATGGCAAGATTTCTTCAACACCGTTTGCGCCTAGGCGAACTGGGTGTGCAAAGAATGCTGCGTCGTCGCTGTCGTCAGTTTGTACATAAGTGTACTCAACCACATTCTCACCTTGCATTGCTGCAACTAGAGATAGACAGAAGCGTGCTGCTGCTTGACCCATTGAAAGGGTTGCAGAGCCGCCGCCCGCTTTCGCTTCAACAACTTCAGTACCCGCATTTTGGATACGAGTAGTTAGGCTAGATACTTCTTCGTCTGTAAACTCTACGCCTTCAACTTGTGAAAGAAGAGGAAGGATAGTTGTACCAGAGTGACCACCGATTACCGGTACGTGCACAGAAGATACGTCTACATCTTTAAGTTCAGCAACGAAAGTTTCAGCACGGATAACGTCAAGTGTCGTTACACCGAAAAGCTTGTTCTTGTCGTAAACGCCTTTTGCTTTTAGCGTTTCAGCTGCAATCGCAACAGTAGTGTTAACTGGGTTAGTGATGATACCAACACACGCGTTCGGGCAGTTATCAGCTACACCTTCGATTAGGTTTTTAACAATGCCGGCGTTGATGTTGAACAGATCAGAACGATCCATACCTGGCTTACGAGGCATACCCGCTGGAATTAGAACAACGTCTGCTCCAGTTAGTGCATCAGCTAGGTCATCTTTACCGTGACCGGTTACTTTTACCGCAGTGGGGATGTGGCTCAAATCAACGGCAACACCAGGAACAACTGGCGCTACGTCGTAAAGCGCTAAATCTGAACCTGCTGGCAATTGTGTTTTCAACAACAAAGACAGCGCCTGACCAATACCACCGGCAGCACCTAACACGGCTACTTTCATACCATTTCTCCTATGGGATTACTTCACGTATTTAAACGGAACGTCACACTAATGCAACGCGGGGGAAAACTCAATCACCGGATCGTCTTATTAACGTTATTTATGGCGATTTTCATTCGATATTCATTATCATGAATGATTATGCAAAGAAATTGCGCAAAGTCTACCTGTACGGCACAATATGCGCATACTAAATACATTTCCTTACGATAACATTTAAAAAAGAAAAGAGCGCTAATGGCAAACGCAAAACAAGAGCAACTCATCAAGGCTTTTAAAGAGATTCTTAAAGCGGAAAGTTATGGTTCACAAGGCGAAATTGTTGACGCATTAAAAGCACAAGGCTTTGACAATATCAGTCAGTCTAAAATTTCAAGAATGTTAAGTAAATTTGGAGCTGTAAGAACGCGCAACGCGCGCGGTGATATGGTTTACTGCCTTCCCCCTGAGTTAGGTATGCCTACGGCTAAAAGTCCCCTCAAACAGCTTGTATTAGACATTGTGCACAACAACGTGATGGTCATCATAAGAACTAGCCCAGGTGCAGCTCAACTTATCGCCCGCTTACTTGACTCGCTAAGCAAAAAAGATGGCGTGTTAGGTACAATCGCTGGTGATGATACCATTTTCATCGCTCCCGCTGATGTCACTAAAATTGAAGAATTAAGACAGCGCGTAGAAGATTTATTTGAGAATGTCTAGCCAGGGCGCTAAAAGCTAGGCAAACGAAAACAAGAAACCGCATACATGATGCGGTTTCCAACTACATTATAAATTAAAACGTTCTTAAGATAGAAGTTTGATCAATGCATCGGCTGCAGGACGTGACGATGGCGGATTTTGCCCCGTCACCAACAATCCATCTGTACAGACTTTAACAGCAAAATCATCCGCGCTTTCATACTTACCGCCCTTTTTGACTAGCTCGTCTTCAACCAGATAAGGGACTACGTCAGTAAGCTCCATCGCAGCTTCTTCGCTATTTGAGAAGCCAGTAACCTGCTTGCCATCAACCAAATATTTGCCATCTGGCGTCTTAACATCTTTTAGCACGATGGGCGCGTGGCACACAGCCCCAACGGGTTTATTGGCTGCGATAGTGTCTTCAATCAATTTAATGGAATGAGCATTATCTGATAAGTCCCATAGCGGACCATGACCGCCCGGGTAGAAGACAGCGTCAAACTCATCTGCACGTACATCTTCTAGAGGAATAGTAGACGCTATGGCGCTTCGAGCCATCTCATCTTTCGTGTATCGAATCGAATCGTCCGTCATTGCGTCGTCTGCAAGACTATTGGGGTCAATCGGTACCTGCCCGCCCATCGGTGACGCTAAGGTGATTGTATATCCCTCATCTTTAAATGCGTAGTATGGCGCAGCGAACTCTTCTAGCCACATGCCGGTTTTCTCGCCGGTGTCACCCATAATTTCGTGAGACGTCATTACCATTAGCATACGTTTTGACATAAGCCCTCCTTGCGAGCATTCAAAAAAATTTGTCATGATTACTTCGTGTGGTGAGGGCAGTTAGATCAACAAAAAAGCAAAACGTCGGTTAGTGACAATTGTGTGAGATAAATAGCAGATATAAAAAAGTGCCACTTCCAATTAAGGAGAGTGGCACCTAACACTACAAACTTTTTTATACTAAGTGATTAGAAGTCGTATTTAATACCGAACTGCACTTGCCATACTGATTGGTCAAGCACTTCTAGGTTTTTGATACGTGAATCACTGTTCAGGTCAAAATACTCATATTGACCATCTACTATATTTGCAGAAACGACAGCACGCTCGTATTCGTATCGAGTACGTTCAATACGGCCCCAGTCATCATTCAATAAGTTACCAAAGTTCTCAATATCAAAGAAAACCGTCAACTTATGCTCAGGGTAAAGCGCTGGTAGTTCTTGTTGAATACGCACATCAATGATTGTTGACCAGCGAGAGTTGTCGCCATTACGTTCAGCAATTCCCCCCTTGTATTGAGCTAGCTCTGAACTATTAATATAGTCGATGAACTCTTGCTGAGCTGCTAGGTCACCACCAAATGAAGTTGCTGCAAACAATGGATCATTGATGCCATCTGGAACGTAAAGCAGGTGTCCTGCATCATCGTTACGGCTTTCACGCGCACAACGACCACCACCAACATCTAGCACACATGCGTTGTTTTCATCGAATGTGTAGCTATAAGGCTGGCCAGAGCGACGCTCGGCAAAGATTGAAACAGTCGTTTCATAGCCGTCAATTAACTCTTTCTTCCAATTGAAGCGCATTTTCCAAAGGTGCTCGGTCTGAAAGTTAGACGTGCCAGCTTGTGGTTGTTGACGATCATAAGCAGCAAAGTCGGAGTAGTTAGATGTCGCAGTTGAAGATGTACCATAGCCGATATCTTCTACGTCAGCATAAGTATAACTTGTAAAGAAGTCGAATGAGCCATAAGAGGTATCCCAAGCTTTTGAAGCAGACAAGGCGTATAATATTGAATCACCTTCATCAATTGAGCTTGTTACGATAGCTTCTGGACCTTCGCTACAGTCATAAACACCACGACCATCAGGCGCTGTACTAACTGGGTTTTCGCAGCGTTGATCATACCAGTAAGTAGCATTTTCAAGCTTGTTGTAAAGCACATCAGCAGAGAACAACCAACCTTCTAGTTCTTCCATCTCTGGCTCGTGCGCAACACCTAAGCTTACTTTCCAAGTTGTAGGTATATCAAAGTCATCTGCCAGCGCGTTCACATCGCCATCTGGGTCAATGTTAGCAAGCTGGTCAAGAATGTTCTGTGGAATGTACTGGCCTGTAGCAGCATCTGGTGTAGTAGGAACTTGGTATGTCTGACCAGAACCAAAGTCTTGATAATTGTCAGAAATTACGCCGTCATTTGAGTAGCTGTTTGATACCCAAACGCTTGGCGCCCCACCAGAGAAGCGACCAATACCACCACGTACAGTTGTATAATCAGACGCATACCACTGGAATGACACACGAGGAAGAATTACATCCAGCCCATCAACATCATTGGTGTTTGAATAGCCGTAGCGGTCTACAAAGTTTTGGTTCTCGCGGATAGAGCCTTCAGCTTCATACCAGTCATAACGGATACCAGCGTCAATAGTTAACTCAGCTGTCGCTTCCCAAGAATCTTGGAAATAAAGTGAGTTGTAGTTATAACCCCAGATTGCACGAAGGTCGTTCTCGTTATTTGTAACAGCATTATTGTAAAGAAGCGCAGAAGCTTCAGCATTTGCAAGGTCTTCTAGACTATTAAATAGATATGAACCTTCAGAGTTTTGGGCAAATAAGTTATTCACATCTACTTCTTCGCGCTCATAACCAAACTTCATGATGTGGTCGCCAGTTGTGTAGATACCAACTAGTTTAATTTGGAAGAAATCCTGATCGAGAGAGTTACCGTGACGGAAGCGGTCTGGACCAATCGTCAAGTAATTTTCATCGCCATCTACTTCACGTAGGAAAACGGCAAAGTTAGGGAACTCAGAACCATTTAGCGACTCTTGGCCCGTAGCTTGCGTTGTTTTCGCTACCTTGAACTGTGTAGAGAAGTCTGAAGTCCAGTCAGAGAAGACGTGCGCAATGAAACTTTCAACCTTTTCTGAGCGGTCATACCACGCAGAAGATGCGCCAAGTACTTCGTCTTGCGCTAGGAAGTTGTTACCATTTTGCTCATTGATTGAGTTACCGTCGGTAAGCATATAAGTAAACTTAGCGCGGTGATCATCGTTGATATTCCAATCGATATTTGCAAGAACTTTCTCGTCTTGTACATCGTCTTTCTGGAAGTTGCCTATGTCAAAGCCCCAAACGTCAGAAACGATTTGAGAAACTTGGGCAACATCATCTAGCGTGATATTTGGAACTTCATTAACGGCGCCTGACCCAGCAGGCCCACGATTAAGCGGTGCTACAGATTCAAATTTATCGTAAGCTACAAAGAAAAAGAGCTTATCTTTTATTAACGGACCACCTAAAGTGGCAACAAACGTTTCTTCTTCGAAATCAAGATTGAATTCTTCATCACCATTGTTATCGCCAGCGAATGAATCGTCAGTGTAATAGTAACCAACTGAGCCGTGGAATTCGTTCGTGCCTGATTTGGTTACAGCGTTGATTGTACCACCGGTAAACCCGTTATACTCAACGTCAAACGGCGCGGTCTGGATTGACAAAGATTCAATTGCATCATAAGAAATTGGAGAGCGCTGAGTTGGGTAACCGTTAGCGTTAAGACCGAAACGGTCGTTTAATGCTACACCATCCACTGTCAAAGAGTTAAACTTATTATTCGCACCCGCAATGCTAAGCTCTTTTGAACCACCGCTTTGAACGTTTACTGATGCAAAAGGGTCAAGTTGAGCTGCGTCTGTAATATCACGGTCAATCGATACTACTTGCTGAAGCGCTTGAAGACCTAGACTTGTGCTAAGTGCTTCATTAGTATACCCAGTGCCTGCAGTACTACCAGTTACAGTAATAACTTCAGTGCTACGAGACGACTCAAGTTGAATTGGAAGATCCAACGCTTGGTCTAGAGAAAGATAAACGTTTTCTACTTTCGCAGGAACGAAACCATCACCTGAAATAGTGATAGTATAAGGGCCCCCCACGCGAAGACCGCGCGAAGAAAAAGTGCCGTTTTCATTTGTGGTCGCGACCGAGGAAGTACCTGTAGGTTCGTGTTTAATTGTGACTGTCGCGCCAGAAAGGTCTGAGCCAGCTTCAGTGACAACATTACCTCGAATAGACGACGTTGTTGTCTGTGCCGTGGCTGTACCAGCCAAACCTGCAGCAACAGCAACAGCGATCGCTACGCGACTTAGCTTTGCTTTGAAGTTCATGTGTGTGTTTCCCTTTTTGTTTAAAATTCTTTTTTACTCGGCCTAGTGTAGTGCAAAAAGTTCTACATAAAACCAATGACTATCACTGAACCCGACAAATTGTCGTAAAGGTTCGTGTCAAATTTATTACAATTTTACATTTTTATTTAACAGCAATCGCCCGAGGCTAGTGAGTTTGCAAAAAATTACCTGACCACATGGTCAAGTTAATTTACTTGTTATTATTATTGTCAATTTGCGACGAATAGCTGAATCTATTCTTGCCACATATGCGACTAATAAACAGCGTTTAATAAAAATCAGGTTTACCTATAAAAATTAGCCATTTTTCATATAGTTAACACCTTAAAATAAATTTACCTATTGCAATAAATAACCTTAACTGATGAAATCACTTTATAAATCGTTAATTCATTTGGTCGTTTTTTTGACGAATTTCAGAATTGTTGCTTCCGGAAAATGGATAATTTTTATGTTAGCCGCCATCTTGTGCGGTTCGATAAACTATTTTCAAAATTCCGTTTCTTATAGTGACATCGCCCCTCAAACTGGTCAATATTTAACCTGCAAAACCGAACTTGTAGGAAATATTGACGTTTTTTCAGTCTATGTTACCGATGGACGCATTGCCGAAATGGCAAGGCAACGGTTGTGTAATGATGAAACGATAAAACGGCAATACGGTGAAGTGAAAGTAACCATCGGCCAGAGTGATTATGATACGTTCCGATACATTAACCATGGCGTCGTCGATTTAGCGCTCGTTAAAAGTAATGTGGTAAACGCCTTCGGCGCAGACCAAATATATGGTTTAACTAAAATTGCTTCCCACCCAGATTACTCTGCGTTCTTTATAGCGTTAAGAGAGCGCCCTCAGTTATCCAAAGAATACCTATTGGGAAAGCGAATTGGGTTACTTGACTACCCTAGCAGTCGATCAGGACACATTGTTCCTAAAACAGTTTTGCAGAACTTGGGGTTAAGCGATAACAATGTAAATATCGTCTACTACAGTTCGCACCAAGAGTTAAGGCGGGCCCTGCTTGCGGGTGAGATTGATATTATTTCTTCGTATTGGGCACAAGAAGACAAAGATAGCTTTTCTAGAAACTATGCCACTCCCCTTCAAGAGAGCGTAAGCGGTATGCAGTGGTTCTTAAAAATGCAAACTCAGAACACCGACTTATTCTGCGCGATGCAAAGCGTTGTACACGAAATAGCCATGGCCCATCCTCGCCCCTATTACAAAACTATTACATTGGAAGAGGGGTGTAATTAATGGGTAATAAACAGCTTCACTTTAAGTCCAAGCCATTTATCGCATTAAATTTGGTTGTTCTAATAGCACTTCTCCAATGCATTGCGCTGACAGCTCAGCTATTGTCTTATCAAGCTTCCATTCATCGAGCGCTAGACAAGGTAGAGCGCAGAATTAGTCTAGACAGTGCGTTTTTAGATGTAGGAAATAACACGTTAAATACGCCGGTTAATCAATTTGCAATCTTTCGCTATCTTGGCAGATTAAACGCTACACTCAAAGATGAAGGATACCCTGTCCTCGTAAGAGAGATACAAGGGGTGGTTACAACGAAAGAAGACTTTAGCCAGTATCCAAAACTTGTCACCACAAGCTTTAAAAACGCCGAGCAAGAAATCACGGTAGAAATGCGAGGCAAAAGCCTTTTAAGTGCACTATCGTTCAGTTGGGCTGCACTAGCATTATCAATGCTTCTTACCCCTTTCTTCGCGGTATCAAACCTAACTAAAAAGCGTCGCGCAATAGTAGAAGAGATAATTCCACCTACGCCTAAATTAGTCATCAACCTCAAAGAAAAGACAATTTCCAATGGTATCGATGACAAAGCCGTTACACTACAAAATAAACCGTTATGCTTTTACACCGCACTGGTTAAATATTGCATCGAGCACCCTGGCGAGCCGCTTCCCCCCCATAAAGACGTGCCAACTGAATTGCTCGCCTTAGCGAATAAAAGCTTCGGTCGACTGATAGAACTGGGCCATACCAAGCGTAAACGCCCAGATTTCAACGCGAACCTTGATAAAACGCTCAGTGAAGTACGCGCGGCGCTTGATGAGGTGTTCGTTGGCTATTCTGAAGAAAAAGAAACGTATTACCCACCTAGGGCACAGGGCGAAGGGTCGCGTTCGAAACAACACTCTTACGCGTTACCATCTATAAGAGAAGAGGATATTGAAATTATTGGAAATTAACTAAAAACTGACCACTTGGAGAACTTTTTGTTATTTTTTGCTAATTAAGTAAACAGCCTGCAATACCTTGAAAATACGATAAAGTTCTAGCAAAGACCGATCCAAAATCTGATAACTTGCGAATATGGCATTGATTCGCGAGGCCTAAACGCGTATCTTTGCACCAACAAAACCAGCTTTATAGTACTATGCAATCGCCACTTATTATTGCCATTTCTGGGGCTTCGGGCTCTGGGAAGTCTCTTTTTACAAAAAATTTGTTCAACGGCTTCAGTGCCCAAGGACGTCCCGTTCAAGTGCTGCGCGAAGATCACTACTATCGTGCGCAAGATCATCTTCCCATGGAGCAGCGTGAGAAGAACAATTATGATCACCCCAACGCCTTTGAACATGAGCTTTTAAAAGCGCACTTACAAGCATTGCGTGACGGTCAACCTATCGACTACCCACATTATTGCTATAAAACGCACACACGTTTACCTGAAACGGAGCGTTTAAACCCCGCACCGGTAATAATACTTGAAGGTATCATGTTGCTAGCCCGTACCGACTTACTACCCTTGTACGACGTTAAAATTTTCATCGATACCCCACTAGATATTTGTTTAATGCGCAGAATGATGCGTGACCTTAAAGAACGTGGTCGCAGTATTGAATCTGTGGCAAAACAGTACGAAGAGACTGTTAAGCCAATGTATCATCAATTTATCGAACCTAGCCGCTTCACTGCCGACGTAGTAGTGACGCAAGGTGGCAAAAACCAAATTGCATTAGATGTGATTAAATCACACATTCAGCAAGCGCTTCTTTAAGGGAACATTACTATGGTAAGTTTACTGGGCATAGCCGTCCTTCTGGGTATTGCTTTCGCGTTATCCTCCGCAAAACGCAGTATTAATCTGCGCACTGTAGGCGGCGCATTTGCTATTCAAGCATCGGTTGGCGCCTTTGTCCTGTACTCGGAACCTGGTAAAGAAGTCTTGTTAAGCGCGACAAAATTTGTCGCCAATATTATTGCCTACAGCCAAGAAGGGATTAATTTTCTATTTGGCCCTATTGGCGACAAATCGATAGCGTTTATTTTCGCCTTTAACGTGCTTCCTGTTATCGTGTTTTTCTCAGCCCTAATTGCGGTCTTATACCACCTTAAGGTAATGGGCATTGTTATTAAGGTGATTGGTGGCTTTCTACAAAAAGCGCTAGGCACAAGTCGTCCTGAGTCTATGTCGTCAGCGGCCAATATTTTTGTCGGCCAAACTGAGGCGCCGTTAGTCGTTCGCCCATTCATCCCACACATGACCCGTTCTGAGCTTTTCGCCATTATGGTGGGGGGCCTTGCTTCCATTGCAGGCTCTGTAATGGCAGGTTACGCCGGCATGGGTGTAGAGCTTAAATATTTACTTGCAGCCAGCTTTATGGCGGCACCGGGTGGCTTATTGATGGCAAAGATCATTTTGCCTGAAACAACCAAACCCAACGAAGATTTACATGACGTAGACGCGGAAGATACCGGCTACGCCAATGTATTTGATGCAGCCGCCAGCGGCGCCGCATCAGGCATGCAGCTTGCGTTAAACGTAGGTGCAATGCTACTTGCTTTTATAGCACTTATTGCCATGTTCAACGGTCTTATAGGCTGGACAGCAGGGTTATTTGGCTATGAAAACGTAACGTTTGAAGGGATCCTGGGTTATGTGCTTCAACCTCTTGCATGGGCAATCGGCGTTCCATGGGAAGAAGCGCAACTTGCAGGCAGCTTTATTGGACAGAAGATGGTGGTAAACGAGTTCGTTGCCTATCTCAACTTCTTAGAAAGCCAAGAACAGCTGTCTGAAGCATCTCAGGCCATTATCACCTTTGCACTTTGTGGTTTTGCAAACTTCTCTTCTATCGCCATTTTGATGGGTGGAATTGGTGCTATGGCACCAACACGCAGAAAAGAAATTGCGAGACTGGGGTTAAAAGCTGTTATTGCTGCAACGTTATCAAACTTAATGAGCGCCGCGCTAGCGGGCTTTTACCTCTCTCTTGGTTAAATTTCATTAAATTAGACCAGTTGGTCAAGAAAATACTAGACTAACTGGTCAGGTTTATGTACATTACGCGCAAATTCATCGCGGGGTTGATTTGTATCAATTTCTGCGACTTTTTTCTGTAGCCCGTCTACCTTTATAATGCCGCAGTCAATATATACGGGATAAAGTTATGCAATTAGTTGCTGTAGATTACCAAGCGGACAACGCTCAAGAAGAATTCGTGAAGTCACTTCGCGAAACCGGGTTCGGTGTTTTAAAAAACCACCCTATCCAGCAGTCATTGGTTCAAGGTATTTACGATAATTGGCAGGCCTTCTTCGACAGTGAACAGAAGAATGATTACCTGTACAACAAAGGTAAACAAGACGGATTTTTCCCTCAGAGTGTTTCTGAGGTAGCCAAAGGCTTTACGAAAAAAGATATTAAAGAGTATTACCATTTTTATCCGTGGGGTCAGTGCCCAGACACACTACGCCCTCAGATTTCTCAATACTATGAGGAAGCAAATGGCTTAGCGAAAGAGTTACTAGGCTGGATAGAAAAACACTCTCCTTCAGAGGTGAGCGGTAAGTACAGTCAACCGCTAGGTGACATGATCAAAGACTCAGATCAAACCTTGCTACGTATACTGCACTACCCACCACTTAAAGGTGATGAAGAAGTTGACGCAATCCGCGCTGCTGCACACGAAGATATTAATTTAATTACTATCTTACCTGCAGCCAATGAGCCTGGACTGCAAGTACAAGCTAAAGACGGTAGTTGGTTAGAGGTTCCTTGTGACTTCGGGAATTTGATTGTGAATATCGGCGATATGCTTCAAGAAGCATCAGGCGGATATTTCCCATCAACTACGCATAGGGTTGTAAACCCAGATGGCGCTGACATGACGAAATCTCGTATTTCATTGCCACTATTCTTACACCCTAGACCAGATGTTGTTCTTTCAGAACGTCATACTGCGGGGTCATACCTGCAAGAGCGCCTTCGTGAGCTGGGCGTTATATAAATTAAGTTCCTTTTGTAGTGTTATTCTTTGCCGCAGCTAGTCTGCGGCTTTTTTTTGCCCTCGCATTAGCGACTAGCCAACGACGCTAATTTAGACGAATAACGCTGTTTTTCTTGCTCGTTCGGAGAATGCTTAACTGCGTGCTTAAGATAACGCGTTGCTTTACTCACATCACCTAGCTCATGAAATGCTTTTGCCATTCCAAACAATAGTTCATGACGTGCGTTATCAAGCCTAAGCCCTCGCTCGTAATGGGTTATTGCCACATCGGCTTTTCCAGCCTCAAAGGCCTGCTCACCTAAGATATAGTGATAAAACGGGTTATTTTTACGTTTTGCCTCTACCATTTGAGTTATCTTTAGGGCCGCATCATCTTTATTTTGATAGGTATAAAGAATCGATAAGTTTTCCCATGCCGTTAAGTTTTCATCGTCCAGTGCTAACGCATGCTTGTAGGCCAACTCAGCTTGCTCATACTCATCAACCATTCGGTACAAAACGCCCAAATTTACCCAGGTCTGCTGTAACGCAGGGGAGATTTTGGCTGCGGCTCTAAAATAGCTGTAGGCTCGGGTATAACTGTTCGCCACTAAAGCGTCAGCGCCCTTATTGTTGTAAAACATAGCTATAACCTTGTCTCTCGATACTGCCTTTCTTGGGAAGTAATTGCGTAACATTTGAGGGTCGAAATCTACATCTGCCCACGTTCCGCCAACCGAGGCTACAGGGCTTTCATTAGGTAGTGAAATACGCAAATTAATATGCCCGTTAAGCAAGCTAAATCCTTCACGGCGAGTCCAATACTCTGGGATATCTACTTCATAAAAAGTGGCGGTAAGCCCAACGTGTTCAGCTAACGCCAGAGTCATAATAGACAATGAAAGGCAATTGGCAGCGCGGTTATTAAACGTGGTATTTGCTGTAGTATTGGCACTGTTTCGATAAAGCATCCCGCGGTCAGAATGATCGAAAATGGCCTTTACTAACCCTTTCACATTTTTTTGTAAAATGCTTTTTTCATGCACGGCTTTTTCTGCAAATTGCTGTGCGTCTTCATCTAAGTAAAAAATCTCTTCGAGCGGCTCGACGGGAAACAAACTAAAAGAGGGAAAGAGGCTATCGTTTAATAATATTGGTGTAGCATCTGCCTGATTGTTATTAGTAGACGTGCACCCACCAACTACAAAACAAAACAGTATTGTTACAAGAATTCGAGCATTCATAATAGGCACCTTTTTATTTACTCGATAGCCTAAATTATAGCACTCGCAACAAATTTCACATTTTATTTACAACCCAAAATGTTAGCCCCTCACCGCAAAAGAACGTATTTGTTGGCTTTTAAAACCGCGTAAACAAGTCGAAGCGCTGAAAATTTGGTGCTTCGCTTCATCTTTTATTGCGATCTCTTCTAATGCGCGTGGCGTAGGTATTAACGCTAACTTTTTTGAGCATTAATGTGCTCGCATTTCAAAAATATCAAATCTGCTGAAAAGGAGTTCGTATGTTCGCTGTCTATACCTATAGCATTGCCGGCCTGTTACTGATTATTTTTACTGTGTTTGTTCAAAACATCGTGGCCGCCATTGCACACAGAAGACAATCCCAGTATATCCCGGGTAAAGTTAGTGATGAGTTAAGTCATGATAGTTTTGTATTTAGAAGCCACCGAACCTTTCATAATTCGTTAGAGAACGTACACCAATTTACGCTTCCTGCCATTCTATGCATGTTTTTAGGCGCACCAACAACGCTATTAGCGTTACTAATATGGATATATGCATTATGCCGAATAATGCATATGGGGCTATACTACGCAATAGCTACGGAAAAAAACCCTAGCCCCAGAAGCTATTTCTACATGATTGGCGTGCTTTGTACAGTTGGCGTGTTTGGACTTGCGATTTTCCAATTATTTATGTAGGAACGCTGCAACTATGTAAATAATGTGAACCAAATGGTTCAATATTCAACTTATGATTAATCTACAATTGCTTCGTTGAGGAGTAATGTGTGTTATGGAAGTCATCACCCGCACTGAGGAGCGAGCGTGTATATTGAGCAAGTTGGCGAGCGTACTTTAAAAGATTGTAAAGTGCTTATCGTTGACGACCAAGCCAGCAGCAGACTTGTACTGGAAACATTACTTGAGGACACGGTTCCCTGTACTTCTGTGAGTTCAGGACAGGAGGCTATTGAGTACTGTAAGTTTCACACGCCTGATTTAATCTTAATGGACGTGTCAATGCCTGAACTCGATGGGCATCAAACCACCGCGCTTCTAAGGAGTAAGCCTTTATGCGCTCACATCCCTATCATTTTTGTTACTTCATCGAGTACCGATGAAGAAGAGACTCGGTGCTGGGACTCTGGATGCGTTGATTTTGTGGTGAAACCTGTAAATGCATGTACTCTACGGAACCGAGTGAAATCACATATTAATCATAAGCTGAGGAACGACCTGCTCGAAAAGCTCATTTATGTAGACAAACTAACTGGTGCGTACAATCGGCACTACCTTGATGACTACCTTCCTCGGCTAGTAAAAGATGAGCTTCGAACCTCTACTCCCCTTGCCTTAGTCATATTCGACATCGATCATTTCAAACTCTTTAATGATATGTATGGCCATTTAGACGGCGATAGTTGTTTATGGAAGGTCAGCAAGACCATTAATGATGCGCTGCTACGCCCCATGGATAAGCTGGTAAGAATTGGCGGCGAAGAGTTTCTAGTCATATTGCCTAACACTGATGTGGAAGGGGCAACAGCAGTGACCGAGCGTCTGCTGAAAACTGTTTACGATTTAAATATTCCACACTCTGCATCTGGATACGGGCGCATTACACTAAGCGCAGGGCTCGCCATTAAACATGATGATGCTAGCAAAACAATCGACCATGTCATGCTGGAAGCCGATAAGAATTTATATGCGGCAAAAACATCTGGAAGAAACCAATTGAAAGCGCCTTCGGTAGTGATAAAAAGCATTTCTGAAAATCACCACGCCCATCTTCCAATCAAAAGTCAAAGCGAGTAGCTCAGCCTAATTGATATTGACCCACAGCCTTGGTATGAAGCAATGCCTTTAATGAGTCTTCGCCGGTAACCCCTAATTCGTTTAGTTGGGCAAAAAATAACTGTAACGTGGCTAACGCATCGTCTAATGCATTGTGGGCGGGAAAGGCGGGTAAGTCTAAGCGCTGCCGACACACCGTAAGCGTAGCGCTATTATTAGGAAGAACCTGATGTTGTTTGTTTAACTGATATAGCGCCAGTTGTAGGGTATCAATGTAAATCACCTCTACTGTTTGTAAATTATTCTGCTTGAACGCCCGGTCAAGTGCCATTAGGTCAAGTTTAGCGTTATGAAATATCAGAATATTACGCTTTAGTAGTGGCAGTAAGTGACGCAGTGCTTCGTCAAGCTCCTCTCCTCTCTCTAATATGTCTTGCGTTAAACCATGAATGACCGGGCTTTGCCCTAAGTCGGCACGTGTATTAATTACATGATATCCGCTTGATGCAAGAGAAATTCGCATCCCCTTACCTTCCACATAACCCAATGAGGTTATTTGTGTTTTAGACGGCTGCAGGGAGGTAAGTTCTAAATCGATAGCGGCAAATGAAGTCTTACCTACATAGCGTTCTCGAAGCTTTGCTTTAAACCTGTTTTTATCGAAAAACACTGAGGCGCACGCTTGTATAAACTGCTTTATCATCGCATTTAACCTACGCCGCCAGAAAACTTCATTACCATTGCCTGATTGGTTCTATCTATGGCTTTAAACGCAGCTTTAAGCTGATGTTTTTCTATGGACGATAGACTCGATATCGACACTCTATTGTCGGTCACTTTATTTTCCAACTGATGACGCCAGCGCAATCTGTTTAAGAAAAGCCAAATGTCGCGCAAATTAGTGGCATCTCGTTTTGACAGTTGAGAGCGAGATGATAATGCGTCTAAACGAGCAAGGGTATTAGGTAGTGTGATCCCGTCCGCCAATGCATAAATACGGGCTATATTATTAATTAACGCTACCGCTCGGGTTTTAAGGTCAATGACATCCTTTTCTTTTTGTTTGTCGTTTTTCGCTTTTTCATAAATAAACTTCTGAAACATCGATAACGGAACAGAAATCTCATTACTGTGTCTTGCCAGAGCAGCCAAAAACATGTTTTGTTGCATAAGAGGAGCGCGCTGTTTTTGTAGCTGCTTAAACAAGCTGACGTCACCTGCGGCGCAGCGCACGTCAAGAAAGATATTAAAGTGCATGATGGCGTCTTTTGTCGGTGCCTTTACCCAGTGCCGTGCCTCCTCTATGGCCTCGTCTAGTGACAGCCGAAGCGCGGGATTACTGGCCATTATGTTGCCATCGCACAACTTTATGCCGCACTTTGCTAGGCCATTGCAAACATATTCCGACATCTTGGAAAAGTAGTCAGCCTGCGCTTTAGTCGGGGCCTTTGCCAATAACAAGCCGTTGTCTTGATCTGAGCCCATTGTTTGATCTTCTCTTGCCTGAGAACCATACACAAGCCAAGCAAACATCATAGGGGCTTTGCCGTTGGCTTGTTGAAAAAAGCCAATCAACTTTCTTGTCATAATGTCGGTGGCCTGAGACAAAATTTTTCCGGCGATATCATAATCCCCCGCTTTTTTTGCGTGAGCAGCAAAGTAGTGAGGTAGCTGCCAGGACAGCCGAGTCAATTCATACAAGTTTTCAGCTTTACTAAGCTCGCCAATAATGAAGAGAACGTTGCCCCTTTGATGGCGAATAATATCACTCGCCGTTACCATACCTAAGGGCACCAGTGACTGATGATCGATAACGGGCAGGTGATGGATATTTTTTTCTGTCATTAGTGCTAGCGCATCAAACAAAGTCCTATTTCCAGTTATTTGCGCAGGGCTTTGCGTCATAATTTCACTTACCGGCAAATGGGTATCTAACGAAGCCGCAACCACCCGGGATCTCAAGTCGCGATCGGTAACAATGCCGGTAAGCTTGTCATTCTGTGTTACCAACAATGACGACACTTTTTGCGTTGTCATTAGCTGTGCCGCCGCTGAAATCGACGTATCTGCATTTACCGATACAGGCGCTTTTTCAATAACATCACACAGCCCTTTATATAGCCACATTGAATTAGTATCAGAAATAGCATGACTCTGCAGGGCGTTGTCTCTTAACCCATTAAAGAATTGTCGTATCGCCGGCTGCTCAAATAAGGGCGAAACAGCCGATGCATCGAAACGATAAACGAGCCCAGGGCTGTCTACACTGATACTTAACGGGAAGGAGCGCTGCTCCATGATCCCCGCATAGCCAAAGTAGTCGCCTTCACTTAAATGACGCAAAGGCGCATCTGAATCTTGAATAGAGAACTGCCCACCTTGTATAAGAAAAAGTGCGTTATTTTCTTGGTAAAGGTCGCTAACATTCTCGGAAGTAACGTAAATAAGCTCGGTGTGCTTAACTAGCTCCAATTTCTGTTCTTTATCAAGCACATCGAAAGGCGCAGACGTATTTAAGAAGTCTTCCACTTGTTTAGCCATTGCCGTCATAGCCGTCGTCCAATTTTTAAGACAAAAAAGAAAAAACCAACCTACTCACTTTCGCCAGTAGATTGGTTTTATTTGCTAAAGCCTATCTGAAGGCATTATCCATTTAGTGAGCTGACGCTTCGCCCGCACCTTTCGGGTAACGAATGCTTTCAACCAGCTCTTGGATTTCTTCAGGTGCTTCATCGGTTGCTTTAAACACTAGGAACGCCACAATGAAGTTCACCAGCATACCTACCGTGCCAATGCCCTCTGGCGAAATACCGAACCACCAGTTATCAGGCGTATTGGCTGCTGGGTTTACAAACTTGAAGTAAATGATGTAAGCCGCAGTAAAGGCAATACCTGAAATCATGCCTGCAATGGCCCCTTTATCATTCATGCGTTTGCTGAATATACCCATGATGATAGCGGGGAAGAAACTCGACGCAGCCAAGCCGAAGGCAAAGGCGACCACCTGAGCCACAAAGCCGGGCGGATTAATACCGAAGTAGCCCGCGATAACAATTGCCACCCCCGCAGCTAACCTCGCATACATAAGCTCGGCTTTATCGGTAATATTTGGCATGAAGTTTCGCTTCAACAAATCGTGAGATACAGAGGTGGAAATTACCAACAGCAAGCCTGCCGATGTAGAAAGGGCTGCTGCCACTCCCCCCGCTGCAACCAACGCAATTACCCATGCTGGTAGGTTTGCAATTTCAGGGTTTGCCAATACCATGATGTCGCGGTCAACTTTCATTTCGTTGCGCTCATCACCCGAATAGAACATCTTGCCATCGCCGTTTTTATCTTCAAAGGCGATTAGCCCAGTCTGTTCCCAGTTTTTAATCCAAGACGGCGCTTCTGCGTAGCTGGTTCCTGTCATTTCAGGGCCATTAATGGTTTCAATCATATTGACCCGAGCGAATGCCGCTAGCGAAGGAGCAGTGGTATACAAGATAGCAATGAACGCCAATGCATAACCTGCTGATTTACGTGCATCATGAACTTTAGGCACAGTGAAGAAACGAACGATAACGTGTGGAAGACCCGCTGTACCCACCATAAGTGCAAAGGTAATAAAGAATACGTCTATGGTACTTTTGGTACCGGATGTGTATTCATTAAACCCAAGTTCGACGGATAAATTATCGAGCTTTTGCAGCATATGGACGCCGGAGCCGTCAGCAAGTGTGGCACCGAACCCTGTTTGCGGCAGGATGTGGCCTGTCACCATCATAGAGATAAATACCGCTGGTACAATGTAAGCGAATATCATTACGCAGTACTGTGCTACCTGAGTATAGGTAATGCCTTTCATGCCGCCCAATACGGTGTAAAAGAACACGATAACCATACCGATAACCACACCAGATACGATGTCTACTTCTAAGAAACGGCTAAATACCACACCGACCCCACGCATTTGGCCTGCCACGTATGTGAAACAAACAAAGATTGCGCAGAATACAGCCACCGTACGTGCCGTTTGAGAGTAGTAACGATCACCGATGAAATCAGGCACCGTAAATTTGCCGAACTTACGTAAATAAGGTGCTAAACAGAGTGCTAACAATACATAACCGCCGGTCCAGCCCATAAGGTAGACGGCGCCGTCATAGCCCATAAATGAGATAAGCCCAGCCATAGAGATGAAAGACGCTGCCGACATCCAATCTGCTGCGGTAGCCATACCGTTCATCACAGGTGGCACGCCGCCACCAGCAACGTAAAAGTCGTTAGTAGACCCAGCGCGAGCCCAAATTGCAATTGCAATGTAAAGCGCAAAAGAAGCGCCAACAATAATAAATGTTAAAGTTTGAACGTCCATGCTTTACTCCTCATCTACGCCGTAGCGTTTATCCATGGCGTTCATCTTTGCCATATAGACAAAGATCAATGCAACAAATACGTAAATTGCGCCCTGTTGTGCAAACCAGAAGCCTAATTTAAAGCCAAAGAACTGAATTTCATTTAAGATATCGACAAACAGTATGCCGGCACCAAATGATACGATGAACCAAACGACTAAAAGCTTGGCAAGGAGTGATAAATTCTCCTTCCAATACGCTTTTTTGTCCTCTTCGTTTCTAAATGCCATTGTTTCACCCTCATGTCAGGTTAACTAGTTGTTATGATTTTACAATTCCCTAACGCTCGGCTTTGTTAACGTTATTGCTGTGATTCGGTCTTTATCAATTGAAAGAACAAAGCAGCAAAAGTCAAGCATCTAGGAGGTCGGCTATTACTCTAGTCCTGCATCATGAAATTCAAAATGAGACCATGGTCGTAGGTAGACCATGGTCGAAATGGTTATAATAGCAACAGCATTGTTAAATCTTCGTTAAAAGGAATGTTATGGTCTTTGGTTGGGTAACGCTTGCAGTTCTGTATCTCTTCTTGCTATTTTCATTAGCGAGTTGGGGCGAAAAGAATTCACCTACTGCCCGCGCACTCACCTCTCACCCGGCTATTTATTCACTCGCGCTCGCTATTTACTGTACGGCTTGGACGTTCTTTGGAATGGTAGGCCAAGCAAGCCGAGATACATGGATTTACCTACCCATTATGCTTGGTCCCATTTTGGTTTATGTATTGGGGTATAAGTTTATTTACAAGCTGACCCTGGTGAGTAAAAAGCAACACATTACCACCATCTCAGACTTTATTGCTTCACGTTATGGGAAGCGCCAAACCGTTGCGTTAGTAGTAACACTTATTGCTTTATTGGCCACCATTCCCTATATCGCACTTCAGTTGAAGGCCGTTGGGGCGACTTTCCAGTTGTTAACGCAACAACCAAACAGCAACGGCATTATTATTGCCGCCACCGGCTTCATTGCCGCTTTTGCTATTTACTTTGGCACACGCCAAACCGATGTCACTGAATACCGCCGGGGCTTGATGTTAGCCATAGCATTCGAATCGACCATCAAATTACTGGCTTTGGTGCTAGTGGCTGCGGTTGGGTATAGTGCATGGAAACGAACCCAGTCAGGGCCGTTTTTTGAAAGTTTTACTAATGAAATCGCCCTCTCTCAGTTTGGCTCGTTCAGCTTTATTGCACAAACGATCATGGCTGCCGCTGCAATAGTGTGTTTACCCCGCCAGTTCCACGTTGCCATTATCGACAATTTAAGCCTTGGGCATTTGCGCACTGCGCGTTGGCTCTTTCCCTTATACCTTACTGTTATTTCCGCCGTGATCCCGATAATTGCTATCGCGGGCAAAGCGATCTTCGCCAACCAAGGCATAGAGCCCGACTCTTACGTGTTATCACTGGCCGTATTTTCCGAGTCGGTACTGCTTCAGGTTATTGTATTTGTGGGCGGGTTGTCCGCGGCAACGGCGATGATCATTGTCGCTACGCTAACCCTTAGCACTATGTTAACTAACGATGTTATTTTACCTCGCATATTAGCGTTTACGGGCAACACAGATGACAAAAAGGACGTATCGAGAAAGATTCGTTTAATTCGCCGTATTGTTATAGCGTTTATTCTACTTATGGCGTTTTTATACCACCAGCAAATGACCAGCAGCCGCTCTCTTCACTCTATCGGCTTAATTGCCTTCTCGCTGGTTATTCAGCTAATGCCTGCCATTGTGGGCGGGCTGTATTGGAAGCGGGCTCATGCACACGGGGTATATGCAGGCCTAATGGTAGGCCTAGTTATTTGGGTGCTGTGGCTAGTGCTTCCCATTGTGAGCGAGCAAGTATCGCAAATGGAGCAAAACGAGTTAATCAGCCAAGGCGCCATGATTAGCTTGGCGGCAAATAGCTTTGTGTACATTTTATTTTCTCACTTCGCGCCCCAGCGTCTTATCGATCGCATTCAAGCCGAAGCCTTCGTATCTCCCGCTATATCCAGCAGTAACACAGTAAAAACCCAGGCAACGAACGTAACAGTATCAGACCTTATTACTTTACTTTCTACCTTCATGGGATCTGGTCGGTGTGAGCAGTTGCTAGACCAATACCAGCACCTTAATAACTGTCAATTGAAGCATGACGACACGCCTAATGAATCCTTTTTATCCTTCTGCGAGCGTGCATTAGGTGGTGTTATTGGCGCATCGAGCGCAAAAGTGCTGCTAGACAGCGCGTTACGTGGTAAAAAAATGGACTTCACTGAGGTTATCAACTTCTTTGATGACACCACGCAGGCAATGCAATTTAATATGACCGCGCTTTTAACGTCGCTTGAAAACATGGATCAAGGAATCAGCGTTGTCGACAAGCATTTAAACTTAGTAGCGTGGAACAAGCGCTACGCTAATCTCTACCCTTACCCCGACAACTTACTCGCGGTGGGTACTCCAATAGAAAAGCTCATTCGATACAATGCCGCTCAGGGTGAATTTGGTACAGATAACGTAGATAGCGAAGTTGAAAAACGTCTCTCACATTTGCGCTCGGGCATGCCTCACCGCTTTACCCGCCAGCGCAAAGATGGCCGAGTCATTGAAATGGTCGGCAACCCGCTACCTGGTGGCGGCTTCGTAACAAGTTTCAACGACATAACAGGGCATGTGGAAATTCAGCAGGCTCTAGAAGAGTCGAATATAGATCTTGAAGCGCGAATTAAAAAGCGTACTGAAGAAGTGCATTCAATTAACGCCGAGTTACGTCTTGAAATTGAACGTCGTTCTGAAGCAGAAAAAGAGCTGATAAGAGCAAGAAAAGCGGCCGAAGATGCTAACGCCAGTAAAACCCGGTTCTTGGCGCTCGCCAGTCACGACGTTCTGCAGCCTTTGAACGCGGCAAAGCTTTATGTCAGTGCGCTAGAAGAGCAAGAGCTACCCGAATCGTCCCACGCCATTATTCAGAAACTTGGACACAGCGTTACGTCGAGCGAAACACTGATTGGTACACTGTTAGATATTGCACGTTTAGATCAGGGCGAGATGAAACCGGATATTGAATCTATTGATATTACGGCACTACTTTCCCCGCTGATAGACGAAATGGCCATGCGAGCCAAAGAAAAAGGCTTGGGCTTTAAAGCCATTGTGCGTCCCTGCTGGGTTAGAGCGGACAAAACCTACTTGTACCGAATTACTCAAAATTTGCTATCAAATGCTGTGAAATATACCGAAAAGGGACGGGTTCTATTTATTGTAAAACCAATAAAAAACACCGTTCATTTTAAAATTCTCGATACGGGCATAGGTATATCTGCCGATAAAAAAGACAGTATCTTCGGCGACTTTTTCCGTGCAAACGAGAGTAAAGAGCACGGTTTGGGGCTGGGCTTAGGGGTAGTAAGGCGCCTAAGCCTTCAACTAAACAGCGATATCCAAGTCATGTCACAAATAGGTAAAGGCAGTTGTTTTACGTTTACGCTCGAGAAAGCCGAACCCAAACGGGTATCGAGTATTGTATCGAAACCTCGCGGCACCACCTTCACGGGTATGGACGTTCTGTGTGTGGACGATCAAAAAGAAAACCTTGATGCCATGAAAACCCTTTTGCAAAAGTGGGGGATTAACGTTGCCCTTGCCAACAACTGGGATGATGCACTAACCCTGTGTAAGACAATTCAGCCGCAAATTCTGTTAATGGATTATCAGCTTAGCCACGACAGCGAGAAAAACGGATTAGCGCTGATAGAGGAAATTAGGCACAGGCTTAACATTGTGGTGCCAGCCGCTTTGATAACCGCAACCCCCGATGAGAGCTTGGTCACACAATGTAAAGCGCAGGGCGTAAACTTTTTGGCAAAGCCACTTAAACCCGCCAAACTCCGTGCCCTTCTTCAAAGTATGACGCGCTATATTAGGGAAGCAAAAAACGTTTAGCTTTAATTGTGGGCACCTTTAGTTACGAATTAGAGAAACTCTTCGTGAGCTTTACTATCTTCTGTTTTCACAACAGCGGTTTCACTCGAAGATTTTGCCACTATCTTACCCATTGAGCCCCATTTTTGTTTAGGGTTCAGCAACACTGGGCGAGTAAGAATTAAATTATTCGGGTACATCAGTGTTTCACGCTCTGCTGTAACCAGGCGTGTACTAAATGGGCCCACGTCAGCAATAATTCCTTCAATATAGTTATCCCCGTCAAGCACGCGAACATAGTTCCCTCTGCGATAAGCCACATTCGTCAACAAAATAAAATAAGCGGTGATGTTACTAATGAGTGACCAGCTGGCAAAAAGCGCGACACCTGTTACCGTAATAATGGACGTGGACAGCACCAACAAGCCTGAAAAATCAATTCCCCACGCAAGCAAAAGGAGCGCTAGAGAAACAGTGGCAACGATAACCCGCGCGGCAAACAAGCCTTTAAGGGCACTATGGGACTTAAGCTTAGACTTTTCGATATTGCTTTCTAGCTTTGGCAATAATTTGCGAGACATGCCCAAATAAAACAACAGCACCACGCCACTCCACACGGCATTTGACTGGTATTGCGTCAACCACGTCAAAAACCCATGCCACCATTCATTCATCACAGTAAACCCTTAATTTTTATAGCGCTATTTATGTCAAACGCGCGAAGATTGCCGACAGAAGACGCCGACGCGTCTTCATGCTAACGTGAATAACTCACGAGTTCATGCATTAAAAGCAATCGACACAACAAGAATTATTCGTAAGACAGTGTTAAATACTTCTATTAGTATGCGCGCAAAATGACGTACCTAGTGATGCCTGTCGCATTATATTGTTCTCGCTTGCTCACGGCGTGCCCGTTGTGGGCAAAGTGAAAGTGATAATACACCATCAATAAAAACGACACCTCGCATCGACAGAGTGTGATATTCACGCTTTAATAACACTAGCTGGGTCAAAAAAACGACAACTTTTAAACTACAGGTTTTTATAATGCGCATTGCAATTCTTTCAAGAAACCCTCGCCTTTACTCTACTTCACGCTTAGTTGAAGCCGGTCAGGCTCGAGGGCATGACGTTGACGTTATCGACACCATGCACTGTTACATGGATATCACCAGTGCGCGTCCATCTGTACGCTACCACGGTAAAAAACTTCCCTATTACGATGCGGTTATCCCTCGTATTGGAGCGTCGGTGAGTTTTTACGGTACGTCGGTAGTGCGCCAGTTTGAGATGATGGGGACGTATAGCCTTAATGAGTCGGTCGCGATTAGCCGCTCTCGCGATAAGCTGCGTTCCCTACAACTTTTATCACGCAAAGGCATTGGCATGCCTAGAACGGGGTTTGCTCACCACCCAGATAAAATTGACGATGTTATTAAAACTGTAGGCGGCGCACCGGTGGTGATTAAGCTTCTAGAAGGTACCCAAGGTATCGGTGTGGTGTTGGCAGATACACAGAAAGCGGCAGAGTCGATTATCGAAGCATTCATGGGGTTAAACGCCAGTATTCTAGTGCAAGAGTTTATTAAAGAGGCAGGCGGAAGCGACATTCGCTGCTTTGTAGTGGGCGGCAAAGTGGTTGCGGCGATGAAGCGCCAAGCGGCACCGGGAGAATTTCGCTCTAACCTTCACCGCGGTGGGCAGGCAAGCTTAGTGCGCTTAAGTCCCGCTGAGCGAAAAACGGCAGTCGATGCGGCGAAAACAATGGGTCTAAATTGCTGTGGGGTAGACATTCTGCGCTCAAACAATGGCCCGGTCGTCATGGAGGTCAACTCGTCGCCAGGATTAGAAGGTATAGAAAAAGCCACCACGAAAGATGTGGCCAGCATGATCATTGAATTTATTGAAAAAAGTGCAGAGCCGCATAAAACCAAAACCCGAGGAAAGGGCTAACCCTTTTTTACCTTTGCTTTGCAATAACCTACTTATAGGAAAACGTGAGTGGTAAACGATGTGCTAACAATTGGGGGTGAGAGCATTGCCCCTGGCGAAACAAAAAAGATTGAGCTAGAAATGCCGCCGCTTTATACGGCTACTAACATGAGCATTCCGGTGTATGTAAGACGTGGAAAGCGACCGGGCCCTACTATGTTTGTAAGTGCAGCCATTCATGGCGATGAACTAAACGGGATAGAAATCGTGGGGCGTTTAATTCGTTCAAAAGCGATTGAGCGCATTAGGGGTACATTAATTGCGGTACCTATGGTTAACGTATATGGCGTACTCAATCAGTCTCGCTATTTACCAGACCGACGGGATTTAAACCGCAGTTTTCCAGGAAGCAAAAAAGGTTCTTTGGCCGGCCGTTTAGCGAACTTATTTTTTAAAGAAGTCGTAAGCAAGTGTGATGTAGGAATAGACCTTCACACTGGTGCAATACACCGCAGTAACCTTCCCCAGATTCGCGCCGATTTAGACGATGAAGCCGTGCTGGAAATGGCCAAAGCATTTGGTGTTCCTGTGTTACTCAATGCAGAATTACGGGACGGATCATTGCGAGAAGCGGCCAGCGCAAACGGTGTTAAAATCTTACTTTACGAGGCCGGGCAAGCACTGCGCTACGATGAGTTCTCTATACGAGCAGGTGTAAAAGGCATTATTAACACCATGCGTCATTTAGGCATGCTCAATAAAAGCCGCAGTAAGGGTCATAGCATTGAACGTTTTATCGCCAGACAGAGCGGCTGGGTTCGTGCCCCGGAAAGCGGGTTTGTTACGCACTTAGCACAACTTGGCGATCATGTGGAAAAGGGTGACAAGCTGGCTATCATTGCAGACCCGTTTGGCAACTATCTAGATAGTATTGTAAGTCCTGCAGAAGGGGTCGTCATTGGTAAACAAAATATTCCACTCACTCAAGAAGGTGAAGCGATTTATCACATTGCATACTTCTCTGAGCCTGATACCGTTGCAGAACACGTAGAGTTATTGCAAGACAATTTATTGCCACAAGAACAAGACCCTGGTTTATAAAATTGGTGTAACAATAAATGAACAATAAAAAAATCGTTGGTGCGGTAGAGCTGTGTGACCTACCCAAACTCGCTATTACTGACCTGAATGTGCGCGTGGATACGGGTGCAGCCACGTCTTCGTTACATGTAGACAATATCGAAGAGTTTGAGCAAAACGGTGAGCTTTGGATTACTTTTGATATTCATCCAGATATTCACAACGTTGAGCGAGTGGTGCGCAGAGAAGCGCGAGTGGAGGGAAAGAAGCGAGTCAAAAGCTCTACGGCTACACGGGAAAAGCGCTATGTGATAATTACGCCTATAATAATGGATGGGTACCAGTGGGATATACAGTTAACCCTTACTGACCGCTCTGAAATGACGTATCTTATGCTACTTGGACGCGAAGCAATGAGCGGGCATTTTATTGTCGACCCAGAGCACGATTTTTTGCTTACGGGAAGAGACTAATTATCACCACGCGTTGAAAGGCCAGACGATAGGTGGTGGGCTTCACCGGAATAAATAAAGTGAACTTTATGGACATGTGGACTAAACAACTAGGGTGGGTCGCGTTACTACTAAGTACTGTGACGTCTTTCACTATTAGTGCTCAAGAAGTCGTGGCGAGTAAGGTTCAAAGCGAGCTACCCCACACCGTTATTCGGCTGCCAAATGTTCATCCCGGCAGAGATGCCGTGTACGCGTATGCAAAAACACTTTTAGCAGAGTCGTTACGTGTTACAAAGGCCCAATATGGCACATTTGAGCTTTTAGTCAGCGACCAAGAAACAGCGCAAGAGCGTCAATTGCGAAGCCTTGAACACAATATGCTAGACGTAACCTGGAGTGTGACCTCTAAAGAACGGGAACGTCAGTTTTTGCCTATCCGTATCCCTATTATGGCCGGGCTTTTTGGTAAACGAGCTCTATTTGTAAAGGCAGGTGACACTCGATTAAAAGGCGTGGAAACCCTTCAGGATTTACAAGCTTTCAGAGCCGTCTTGGGCTATGACTGGCCCGATACAAAAATTTTTCGCGCCAACGATATCCCAGTATTAGAAACCACATACCGCGCCTCTTTCCGTATTGTATCGGAAGGCTTTGCAGACATGTTTCCTCGTAGCGTAATGGAAATTCAAGAAGAGGCCCAAGATGATACCCTTTCACGTGATCTCGCCATAGATCAAAACCTTATCATTGCTTACCCAAGCCCCATATTTTTCTTCGTAAGTAGCGATAACCAAGCGTTGGCTAACCGCATTACCGAAGGTTTACTGACTTTGTTTGAAACGGGTAAATTTCAGGCGCTATTAGTGGCAAATGCTAATTTTAAGCAGGGCATGTCGCTTATTGAAGAGCGAACCGTGATAGGCATTGAAAACCCATTTTTGAGTGAACAAAGCCGTTTGGCGCTAGAGAAGTTTCTTCCCGAGTTTTCTGCGTCAAAGCCTGTAGATGATTTTGAGGCTACTGAGATGGCGGTTCCAGTTCAAGTTGAGAAGCAATAAGCACCGCCTGCGTGCGATTGTTTATTCCTAGCTTTTTGAAGATAGCCGTAACATGGGCTTTCACGGTAGCCTCAGCAATATCTAAGTTAAAGCCAATTTGCTTATTCAACAACCCATCTCGCATGTAACACAATACTTTGTATTGCGATGGGGTAAGCGATGCTACCTTATCTGCTAATTCAGAAAACGCTTCGTTCACTTCATCAACATTTTCACTTAAGTTTTCAGGTAACCATACGTCGCCATCTAAAATCGCTTCTACGGCATTAGCAATGTCTTGTGCACTGGCAGTTTTAGGGATAAAGCCAAGTGCGCCAACACTAATTATTTTCGAGATGAGAGTGGTATCTTCGGTTCCCGACACGACTGCAACGGGAAGTTCAGGAAAGAGTTTACGAATGTGCAATAAGCCGAACAAATCATTGCTGCCCGGCATATGTAAATCGAGTAACAGCAAATCGATATCCTCGTTATTAAGAATATCGACTGTGGTGGTTAAGTCGCCAGCCTCTTTAAGCGTCAAGGCTGGCAATGACAACGATAACGCGCCTCTTAGTGCATCGCGATACAGCGGATGATCATCAGCGATTAGAAGGGTTATCATTGTCTATATCCTTAGTTTTACTTATTTAGACGTTCCTCTATCAGTGTATCAACAACCGACGGATCCGCCAATGTAGAAGTGTCACCTAATTGCTCGTGCTCGTTAGCCGCGATTTTTCTAAGAATGCGGCGCATAATTTTACCCGAGCGGGTTTTGGGTAAACCGTGTGACCACTGAATCATATCGGGCGTGGCTATTGGACTAAGCTCTTGGCGTACCCACGCTTTAAGCTCTTTGGTTAGCGCTTCGTCTGCTTCAACCCCTTCATTTGGTGTCACGTAAACGTAAATGCCCTGCCCTTTAATATCGTGAGGAAAACCTACTACCGCAGCTTCCGCCACTTTAGGATGAGCAACCAGCGCACTTTCAATTTCTGCGGTGCCTAGGCGGTGACCTGACACGTTTAACACGTCATCTACGCGGCCAGTGATCCAATAGAAACCATCTTCATCACAGCGGGCACCGTCACCGGTAAAGTACACCCCTTTGTATGCACTAAAATACGTATTGATAAAACGCTGATGGTCGCCGTATACCGTGCGCGCTTGGCTTGGCCAACTGTCTTTAATCACCAAGTTACCTTCGGCCGCTCCCTCTAACTCTTTGCCATCTGCATCAAACAACGCCGGCTGAATACCAAAGAAAGGACGACTGGCTGAGCCTGGTTTTAATTCCGTCGCACCGGGTAGTGGTAAAATCATGTGACCACCGGTTTCGGTTTGCCACCACGTATCGATAATGGGGCAGCGGCCTTGACCAATCACGCGGTGATACCATTCCCACGCTTCAGGGTTAATCGGCTCACCCACGGTGCCAAGTAAACGCAGTGATGATAAATCGCAACCTTCAGCGGGCGCATCGCCGTGAGCCATTAGCGCACGAATAGCCGTAGGCGCAGTGTAAAGGCTATTTACTTTGTACTTCTCTACCACTTGAGCAATGCGCTTAACATCTGGGTACGTCGGAACCCCCTCAAAAAAGACTTGCGAAGCGGCGTTAACCATAGGGCCGTACACCATGTAGCTGTGGCCTGTAATCCAACCCACATCAGCCGTACACCAGTAAACATCATCGTCTTTATAGTCGAATGCATATTTAAAGGTCATGGCAGAATACAACAGGTACCCCCCTGTGGTATGCACCACGCCTTTGGGCGTTCCCGTTGAACCTGATGTATAAAGAATAAATAGCGGGTCTTCCGCGTTCATTACCTCTGGCTCACACTGGGCAGACATGCCGTCTACGGCATCTTGCCACCACACATCATGCTTTTCGTTCCAATCAACGTCACCACCAGTAAGTTTATGGACCAGTACGTGAGTAATCGACGGGCATGCATCGCCTGCCAGCGCTTTATCTACATTCGCTTTTAAGGGAATGCTTCTTCCAGCACGGCGTCCTTCATCAGCCGTAATAACGACTTTTGCACTGCTGTCGTTAATGCGATCGGCAATGGCGTTTGGCGAGAAGCCGCCAAAGATCACCGAGTGAACAGCCCCTATTCGGGCACAGGCAAGCATAGCGTAAGCCGCCTCTGGCACCATTGGCATATAGATAGCTACACGGTCACCTTTTGCTACGCCCATGCCTTTCAGTGCATTCGCTAACTTACATACTTCGTAGTGCACTTCTTGGTAGGTAATATCTTGACTATCTTCGGGAGAGTCACCTTCCCAATGAAAGGCAACCTTTGTGGCATTATTAGCAAGATGGCGGTCGATACAGTTATAGCTGGCGTTTAACTCACCGTCTTCAAACCATTTGATAGACACGTCGTTTTCACCAAAATGCGTGTTTTTAATTTTGGTTGGCTTTTGGTACCACTCAAGGATAGACGCATGTTCGCCCCAAAACGCTTCGGGTTGATCTATAGATTGCTTGTACATTTCGTCATATTGCGACGCATTAAGATGTGTAGACTGAAGGATATTCTCAGGTACAGGATAAGTTTTGCCGGCGGTCATAAAGATTGCCTCCAATATCAATAATGTAAAATTCTTGTTGTATGGTGAAACACTCTAGCCATTCACTCACAAAGCAAAATGAGACTTTGGTCTTAACAACCTCCTACTTAGGTTCTCGTAACGAAGAATTAGTGTAAAAATACTGCGACTATAGTCTTATGCGACCATAGGCTTATTTAATTTTGAAATAATACGTACACAATCAGCAATGTTAACGTTGAATTTACATTTATTTAACCACATTTTGGAACAGACACGATGAAAGCTAAAATAAAAAATACGGCTACCGCGGTAGCATTGTGCCTAGCGGCATCTAGCGGCGCGGCGCAAGCAGCAACAATCGGCGACACAAGTGTGAAATTCACAGGCTATATCAAAGTCGATGCGATGGTAAGCGACTACTCTGACGGCACCATTGCCTCGGGAAGCGTAGGCCGCGACTTTTACATTCCTTCACTAACTCCGGTTGGTGGCGTTGACGAAGACCCACAATTTGATGCCCACATCAGAACCTCACGATTCCGCTTTGCAACGTCAACGCCTACGGCTGAAGGCGATACCATAAACGGTGTATTCGAACTCGACTTCCTTGTAACTAGCGGCGGTGATGAGCGAATCAGTAACTCCTACACTCCGCGAGTACGCCACGCGTACTTAACTTACAAGAATTGGTTGGTGGGCCAAACATGGACGACCTTTATGGACGTAGGTTCATTACCAGAATCACTTGATTTTATTGGTACCACTGACGGCATCACCTTTGCCCGTCAAGTCATGGTGAGATACACCAACGGCGGGCTGCAGATTGCACTAGAAAACCCTGAATCAACCATTACGCCGTTTGGTGGTGGTAGCAGGATAACAAGTGATGACAGTAGTGTTCCAGATTTAGTTGCCGCCTACACCACAAAGCAAGACTGGGGTTATGTAAAAGTAGCGGGCCTAGTTAGACAACTTTCTTATGATAACGCCGCAGGGATTGATGCAGATGAAACTAGCTTCGGCGTATCAGTTACCGGTAAATACAACTTGGCAAATGGCGATGACATCCGCTTCACGTTCAATTCAGGTAAAGGTCTAGGACGATATTCAGCCCTTAACGCTGCCAATGGCGCTGTACTCACAGAAAGTGGCGACCTTGAAGCAATCGACTCTACCGGTTACGGCATTGCGTATCGCCACAAGTGGAGCGATAAAGCGCGCAGCAGCATCATGTTTTCAGCATTTGAGGCTGATAATGACGCAACGCTTACGGGGATGGCAGTAACCGAAAGCACATACAGTACACGCGTTAACTACTTGTACTCGCCAACAAAAGCACTGACCGTGGGCGCAGAGTACGCATTTGCTCATCGCGAAGTTGAAGCAGGTTTAGAAGGTGATATGAATCGCTTCCAAGTTTCAGCGAAGTATGCGTTTTAATTCAGCCTTTCAATAGACCCTATGAAAACGGCGCCTGCGCCGTTTTCATCATTCCCTCGACGTACTACATCGTAGTAAAAATAATCCCCAATGGCATGATAAAGAACAAGCCACCTATGTAGGCTGCTCCATACATTTTACGCTCTGCTGCTATAACAGATAATTGATAGGAAAGGTTAAGCGGAATGTTACGCAATAGCGGAAAGCCGTAAATAAGCGTTACGCCCAGTACATTGTAAATCAGATGAACAAAAGCAATTTGTAATGCAAACCCACTATTTACTCCCACTACGCCTAGTGCCGCGATTAGCGCAGTAATGCAGGTACCAATATTGGCACCTAAGGTGAACGGGTAGATGTCTTTTGCCTTTAGAATACCGCTGCCAACCAAAGGCACCATGAGCGATGTGGTTGTTGATGACGATTGCACTAACACCGTCATTACCGCACCTGATGCAATGCCGGAAAGTGGCCCTTTACCAATGCTAGTATGCAATAGCGCTTTAGCCTTCCCCACCATGAGCGATTTCATAATTTTGCCCATATAGGTGATAGAAAACATAATAAGCCCAATACCCAAAATAATCTTAGCCACGCCAGGATAAATAGAAGGCAAAAATGAGAATACGTGGGTAGCAAGGTCGGTAACAGGTTGGGTTGCCACTTTTATTGGGTTAACACCATCAACCCCAATGGCTTGTCCGGTATGAAAAATTGCGACCATTTGAGCACTTAAATATTCCAAAATGCCAAATGCCATTTCTAAGGGTAAAAATATCAGTACTGATAGCACGTTAAAAAAATCGTGTATGGTGGCGGCGTTAAAGGCCCGTTGAAATTCTTCTTTTCTTGCTACGTGGCCTAGGCTCACCAGGGTGTTAGTAATACTTGTACCAATATTAGCTCCCATCATCATGGGTATCGCAATAGTAATAGGTAAACCACCGGCTACCATGCCCACAATAATAGACGTGACCGTACTAGAAGATTGAATAAGTGCAGTGGATACCATGCCAATAATTAACCCCATCACAGGGTTAGAAGCGAAGCTAAAAAGCGCTTTGGCATGATCGCCAGTGGCAAATTTGAACCCGCTGCCAATCATACTAACAGCAAGTAACATAACGTAAACTAGGAGCACTAAGAGTAACCACTGACGCCAATTATGTGTTTTTTGAAGGGCGTCGTTCTGGGCTAGCTGTGGGTCGGTCATTGACATAATACGCACGGTTTAATACATGAAAAGGCCATAGTATGACGTGCGTATTACACAAAAATGACGGGAGTACGCATGCCTCCCGCCAGTTCTAATGGGCTATGAGGGGCTTAGAAGCCCATAGGATATTGCCTTAGCACACTGTGAACGTCATCTAAGGTTTCTTGAGAAAGCGATAAGTCGAACGCATCAATATTCTCTTTTAGCTGGGGCATCGTTGTTGCGCCGATAATAGTAGAAGTGACGCCAGGGACCTGCTGACACCAGGCTAACGCAAGTTGAGACGGCGTAATTCCGGCCTTTTTGGCAATCTGCATGTACTCAGCGGTGGCAGCCTGCGCCGGCGGCTTATCTCTAAATAGTCCCATTCGCTGTGCTAATGTCCACCGGCTTCCTTCAGGACGCGCCCCCTTTTGATATTTACCGCTTAACATTCCCGTTGCTAAAGGCGACCAGGGCAAATAAGCAATATTCTCTAGTTCACACATTTCTATCAGATACGGCCAATCTTTTGCGTGAAGTAGACTAAATTCATTTTGAATGGAAACAGGAAGTGGGATATCCATTTCATTACATAGCATCAAAAATGTGTGAATTCCCCATGGCGTATCATCCGACAATCCCCAATGCCTTATTTTTCCTTCATCAAGGGCGCGCTTAATTCCGGTTAGTATATCTCGCATACCATCAAGTTCTTGCTCCCTATTGGTCTTCGTAGGGTTCGCGCCATCAGGCCAGTGCTTACCAAAGTGAGGGGTGACTCGATTAGGCCAATGAAGTTGATAAACATCGATATAATCGGTATTCAGGCGTTCTAATGAATACGTTAACGCATTGGCGATTGCATCGGCGGTAATAGGCCCTGCATTGCGAATATACTTTAAACCGCTACCTGCAATTTTAGTCATCAGTACAATATCAGCGCGCTTTGACGGGTTGCGCGAGAGCCAATTCCCGATCACGCGCTCTGTATCGCCGTACGTATCAACATTGGGCGGCACTGGGTACATTTCTGCGGTATCGATAAAATTAACGCCTTTATCAAGGGCGTATGCTAGTTGCTCATCTGCGTCTTGCTGAGTGTTTTGAATACCCCATGTCATTGTACCTAAACACACGTCAGACACTTGTAAATCGCTAGTTCCTAAGCGGTTAAACTTCATTTTGCTTCTACCTTTTAATGCAATAATGAGTTGACCGTTTACATTAGAAAACCTTCGTTTAAGAACTACGGGCTTTTTTAGTGGCCAACTCGGCTTCTACACTGGCTAGTCGTGCCTCGATATCTCTCTTTGACTCAACCATTTCATTTGCCAGTTCAGCAAGTGATTTCAACTCTGCAAACCCTAACTTTCTTGTATCAATCATCTGATACTGGCGCTTACAGCGATAAAAGAATGTTAGAAAGTTAACAAAAGCGCGATGAAATGTCGCAAAACTCTTGATCAAAACAAGAATTAATACGACAGACGTAAGCGCTGCTATACTAAGACTGTAAATACGCACCTGCCCTTCTTGTTGTTCAATAACAGGTTGAAGTGCGGCATCCACACCTTTTAATTGCGTTTCAACATTATGCGCGCTTTGTCTAAATTCATTTCTTAAACCTTCGTTATGAGTGACACCTAATGTAATAACGCCGTCAACAAGCCCTATCAGCGCTTCGCGATACTGCACTATAGTGCCACGTACCGCAGGGTCATTTTGGTATTTAGCAGAAAATTGTGCACTCATATCTTTTATTTGCTTAGCGTAATAGCCTTCTCGGGTGATTTGAAAGTTGCGCGTGGCTAACTGCATAGTAGTGAGCTGTTCGATTGCTTGAGCTTTTTGCGCAAGCGGCCCCTCAGCCAAAGCATTCTCTAGCGCTAAGATACGGCCTCTCAACCCGTCGTTTTGTGTTAAACCAATGCGCTCTTGAACAAGTACCACCTGCTGAAATGCACCACTGTATGCCTCAATTGATGTAGAGAGGCTTTCAACATCAGCCACGGGCAATTTATATTCATTGAACAAGGGAATAAGCGTAGTTAAACGCCCTTTGAAAAGATAAGACTGTTCAAGAAAGTCATCGAAATAAGACGTATCGTGACGTAATAGAAAGTCTTTTTCATGCCTTCGCATTTGAAGTAAATCCTGCCCCATTCTTAGTAGAACATCTTGACGTGCTCCAATAGATTCACACACCCAGTTAAGAGATAATTATCTCAACTGGAGTGTATATGAAAACCCGAAAAAGCTACTCGAAAGAATTCAAACTGGATGCGGTGAGTCTGGTTACAGAACAAAATTACAAGATTACTGAGGCTGCTCGCAGTCTTGGTATCAGTGCCAATATGTTAGGCCGCTGGCTTAAAGAGCAAGAATCAGAAGGGGCTCACGCATTTCGTGGCAATGGTAAGTTGACGCCCGAGCAGGAAGAAATTCGCCAACTGCGAGCAGAGAATAAGCGCCTGAAAATGGAGAAAGAGATCTTAAAAAAGGCAACGGTCTTCTTTGCCAAAGAAACCAAGTAAAATACGGTTTCATCACCCAACATAAGAAGACCTGGCCGATTAGCCTGATGTGCGAGATTCTTGGTGTCAGTCGCTGTAATTACTATAGTGCCGTGCGACGCAAGGAACACATTGAACCGGATCCGCAACATGATGAGTTAATTGAGTGGGTACAGAAAGTAGCAGATGCCAGTGACTTTACCTATGGCGTAAGACGTATGAAACGCGCGTTGAATTCGCTTGGTTATCCGGTTGGAAAACAGCGAACGAGAGCCTTGATGAAAGAAGCTGGAGTGAGCGTCAGACGACGTAGAAAATACAAAGTCACGACTAACAGCGACCATCAGCAACCTGTCTTCGATAACGTGCTGTCACGCGACTTTGATGCTCAAAAGCCAGACCAGGCGT
>OJCR01000020.1_pt1 | contig 84369 bp, 77 predicted proteins | sample 1591611 | NCBI WGS metagenome assembly OJCR01 (sample SAMN05416815, study PRJEB24817) | seawater metagenome | isolation source: Sea water | place: Canada:Atlantic | collected 2013-07
AATCACGGAGGACATTGCAGACTACTTCTGGCGGCGTGACGGCATCAGCAGTTCCAGTCTGAGGTTCGGAGCCGGTTGGCATAACCCGCAACTCACGCGCGAAGCGGAAATCGCCGCTTACGTCGCGGCCAAGGAGCGCGCCATCACTCTGGCGGCTTTACCTCAGGCTGAATCTACGGCTCTGATCACCGCCGCCCAAGCCGAGTTTGATCAACTCCGGGTCGACCGCGCGTTCGAGGGCAAGACGTCCTACGTGAAGGCGTTATCCGACCCCGACCTGAAACTGATGTGGATGAAACACACTTACTTTTCCTACGTCGATTTGAGTGACGCCTGCCATGCGATTGAGCTGGGACTGACTGCAAATTACGAGGGCAGTCACCCGCTCTTCGTCGTGCACGAGAACAACATCCTCAATCAAGATGCCGCCACCCTCGCCCGACTGTTTTACCCGACCGTGGCCGACCAAAGTAAGCTCGAGCACAACCAGTCTTTTCTCAGTGGTGACAAAGCCGCAACGGTCATGGGATTCCGAGCTACGACCCCTCCCGACCAACTGCTAGTCCCGTAACAATAGGCTCAGCGCACGACTCGGCCCGAGGTGGCTCCCCCCATCAGGGCTTCAACTTCGGCACGGGTGGAATAATTAAAATCACCCTTGATCGAGTGCTTCAGGCAAGACGCCGCCACCGCATAGCGCAGCGCTGTGCCGGGCTCGGCTAAGTCGGGCGTGGTGAGGGCAAAGATCAATCCACCGGCGAAGGAATCTCCGCCCCCTACCCGATCGACGATGTTTTTGATCTGATAAGGCTGGTAACTACTCGTGCCATCGAGCGGGGCAAAATACGCCGTGTCGGTGTCCCGCTCGTAGAGCATCGCTCCCCAATTATTGTGTGAGGCGGACAAGCTTTCGCGCAGGGTGATTGCCACCCTACTCACGTTGGGAAACTGGCTGATAACCTGGCGGGCGACATCGGGGTAACGCGCCGTATCCAGTTCACCGGAATCAACATCGGTCGCGCCGGCTTGGATGCTGAGCACGTCGTGACAATCTTCTTCATTGGCGATCACCAGATCGATGAATGGCAAGATGCCGCGCATCGTCTTCTGGGCCAACTCAGGGGCCGGCGTGCCCGGTTCCCATTTCCACAATTTCTTCCGGAAATTCAGATCAATCGAAACTTGGCAGCCGGCGGCTTTTGCTTGCTGCGCCGCTACAAGTGTCGCTTCAGCGGCGATGGAAGAAAGCGCGGGCGTGATACCACTTAAATGCAGCCACTGTGCCCCAGCGAAAATCGAGGGCCAGTCGTATTGATCCGCCGGGGTTATTGCGATGGCAGAATCCTCGCGGTCGTAGATCACGTTGCTCGGACGTTGATTCGCACCCGTCTCCAGGAAGTAAACGCCCAGACGGCCGGAATCGGTGCGCAACACGTGCGTTGTGTCGATGCCGACCGAGCGCAGGGTGTCCATCGTAGCATCCGCCAGAGCATGCTTGGGCAATGCGGTCACGTAACGCGCGGAGCCACCGAAGTTGCAGACCGAAGCAGCAACACTCGCCTCCGCCCCAGCGTAGGTTACTTCCAATTCACGGGTTTGGCGCAGTCGCAGATTCTGCGGCGAGGCGAGGCGGCACATGATTTCGCCGAAGCTTACAATGGGTTTCATAAAAGAGGAAATTTAGGTGGTTTTCGCAGCAATCTGACAGACTTCAGTCGCTCGCGCGGTGATTTGATCCCAGGCTTTCTGTTGAACCAAATCGGGTTTCACGATCCACGAACCTCCGATCGCAGGCACGTTCTTTTCCAGTAGATAGTTGACCATGTTGGTGGCATTTAGCCCGCCCAACGGAAAGAACTTCACTCCGAGGTGGGCGTAAGGGGCCGAAATGCTCTTGAGATAAGGGAGCCCTCCAGCCGCTTCCGCGGGGAAGAACTTCACAAACCGGCAACCACACTCGATCGCCGCCTCCAACTCCGAAGGGGTCGCGATACCGGGAGCAAACGGCAGGTCGGCTTGTTGCGCCGCTTCGATCACCTTGCGATTGAGTCCGGGTGAAACCCCAAAGTCGGCGCCATTGGCTTTCACTTCGCGGGCTTGGTCTGGCGTGAGGATCGTGCCCACCCCGAGTAACATGTCAGGCACGCCCTCACTAATCGCCTTAACGGCGGCCATCCCGGCCTCCGTGCGCAGAGTCAGTTCGACAACCGAAATCCCCCCGGCGAGAAGCGCTTGAGCGAGGGGAACTGCATCCTCGACGCGGTCGATAGAAAAACCGGCCACCACTTTAGCCGCCTCCAATCGCTGCATGATCCTTTCGGGGAAAACGTTCATATCAATCAATGAGAACCGAGATACGTTTCAGTGTCAGGTATTCTTCCAAACTATATCGCGAACAGTCCTTGCCCATCCCACTTTGCTTCAGGCCGCCATGCGGCAGCTGCACCGAATAATGCGGTTCGTTTATGCAAACGCTGCCCGCCTTGATGTCGCGCGCAGCCCGCAGCCCGAGCGATAGGTTCGTCGTGAACACGTAGGCGGCCAAACCGTAAGGCGTGTCGTTGGCCAAGGCGATTTCGTCGTCCTTGTCCGTGAACTTCAGGATCGGTAAAACCGGACCAAAAATCTCGTCACTCGCCACCTTCATCTTCGGCACGACGTTGCGCAGGATGGTCGGCTCCATGAAAAACCCTGAACCCTCCACCGCATTTCCACCGGTCACAATTTCGGCGCCGTCCGCCACCGCTGACTCCACTAGGGCCAACACGTAGCGGCGCGCCTTCTCATTGACCAGTGGACCCATCTCGATCTCAGCCGCGCGTTGGCGAGCCGCCTCGACAAACTCCTCATAAACCGACTCATGCACAAAACAACGATTGGGCGATACGCACACCTGACCGCAGTTGGCGAACTTCAGATCGACGACCTTGTTGGCCGCATCCGTGATATCGGCATCGGGATATACCAACACCGGCGCGTTTCCTCCTAACTCGACGGAAAAATGTTTAACGCTCGTGCACGCGGCATTCAGCACTTCCAAGCCGCCGCGCGTTGAACCAATCATGGTCACGAGTGAAGGCACCTCACTTTGGAGGAGTGGTTTTACCGCATCGTGATCGCTGCTGGTGATCATGTTGACGACGCCATCGGGCACCCCCGCTTCTTTCGCCAGATAGGCGACCTCCAGCGAAGCGAGCGGCGTATGGCACGACGGCTTAATGATCGTGCTGCAACCTGAAGCCAGCACGGGACCCAGTTTGTAACCCACGTTGAGCAACGGAAAATTCCACGCCAGCATCCCCACCGTCACGCCGAGCGGCTGACGTTGGACGTAGTGCAAAAAGCGTCCGTCGGGATCGTGCAGCACCGGCTGATCCAACCGCTCAAACTCCTCAACGAAGAATCGCAAGCAGGTGGTCAACATGCCGAAATCATATTCCGCATTGTCGCGAGGTTTGCCGGTTTCAGCGATCAACAGATCAACGATTCTCGGCTGATTCGTCTCCAGCAAGTCGGCATAACGCAGGATCACTTCGCGACGCTTGGCCGGGGTTGTGGCCGACCATAATTGGAAGCCCTTTTCGGCCGCCGTGAGCACCTTCTGGATTGATCGTGAATCGATCTCCGGCACCGCACCTATCACCTTCCCCGTGGCGGGATTGATGACATCGCAGGTCTTCTTACTTCGAACGCGCTCACCTCCAATGAGCATGGGATAAATTTTGTTAGGCATCAGTTTTTTCCGTTTTCTGGACACAATAATTTGCCAGTGCCTCACGGTCGGGCTCGACGCCCAGCCCTGGGCCAGTCGGCACCGTGAGTTCTCCGTGCTCGATCTGCACACTTTGCCCGAACATCTCATCCCGCATCGGGTTCCTCGTGAGATCAGTCTCGAGCAGCGGCTCGGCGACTTCGGCGCGTCCCGGCTCCACGGAGGTCGTGGCCACGAAGTGCACCGCGCTCGCAAGATTCAACTGGGTGCCCCAACAGTGCGGCAGCACATTCACGCCTTTGGACGACGCAATCGCGCGAATCTTGAGTGCTTCCGTCGGTCCTCCGCAGTAAGCCAAATCGGGCTGCGCAATGTGCACGCCGCCGTGCGACAGCAGATCCTGAAAACCGAATCGAGTCTGCTCACATTCGCCGGTGGCAATGGGCACATCGACCTTGGACGCAAGTTCCGAAAACTGCCGGCGCATTTCCGGCGAAAGCGGTTCCTCAAACCACGCGTAGTCGAGCTCTGCGAGCAACTTCCCGACCTTCACGGCCTCGGGTAAATCATAGGCGTGATTGGAGTCGGCCATGAGTTGCGTGTCCGGCAGCGCCTCGCGCATCGCCACGATGAGCCTCCGGTCGAAGGCCATGTTTTTCCCGACCTTGATCTTGAGGGCGCCAAACCCTCGCGCGACACAATCACGAGCTTCGTCCAGCAGGGTTTCGAGCAACTCCGATTCGGGCTGTTTGCGGAAATACATACTGGTCGCGTAACCTTGGACGCGGTCCCGCACTCGCCCTCCCATGAGTTCGGATACCGACACGCCCAGCAACTTCCCTTTCAAGTCAAGTAGCGCCATGTCCAATCCAGAAATGGCACCCATCATCGGACCCTTCATAGCGAAGTCCAACGACGCGCGCCAGCAATGCTGCCAAGCCGCCTCGTTGCGCAACGGGTCCCAGCCAATCAGCAGCGGCGCGTAGAAGGTATCGATGGCATTTTGGGTCACTGTCGCGGGGCCATAACACTCGCCCCACCCGACCGCGCCGGAATCATCAATCACCTCTACGATCAAGGCATTGCGCACATCATAGTGCCATTGGGAAAACCCGAAGGACTCCGTCAGCTTGTGCTGGAGGCGATAAGTTTTAATCGATCGTATCATGGCGAAATAGGAATGGAATAAGGGGTCAAGTTTGGAGCTCCCGAATTTGCCGAGTATGGTGTTTCTGCCGACGGAAATCGGCCGGAGAGAACCCGACGTTTTTCTTAAACTGGCGGCCAAAATGAGTGTAATCGTTGAAGCCCACTTCGTAGCAGACATCGAGCGCGTTGTCGGTGGTATCACGCAGCAAGACACACGCGTTTTCGATGCGAAGACTGTTGAGATAATCGAGAAACGTCATGCCGGTCTCGTGTTTAAACAGGCGGCAAAAATACGTCTCCGACGCCCCACTCATCGCCGCCATTTCTTTCAACGTCAGCGGGTCCTTAAAGTTGTCGTGGATGTGGGTGAGCGTCGTACGCAGACCATCCTTGTAGCGAGAGATAGGACTGGCCCGGGTGACCCGCATTGTCGTATTGCCCATGTCATCCCGTTCCTTTTGTCCCGACAATAACATCAACAAGTTCAAGAAATTGCAGCGGGTTTGCGCATGTGCTATTTCGGATTCATCGTGCGTGCTCTGTTTCAGCTGCTCGAACAAGTTTACCACCGTCGCTCGCTGGTCCGGCTCGATCTCGATCTGCACCGCCGAGACATCCGCTTCCGCGAGGTCGAAGAACGATTTAAAGAAGTAACGATTCGGCGACGAAGACGCTTTGAGTTCCTCTAACGAGTCGATCCCGTAATCCACGATCTGCGGCAGAAAACTGCAGCAAAATGCCCGCACGGTTTCATCGCGTTTCTGATCAATCAGCACGTGGCGCACAAACGGTTTCATGATCACCACGTCGCCTGCCTTCATCGTCACGTCGGCGCTTTTGAAACGGTTCACCAACTTGCCTTCCTCCACGTAGAGCATTTCAAAATACTCGTGCCGATGGAGCTCCTTCCGGATCAGCGTCCGGTCCACCACCGTGTCCACTGTGATGGGAAACGCCGACTCCGAAAACAGCTCTCTGGATTTAACGAGGGACATGCGGAAAGTTAGTAAGGGTCGAGTAGTCGGACCGAAATCAGTTGGGCAGGCTTCCCCGCCAGCCCCGGTTGAGTTGGCTTAAAAGTTGGGCGATCACGCCAGGGTGCTGCCTGGCAATATTCACCGTTTCGGACGGGTCGTTATCGTGATCGTAGAGTTCGACAAATATGGGATCGGCCGCCGGATGCTTCACGTCTTTCCACGCAATCAATCGGTAACGATCCGTGCGCATCGCATAACCCATCAAATCGTTTTCAAAGAGCTCACGATCCCACTTGTCGCCCTGCTGCTGGATGATGTTCGCCTCTACATCACGAATCAGCGGACCAAAAAACAATTCGCGCATATCGTCAGTCAGCGGGTTGGCCGCCCACTCCCGCAGAGCTGGGTTGGGATATTGGCTGAAGGCCGCCGTTTTCCAGGCGCGATCCGGTTCCTCCAGCAACGGCGCGAAGCTGTGTCCCTCCAGATGAGTCGGCAGCGATATACCAGCCAATTCGCACAGTGTCGGATACATATCCACGAGCTCCACCAAGGCATCCGTCGTGCGCCCGCGGCTGCCCCGCGGCATGTCCGGCGTCCAGATCATCAGCGGCACGCGAGTGCCGATTTCGTAGTTGGTCGCCTTCCCCCAAATTCCCATTTCACCCAAATGCCAGCCGTGATCGCCCCACACGATGATGATCGTATTGTCACGCACTCCCGCCGCTTCGAGCGCTGCTACCATCCGTCCGATCTGCGCATCGACATAACTGGCACAAGCCAAATAACCGTGCCGCAGCGTGCGAGCTAGATCCGGCTCAATGTCGCCGTATTTCGGAATCGCATGTCGGGTCCGTAATTCGAATGAGGCATGCAGTCCCATCGCCGCTCCGTCCCGGGGCGCATCGACTTGCTCAGCGATCGGCATCGAGTCGCGATCATACAGGTCCCAATATCGTTTGGGGGCGATGAAATCGAGGTGCGGTTTCTTCAATCCAAGTCCCAGAAAGAACGGCTGTTGTTCGTTCTTGAGCAGATCGTGCAGGGTCTCGATCGCGAGATCCGTATTGTAACCATCTTCGTAAGTCTGATCCGGCACATCAGCCGACTCGTAGGCGGGCCCCTTCAGCAATGCGCTATGCGCGTCGGCCCCGAGTTTCTTTATTTTCTCCGCCCTAATCTCCCCATTCTCCGGTAGAGCGAATCTCACCGGATCAGCCCATTTCTGGCGCGTCTTCACGCCCGTGGGACTCCGGCTCCATGACAGCTCTTCGTCACCGAAAGCTGCGTTGTGGTAGATCTTCCCGGTGCGAACCGTAGCGTAACCATTGGCCCACAGATGTTGCGGCAACGTGATAATATCCGGATTCGCATCGCGGAAATAAGTGTAGTTCTCAACAACCCCGATCGTATCAGGTCGCGCCCCGGTCATCAGACTGGCCCGCGACGGACTGCAAATCGCCTGCTGGCAATAAGCCCGGTTAAACAACAAACCATCGCCGGCGAGCGCATCCATATGCGGAGTAATCGCGATCTCGGAGCCGTAGCTGCCGAGTTCCGGACGCAAGTCATCAATGGCAATAAATAGAATATTGGGCCGATCAGCACCAACGCAATATACGGTCCCGACGATGCCGACAAAACCGACAATCAAAGCGCGCATAACAAAAAATGTCTTCATGGGGGATGGGTAATTATGGCCGATATTCGTCCTAATCAGATCCGGGGGTGAACCAATGGCTTCTCGAATCTCTCACACCTTGGGTAAGTTTGGAACGGCGTATTTTGTATAAATCACAGTGGATATTGCATTATTCTGAGTTTTCAGCCCCTTCCTTCTCTTATAAGGCGATTTCTGGACCGCGTATATGATACGGTTGGTCAACGGTTGAAAGACTTTCGATTCGCCGAAATTCTGAGGATGCGTAGTAGTCTTCGAACGAGATATAGGCATACTGCGCACATTAAGGATCGCTGCCGCTCCTCCACCCATCTGCCCCGATGAAAAACGTAAATTTCAACTTCGCAAAGGCGCTTTCCCGCCGCTCCTTCCTCAAGGGAGCCGGCGTCAGCATGGCATTGCCTTGGCTCGACGCAATGACCCCCGCCTTTGCCGCATCTCTGGCTCACCAACCTCCTCGTCGTTTCGTCGCGGTAACCCTTGCTCTCGGCCTGCACGGACCGAACCTCAATCCGACCGAGGCCGGCCGAAACTACACCCCCTCCCCTTACCTCAACGACCTCGCCGATTTGCGAGATGACATGACGATTGTCAGTGGCGCCTCCCATCCGGGTGTCAGCGGAGGTCACATGGCTGAGGGTAGCATTTTAACGGCCGCACCTTTCTCGCGGAACGCTGCCTTTAAAAATTCGATCTCCATCGATCAATACATGGCGCGGCACCAGGGCCACCACACCCGCTTCCCATCGCTGGTGTTAAATATCAACGGCTCCAACAGCGCATCCTATACGGATTCCGGCAGTATGATTCCCGCGGAGGAGTCTCCCTCCAAAGTATTCAACCAACTCTTCATCCCCGACACCCCAGCTGAAAAGGCCCTCCAGATTGAGCGCCTACGCCAAGGCCGCAGCGTGATGGATGTCGTTTCGTCGGATGCCAAACGCGTCATCCGCACGCTCAGCTCGGGTGATCGCGATAAGGTCGACCAATACTTCACCTCCGTGCGCGATTTTGAAAAACGCCTCGGCGAAGCCCAAGAGTGGGCCGATCGCCCGAAGCCTAAAGTCAACGCTCCCATCCCGGTCGATATTTCCAATAGCGACGCGATCATTGACCGGAAGAAGTTGCTTCTCGACGTCACTTTCCTCGCGTTGCAAACGGATTCAACCCGCTTTGTAACCATTCACCTCAACGGTGAAGGAGGGGCCGTGCCGCTCCCCGGTGTCGATCAAGGCTACCATGGCTTGAGTCACCATGGCCTCGACGAAATGAAACTCGATCAATTGACCCTCGTGGAAACCGAACTGATGCGCAAATACGGCAACTTCCTACGTGACCTCAAGGGTGCTGAAGAATCTAACGGCAGTATGCTCGATTCCACTAGCGTGCTCATGACTTCCAATCTTGGTAACGCGAGCTCCCATGATAACCGCAACATGCCCGTGGTCCTCGCGGGCGGCGGATTCCGTCACGGCCAACATATTGCCTACGATCGCAAGGATAACTACCCGCTGCCAAATCTCTACCTCAGCCTGCTGCATCGCCATGGTATCGAAGCCGACCAATTCGCCACCAGCACCGGTGAGATGAGCGACCTGTCGATGGTCTGAGTTTAGCGATCACCGGTTTCATTTCAAACGCCCACGCGCCCAACCTACCCATGTCCCGGAGGTTCCTTCTACTTTCCATCATCACCGCCGGCGTAGTGACCGCGCAGGCCGACGATTCCAACGCATTCCCTCCTCTCGTCTCCGAGTTCTTCGATCTCAGCTGTTTCGAGTGTCACAACCCGGTTGATAAGAAAGGTGAACTCGATCTCGAATCGCTGAAGTTCGACTCCTCCCAACTCTCGGATCGCAGCCTCTTGGCCATGATTCACGACCGGGTGCGCGATGGGGAAATGCCTCCCAAGGAAGACTCACTCGTCGAACCCGAGGAGCGCCGTAATTTTCTTACCGAATTCGAAGCCAAAATTCACCGCGCCTCTGCTATTCACACCCAAGAACTTGGCCGCGTGAAATCCCGCCGCTTGAGCCAGGTCGAATACGAAAACACCCTCCACGATCTCTTCGGGATCGATATCCCGCTACTGGAACACCTGCCGGAGGAAACGGCCAAAAACAGCTTCATCAACATCGCGGACAGCCAACAAATCTCGTATCATCTCCTGCAGAAGTATCTCGTCGCCATCGACCTGATGCTGGACGAGTCGTTCAAACAGGCGATCGAGCCCCGCGTGACCTACTACGAAGAATTCGAACCCCACCAACTCGGCGTGGGGCGCGAACGAATTGCCAACGAACGCATGGCCGTCTATGACGCCGACAACCACCAGCTACTCAGTTTTCCCTCCACCAACGGCTTCCACGGTCGTTTGCCCGACACGACCGTGACGGAGACCGGCTGGTATCGCGTCACCGTCACCGCCAAAGCCCATAACGCGCCGCCTGGCCGCAGCGTTTGGACCCGACTCAAAACCGGTATCCTGCGCGCCAAGGCCCCCATGACTTACTGGGTGGGCCATTTCGAAGCGACCGACGAACTGCGCACCCACTCCTTCGACACTTGGATCCGAGCCCCTCACCAACTCGGAATCAGACCCATCGACAAGACGATCGACTGGGTTAGCTCCAAAGAAATCTATTCATTCGACGCGGTGAATAATGGTGCTGCCGCCGTAGCCGTCAAAGGCCTCACGATGGAGCGCATCTACCCGGGCCTCGCCCCAAAAGATTTACGTCAAAACCTGTTTGGTGACCTTGAGATCGACCAAGGTGAACTCCAGAGTGCGAACCCCCATCAAGACCTCGCTGACCTGTTGCTCCGCTTTGCCAATCGAGCTTTCCGTCGCTCTGTCACGGCCAAAGAGCTCGAGCCCTATGTCGACTTCGCCAAAGACGAAATGGCCGATAGCGATTCACTCCTCGCCGGCGTGCGAGCCGGGTATCGGGCCATACTTTGTTCCCATCGGTTCATTTACTTCACTGAGGAACCCGGTCGTCTGGATGATTACGCCATCGCCTCTCGGTTAAGCTACTTCCTCTGGAGCACCACTCCCGATGCGGAACTTCGCCGTCTCGCCGATGCCGGCAAACTTTCCAATCCGCAAACGATCCGCCAACAGGTCGAACGCATGCTGGATGACGAACGATCACAGGCTTTCGTGGAGAATTTTTCCGATAACTGGCTGAACCTAAACGACATCAATTTCACCACCCCGGACGCCAAACTGTATCCAGAATTCGATCCGGTTTTACTCTACTCAATGTTGGATGAAACTCACAGTTTTCTAAGTCTGATGATTGAGGACGATCTGAGTGTAACTCATGTGATCGACTCCGACTTCACCGTCGTGAATGAGCGCCTCGCTCACCATTACGGCCTGCCATTTGAATCCGGTGAGGAATTTCAAAAAATCACGCTCACCGACGACGACCACCGCGGCGGCATCATCACTCAAGCCAGTGTGCTCAAAGTAACGGCCAACGGAACCACCACCTCGCCAATCGTGCGCGGCGCTTGGCTCATCGAACGTATTCTCGGCCAACATATCCCGCCGCCACCCGACCAGGTTCCCGCCATCGAACCCGATATCCGTGGTGCCGTTTCGATCCGAGATCAGATGGATAAACACCGCTCGATCGAAAGCTGCATGGCCTGCCACAAGATGATCGATCCTCCCGGTTTCGCGCTCGAAAACTACGATGTCATCGGCGGCTGGAGAGACCACTACCGCGCCAAGTCCGAAGAGGATAAACTTATCCAAGGTCCCATCGTAGATGCCAGCTACCACATGGCCGACGGCCGCCCCTTCCAAGACATCGAAGGATTCAAAAGCATTGTGCTATCGTCCCCCGACAAGATCGCGCGCAACGTTTTAAACCAGATTCTCACCTACGCTACTGGGGCCGAAATTCAATTTGGTGACCGTCGCGAAATCGATCGCATCGTTACCGAGCTCGCCGAACACGACTACGGTTTCCGCTCCCTCATCCTCGCCGCCACCCAGAGCGACATCTTCCTTTCCAAATAACCTCTCCTCTGCCCCGATGAAAAACCTCCTCCCCCTCGCCCTGCTCTGTTCCAGCCTGGGCCTCACCACCAACGTCGTAGCCGGCGACTACGGCACTCTCATTTTTGAAGACACCTTCGATCGCACCGAGTCCCAGGAACTCAAAGATGAGCCCGGCAATGAGTGGACGACCAGCAGCGACAAGACCGCCGAGGGGAACAAAGAAGTCGATCTACGGGACGGCTACATGTATATCTACACTCACGAAGTGGCCTGGCACGCGACGTCTGTGCGGCACGCCTTTGAATTCCGTGATGGCACCCTCGCACTGCGTTTCATGCTCGAGGATGACGATGATGAACTGAATCTAAACTTCGCCGACATGGAGCTCGAATCCGTCCACGCCGGGCACTTATTCAAGGTCATCCTCTCCAAAGAATCGGTAGAAATCGCCGATCAAAAAACTGGCAATATGGATCTCAAAATTCGCCAGGCCCGACAGGATAAAACCGTTACCCCCGAGCAGCAGGCGATGCTCGCCACTAAATCCAAAACCATCCCGAACGATTTGGAAATTGGCATCTGGCACGAAGTCGCGGTCACCCTGCGTGGCTCAAGACTTTCCGTTGAGATTGACGGTAAAACCGTGGGGTCATTCCGCTCCGAAGGCTTCGACCATCCGACCAAACGACTCCTTCGTCTCCTGGTGGCCAAAAATGCCTACATCGACGACTTGCGCATCTGGCGTGAGAGCTAAGGACATTTCTCTGAAAGGCCGGCTCGGGTTCACAGCATCTGCGAATTCTCACGCAACCGACCTGAAGCCCCTTCGATCGTATCCCAGTAGCCGTCAGCCTTCGTTGAAACGGTGTCCGTGAACCGAATCACGCCGAGCCAACTACTGAATATTGGTGATCAAAGCCGCCTTCGCACCCTTGCGATCACCCCGTTTGATAGCTTCGAAGATCGCTACGTGCTCTTGGTAACTTTCGATCCAATCACCGAGGCGATGATAGTGAAGCATCATGGCCGAGATGACCTGCTTCCATAAGCCAATCAGTTTCTCACTGCCGCCTCTCTCCACAATCGCTTCATGGAATGCCATGTCAGATTTTATGATGGCCGACAAAACACCCTCCCGGCACGCCGTGTGGTTTTTCTCCAGACATCGCTCCAGAACCGTCAGATCCGAATCGTCGATTTGTTTGATGAACCTATCCAATGCAAACAGTTCAACCTTAAGGCGAATATCAATCACTAGCGGCTGGATTTCATCATCCATCCGCGAGGCCACTTTGACCCCGCAATTCGGCGTCGCGACTAACAGCCCTTCTTGCGTCAGCTGAAGTAAAGCATCCCGGATCGGTGAACGACTAACCGCGTAGCGTTTGGCCAGGGCGAATTCCCTCAGGTTCTCACCCGGTTCGAAAACCTGCCCCATGACATCATCGCGGAGGCGATGCACTACTTGCGCACGAATCGTGCGGAAAATGGGTTGGTCAGGCATGTGAAATCACATCTTCACCAGAATATCTGGATCGTTCAATACGGATTCCATACAATATGCGCGAGACACTTGGAGGTATTTGTCTATTCAGACCCTTCGGGAAAGACCATCGATCTCACGCCGCTTCACACGAGGAACAGCAGCGTCGTCGCCGCAGCCACCAACACCATTACCGTGAAGATCAGGAATACATCCCCGGCCCGACGATGGGAAAATGAACGGATCTCGGGACTAAACCGGAATCGGATAGCCGCATAACCCAACAACGGCAGCGTCAGGGTTTGCGTGATTCCCGCAAAGATCACCCAGGCCCGTGGATTCGGCAAAATCACAAACATCAACGCCGCCGCCAACGGCAGAGCGACTCCCAGAACACGCTCCGCCTTGCATCGGCTTTCTGCCGATTGCTTGCCTTTAATCACGTCGGCCCAGACGAGCGCACTACTCGCGTTGTTGACTAGGAATGTGGAATACAAAACCACACACGCCCCACCGAGAAAGAGCACCATACCCAAGTCGCCGAATACCGGCTGATACATTTCTGACAGGACTTGGATGAGTTCCGCCCCCGCCGGCTTCAGTCCGGAACGCGCCAACACCGCTGCGCCGAGTAAGTAAAACGCCACCGTCGATACCGTATAGATGGCCATCGAACACAACGCGTCCCACTTCATTACCCGCAACCAGCCTTCAGCTCGGTGGCGCCACGCGTCACTGCCATCCGAGATACCCGTGTAACTACCGTAGCCTTTCTTCAGGCACCAATACGGATAAAAGAAGATCTCCCCCGCTGCCATTCCGATGATGCCAAACGCCGCCAAGGCCGTGGTGAGTCCCACCGTAAAATCATCCCCCGGGGGAAACTGAAAACTCAACCCACGGCCGATATCGCCCGCCGAAATGGCCCACTCCTCGTGGGATTGCAGGGCGAAAACATTAAAAACCGAGACCAGGGTAAATCCGCCCACCACCACGATCATGATCCGTTCGAGCAGGCGATAGCGACCGGGCCACAGCAGTGCTGCCGTGCCAACGGCAATCACCAGCGACCAAATCAATACATCCGTCGAACTCGTGGCGCTCATCGGTATGGCGATGGCCAAGGCTTGTCCCACTCCACCCAACACTCCGCCCATCTGTCCGATCCCACCAAACAACATCGCTAACACCACCCAGGCGATCCAATGCAAGCCACGTGGTTTCCAGCCCGGTAGGTCACCGAGCAAGGCCAACGTGGTTCGGCCCGATAGCACGGCGGCGCGACCGACCTCGAGCTGCACGCTTACCTTCACGATGCAGCCAATCAGGATAATCCACAGCAGCCAAAACCCGGCCTCCGCGCCCGCGATTGTCGTAGCGATCAACTCCCCTGAGCCCACCACCGATCCTGCGATAATGATCCCCGGACCAATCTCACGCAGCGTTCCTTTCAAATCCTGCGGCGCTTCCCGCGTTTGGTCGGTTGGTTGAGGATCTTTCATAACAACTCAAACTTCCGCGCAGCTTTCCGCGGTGATGTTTTCTCCTTTTAGGTAAGGGGCCAAGGCGGGCCAATCGAAAGTCACGCCAATTCCCGGTTCATCCGGAGCAACCGCGAGGTGATTTTCTAGGGCCAAGGGCCGGATGGTGTATTGGTCGATCGGGAAACTGTGATACTCAAGCCAACCCGCATTGCTCTGCGCCGAGACCAAACTCACGTGCAATTCCTGCATGCCGTGAGAACATATTGGCAGTCCGTATTCACGTGACATCGCGGCGACTTTGAGCCACGGCGTAATCCCGCCGCAGGTCGAGGCATCGGGTTGAATGAAGGACAACTTCGCCTGACGAAACGCGTAGCCGAACTCGTGCACGGTGTGGAGGTTCTCCCCCATCGCCAATGGCATCGCCGTCTTATCCGCGATCTCCGCTATACCTAAATAATCGTCGGGTAGAGTCGGTTCCTCCAGCCAGTAAATATTGTAGGGTCGAAACGCTTCCGCCGCTTCAACCGCCTGCGCCACCGACCAACCATAATTGGCGTCGACCATGAACGTGACGTCGGAGCCAATCATCTCACGCACCGCTTTCACCCGGGCCACATCTTCGGCCAACTCAGGCTGCCCAACTTTGATTTTCACCGCATTGAACCCGCGGTCCAGATACCCCTGCACATGCGTCAGTAGTTTCGGTAGGGGGAAATTTAAATCGATCCCACCGCCATAGACGCGACAGGTGCGTCCCGCGCCTCCCGCGACTTTCCACAGAGGTAAATTCGCTTTGCGGCAACGAATATCCCACAGCGCGATATCAATCGCTGCCATGGCAAAACTGGAGATTCCTCCCCGTCCGACATAATGGATGTGCCACTCGCAAAATTCGGCAATCGCTTCGACGTCGTCGCCATCGTGACCAATAAGCTCAGGCGCAAGATCGTCATCGATCATCGCCTGAATTGCAGTGCCGCCTCGTCCCCCGGTGTAGCAGTAGCCCGTGCCTTCGCTACCGTCTGCCAACGTGATCGTCGCGGTCACCAACTGGAAACTAAAATGATCACCGTGTTTAGCATCCGTCAGCACCTCGGCCAAAGGAACGTCAAACAATCGGGAGACGATATTAACGATCTCACTCATCAGATCCCGGGGCAAAATTCACGTAGACCGTTTTCTTCTCGAGGTAGTTCTCCATCCCGTATTTTCCATCTTCGCCGCCGGTGCCGCTCTTGCGGAATCCATTGTGGAATCCCTGCCGCTGTTCACCCATCGCGCGGTTGATGTAGATCTCGCCGAAGTGGAGCTCGCCGACCGCCCGCTGAATCCGACGCATATCCTTGGTGAAAAGATACGCGGACAACCCATACTCGCTGTCATTAGCCAACCACAGCGCCTCTTCATAACTACCGATGCGCATAATGGGACTGACCACCCCGAAGACCTCATCGCGCATGATTTCCATGTCGTTGGACGCTTCGGTTAAAATCGTCGGCTTGAACCAATGACCTTTTTTAAAGCGGGCTCCTTTGGGTCGACTGCCACCGAGGGCAACCTTGCATCCGGCGTCGACCGCACGCTGCACCATCGCTTCCATTTTTTCGAGTTCCACCCGGCTGACTTTTGGGCCGATATCAGTGCCCTTCTTCATGGGATCGCCGAGTTTCAGCTTGGCACTGGCCGCGACGAATTTTTGGACAAATTCATCGTAGACGGCATCGTGGATGTAATAACGCTCCGAGCAGGTGCAGACCTGACCGTTGTTCAAATAGCGGGAAACCATCGCGGCATCGACCGCCTGATCCACGTCGCCATCCTCCATCAAAATAAACGGTGCCTTACCGCCAAGTTCGAGCCGCACGGCCGACAGATTGTCCGCACACGAACGAAAAATCTCCTGTCCGGTCCGTGTGCTACCGGTCATCGTCACCAGGCGCGTGATGGGGTTCTTCACCAGAGCGGCGCCCAGTTCCGCGCCTTGGCCAGTCACGATATTGATCACGCCTTTGGGCAGCCCAGCCTCGGTCGCAAGTTTGCCAAGTTCCAAAACCGTCAAAGGCGTCAAAGGCGGCGGTTTCACCACCATGACATTACCCGCCGTCAAAGCGGGTCCAATCTTCCGGCAAGCCAGCGCTAAGGGGAAATTCCACGCCAATATCCCAACCGTAACGCCGTAAGGCACTTTGTGTATCCAGATATGCTCATCGGGGTTATCGGACGGATAAATATCACCCTCCAACCGACGCGCACCAGAAGCCGCAAAGTTGATGAAATCGGCCGACACATCGACTTCGCCGTAGGCCAACGGTAGCACCTTGCCCTGCTCGGCGACTAAAAGATGAGCGAGCCGATCTCGGTTCTCGCTGATCTTCGCAGCGAACTTGGTGAGGAGGGCTCCTCGCACCACTGCGGGGGTCGCTGCCCAATCCGGTTGCGCAGCTTGCGCCGACTCAAGCGCTCGTTGCGCTTCGGCTTCGCCCCCTTCTTGCACGGTGGCGATGAGTTCTTCGGTGGTCGGATTTTCGACTTTAATTTTCGCCTTCGAGGCCGCCGAGACCCACTGACCATCGATATACATTTGGTAGTGATCGATGCCGTTCCTTCTACGTTTCATTGGAGCCATGGTAAGAAAATTTAAAAGTGTGATTGAAGAAAAACTTAGCGCCCCATCCATCCACCATCGACCAACATGGTGGTGCCGTGCACGTAGCGAGCGGCGTCAGAAGCCAGAAATACGACGGGGCCTTTGAAATCTTCGGGTTCGCCCCAACGCCCAGCGGGGATGCGAGCCAGGATTTGCGCCCGACGAACCGAATCGTCACGCAAGGCCTGAGTGTTGTCTGTCGCGATGTAACCGGGAGCGATCGCATTCACGTTCACGCCTGATTTGGCCCATTCATTGGCAAATGCCATGGTGAGTTGTCCGATCCCTCCTTTACTTGCGGCGTATCCTGGAACGGTGATGCCGCCCTGGAACGTGAGCAGCGATGCCGTAAAAATCACTTTGCCCGAACCGCGCTCCACCATCTCTCGGCCAAATTCCCGCGTCAGCACGAACTGCGCGTTCAAGTTCACTTCCATCACTTGATCCCAATATTCGTCGGAATGCTCGACCGCGGGTGCCCGTAATATAGTTCCGGCATTATTTACCAGGATATCTACCACCGGGTGATTCGCTTTCACCTCCGCAATAAATCGGTATAATGCGGGCCGGTCCGCGAAGTCACAGGCGTAACCACGAAAGGAGCGACCGGTGGCATTTACCGCCTGCTCGACTGCGCTACCCGATGCTTCGAGCGAAGCGGAAACACCGATAATATCAGCACCAGCTTCGGCGAGAGCTTCCGCCATCGCGCGGCCGATACCACGTTTGCACCCGGTCACGAGCGCGGTGCGACCCGTAAGGTCGAAGGTTTGGAGTGTATTCTTCATGTCGCCAAAATGGGGTGCTTCTAGGAGGCGCAGGAAATCAGGGTTTTGATACCGCTCGGTTGTCTCTCGATCTCTTCGAAGGCCGCCTGCACTTCGTCTAGGGGGCGAACTTCGGTGATGAGTTTGTCCAGACTCAGTTGGCCACTGGCGGCTAATGCGATCGCCTCATCAAAGTCACAAGGCTCGTAGAGTCGGGCGCCAATCAAACGTAACTCCGACCAAAAAAACTTAAATAAACTCACGGGCCGCGGCTCCGGGTGAATCGCGACCATCACGATCCGGCCGCGCGCGGCGGACACTTCGGTCATCGCTTCAACGCCGGGAGCAGACCCCGAGACTTCAAACACACAATCCGCCATCGCTCCATCGGTGATCTTGGCGACGGCCTCCGGGAGTTTCTCTTTCAGCGGATTCACCGTAATGATACCGAGCGATTCAGTGAGTTTGAGGCGAACCTCGTTGATCTCTGACAAAATCACGCGGGCGCCTTTGGACTTCGCGACCAGCGCGATCAACAACCCGATCGGACCTCCCCCGATCACAACACACGTTTCACCCGCTTTCACTTCGCCGAGCCGTACGTCGTGGCAGGCCACCGCGGCCGGCTCGATCATCGCTCCGTGTTGCATGGAAAGTTCCTCCGGGAGGTTGTGGAGCGTGTAGGCCGGGACCGTCCACGAGGCTTGCATGCCACCGGGCTGATCGATGCCGATGAACTTCAGATTACGCCCCACATGAGCGTTCCCGCGGTCGAATTCCGTCTCCGGGCCAAAACAAAGCGGACGCACTGCCACACGATCGCCGGCGGAAAACTCGGTAACGCCCTCGCCGACCTCGGCGACGGTCGCAGAGACCTCGTGACCAATGACGAGTGGTTGGCTGACTCGCTGGTCCATATGGCCGAGGAAGATGTGCATGTCGGTCCCGCAAATACCGCAATAAGCGACGTCGAGGCGCACTTCACCAGGCCCCGGAGGCATGGGGAGACTTTCGACGACTTCGATCGAGCGAGTGGACGCGTAGGCGGCTGCTTTTTTCATGAAAGGTGAGGGTCGTTGGGCTCGGATTACGGGTCCAAAATCCTTCCCCGAAATCAACAAAAAGGAAACTGATTGAGCCGATTGAGAACCAATACATCGCGGCCGTTCTGTCGATGTATTTTGTATGCAATCTGAATTCAAACGCTTAATTCGACTTAATGGCGGGCAAAAAATTTAGCTTGCCCGAACCTATCTGGTGGGGGGCGAATTGAGTCAAAATACCAGCGGGGTGTAGCTTAGCGTGGTAGAGCGCTACGTTCGGGACGTAGAGGTCGGAGGTTCGACGAAGCGAACAAAGTGAGCGCAGATGGGGTGATCTTTATCACAGATCGAGTCCGCAGGACTGGCGTAACGCGCCACCAATCCTCTCACCCCGACCACTTTTCTACAGCCTGCGATCTACCGAGAACAGGATAGTGTGCGATTTAGAGGAACGGGTTGAATTTTCGTTCGTTCTCGATGGTCGTCAAAGGTCCGTGACCGGGAGCGATGACGGTCTCGGGAGCTGCGCCATCGATCACCGCGTGCAGACTCGAGTGCAGCCGTTTGCAGCAATGAAAGGCCCCACCAATCGATCCGGCGAATAACAGATCGCCCGCAACCAACAGCGATCGGCCATGCGGCGCTTGCGGAGCCGAAACCCGGTAACAGTGGTGCGACTCCACGTGACCAGGCGTCGAGCAGACCTCCACCGAGAATCCTTTTTCGTTAACCACCGCACCGTCGTTAAGGGCAATCACCCCGTCGGGTCTATCATCGGCGTCGGGTCCGAATACCGGCACATCGCGGAAACGTTTGCGCACCGCACTCAAGCCACCGCAGTGCTCGGTTTCGTAGTGCGTAAGAAATACCGCCGCCACTCGATTAATCTTGGTCGGCCAGCTTTTCCACAGCCCTTCGGCACCCGTGCCGGTATCAAATAGAATCCCCCAGTCTTGGCTGCAGTCAGCGACGAAGTAGGCGTTGGCCACTCCGATGCCATGGGACATGCGCAGCGGATAGAGGCAAAACGGCAGTCCACTGATCTCAGGTAAGGGATAGGCTTCGCTCGCGACCGCATTCAGTCCAACCGACTGCAAGTTGAGCAATTTTGCCAGCCGTTCGAGTTCTAATGGTTCGAGACGCTCACAATAATCGATGACGGAACGGAGCCGTTCGACCGGGATCCCCGTTTGCTCTGCCACCGCCGACTCTTCTAGGCCACAGCCCCGGATAGCCTTGTCGAGCACATCGCCCAATTCGTCTTCCAAAGGTGCCCGTTCGATTACCATGGCACTACCCTACCACCTTTGGCCCAGAGAGCAAAAATGTTTTGGCGCGTCTTCTTCAATTCATCAACATGATGACATGGCCGACCAAAACGACGAAGTCCTCGATATTTTCACGCGCACCCGGGCACTGCAACAGGGACACTTTGTGCTAAGATCCGGACTCCACAGTGGTCATTTCTTCCAATGCGCCCAGGTCTGCCAGGATATGGCCGCAGTCACTCGTCTGACTGAGTTGATGCTACCCACCCTCAACGCGTTCGAATTCGATACCGTGCTCGCCCCCGCTATGGGTGGCTTGGTCATTGGCCAAGAAGTCGCCCGCCAAACGGGAAAACGTTACATTTTTGCCGAAAAAGTGGACGATCGGCTCGCGATTCGTCGGGGGTTCAAATTCTCCCCCGGTGAAAAAGTGTTGATCGTAGAAGATGTGATCACGCGCGGTGGTCGAGTGCAGGAGGCATTGGACCTCATCGCTCAAGGCGGTGGGACTGCCGTAGCCGTCGCATTGCTGGTCGATCGGAGCGAAGGAAAAGCCTCGTTCACCGTCCCTCACCTACCGCTGCTGCAAATGAGTTTCCCGACCTACGCGGCCGATAACTTACCCGCTGAGTTAGCGGCAGTTCCGGTCTCGAAGCCGGGGAGCTAAGGGCGACCGTTAAGGGATGTCGGGCGTTCCTCCTTCGCCAAGGCTTCGGCGGACAAGAAAAGGCCAGATGAAAGGTGATACAGAACACGTTTGGGCTGCAAAAATGTCATCGAGCGCTCTGTTACCGCAGGTCGATTCGCCTTCCGCCAGCACGCGAAACTCACCACAGCAAGATGCGTTCGGCGCGGCGGTTTATGGTAGGGCGGTTTCGCCGAAACCGCCGGTTGCGGTGGGAGAGATGAAACAGCGCGCTCGGCGAGCACGCCCTACCTACTAGGCTAGGCAGTTCCAGTCTCGAAACCAGGGAGCTAAGGACGGCCGTTAAGGGATGTCGGGCGTAAAGCCCGACCCACCCCCGAAAGGGTTACTTTATATTCTGGTGGGACCGGCTTTACGCCCGTCCGCCACTTACGGGTAAACCAGAAGCTAGAAGCCTTTTACTTTGAAGAGGCCGGTGATGCTTTCATTTTGGTGGATGCGCCTAATCGCTTCACCTAAAAGTGAGGCCACACTCAGCACCGTGATCGGCAATCCTTGAGGATCGACCGGGATCGAGTTGGTCGTAATCAACTCGTCAATGTATCCCAGTTTGAGTCGATCATAGGCCATCGGGCCCAAAAGCGCATGACTCACGGCCGCGCGCACACTGATCGCGCCATGCTCACGCATGGTCTTGGCGGCATTAACGAGCGTACCAGCGGTCTCGGTGATATCATCCACCAAGAGCACATTACGGCCTTCGACCTCACCGACTACATTGACTGATTCAACCGTCGTCGCACTGGTGCGTTTTTTCCACACCATGCCGAGTTCCGCTCCCATCAGGGTGGCATAGGCGGCAGCCATTTTCATGCCGCCAACATCGGGCGAAACCACCACGAGGTTGTCGTTACGCATGTTGTTTTTCTCGACGTGGTCGAAAAAGACCGGTGAAGCGAAAAGATGATCCACTGGAATATCAAAGAAGCCCTGAATCTGTTGGGCATGCAGATCCATCGTGAGAATCCGATTCGCGCCGGCTGCGACGATGAGATTGGCGACCAATTTAGCCGTGATCGGCACGCGGGGCTGATCTTTACGATCCTGGCGCGCGTAACCGTAAAAAGGGAGGACGGCGGTGATACGGTGAGCTGACGCTCGACGGGCCGCATCGATCATAATCAGCAGCTCCATCAGGTGATGGTTAGTCGGCGTGCAGGTCGACTGCATGATAAACACGTCCTGACCACGCACATTCTCGTTGATCTTCACGAACGACTCACCGTCGGGGAAGCTACTGACGGTGGCTTCACCTAGGGGCACGCCGATCGAGGCACACATTTCTTCGGCTAAGGGCCGATTCGAATTACCGGCGAAAATCTTCAGACTGGGAGCGGTCATTGGTTAGGGTATCGTGCCTGATCGTTCAATCGGCGGAAGTCTTTTTTAATATTTCGAGTTCACTAAAGAGTCCATCGACCTTTTTGAAGAGGTCTGGGAGGCGACGTTGGAGCACAACCAGACGCCGCTCCATGCGATAAGGCATGGCCGGCATACCGGAATATACCTTTCCGGGTTCGGAGATATTTGCCGTCAGACCACCTCGACCAGCGACTTGAGTGCCCTGGGCTACTCGAATGTGTCCGGCGGCTCCCGATTGGCCTCCCATGACAACGTAATCCTCGAGTGTGGTGCTACCCGCAATGCCTACTTGGGCGCACAGGATGCAGTGACGCCCCACGACTACGTTGTGAGCGACTTGGACCTGATTGTCTATTTTGGTGCCCTCGCCTATCACGGTGCGACTGAATCGCGCCCGATCGAGCGTCGCATTCGCTCCGATTTCGACATCACTTTCGATCACAACGATTCCGATCTGCGGGACCTTGGCGTGTTTTCCCTCCACCACCTCGTAACCAAATCCGTCGGAGCCAACCACCACGCCACCATGTAAACGCACGCGATCGCCCAATTCACACGTCGTGGCCAAATGAGATCCCGCCGCGAGCCAACAATCTTGTCCGATCACAGCCCCTCGCCCGACAAAGACCTGGGCCTGCAAGTGAGTGCGTTCGCCAATGATCGCATCGGCTTCAACCACACAGAGCGGGCCTACCGTCGCCGAAGCTGCGATCTTGGCAGATTCGCTTACTACGGCACTGGGGTGAACTCCCGCCTCGGGCCGAGGCCAAAGGGATTGCTCGATGCGAGCGCAAATCTGAGCCAACGCGGCCGAAGGATTCTCCACCAACAAAAAGCACTGCCTCTCCGCGGGCTCACCTTCATGATCAAGGGGCAAGAGCAACACCGAGGCTTTGCTCTCCGTGACCTGAGCTCGATACTTGGGATTCCCTAAAAAGGATATGTCACCTGGCTCAGCATCTCCCAGCGCCGCGATCCTCGTAACCGTTAAAGATTCATCGCCGCGAATTTGCTGAGGCTGAACTATGGCCTTCAGCGCTGTGACCGTAAACGAGGTATCCATTGTTATGGGGGATGGAGATCAGGAGGAACGCTGGCAATCCGTCATTGGATAACAAAAAGCCCCGCCGAATCGGCGAGGCTTTGAAAATTAAATTTTAACTTCAGCTTAGTTGCTAGGGAACGCGACGGTTGGCGTATCGCCACCTTCCGTGCTGGCTGGGCCAGCAACCGGAGCGTCAGGAGCGTCGGCTGGCTTATTCTCATCGATCTTAGCGAGAACGGCGTCAGTGATCTCGAGGCTGTCTTCAGCAAAGAGCACGGCTGGCATTCCGAGTAGGGATGGGCCCGACTTGTCGAACAACAAGGTGATGCCTTGGCGTTTGGCGATCTCTTGAGCGACTTGGGAAATTTCATCCATGAGCAAGGTGCGGAAGTTCATGATACGCTGCTGGAGCGATTCGCGGCTGTTGGTCACAAGCGCGTTCATTTCCTGCTGCTTCTGCTGCATCTCTTGAACCTTAGTGCGGGCTTCGAGCTCGATTCCAGCTTTGGCCTCATCCTTGAGAACAGGATTATTGAGCTGTTCGGCGAGACTCTGAGCTGCTTGTTGCAATTCCAGTCCTTGGCCATTGAGGCGTTCGATTTCGGATTGCACACGCGCCTGCTCTTCTTGGAAGACCAGATTCTTCTCGGCCGTCTTATAGTGGGCGTCGAAAAGACGGGCCATGTCTACGACACCGACCTTTAGCGATTGAGCCGATCCTGCTGCTGCGGTTAAAGCGAGAGCGAGGATAGCGATGAGGGGTTTCAAATTACTCTTCATGATTGGTAAAAGGGTTAGACTACTAAATTAGAAGCGGGTGCCGAAGGAAAAATTAAACTGATTTCCTTCATCATTATCACCGTCAGACGTGAGAGGAATACCAAAATCGAGACTTAGTGGCGCACCTCCAACAAAGAGACGTAAGCCGACACCGAAGTTGTCGTTGTATTGCGAGGGGTTCAAATCGAACGCGTCTGCGTTGACGAATCCAGCATCATAGAAAATCGCGAATCGAATCGGTGCGACAACATCGGCGGTATACTCCAGCGTCAGCATACCGTAGGAATTACCACCAATGGGCTCCAGATTGATACTATCCTTCGGTCCAACTTCGCGGAACTCGAACCCGCGCAGGGTGTAAGGACCACCGAGAAAGAACTTCTCGAAGAACGGCACATCACTACTATCGCCATAGGCATCTGCGACGCCGGCGCGTAGGATAACCGAAAGCACCTGGGATTGGAACTCGAAGAGCGGATACCACTGCGCACCGCGGAATTCCAACTTAAAGTAATCTGCATCGCCGGCGAACACTCCACCAGCTAGGTCAGTGCGAAGTTCAACGCGATTGCCACGGGTGGTATTGATAATCTTATCGCGCGTATCGCGCTCGAGAACAAATCCAAGTTTCGAGATGGCCTGCTCGCCTGCCAGAGAGCGGATAACCGCGGGAGCACTCGGCGCAATGTCGGTGATCTCAACGACCTGGTAGGAGTAGGACAGCTGCCCGTTAACCAATTCGAAGAGGCGTTTCCGCATGAAAACCTCACCACCCGTGCGGATTTCACTGTAGATCGCGCTGTTAAAGTCAGACGAGGTGCGGAAGAGTGTGAAGCCGGTCGAAAGACGTTTCTCGAACAACCAAGGCTCCTCAAACGAAAGCACCACTTCACTGGACTGGTCGCCCAATTGCATCCGCAGTCGGAATTTTTGCCCGTCACCCTGAAACAAGGAGCGACGATTGAAGATATCAAAATTCGATTGGCTGAACTCCGCGAAGATCACCGCACGTTCGAGCGAGCTGAAACCAGCTCCAAAGGTCAGATTACCGGTGCGGCCTTCCTGAACCGCTACCTTGAGGTTACGGCGTCCGGGGATGTTGGTTGATTCAGGGGCGACATTAACATCTTCGAAGAATCGGGTGTTATCCAAACGGAGTTTGGAAATCTCCATCCGATTCATGTCGAAGGTCTCTCCCGGACCGAGCACGAGCTCGCGCAGAATTACGATGCTTTTGGTCTTATCGTTGCCTTCAATGCGGATCGATTCGACGTCGTAAGGAATATCTTCGTCGATGATGTATTTTAAATCGATATCACCGGTGTCGAGATTCGGGATCCGAAGCAGGGTCACCCGGGCATCGAGATGGCCTCCTCGGCCGTAGAATTCCTCAATTGTCTGAGCATCTTCATCGAGCTTCTCGGGCGAGAAAATCATGCCAGATTGTTGGCGCAGAGCGAAACGCAGCAGCTGTCCGGGAATTTTCTCCGATCCGGAGAGATCAATCTTACCAATTCGGTATTGGCGTCCTTCCTCGAGGTGAATGATGAGGTGGAGCTGTCCGGGTTGAGGGTAGTTATACTCAATCTTCTCCGGAGGAATCGAGATATCCAAATAGCCCTCTTCACGGTAATAATCCCGCAGGAGATCAAGATCGTCTTCAAACTCGTCGTCTTTGAAGCGGCCAGTCCCAATCAGCCAAGACCAGAGGACATATTTCTTGGTCTCCATAACCTTACGCAGTTTGCGCTCCTTGATACTATCGTTACCGACAAAAGTGATGCTCTTGACCTTAACCCGATCACCCTCGCGGATGTGGAATACGATCGTGCCAAAGCCGGTCGAGCGGTCACGTTCGATTTCGTAATAGATCGAAACCCGATTGTAGCCCTTCTTCTGGTAATACTCGCGAATCTTTTCCGAGTCTTCTTTAACCTGACGTTCGTCGAGGATGAGATTTTCCGCCGTCACGATCTCTTTCTGCAGGCGCCGGTCCTTCATGTTATCGTTGCCTTCGAAGATAACCGCCAGGACCCGGTAGCGAGGGGTGAGCTCGAAGAGGAGATTCACATTCCCATTGGGAAGGGTCTCTCGCTTGACCTCGATAAACTCGAATAAGCCCGTCCGGTAAAGAGATCGGATATCACGATCAATCGAGACCTCATCGAGCGCGTCGTCCTCTCGGACCTGCATGTTGGCTCGAACGACCTGTTTACTGACATTGGTCGCGCCCAAAAACTGGAGCTCCACGTTCTCAACAATAGGCGCGCCGGCGGGCGAGCCAAAGGCTTGGGCAAGCGCAGACGAGCAGCTCCCGGAAAGCAGGGCTGCAATTGCGATGATACGGACGATCCGCGACAGCGGACTACGGTGTGTGATTTTCAAAACGAGTGATGTCTCGGAGGAACGTAAGCTTCAATTCTCCTACCGGTCCGTTTCGTTGCTTGGCAACGATTAAGTCGGCGGAGTCGGCTGCGACTTGGAATTTTTCATCCGCATCGCGCGGACGAGCGAGCATTAAGACGACGTCGGCATCCTGCTCGATTGAGCCGGATTCACGTAGATCGGAGAGTTTGGGCGCACGGTTTTCTTTTTCCGCGGCACGGTTTAGCTGACTGAGCACGAGCACAGGGACATCCAATTCCTTGGCCAGTGCCTTCAAACCTCGAGAAATTTCCGCAACCTGCTGTTCGCGGGGAGTCTTAGGGTCGGTTGCGCTGAGTAACTGGAGGTAATCCACGATTATAAAACCCAGGGGATGACGGGCAGCTAGTCGACGCGTCTTCGCACGTAACTCCATTATAGTCAATTGACTAGAGTCATCGATAAAGATCGGAGATTTGGATAATTCGTCGGCCGCCGTGACGAGATCTTTGTATTCGTCGCCTCCGGGGCGCACGAAACCTTCCCGTAGTTTTTTCATGTTCACCCTGCCCCGTGAGCAAAGCATACGCATGCCGAGCTGAGCAGCACTCATTTCGAGTGAAAACACCAGCGTGGCGGCCGGCTCACCTCGACGAGGCAATGCGGCGGACTCCGCGATGTTGAGCGCCAGAGAAGTCTTACCCATGGAAGGTCGGGCAGCCAAAATGATCATTTCGGCCTTTTGGAACCCATAAGTCATGGCATCGAGTTCCTTGAACCCCGATGAAATCCCGGTGATCTCGCCCTTGTGGTGCATCATCTTGTCGATGACGACCCAGGCCTCCTTCGCTGTTTCCTTCATCGAGCGAGCTCCATCGCTCACCCGATCTTGAGTGACCGTAAAGATATCCTGCTCCAGCTTGTCGACGAACTCCTCGAGCCCGCCTTGATAGGCAAAACACTGCTCGACCGTCGACGTGCCGACCTTGATGAGTTCGCGCAACATGTAGAGCTCGCGCACTTTCTCGAGAAAGTAGTCGGTCTGGGCGGTCGTCGGGATGCGGCCACTGACCTGCATCAAATAAGCCACGCCACCGATCTCTTCCAACTGACCGGTGGTCTTAAGCTCCTCGGCCAATACTTCAATGGCAACGGGCGGAGCTTTTTGATAGAGCTCGATGAGCTTCTCATAAACGATCCGATTTGCCGCGACGTAGAAGGCCGCGGGGGGAAGTTTTTTCTCCAAACATTTCGCGATCGAATCCGAGCCATCCAACAAACAGCACGAGAGCAAATACTCCTCGGCTTCGACGGAATGTGGTGGCTGGCGGCCAATGCTCGGAGCATCCGTCATCGCCCCATTTCCACCGTTGGCAGAAGGGTTACGATTTCGACGAGAGTCGTTGCGGAAATCTGGAGGGGATTGATCCATCAAGAGGAAACACTGATCGGAAGGATGCTGATCGACATTAGCAATCGGAGACCGGCGGAATCGGGGGAAAACTTGTTCCAGTTATTCACATCCCGGCAGGTCGAACGACGTAGATACAAAAACAGCCGCGGATTTAAGATCCGCGGCTGTTCGCAAAAGGGATGTTAGATGAATCAGGATTCGCTCGCTGCGGCCTCTTCTTCGGACTCTTCGATCGGATTTTCCGAAACGACGTCGAATGAGACTTCCACGCTGACGTCAGCGTGTAGCTTAATCTTGGAAGTGTGGTTACCCAACGCCTTCACCGGAGTGTAGAGGTGGACCTTCTTCTTATCGATTTCGATGCCCGCTTCGAGGATCTTCGCGTGGAGATCGGCGGCGGTGATCGCACCGAACATCTTACCGCCCTCACCCGTTTGCACGGCGAACGCGAGAGAAAGGGCTCCGAGCTTCTTGGCGAGCTCTTGAGCACCGTTTAATTCGGCTGCTTCACGCTCAGCGCGACGCTTGCACAGGGCATCGACACGCTTGCGATTGGCGACGGTCATGGGTGCGGCAAGTCCCCGGGGAAGGAGAAAATTGCGAGCATAACCGGCGCGGACTTTGACTTGGTCACCTTCGCCGCCGAGACCATCGACGGGTTGGAGGAGGAGAATTTCAGTGTTGGCCATGGAATAGAATGATTTGGCGATTCAGTTTGATTATAGAAATGAGAGGTGACGAAACGGCCTAGAATGGCACGTCTTCATCGAGGTTGTCTTCAGCAGCCGCAGCGGGCGCTGGATTTGGCTGACGCGGAGGCGGAGAATTCCGTTCCGGCGAGCCACCACTAACAGGTGCGTCAGAGGGAGGAGCACCGCCACCGCCTTGATCGTCACCGCGGCTACCAATAAATTGGAAGTTCTCGAGGACGACAGACAGACGATTGCGCTTTTGACCGGTGGTTTTGTCTTCCCAGGAGTCAAACCGGAGGCGGCCTTCAACGAAGAGCGGACGACCTTTGGTGCAATACTTGGAAATGACTTCGCCTTGGCGGCCCCATGCTTCCACGTCGATAAACGTGGTCTCTTCGCGCTGCTGACCGGCGCCGTCTTTAAACGTGCGGTTAACCGCCAGACCGAACTGGCAGATAGACGAACCCTTAGGCGTGACCCGGAGTTCCGGGTCGCGAGTGAGGTTTCCGATGAGGAGGACGCGATTTAGATTGGCCATGGGGTTTGGACGACCGAGATCAAGAGACAGCGATTAAACGCTCTCGACGTAGGTGCGGTAGACGGTTCGGTTGAGGCGAAGACGCTCAGTCAGAGCGGCGGGAGCCGATCCGGGGCCGGAGAAGTGCACTTGCACGTAAACGCCGGCAGGGCGCTTAGGGTTGGTGACGCGAGCGAATTCGCGTTGGCCAAGATTCTCGATCTCGCCGACTTCACCTTCGACGGTGACAATTTCTTGCTTCACGTCTTCGAGGATTTTGTCGACGTCTTCGACTCCAGTGGTGTCGAGGATGAAGGTGGCGCGGTAGTTACGGTTGGTGGGATTCATTTTGATCTCTGCGATTTAGAAGGTTCATGGCCTGTTCGGAGCCGCTGGTGATGAGCAGATCCAGGCCGGAAAGGTAGGTTTTGAGTTGTTGTTCGACTTGCATGCGTTGTTCAGAGGTGAACTTACCGAGGACAAAGTCTTTGAGATCCATCTGTGCGGGGTGCTTCGGACCGATGCCGAGGCGGAAACGCTGGAAGCCGTCGCCCAATTTGGCGATGACATCGGCTATCCCATTGTGGCCGCCGGCGGTGCCTCGGGTAGAGACCTTGATCAGACCCAGATCGATCGTGAGGTCATCGTAAACGAGAACAACGTGGGCGTTGGACACTTTGAAATAGCTAGCGAGTAGGCGGGCAGCTTGACCACTTTCGTTCATGAACGTCTGTGGTTTAGCCAATAACACGGGGTTTCCCGAAGGGTGATCCCAACGGGTAATCTCGGCCTTAAAAGTAGGCTCGGCCTTCCACGTCAGACCCTCACGGGTAGCTAACGTGTCCAGCACTCGCCAACCGAGGTTATGGCGTGTGTCCGCATATTCCCGTCCTGGATTTCCCAGACCGAGCACAAGCGTGATGGACATAATACAAAGAACAAGCGACCTCAGTCGCAAAACGCAGCGTTAACACGCCGCGGCGGGAAATTGGTTATTTCTTCTCCTCTTCAGCTTCCTCACCTGGCTTCGGCTCTTCGGCCTCACCCATGAGAATGGAGATAACGGCTTGGCTAGCTGGATCGCGGTATTCCACGCCCTCAAGCTGAGGCAAACCACTGATTTTGACCGTCTCTTCGACGTTGATATTGGTCACATCGACTTCGATCGCACCAGGAAGATCCTTGGCGAGACAACGAACTTTAACAGTGTGAGTGGCGATCTCAAGGATGCCGTTTTGCATTTTAACGCCAATCGCTTCGCCTTTTACGACGACAGGCACTTCAACCTCGAACGTCTCATCAGCGCGAATTTCGCGGAAATCAGCGTGGAGGAAGATGTCCTTAATCGGATCGCGTTGAACCTCTTGGAGGAAGGAGAGCGACTTTTCGCGGCCTTCGCCTTCGAGCTCGATGATGGTCTTACGACCAGAGATCGAGATAAGCATTTTGGTGAATTCCCGAGCGTCGACGGTGAGCTTCACCGGATCGGTGTGCTTGCCATAGAGAATCGCAGGAATCTGATTAGCTCTGCGCAGGCGACGGGAGGCCGAACGGCCAGTTTCTTCGCGCTGCGTAACTTTGAGTGTAGGAGATGTAGACATAATTTCGTTCCCCCTGTCACCCCGGGATTGAGGGCAGGCGTAGTGGAAAAGAGAACCAGTGCATAGAATCGCCCTGCCAAAAGCAAACAAATCTTTGGATCTTCACATTTCCTGCAATTGGAGCATTGACAACCCCCGCCTGCCCATTGTTTTTCAACCGCTTTATTGCTCGGTAGCTCAGTGGCAGAGCAGGTGACTGTTAATCACTTGGTCGTTGGTTCGACCCCAACCCGAGCAGCCACTTTACCCCCAACGACTTAACTTAAGTTGTTGGGGGTTTTTTGTGGGCAGGTGAATTTTGACTGTCCCGTTACTGCCCGCTCTTTGAAGTCTGAGTTGGAGGATTGAGACGTAGAATCGGTCTGAATCAGAATAGGACTGATTGATGGATCTGGACCAATTGGTGGTAACCTGAATGGCGCAGGTGGAGTCAAGAGGGGCTCCTGTGTCACGCACCGTCCCCTTCAAATCCTCGCGATAACGTCAGAGTGATACCTTGGGCATGCCTGAGCCTAGAAAGTGCCTAGAATCTCGATGAGGGAATCGATGCGGGAATCGATGCGGGTACATGGGTGGAGCATCCACTACATGATTGCCGTTTCCCCTCATGTGTAAGAATCATGGCAAGGACTCTTGATGACGGTCTCCGATGAAAAAGAACGCCTCGATGCGGATCAAATCCGAGGAGAGGCCGCTGTAGATGACCGTCTTAACCTTTGAATGACTTTCTTGCAGCGCGGCTAGAATCTCAATCCCCCCGCGGTCGGGTAGCACCAAATCAAGGAGCAGGATCTCGGCCTTGGTTTTCGCCAAACCAGACACCCCTCCTTCCGCGACGTCAGAGGTCCCAACCACCTCAAAATCAGCCGAGCTGTTAAATAGATCCGTGAGCAGCTCCAAAAAGCGGGGTGATCAATCGACGATAAATATGCGACGGGGAGCGCCATGCGCTCTGGTAGCACGGTTGGAGAGGATGCTTTGGTGATTTCCATGGTAAATTTAGCGGACGGGGGAAGGAGCGAAGATACTTGCAGTCCATTGCACTGGACCGGGGGTCAAGTCATCCGCCCCTCCCCCCTAAGTCTGGGAAAACTCGAGTCAACTCGGTGCGCAGTCTCGGATAAACCGAGGGCAGAGATCGGTTGCCCGCATGGATTGATGAAACACCGGGGTCGTCGAGCCTGAGATTGGAGGCACGATCCATGTCCAGTCCGCTGAAACGGAGCGATTGCTCTGCGCTTCGTGGTCACAAAATTTTCCAAATTCCTTCGCCGCCGTGTGATGGTCCACGATCTTGACTCCAGCGGCTCGAAAAGAATGCAGCACCGCGAAGTTCAGCTCCACGATAGCCCGATCCCGCCAGAGGCTCTCCTCGTGAGTGGCATCCAATCCCATGGCCTTCGCCACCGCTGGCAGTTGATTGTAACGGTGAGGATCCCCCAGATTACGGGCTCCGATCTCCGTGCCCATATACCAGCCATTAAATGGGGCTAAGGGGAAATGCTGAGTGGCCGTTTGGAACGCCACATCACATACGACGGGCACCGGATACCACTTGAGACCAAGCTCCGAAATTTCTGGAACTTTCGGATGGGTGATATGGACCTCCGGAACGAGCTCGGGAGGAACCTGACGCCATCGGTTTCGACCGGTCTCATCAGTGAAGAGTAAGGGGAGGAGATCAAATGCCGAGCGGCGGCGCGGGGGAGACCAGCCCCAATCAAGCGCTCGCTGCGTGGTTGCTATATTTTGGGGATCCCCCAACACCTCCCCGGATGCCGCTCGGTAGCCGGCGTAGCCGCACAACTGTTGATTCCAAATTCGTAATGATCCGATTTCCGATGCGTCAGGGAAAACTGAGATGATCGGACGCACGCGACCGCCGTTGAAGGCATCCCGCAGGTGGACCCAGAGCTGGTCTATGATCTGCTCGGCGCGGTGGCAATGCCGCTGATCCCGAACCACCAAACTCGACCAATAAAGACGCCCGATACACCGGGAGTGATTGCGCCAAGCCTCGCGGGCGTCGCGCTCCAGATCAGTGGGTCTGCTCGGACTCCCGCCCGAGTGTGATTCACCGCCGGAGGAATCGGCGATGAATCCTTGGTTAAGGTTGCTCGCGGCAAGCCGAGGGCGAAGTGGGCGATCTGCAAACGGACAATGGCCTGACATAATAAACCTAGTTTAAGGCCCAAACACTCTCCATCTTAGTCGCCCGAAATCGGCAACGGACTGCCCAAAACGCACCGTTCCCGGCGCCCTCGACGGGGCGCAAGAACGCCATCGAGTGTTTAAGAATCGAGCGGATCCTTGCTGCACGACCTGTGCCGGCTGGGCTTCGCCCGCTTGTGCCCTCAACCCGATTTCATCGCCCCAACCGACCAAATCCCCGGAAGGGATTGATGCTTGGTTTCTGGGGGCGGGCCGCTTTTCTTGTCGAGAGGTCGCCTGAAGTATCGCAGAACTCGACACATCGGAATAGCCGTTTTCTCTGAGTTTAGTTTCCATGAGTTCCAATACTTGGGTTACCATCGCGCTCGGCTCTGCATCGAGTGCTACCAGCCCGCCCGTTTTGCGATCTAGAATTTGGTGACACGTTGGCTTGTGAGCCGCTAATTCAAAGAACCGGGCGTTTTCATGAACCAACATGACGTGAACCAATTTAGCCTGCGTCAGGCGAGTGAGGATTCGATGAACGGTGCTCAAATCGTAGCCGAGGGGTTTTAGTGCTTCGAATATCCCCCGGGGGCTCATTGGACTCTTGGCAGCGTGAAGCAGACGCAGGAGCGAGCGCACCGCTTTGGTCGATCTTAAGCCACGCTCAGAAAGGACATGAGCGATCCATTCATCGAGGGCGTGCGATTTAGCGGGTATCATTTTGAGTAGATTGATGGGTTTTTCACAGTTTGGTGGCTAAGGGATCTGCTCCGGGAACAAGACCGCGCGGGAATACCAACGTAACTTGGTTGAGGAGCATCCCCAGTGAGAGTTTAAGCCTTGGAGAGCCGCTGAGCTCCCCGGCCGCTCGTTAACTCGGGCCCGCCCCCACCCTTGACTAGCAAAGCCTTTTCCCGAAAGCCGTCAAGGATCAGCTCGAACTAATCTCGGACGAGCAATTGGCCAATGCGCCCGACTCCGAACCAATGCGAACCGATGTAAGCTTCGAGGGTAGAGCCGGGGTAAAAATCGACCGCGCTCACCATGCAGCGGGAATTCGTCTCGATGATCTCCCATGAATTCCGCAGCCCTATGGCCGCGATCCAAGGGACCTCGCATTTGATCGAAATGAGTCTGAATGGAAACCTGCCCGGAAAGCTCGATCGGTATTTGGAAATCCAGAAAGAATCGCTCAAGACGTTGGGGGAATTGGTCGATCAAGTGCTCCTATTGAACCAACTGTTCACCGACAATGTCCGATCAACGGCTGACTCAACCGAAAAACTTTTGCAGTGATCGTCGTAAAGTCGCCCAGTTTCTACGCGATCACCGAACCAATTCTTCCAACCGCAGTGCAGAATCTACCTGCTGCAATGATGCAATCAGTCGGGCTTCATCGATTGCGGCGACGGCTCGAGGTGATGGGGAAACCATGGCAGAATAGATACGCTGTGAGTAGCGAGAAAACCCACCTACGAAACGGAGCAGGTCATGCTAAAATCGATAGTAAATCCGATTTGGAACGAATGGAACGAATTGACCGTGCCATCCTGACGCATGCCCAATTCCAATTCGTTCCAACTTTCCGAATTTGTTAATCAGTTGGAACGATTCACGGGGCATTTCCCCCTCTGTCGCGGTCTGTTTTCCCGTGACCGAGTTCGTCATTCCATCCAGCCCGAGCAGCCACTCTAGAAAAGGCCGTTTCCCCTAAGGGAGGGGGGCTTTTTCGTGCCCTAATTTCAATATCTGGAGTCAGATCATCGAAGGACTGCAGATCGGTGATAAACATAGACTTAAACGCGTATCCAAATTTTTAGTAATGCTTTAGGTCACATACCGTTTCTCTGAAATACTTGTGATCGACCTAGCTCAATCCCGTATCGGGATCATCGTGATCGAGGTGCGACCTTTGGCCAGATGGCCTTCGGGCAAATAGCCTCCGAAGGCTAACGTAGGCATGATCAACGCTCGTTTACCCAATAAGGTGCCGGGCTGCAGCACCGCATTACAGCCAATTTCAGCTTGGTCGCCGACCGCTGCCCCAAATTTTCTCAGGCCCGTCTCGGCGATGCTCTCCGGCAACCGAATCGTGATGGGTTTTTGATCGAGGCGTAGATTTGATAGCACCACGCCGGCGGCCAAATGCGCCCCGTTACCGAGAATCGAATCTCCCACATAGCTAAAATGGGGCACCTGCACGTTGTCCATGAGGAGGCAGTTCTTGAATTCACAACTGTTCCCCAAGACGCCCCCTGCCCCCACGATCACATTACCGCGCACAAATGCACCCGGACGGATCTCGGTATTGGGGCCAATCCAACACGGACCAATCAACGTCGCTTGCGCCGGCAACTTAACCGTCGGGTCGAGCCACACTTCATCTTCGATCGCTACTCCCGGTGGTATCTCGCGTTCACTCGTGTTTCCTTCCAGCCCAGCGAGCGCCTGCTTGATTTTCGGTAGCCACTCCCAGACAGGTGCGGACGGATCAAACTGCACCGCAAAGCGCTGCAGAGAATCAGGCAGCGCGAAAAATTGATCAGCTTGCATGACGACAATCCTTAGGGACTTTGGCCCCTGCCAATCAACGTATTACTCCGTCGGGATGCTGAACGCTTGGCAGCGCGAAAAAACCCTAACAACGTACGGTCGCCTCTCTGGCGTCGAACATGCCCTCCCTTTCCGAACGACTTGGTCACATTGTGCCTGCGCCCCGTATCTTGACCGGCGCGGCTGATCGCGCAGCTTATGATTCGGATGCGCAAACGGCGTTTCGTTGTCGCGCCGCAGCGGTCATCATCCCTCAAACGACCGACGAACTGGTCGCCGTCGTGCGTTGGTGCCATGCCGAGGCGGTCTCTTTCGTGGTGCGGGGCAGCGGCACAGGACTGAGCGCAGGAGCCACCCCGATCGCAGATGGCGTGGTGATTGTGACGACCTCACTCAACCGCATCCACCGGATCGATCCCGTGCAACGGATTGCCGTGGTCGAGACCGGGGTCGTAAACGCCGATGTTTCCCAAGCGGCGGCCGAGCACGGCTTATTTTTCGCCCCCGACCCTTCGAGCCAACCCATCTGCACCATCGGGGGGAATATCGGCTTCAACGCCGGTGGGGCCCATTGCCTAAAATACGGCATGACCTCCAATCACGTCCTCGGTCTCCGCGCGGTTCTAGCCACCGGAGAAGTCGTGAACTGGGGCAGCGAAAGCCGGGACACCATCGGCCCGGATTGGACGGGACTATTCGTCGGCAACGAAGGCCTTTTCGGCGTCGCCCTCGAAGCGACCCTGAATCTCATCCCCATTCCCGACGGCTGCCACACCGTGCTCGCGGGATTTGATTCTGCCGAAGCCGCTGGCGACGCCGTTTCAGCGATCATTGGATCCGGGCTCGTGCCGGTGGCGATCGAGCTGATGGACGATCTCACCATCGAAGCCGTTCGTCCCGTCGTTCCCATCGACTACCCCGCCGGATGCCACGCGTTGTTGCTGGTGGAACTCGATGGACCCAGCGCCATCGTCGAAGCCGAACGCGTCCAGCTCGAGACCCTCCTGCGAGACAACAAATCGACTGGACTAGTTATCGCTCAAAACGCTCAAGAACGGGCCAACATCTGGCGCGTCCGTAAAAGCGCGTATGGGGCCTATGGTCGTTTCGCGCCCAATAATTTCGTGCAAGACAGCGTGGTTCCGCGACGTCACCTAGCCACGGCTCTTCGCCGCGTTAATCAGATCGCAGACGAAGCTGGGTTGCGCTGCCCGACGGTCTGCCACGCGGGCGACGGAAACCTCCATCCCAACCTCCTCTACGACGGTGAACAACCCGGCGAGCTCGAACGCGCCGAGAAAGCGGCGTGGGAGATCCTGCGCATGTGTGTAGAATTGGGAGGATCAATCACCGGCGAACATGGCGTAGGACTCGAAAAACGAGACTTTTTGCCTCTCATGTTTGGTTCGGCCGAGATGGATTTGTTTAAGCGGGTCCAAATCTGCTTCGACCCATCCGGCATCGCCAATCCCGGCAAGATGTTCCCCGACGGCGAGCAACCCCAAACCGATTCCTCATCCAAGCTAGATCCCCGGATTCGGAAACTTGCGGTGGCCATCAAACAAGCCCCCCGGGGCCGAGCGATCGGCGGGCACACCAAATCTCCAGATCAGGAATCCGCATTGGTTGAGCATTCGATCCGCGAGCTCCGAGGAGTCATCGCCTATGAGCCGTCCGAATTCGTGATCACCGCTTTGGCTGGCACTCCTCTCACCGAGATCATCAAAACCTTAGACCCAGCTGGCCAACAGCTCCTCTTTGATCCGATGCTGGCCGAAGCAGGTGCCACGTTAGGCGGGACGATCGCGAGTGGCCTCAACGGTCCCGGAGCCTTTGGCCAGGGGCGCATCCGCGACGCCGTGCTAGGAGTGATATTTATCAATGGTGACGGGGACGTGTTTCAAGTCGGAAGCAAAGTCGTCAAAAACGTTGCCGGATTCGATCTGCCTAAACTTTTCGTGGGCAGTCTCGGAACGCTTGGGGTCTTGGCCGAAGTCACGCTAAAAGTCGGTCCTCAAGCACCCCTAAGCGAGACGCTGCAGCTGACAGCGGCTGATTCGACGAACTTCCACCAGCTGCTGCGCTCCCTCTCCACCTTGACCACCCGTCCGATCGCCATCGACGGCAGTTTCAACGATTTGAAGATCTGGATTCGATTTGGGGCCCCCGCCGCCGCGCTGCCTTCACTCACCCAAGAGCTCATCGATCAAGGTGCGAAGCCGCTATCCCACGACGAAGCGGGATCACTGTGGGCGTCGGTCAAGGCGATCGATTGGGCACCTAAAACGAGCACATTGATCAAGATCCCCACCGACCAACGGCGGATTGAAGACTTAATTGCTCAAATCCAGGACCGCTCACCCCAGGCCATAATCCACGTGAGCTTGGGTGGCGACGTGGTATTCGCCGCCGTCGACCCTAGTGTTGAACTCGCGCTGCGAGAAGAACTGGCGATAAAAGGTCACGCCTCGTTGGGCCTGCGTAATACCACGCGGCAAATTTATTATTCCGCCCCACCCTCACAGCTCGCCCATCAGATAAAAACGCTCCTGGATCCCGACGCGTGTTTTCCCGACCTATTTGGCGCCGTCGGCACCTGAACCCAAAAACGACCGGTCACTGAGACCGGTCGTTTAAGAAATTGGAGCGGGCGAAGAGACTCGAACTCTCGACAGCCACCTTGGCAAGGTGGTGCTCTACCAACTGAGCTACACCCGCGGAAGAAATGCAGACAACAAGCATCGAAATTGCGGTCGTCAACAGGTTTTTTAAGGTCGATTCACGGGGATTGATCCACGACCTCGAGATCAAACACCAATTGGTTCCTCAACGTCCTCGGTAACGGCATCACTTTTGCCTCCCGTAAAGCCGCACTCACCTCGTCGCTATACCAATACTTCAACCACGACAGCAGCTCCGGTGCTCGGGCCCGCTCAAAGACCAAAGAAAGCTTCATCGCCAATCGCCATATTCTGAGGCGTCGGCCCGAACGCCACTTCCGTCGGCGATGGAGCGACTAATAACGCCTTAAATTGAGTATCGTTCTCATCCCACAAGGGGACGACCGCGATCCCCGCGTCATACTTCATCATCGCATTCCGGGCGTCCAACAGGCGGCGCCCCAAACACCAACTCTGCCACGCCGCCACGCCCAACAGCAGTCCATTTAGCACCAGTAACAAATAATCGCCCCCAAACCCATTCGGCGGATCAGGCACCTCGGCAAACAGTCGATGGCGTAATTCTGCCGGCAGAACAGCCAGCGCTCCCGCAATCACCAGTGGATATCCGGGAGGGTGATACAACTCGGGGAATCGCGCTTCCGCATCAAAAAGTCTCCCTTACTTTTCCATCACCGCATGGACCTGCGGATAATTAACCGACGTCGTGAATCACTCACCACTAGCGATGGAGCGTCCCAAATCGGCTTGGCGCAAAGTCTCCTCGGTGCGAGGCCCATGAAACTGCTTGAACGCGACAGTCGCGCTGAGCGCCAGCAAGCCTAGCACCAACGCACTGATCTTCAGCACGCGAGCTCCGCCGCCCTGCTCGAGCCAATGAATTGCTTGCTGCAGGTTCATACGTCGTGCAGTCCGAACATCAATCGGTCACATCCAGCTCTGGCCAGAGCACGAGTTTGCGATGGAGCGTACGTCGGCTGATGCCCATCAACTGCGCCGCCTTCGTCCGATTGCCTCGGGCCTTGATCAAGGCCTCTCGCAATAAACGCTTTTCATTTTCCTCCACGGATAGAACCGACCCCGTCGGGATCGTTGGCGCGCCCGCATCGGAGGGTAAACCACCTTCCGCCCGGAATCGGGGATCTAGATCGTATTCGGAAACTTTGCCTCCGCGGTGAAGCACCACCGTGTTTTCGCAAAAATTGCGAAGCTCACGAATATTACCCGGCCAACCGTATTTCTCCAGCGTGGCCAAGGCACCGGCCTCGAGTTCCGGCACCGGCAATCCGTTTTCCTTCGCGAAATACTTCAGGTAGTGGGCGAGCAAGGTCGATACATCACCCGGTCGCTCGCGTAGCGCCGGCATCCGAATACCCACCACATTGAGCCGGAAGAACAGATCCTCCCGGAACGTGCCTTCCTTGACCAACGTTTCAAGATTGCGATTGGTCGCGGCGACGAGGCGCACATCGAGATCAATCGGCTTCGAACCGCCCACGCGTTCAACCGACTTGGTTTCCAAAAACCGCAACAGCTTTACCTGAGTAGACGCCGAAATCTCGCCGATCTCATCCAGAAACAACGTGCCCCCATCCGCGGATTCGAAGCGACCTATTCGTTTCTCCATCGCGCCGGTAAACGAGCCCTTTTCGTGACCAAAAATTTCACTCTCGAGCAGGTTTTCCGAAAGAGCCGCGCAATGCACCGCCACAAACGGCGCCCGCGCCCGGGAACTGGACTGATGGATGGCCTGCGCGATCAGTTCCTTACCCGTGCCCGACTCGCCTTCGACCAGAATCGTCGCCTTCGAGGGCGCTACCAATTTAACCCGATCGATCACATCAAGCAGCTTCGGAGAGTCTCCGATGATCCCCTTAAAATTAAATTTCTCGTCCAACCGCTCATGCAACTGCTTCACTTCGACTTCGAGCGTCCGGTTCTTGAGCGCCCGGTTGATGAGGATCTCGAGACGCTCGATGTTGACCGGCTTGGTCATGAAATCCACTGCGCCCCTCCGCATCGCCTCCACCGCAGAATCAATACTGCCATAGGCGGTCATCATGAGCACCGCCGGTTGGTTCGGCATGCTGAGAGCTTTATCGATCACTTTGAGCCCGCTCTTCCCCGGCATCCGTAGGTCCGTGACGACGACATCGAACTCCTGGGCCGCGAGTTGATTGAAGGCCTCGTCTGCGCTGGCTGCGACGGAAACATCAAAATTATCTTCCAGAGCCTGCTGCAGCCCATCGCGGGTGTGGCGTTCGTCGTCCACAATCAATACCGTAGGAATCATACCCAAATCATCCCCGACCTTTCTCTCTGGTCAAGCCTAGGTGTGACGTTATGGCACTCCTAACGCTTAACACCTCAGAGACAACGCACCCTACCCATCATCAGGAAAGGCTTCCTCATCGCCTAACCGATCAAGCACTCCCGAACTGGCGACGGGTTGTAGGAGTTCGCTTGCCGAGCGAACCGGCGGGTAAAGTTCAATGAGCTACGCATGACTCGCGAGATCGCCGCTCCATCTCAAAATTTCGGACCACGCTGCAGATTCCGTCAGATCCAGCCGCCAGATCCGCTGGACCTCCCGAGTCGCCTCCCTGTATCTCATCTCACCCAATCGAGCGCGCAGTCCGCTAAAACCTCCATCCCACTATGGAGCCATTCGCAATAGCCCTCCTCGTCTCCCTCGCTGCCCTGCCCCTCTCCGCCCAAAACCGCATCGGCACCGGCCAAATCAAAGACCTCTATTTGCAAAGCTGCGCGCATGCCACGGCAAAATATGGAAGGCGGCCAAGGCAGCTCGCTAATCGATAACGTGTGGACCCACGGCGATTCCGACGAGGCTATCGCCAAAATCATCCGCGAAGGGATCGCCGACACCCCCATGATCGCGTGGCAAAGCACGCTTTCCGAGGAGCAAATCCGCGCCTTGGTAATCCTGATCCGCGAACAGAAAATAATCGCCGAAACCACTGGCATCCTCGAGAGGGTCAAACCCCTCGGCGGCGTCTTCTCCTCGGAACTTTATAATTTCAAACTAGAGAAGGTCGCCGACATCGACAACACCCTCTGGTCCATCGCATTCCTCCCCGACCATTCGATCCTCCTCACCCAGCGCGACGGAAAGCTGTGGCACGTCGTCGACAGCAAGAAGAGCGAGATCACGGGCATCCCGACAGTTTGGATCGGCGGCCAGGGCGGCCTGCTCGAAGTCGCCCCTCATCCCGACTACACCAAAAACGGCTGGATCTACCTTTCCTTATCCGACGACCAAGGCACCCAGATCAACGGCAAGGACGCTAGCATGACCGCCGTCGTGCGCGGACGCATCAAGAACGGCCAATGGGTCGACCAGCAGGAAATCTTCCGTGCTCCCACCGATCTGTATATCGCTGCCACCGGCCATTTCGGTTCACGCTTCGTCTTCAAGGACGGCTACCTCTTCTTCTCCATCGGCGAGCGCACCAAGGCCGAGATGGCCCAGGACCTCACCAAATCCCAATGGCAAGATCCACCGCCTCTTCGACGACGGGCGCGTCCCCACCGACAACCCCTTCTACAACACGCCGGGAGCCTACAAATCCATCTGGTCCTACGGCCACCGCAATCCCCAGGGCCTCGCCCTCGATCCCCGCACCGGCGAGCTGTGGGAAACCGAGCACGGTCCTCGCGGCGGCGACGAGCTGAACATCATCCAACCCGGAAGAAACTACGGCTGGCCCGTCATCACCTACGGCATGAACTACAACGGCAAGCCCTTGACCGATCAGACCCAAATGGAAGGCATGGAACAGCCCATCCACTACTGGCTCCCCTCCATCGCCACCGCCGGAATCGACTTCTACGAAGGCGACGCCTTCCCCAAATGGAAATACGACCTCCTCGCCACCGGCATGTCTGCCCAAGAATTACAACGAATCACCATCGTGAACAACAAGGTCACCCACATCGAAACCATCCTCAAAAACCAAGGCCGCGTCCGCGACGTGGCCTCCGGCCCTGATGGTTTGATCTACGTGGCCCTCAACACCCGCAGTCCCGACCACGGCGAGCTCTACCGAATCGTCCCCGTCTCCGAGCCGAAATGGACCACTCTCTTCAACGGTCAAAACCTCGATGGCTGGCGAATCCGCGACGGGGACTCCACCGTGCTCGTCGATGATGGCATGATCGTGGCAGTCTCCCAAGACCCCGTCCGCGAATCCTATCTCGTCACCGAAAAAACCTACGGCGATTTCATTCTCGAACTCGACATGAAGGTAATCGGCAAGATGAGCTCCGGAATCATGATACGCGGCATCGATGATCCCATTAAGCCCGACGGCATCATCACCGGCTACCAAATGGAGGTCGATCAATCGCCCCGCCAGTGGACCGGCGGCATTTACGAAGAACGAGCCCGCAAATGGCTCTACTCGCTCGAAGGCAAGACCGAAGCCCGCAAGGCCTACAAGCCGTCCCAATGGAACCACTACCGCATCGAAGCGATCGGAGATCACTTCCGTATCTGGGTGAACGGCATCCCCACCCTCAATATGGTCGACTCGAAAACGGCCGAGGGCGTCATCGGCATCCAGATACACCCCGCGCGTAAGCCCGGCGCCAGCAGCATACTTTACCTGCGCAATATCCGTATCATCGACCATAACGCCGGCGACCACATCAACGGCATCGCCATCCCCGAGTTGGTGATCGACTCCCCCAAATAGCTCATTCCCGATCCGAAGCCGTAAAACCCCCTCCCCGGTTAGCCTGCCCAAAGAGGCACCGAAGGGGGCAAACGCAAAAAATAAAGATCCATCGCACCACTCGGTCGTATCTTATTGGGACACCGAAGGCAGACTCGGATCTGGCCATGAATGGCGACGGCCGTTTCTCTATTTTACGTGACTAGCCTAATCACCCGCCGTTCAGCGTTGAAGCGTTTTGCATCCACGACTGCCCTTGCGTCCGCCCGCGGAGCCCTCACGTCTTCAAACCTGACCGCGGCTCACCATCAAACCGGCACCCGCCAATTTAAGCACTCCGTGTGTAAATGGTGTTTCAAGGATATCTCGCTCGAGGATCTGGCTGATCAAGCCAAGGACCTGGGTCTCGAGTCCATCGAGTTACTCAACGTGGAAGAGCTTCCGACCATCAACAAACGCGGCCTCAAATGCGCAATGGTCAAAGGCGTGCCGGGACGAATCGAAAATGGTCTCAACGACGCCAAAAACCACGATGCCATCGTCGCATTCATGGAACGGCAGATTCCACGGGCGGTTGAATTAGGTGCGACCAACCTCATCTGTTTCTCCGGCAATCGCCGTGGGCTGTCCGAAGAGGAGGGACTCGAAGTCTGTGCCCAAGGCCTCGCCCGCATCGTGCCCATCGCCGGGAAATACGGGGCCACCGTTACCATGGAGCTTCTCAATTCTAAAGTGGACCATGCGGACTACCAATGTGACCACACGGCATGGGGGGTGCAGCTTTGCGAAAAAGTCGGCTCCGCTCACTTCAAACTCCTCTACGACATCTACCACATGCAGATCATGGAAGGTGACCTCATCCGCACCATCCGCGATCATCACCCGTGGTTCTCGCATTACCACACGGGTGGGAATCCAGGCCGTCACGAACTCGATGGAGACCGCCAAGAAATCGACTACCCGGCCGTGATGCGGGCCATCGCCGATACCGGCTACACCGGTTTTGTCGGCCAAGAATTCATTCCCGCCGAAACAGACGCCATCGCCTCTCTGCAACGGGCTATCAATTTGTGTTCGGTATAGAAGGCTTGGTCGGGTTGACGTTCAGGTTGACCACGAAGCGAGAGCTGGCCCGGGACTAATCGTCAATCTACCAGGGTGACTCGCCATCACGTGCGACGCTCACAATGGGAGCCATGCCGGACGATTTGTCTTCGATCCGAATATTCACCGTTGCTCCGAGTGAAGAACCGCCAATGAGCCAAGTCCCCTCGCTTTCTTCCCAACTCATCGGTTTTTCTACTCCCGATTTCGGAAAAGCACGGGCAACCGAAACTATCCGGTGGCGAAAAGCCGCTTCCGAGGCTACAGACGCATACGGATAGACGCCCATATCGACCGGTAAATCCAATTCCCCGGAGCCGACCGTGAGCGGACCGACACCACCGCATACCGCTTGTAAATTCGCCTGTGGTCGTTGGATCAAAAACCCGTCATCTTCCGCCATCACGCTGCCATTCCCGTCGCGGTTGTGGGCTTGGAATCGCACCTCCACCGGCAGGGGTTTCTCAAGATCGATCGCATCAAATACCACCAGAAAATCTGGTTTCACATACACCACTGTGCGAGCCACTCGCGAAACGGGATGCCCCGCCAAACGATAAGCCTCCGTCGCATCACTCGTCGTCGTCATCCAATTGAGGCCTACTTGATGCGCGACGATACGGGCGTGGGCCAAGGAGCTGTTGGTGCCCTCTTCTCCGTGGTGGTAAATGTGCCCGCGACCATCGATCAATACCGAGGTGTGCGCTTCGGTTTGACGCAGTAACCAGCGGGGATGCTTCGGATCGTAAGACGCCTTGATCGGGTCGTTCAGGAGCCGTTCGCCGTAGGCCGAGAAGAGCAGGCTGTTCCGATCCGCGTGCTCGTGGTTACACGGCTCACCACTACGCAAACAGAGCACAGCGTCTTGATCGGCCCAACCGGATCGTGAAACCACGAGGCCCGGAGCGAGGGTATAGTCATGGTTGATGTCCGCCGCGAAATCCGTCGGCACCGTCGGATCGAACCAAATCGCTGCCCAACAAAGGGTGGGTTCGGTCGTCACCATTCCGGGTCGCGTCAGAAGGTGTTGGGCGGTCGAATCCCGGAACTCACGTCCAATCCAGGCCAGCGCGATCACGGAACCGGAATTGCTACAGTCGCCGATACTCAGCGTGTCGCGCGGCGTCTCGTGCGTTGGCATGGTCGAGCGCAGGAAGTAACGCGCCATGGCGGGGAAATCGGCGATCCCACGTTCATCGATACCGTGAAAACGTCGCAGCAACTCCAGGGACAAACAGAAGTAGTTGTAAGTGAATCCCCAATACGCCGAACCTTCGTCAAATGACCCATCGACCGGCTGCTTAGCGATGAACTCACGTAGGCTTCGCTGCCCCAGTTCCCGCCACTTGGTGGTATCCGGATGATCCGGCAACATACTCGAAGCGATCATCAGCCCGGACGTCGCGATGATTTGCAGATTGGTATTCGCCAGCACTTTGGGCCATTGGCTGACGTCGTTCACGGTCAGTCCGGTGCATTCGAGGTCCATCGACCAGCGGGGCATCGGGCTCGCGCCGAGCTCGCCATGCACCGCGCGATAACTCGCCGGTCCTACCTCATCGCCCAGTCGCTGCATCACCCCGGCTCTTAACACCGGATCGATATCCGCCCCGAGCCAATCCAGTGCGCACGACAACAGCACCCCGACCATCGGCCCACGCATCACGCCCACGGTAAGCACCCCATCTTCCAGGATCCAATCCCACCGATTAAATTTCAGGGCCGTGGCAACCGCGAGTTCGGCGGTGGCCCGCTGATCCTCGCTCGGTTCCATCACGTGCACAAAAGCCGACCGGAACGCGATGTTGGCGACCGTCGCGAGATCACGCACCCGGTTCTTCAAATCAACCTCGGTGGTCAGAAAACGACGATCAGCCGCGAGGTCGGCATCGTGGCAACTCGCCCAATAGGCCGCAAACGCCGGATGTTTGAGACTCGCTCTAATCCGCGGCAACTCCGCCCGGTCAAAAAACACTCCCCGCGGGATCGCCTTTCCTTCAGTCGGCGACGCGGCGGCCCGGGCCGACGGGTTTAGCATCGTGAGCGCGCTGAGTGAAGCCCCGGCTTGCAGAAAACGGCGGCGAGAAAGATTCGAAGACGGGATAGTTTTTTCGGTATTCATGGGGTATCGCAGATGCGGTAAATCGGAACCACTTACCGATAGACCTCTCGATCCTCAGGTAAAGCGCGAGACATCTAATTCCGGTCAAAAGATCACTCCTATCCGAAATGAAATTTCACCCACCATCCGACTCGCCTCGCGCGGCCCGATACTGCGTCGGACTAAGCCGGGTATAGCGGCGAAAAACCGTCGCGAAGTATTGTGACGAACAGAAGCCCAGCTCGAAAGCGATTTCGGTCACGCTCCGCGTCGAATTGGCCAATCCATGCTCCGCCCGTTCGATGCGATACCGCTGCAGATACTCGGCGGGGGGGATCCCTACTTCGTTTTTGAACCGCGCCTTGAATCGTGGCAGCGACAAGCCCGCCACCAGCGCGGCCTCCCGCAGCATCGTCGGTTCCCCCAACCGTTGTCGAAGGTAAGCTTCAGCCCGACGGATGGGAACGCTCCACTGGGTATGTTCATCGCGTTCCGCCCCCTCGCAGACTCCGAGCAGGAATTGGATCAAGGTCGTTTGCATCCGCAAACGAGTCATCGCGACATCGGCTCTATCTAGATCGTCGTGCCACTCAAAAATCTGATCGAGTTGTTTCTTAAATTCCACCTGCCCACCGAACTTGCGGCGGGGCAAATTTCGCAGAGCCGCGACTAGGGCATTGGCCGAAGGCGATTGGCACCCGAGAAAACTCCGGCCGAGTTTTGGCAGCTGGAGAATTAACCAGAAAAGCGTGCCCTTTTCCTGGGGCGACTCCCCCGAACCGTGCATCTCCCCGGGGAACGTCACAAACACGTCACCCCCGCCAAGCCAATAGTCCTGCCCATTGACGACGTAACGTTGCCGCCCGCGTTCGAGATAACAGATCTCCATACTGCCAACGTGAGCATGGGGTTCGAGGATTTCCTCGGCCTGAGCATGATCGTAACGGCCCAGCATCACCACCTCCGGTAACCCCAACTGTTCGAGTGAAATGCACGTCCGTTTCGGCTTACTCATGATGTTTGTAATCATATCACTGTATGAATGCGAAAGCACACATTCAAATCTCGTGGTATTTTGAGTTATGACTCGGGCCAATCATGCTGACGGCGAACGCCTCCAAAAATTCACCGTCACCCAAGATCCCACCCAACGGCGGCCTAAACCAGTCGCGTGGTATCGCACCAAAATCGATCCCTTCACGCTCAAGTCTCTTCACCAGCGCAGCAATCTTCGCGGTGCACTTCAGACGTTCGGGTATCTCGGAGTGATTGCCACGACCGCGACTCTTGCCACCTACTCCGCCTACCATTGGTCAGTTGGATTCACTCTTTTGCTCACATTTCTGCATGGCACCGTGTTCGCGTTTCAAATCAACGCAGTCCATGAATTGGGTCACGGCACTGCTTTTCGCACCCGGCGACTCAATGACATATTTGCCGCCCTTTTCGCATTTCTCGGGTGGATCAACCACTTCAAATTCGATGCCAGTCATACCCAACATCATCGATTCACATTGCATCCGCCGGATGACTTGGAGGTCAGGTTACCCATTCGAATCGTGGTCAAAGACTGGCTCCTGGCGGGCTTCATCGATTTCTGCCTGATCTGGTTCAAGCTCAGAGACGTCGTGCAAGAAGCTCGCGGAATCTACCGCGGAGAATGGGAGCAATCGTTGTTTCCCCCAACCGATGCGAGCGCCCGCCGTCCCCCTACCCGCTGGGGACGTTTTGTTCTGGGAGGCCATGTGGCGATCGTCGCTATCTGCGGACTCAACGGTTGGTGGATGATCCCCATCGTGCTTACCTTGGCCCCCTTTTACGGCGCGTGGCTTTTCTTTCTTTGCAACAACACCCAGCACATTGGACTCTAGGATCACACCGCTGACTCTCGACTCTGCAGCCGCACCTTTACCACCAATCCGGTCATCCAATTTCTCTACTGGCACATGAACTTCCACATCGAACATCACATGTATGCGGCGGTTCCCTGTTACCGATTGGGCCGACTTCATCAGGTGATAGAATCTGACTTGCCCAAATGCCCGCATGGACTGCTCGAAACGTGGCGAGAAATCGCAGCTATTCATAAGATGCAAGAAGACGATCCCGCTCATCAACATCAGCCCAAACTCCCCCAGCCATCAGTGGGTCATCACAAGCATAGACCCGACTAACCGCTCTTTACGCAGCAATGAAATTCCAGTCGTTTCCTGCTGTTACTTCGCCCCCGGGTGATCCTAACTCGGTGGCTATACCTCATGATAAAAATCCAAGCAAGTGCCAGTAAGGGATGGTTGCACCAAGAAGCCGGATTCAAATTCGAGAAGAAATACTATTTCGATCCGGAATTTCGGTGGGATCAAGACCACGCCATCGATCAGTATTTGGCGGAGCGGTTCCCCCACTACCCCATCTACAACATGGAGTCGAATCTCGGGCAGATCGAACACACGTTAGAAAAGCAGATCATCGTGGGCGGCATTCAACCCAACTTGATCATCGGATTGGCGGCGGGAGCCGACTTCTTCTGCGACCCCGACAAGGACTCCGACATTTCTATCCGCCCGCTGGAGTCGTTGCTCCACCACCCCGAAAAACTGCCTTCGGTTGAGTCGTTCCTCGAGTCTTCGCTCATCAAAGGCTTCGACGCTCAAATCGCTGAACTCAAGGAGACGAAACCCGACTACCGCATCATTCCACCCTACTTCTGGGACACCTCCGGACGCGCCACCATTCACGGATTCATCACCACTTCGATGAAGCTCTTTGGCGAAGACATCTTCCTCCTCATGATCGACGACCCCGATCTCGTGCGTGAGATTCATGGCTGGATCACCGATGTCTACCGGGCCTTGATCGACCACTATTCCAAACTCGCCGACCTCCCCGCCACCGCGGTCCACGTGGGCGAATGCACCGGCACCCTACTCAGTCCCGATCAATATCACGATTTTATCGTGCCTTTTGCCAATCGTATGGGGAACGAGATCGGCGGCCTGCGCTGGCACTCCTGCGGGGATTCCAACCATCTCCTAGAACCGTTGTCCGAGGTGGAAACCCTCAAGATCCTGGATACTGGATCCAAGACCAGCGTGGCCAATATTCGTGAAGAATTCGGCAATACGATCGAAGTCAATGTGGCGCCGCCGGTGGATGTCCTTCTGGAACGATCTGATCCGCAAGATATCGAACGGTGGCTCGATGAAACCCTCGACGGCAACGACGGCGGACCACTAAAAATCGTGCACCACCTCGAGCCCGGTTACTCCCTAGATGCCAATCTGCGCATGCACGATCAACTGGACGCCAAGGGTCTCCTGCCCAAAGCGCGTCGCGCTAAAATCTGAATCGAACCGCAGAGCAGCGGTTCAACAGACTCTATTAGCTGAGAGGTAGGTGAATTTCTAACCACAGATTTCACCGATATAACCCAATTTATCAGCACGATCCGGTCACCAGCGGAGGATCGAAGGAGCGATCATGCAGCATGGCGTATCCTTGAATGCCAACCTCGTGCTCTTTGGTATCATCCTTTTCACCTGTGCCTACAAATTCTCCGCTGGACCCGTGATGTGGATGCTGTTTACGAGCTCTTCCCCTCCAAAGTCCGCGCCCTCGCTATCACCGGATTTGTCTGGGCCGCAGATCTACTTAAGATTCCAGCACGCGGACCCGACGGTCTTTGCGCGGAAATTCCAGCGTCACGACCGTGCCAACCTCGGGTTTACTCTCCACCCCGACCTGCCCGCCGTGCTCCCGCATGATACGTTGCACGATCATGAGACCAAGGCCACTTCCACCCGGTTTGGTCGTGTGGTAAGGTTCGAACAGACGCAAAAGATCCTCCTGTTTGATGCCGGTTCCCGTATCGCCAAACATCAAGAAAATCGAATCATCACCGGCGCGCGTTTTAAGATGCAATTGACCTCCCGGTTCCATCGCTTCCATGGCGTTTTTAAGGACATTAAAAAACACCTGCTTGAGTTGATTGCGATCGGCCATGATCACCGGCAAATCTGGCGTGGCCTCCACGTCGACCGTGATTTCCCGATTCTCAAGTTCGCCTTGTTGAAACCGCAGAACTTCGTCCACCACATCCAATAGATGGATCTCCGAAAAATCAGGGGCCTTCGGTTTAATCGCTTCGAGGAAATTATTGATGATGCCGTCAAGTCGACTGACTTCGACCTGACACACTCGAATCGAATCGGTGAGTCCTTCCACGTCCTTCGCCGCAGCCTGCAGCTTCTTGAGTTTCCGTTCGATCAACTGCAGATGAATATTAAGCGAATTGAGCGGATTCCCCAGTTCATGAGCCACCCCGGCGGCTAACAATAAAATGGATGATGTGCGCTCGTTTTCGATGCGTTCTTCGGTGGTGGCTTTATCCCGGGAAACATCCGTGAGGATTACGGCATAACGCCGGCTATCGCCTCCATGATCATCACTTTTAAATGGGACCATGTAGAGTCGCACGGTCCGCGGTTCCGGATAAGTGAGCTCAAACTCTCGAGCTACCACCGGTAACGCTCCATCCCCTAAACTCCCCTCCAACGACGGTCTCAACCCTGGAACCAAGCGCCAAAGGGTTTGGCCGGATAACTCGTCCTGATTGAGTCCAATCAACCGATGGGCGGAATGATTCGCGTATTCGATCTCCCCGTCAGGGCTGATCACCAATACGCCCTCCTGCAAGGTGTTGAAAATATCCTCAAACAATCCCCGCTCGCGCGCCAGTCGTTGCACGAGGTTGGTAAGATTGACCGAATCCAGCGTGTCGAGACGACCCAACACGCGATCAAGTGAACTGTGGTGTTTTTTAGGAGGCATCGCGGGAACTTCGATCTGACTTACCAAACAAAGATGGAAACACCCTTCGAGAGAAGCGCGGTAACTCCAGCAGATTTTCGAGGAACCAGGCCGCTGGAAAAGTAAAAACGCAGATTAAAACAAGCACTAACCCATACATTAACAACGCCGATGCTCCCGCCGGCAGCAGTGTAACCACTATGATTTCCGCTGGAATGATCATGGCATAGTGCACGATATACGAGCCGTAGCTGTGGCGACCAATCCACGCAATCACGCCTCCTCCAAGCAATGCTGGAGCCACATTTAGGGCCATCAGCACGAGTATCATCATCACGCTTCCCACCATCAGACTGCGTTCCAAGTTCTCGCCCAGCCCAAAACTCCGGCCAATCAAAAGCCCCCACGACCAATGTCATCACTAAGAGGCTGATCCGGGTAGATATCGACCCTGAGACTCCAGACCGGTGCATGTGCCAGACCACGATACCACCGAAAAATGAAGGCAGATTGCGGAAGGAAAAATACCCGCTGGAGGGATCACCTCCCCGCGGAATAAAACTCGTGACCATTCGACTCAGTGGAGTGGTGAAAAACGCGACCAGGACGATCATTCCGACCCACCAGAAAACGGCGATTTTCAAGCTCTTAACCCACGGATAAATGAGCGCAAAGACTGCGGCAAATGTTGCCTCCGCCCCGATGGACCATCCACCCGGCACAATGTAATTTTCCCAACCGGGTTGCCACCCATTCAGCAACATCAGGTTTCCGGCCCAAACCTGTAGCGGCGCCTCCTCTCCCCGTAACCCGAGGCTTCCCTCAATCAGGTATCCATACAGTAGCATCCCGATCCAATAGAGTGGAATCAATCGATAGAGACGGCGCCTGAAAAATCCTGCCTGAGCTCTCCATCCCGCCTGTCGTTGCCGTCGGAAAGCAGATTCGCATAGGACAAAACCGCTAATGACGAAAAATAAATCTACCCCGAACTGGCCGGTGCGGAACAAGGTCATAAACCCTGCCCCGACCGCTGGAACAACGAGTGCACAATGAATCACGAACACGCCGATCAACGCCCATCCCCGCGGACAGTCTATCGATTCGAATCGGCCTCCCGGCGGCTTCATCTCTGAGATGGGCGCATTCACGACAGGAAGTCCATCTGCCCCGGATCGACGCGACCCGCCATAAGTTTGCGCAGGAATGTCGTGCGGTGATACCGGCACCGGCCGATGCTCAAAATCGCCTCCCGGTGTTCGTCCGTGCCGTAACCTTTGTGGTGGGCAAATCCGTAACCCGGAAACTCTCGCCCCAGTCGCTCCATTTCCCGATCACGGGAAACTTTCGCCACCACCGACGCCATCGCGATACACAACGAACGCGTATCCCCGCGAATCACGTTGGTATGCGGGTAGGGGAAATTTTTGAGCTGCAAGCCATCCACCAAAATCTTGGCGGAAACTTGCGGCCTAAAAGCGGCCACTTCGTCATCACTCGCAAATAAATCGGGCGCTTCCTTTCGCTCGAAAGCATCGGGTGGATAAATCCCCTCCAACGCCCGTCGCATGGCGAGCTTGGTGGCGCCGAGAATATTGAACTGCTCAATCTCCGCGACGTCGGCCATTCCGATTTCAACGTGAATCTGACGCTCCGCCATCAACGCCTCGAAATCCAACCAAAGCGTGTCGCGCTCGGTGGCCGTGAGTTGTTTGGAATCGTTGATGCGGCGCGCATTGGTCGCGACCCAATTTCCAGCGAGAAATTCCTTGGTCACGAGCACGGCTCCGGCCGAGACCGGACCGGCGAGGGCTCCCCGACCTGCCTCGTCGACTCCGATCAAAAACTCCACATCGGTGAGGTGTTTGAGGTCAAACCCCCGGAGTTGGCGGCGTTTCGGCATCACAAATAATTCAGTCGGGCTTCAGCAGCGTGCTATTTCGATTTCCAGCCCGAGTATTCCTTCGGTTCGGGCAGCGGCAACTCATTCAATCGTCCCTCGGCTTTAACGACTTCATAGGCCGTGCGGAAGTGTAGTTTCGCAAACTGTCCGAGTGCGACCGCTCCGAGCTTGTTCATGATTTCGACCGCCTGATCCTTAACCGCTGCGCTCGCGCCTTTCTGTAAGTTTGTCCCGAACTTATCCGACAGGCGCCGCATGATGCGCACGTATTCGGCCCGCGCCACGATCGATGCCGCCGCGACCACTGGATCGGATTCCGCTTTTGTCCGCATATCCAATTGGAAGTCAGTGACTCCTTTGCGCTTCAACTCGTTTTGTACCAGCGGCGTCTTGGTAAATTGGTCGAGCAATCCACGTGCGACAGGCTGCGTCTCCAACGCGTTGATCAGAGCGATGCCATGCTGCCAGGCCAGCAGTTTGTTCATGTTGGCCCGGGGACGAGACATCAACTCGTTGTATTTCTCCATGCCGAAAACCGAGACCTCGGACGTGGTCCCCTTGGTCGACCGGATGATCTGATCCAGTTTCATGATCTGCGGATCCGCAATTTTCTTAGAATCCTTCACTCCCGCTGCAACGAGCTTCCGAATCGCAGCGGCATCCGCGATGACCGTCGCCGCGACGACGGGCCCAAAGAAGTCACCCTTACCGCTTTCATCCAGACCCGCATGCGGCTCATACCACTCTGGGTTGAGCACCTCGTCGTAGCCCAGCTTGATCTCGCCGGTGATCTCCGGCTCGAGCGTCATTGAGACAAACTCTTCCGTGCCCTTTCCGACGATCAACACCTTGCGGCTCTCGTAACCCGTCACGCTGACGGTGGGTCCTTTATAACCGAAGCGCGCATACGCCACTTCCCGTTTCTCCCAGCCACGGCCGGCGCACCAATCGTTCAGTTTATCCAACTGGGCGTCATTGAGTTTCACCGTATAAGTGGCGAGTTTCTTGGGGGCGTCGGGATCTGTGGTTTTTTTCTTGGCCATGCCGGAGCGGAGAGAGAGGCGAATTTAGTGGCACCCTTTCACGAATCTAGGGTGGCACCCGAGCCCATAATTGCGCCTGCTAACGGCTTTGTGGCGAACACATTTCCGGACAACCCCACTGACTTTCAGCACGATTTACTTACTTGGTATCGCGCGCATCGGCGTAAGTTACCCTGGCGCGAGTCCCCTTCGCTCTATCGCACCGTGGTGAGCGAGTTTATGTTGCAGCAGACGCAGATCAAAACCGCGCTGCCCTATTTCGAGCGGTGGATGACCAATCTACCCGACTTCGCCAGCCTCGCCGCAGCTGAAGAATCCACCGTGCTCAAGCTCTGGGAAGGCCTCGGCTACTACTCCCGTGCCCGCAATCTGCACAAGATGGCCAAGGCGTTTATTGAGATGCCGTCCCCTCCCAGGACCCAAGAGGCATGGCAGAAACTCCCGGGGATTGGCTCTTATGCCTCCGCCGCGATCGCATCTATCGCCCAAAACCTTCCCGTTGCCTGTGTCGATGGGAATGTGGTGCGCATCCTTTCGCGGCTCACCGCCAACGATAAATCGTTCACCGATAGTGGGAGTGCCTCAAAATCCTTTGCCCCACTGGCGACCGCGGTGCTCAACCGCGATGAACCAAGCGACCACAATCAAGCCATGATGGAACTCGGTGCCACCGTGTGCCATCGCCGCAGCCCGCTTTGCACGATTTGCCCCGTGCGCCGCCACTGCGCCGGCAGCCGCAACGGAGATCCTGAATCCTACCCGCGTCTCGCGCCCAAGAAGATCAAGCAAGTCGCGGTCACCCGGGGGTGGTGTGTCCAAAAGGGCAACTTGCTACTCCATCGAATTCCCGCTGGAGCGAAGCGTCTGGCGGGCCAATACGAACTGCCTTCCTCTGATCACCTTCCCATCGCCGAGGAGGCAACCGTCATTACGACAAAGAAACGGAGCATCACCAAATACCGGATCACTGAAACCATCCGTGAAATCGCCCCTCCTAGCCTCCTACCAGACGAGTTGCATTGGGTGTCATTCGACGACCTGAGCGACATCACCCTCTCCGGTCCCCACCGGCGCTGGATCACCGAACTACTCGATTAAGTGCAATCGCGCTTACCCGCACAAGGTAGGGCGGTTTCGCCGACGGAGTCCCGTTCTGCGGGATGGAGATGGCGTAGCAAACCGCCGTTTCAACCGGAAAAGCGATAGACATTCCATCTACATCGCGCTCGGCGAGCACGCCCTAACCAGTTCCTCTTGCCTACATGAGGCCAGATAGTTTCCCACCATTATCCTCAGCGTATTTTTGGTCACAAAAAGGCACCGAGGATAATCCAGCTTCTTTCCAGAAACCACCCGAGCGCCTATTGGCGCCAACAACCGTCAACGACCCGTTGAGCCTTTTGCGCCTTTTCGTGGCTAAAAACCCGCAACCACCGTCGGCGCGCTCGCCCTACTTACTCCCGGCTGAGACTTAACCGAAGCGTTTTTCGATGAGTTCGAGGACACGTTCGCGCGACTCCTTCACGTGGATCGGCAGGGTTCGTGGGCTAAGCTCCAGGGTCAATTTGTGCTCCGATTTCCACAGGGTGCTGATCCAGTCGAAGTCGATTCCTCCGTGTCCAATGGGATGGTGATCTTCGCCATCGGCCACATCGTGCAGATGAAATCCGATCAAGCGGTCGATGTTCTTTTCCAAATGCTCCTTGTGATTAAGCAGGCCCATTTCCTCTTTAAGCGCCGCGTGGCCCGTATCGTGCCAGTAGCCGCAATGATTCTGTCCGTCCTTATCCAAACTCCTGATAAACTCGGCATAATCAGCATCCACGGGGAAGTTCCTCGAATTTCTCCCGATTCTCACAGCCAAGTCGCACGCCCTTCTCCAACGCGTAGGCCCGGACTTCTTCTAGGCTCGCCCGCACCTGATTCCAGTAAACCGGCATCCGGGTGCGTAGTTTGCTGCAGGCCTTGGTTAATATCTTCCGATATTTTTCGTCGGTTGCGGGATCTAGGTCCGGATTCGCCCGCAGGTGACGCTTCACTTTGCGCACCGGGTTGGACCAGAAGAAGTGCACACTGCCGAGGTGAGTCACCATCGCGGACGCGCCCACCCTGGCGGAAAAATCAATCGAGCGCTTCGTATGGCGCAGCCATTGATCGTGCTCCTGGGTCGCCGAAACTGAAGGTTCAAACAGGTTGGTCCCCGAATGCGTGATTCCCATCGGCAAGGGACAAAAATTATGGGTCGAACTAATCTTCATCATGCCCTCTTGGACCGCCCGAAGGATCCCTTCCACCAGCACGATCTTGGTACCATGACTCAGCTCCACATACTCGAACCCCATATCCCGGATTTCAGCCAGCATTTCGTAACCGTCTCGGTGACGGTCGGAGTTCCAACAGGTCGAAAGGGGTAAGGTGGGCTTCACGAAATCAGAATATTAGGGTGAACCAACAACTTACCGACAACGAATCGCAAAAATCGAGTCGTTCTGAACTGACACAAAAAACCGCGCCGAGAACCTTAAGTTTGGAGGCGCGGTCGGAAAGACCGGAAGGTCGGAGTGGAGGAGATTAGGCCTCGTGACGGTTACGCAGCATCTGCGTGAAAGCCATGACCTTATTACGGCGGCGCTTCTTGGCGCAGGGCTTTTCGAAGTAGCGCTTTGCACGAACACCTTTGATGACGTTCTCGCGTTCGAGCTTCTTTTTCAGACGGCGCAGGGCGCGCTCAACTGGCTCGCTTTTACGGATTTTGATTTCGATGGGCATCTCGTATGACGTGTTTTTAAGAGGGAAAAAGGCTGAGGAGGCCAAACCGCGCGCCCTCCGTCAACGGCAAACTTGATCCCGAGCAAATAGCCTAAAAATCGCCCGCTTCCCCACTCTTTCTCGTTCTCTTTCTCTTTCTCGTTCTCTTCCTTGGTAAAGCGATCTTCTCGCGCTCCCCTTTTCTAGTTTCAGCCTTTTAGCGATTTCCCACCACCGTGTCCTGCGATTCAAGTTTTTGCCACCTTCACGTCCACACCGACTTTAGCCTGCTGGACGGCGCTTGCCGGATCGATCGACTGATGAGTCGTGCTAAGGAACTGGACATGAGTGCCTTAGCGCTCACGGATCACGGTAATCTGTTTGGCGCCATCCAGTTCTTCACCGCCGCCAAGGCTAACGGGATCAAACCCCTCATCGGCTGCGAACTCTACATGACCACCGGGTCGCGCCTGGATAAAAAGGGCCGAGCCGAAGACGGGAAGAGCTACTATCACCTCGGTCTTCTGGCCAAAAACCTGATCGGTTACCAAAATCTCCTAAAACTGGTCTCCGACGCCCATCTGCGTGGTTTTTATTACAAACCGCGCACCGATATGGAGACTTTGGCCAAATATTCGGAGGGCTTAATCGGATTTACGGGCTGTCTCGCCTCTCTCGTGCCGCAGCACCTGATGCACGATCGCGAGGTCGATGCCCGCGAGGCCTGCGCCAAATTCGTCGATATCTTCGGAAAAGAGAACTACTTCGTCGAAATTCAGGACCATGGTATCCCGGAACAGCGAAAAATCATCCCGGGCTTACTGAAGCTAGGCGAAGAATTCGGCCTCAAGGTCATCGCCACCAACGATGTCCATTACGTCAACGCCTCCGATGCCGGCCCTCACGATGCCATGCTGTGCATCCAAACCGGCTCGAAAATTCAAGACGAGAACCGGATGCGATTCACGGGCGAGGAGTTTTACCTCAAATCACGCGCCGATATGGAGAAGGTCTTCGGCGAGGTTCCCGAATCCATCATCAACACCCACGCGGTGGCGGAAATGTGCGAGCTAGAGATCCCTTTCCCCAAAGGCTCGGAGCGTTATCCCAAATTCCCGCTGCCGATAGAAATCACCGTCACGCCTCCCGACTACCTGCTCGAGTTGTGCCGCACCGGCCTGAAGATGCGCTACGACGTTGATTTTGACACCGTGTCAAAAGAGCCCGTCGTGGCCGAGCGACTCGCCCGCCTCACCAATTTACCCGAAGGCCAAAAGCCCCAGGCCCCGGATTATAACGAACTCACCGACGCTCAAGAACTGGTCGTGCGACTCGGCTACGAGCTCTCGATCATCAACATCACGGGCTTCGTCGATTACTTCCTCGTCGTTTGGGACTTCATCGCGTGGGCCATGGCCAAAGACATTCCCGTCGGCCCCGGTCGTGGTTCCGGCGCCGGTTGCCTCGTCGCCTACCTGCTGAAAATCACCAACGTCGATCCGATGCGGTTCGGCCTGCTGTTCGAACGTTTCCTCAATCCCGAGCGCGTCAGCCCGCCCGATTTCGATATCGATTTTTGCATGCGCCGGCGAGTCGAAGTCATCGACTACGTGCGGGAGAAATACGGCAACGACTGCGTGGCCAATATCATCACCTACGGCACCATGGGGGCCAAGATGGTCATTCGCGACGTCTCGCGCGTAAACGACCTGCCCTTCGCCGAAGCCGATCGCCTCGCGAAGATGATCCCTGACGAGTTGAACATCTCGCTCGATCAGTCGATCGAGAAATCGGCTGAGCTTCGAAACGAAATCGAACGCAACCCCGTCGCCAAGAAAGTGGTCGACGCCGGTCGCGTGCTCGAAGGCATGGTGCGCAACACCGGCAAACATGCCGCGGGCATCATCATCACGGATGAGCCGCTCGAAAACTTCGTGCCCCTTACGCTCCAAGAAGGCGACGTGACCGTGCAGTTCTCCATGAAGGCGGTCGATAAGCTAGGTCTGCTGAAGATGGATTTCCTCGGGCTCAAAACCCTCACCGTCATTTCCGACGCGGTGGCCAACGTCCGCCGATCCACTGATCCGAAATTTTCGATCGAAGACATTTCGCTCGAGGACGAGAAAACCTACGAGCTACTCAACGCGGGCAAAACCGTCGGAGTGTTCCAGCTCGAGTCGCCGGGTATGCAAAACGCCTCCCGCCAAGTGGGAATCTCCAGCATCGACGACATCAATGCGATCTCGGCCCTCTACCGCCCAGGTCCGATGCAGTTCATTCCGACCTACGCCAAGGGTAAGCACAATCCCGCCACCATTGAGTATCCTCATCCTCTACTGGAAGACGTGCTTGAGGAAACCTACGGCGTCATCGTTTACCAAGAACAGGTGATGGAGTGCGCCAAGATCATCGCCGGTTACTCACTCGGTGGAGCGGATATGCTCCGGCGCGCCATGGGCAAAAAGGACATGGACGCCATGGCCCGAGAACGGGAAAAATTCACCGCCGGCGCGGCAGAGAAGCACGATATCTCGGCCAAGAAGGCCAATGAGATCTTCGATATCCTCAACAAGTTTGCGGAATACGGTTTCAACAAGTCGCACTCCGCCGCCTATGCCATTGTTGCCTATCAGACCGCGTTTCTGAAGGCCAACTTCCCCATCGATTTCATGGCCGCAGTGCTCACTGCCGAACTCGGTAACGCGGATAAGGTATCCCACTTCATCGACGAGGCCATCGCCATGGGGATCGAAGTGCAGGGCCCCAACGTCAACGAATCCCGCGAGCATTTCGCGCCGGTTGCAAGCGGTCAGATTCGCTTCGGACTCGCCGGCATCAAAGGCGTCGGAGAAGCCGCTTCCGTTGCGATCATCGAAGAACGCGAAGAGAACGGACCGTTCGAGCACTTCGACGATTTCGTTGCCCGCGTGGAGGGCAAAGCCGCCAACAAACGGGTGCTCGAGCACCTCGCCAAAACCGGCGGATTCGATTTCTCCGGCGAATCCCGCCAAGGAATTTTTGAGCGCATCGACGGCGCCATGTCAGCCGCCGCCGCTAACGCCCGCGATCGCGCCGCGGGCCAGAACAACTTCCTCGAAATGCTAAGCGAGCCGGAGCCTCCGGCTCGAAGTAACAAGTCCCAAGTATCAAGTAACAAGAATCTAGATGTCTCCGACTTTTCGTCGGCTGAGAAATTGGCTTTCGAAAAGGAGTTGTTGGGTTTCTACGTTTCAGGTCATCCGATGAATACCTACACCGGGCTCGCCGATGCCATTGATACCTTCGACGTGGACGAGCTGTTGGAGCAGGAAGACCGCACCGCGTTCCGCATCTGCGGGATCGTCAGTGGCATTCAAAAGAAATTGGCCAAACGCGACAACCGGCCGTGGGTTGCGTTCACCCTAGCGACCAAACAAGCGTCCGTGCCGCTTAACATGTTCTCCGACGCTTTTGAAGAATACGGCGACACGCTTGGCGAAAACGTGCCCGTTGTTATTCTCGGCACCGTGATGGTGCGCGACGACGGCGCCCGTATTAATGTGCGCGAAACCTACCCCCTTGCCGCCTATGTCGCCAACAACGTGAAACGTGTCACCTGGCTGCTTAATCCCGACAATCCCGAGAACGGAGAATTTATGGCCTCGCTTCGTCCCATCCTCAATGCCCGCAGCGGACGCACCGCCACCAGCTTCGGTTTCCTCGGCGAAAAACGTGCCGCGGCCATCGCCGATGTCTCAACCGCACTGGATTGGTCTCTATCAGGTGAAGTCTTCCAAACCCTCCGCGCCCACCCCGCCATCGCCGGAGTGCAAATCGAAGCCGCCCCGCTAGAGCTCAAAGAACAAAAACGCCGCTGGGGTAAAAAACGGTAGGCAGTGTTTAACCACAGATTTTCTCAGATATAATCTTTTCAAAGAATCAGTTCTTTAATCTGAGTTAATTCGTGAAATCTGTGGTCAAATTATTCCTAGCATCCCGTTGGATTCGCTCTCTCCGTTTCCTGCTGTGAAAACTAAACTTTCCTCCCAACAGGTTCGCGACGATTTTAATGATCTTCGGGCGGTGGTGCACTACACGCGCGCCGCGCACCGTCTGGGATTGTGGGCTTCTGAGAAAATCGTGTTAGAGAAGTTTCTTCCCTCCCGGAAAACGGCTCGAATTCTTGAAGCAGGCTGTGGCGCCGGTCGCGTCGCCCTCGGTCTACAGGAATTAGGCTACAAGAAAATCTATGCCTTCGATTTCGCCGAGGAACTCTGTGCTCAAGCCCAGTCTCTGTTCATCGAACGCGAAGTCGGCAAAGCCATCACCCTGTTTCACGCCGATGCCCGCAGAGTCGCCAAGCACCCGGAGGTCGAGGGCGTTCAATTCGACGCGGCACTTTTCATGTTCAACGGGCTCATGCAGATCCCGAGAATGCGTAATCGGCGTGCCGCGCTGCGTTCGCTGCACGCCTGTTGCAAACCGGGCGCTCCGCTAATCTTCACCACCCACGATCGTGACCACTCCAAACTGGAACGCTTCATGTGGAAACGTGAGGCCAAGCTCTGGCTGACGGGTCGGCAGGACTCCGCTCTGGTTGAATTTGGTGACCGCTACTTCGAAGACGATCTCGGCCGCACTTTCATGCACTTGCCCAATCGCGACGAAATTCTGGAAGACTTAAAGGCCACCGGTTGGGAGCACCACTGGGATTCGATGCGTCGTCGCATCTCCAAAGAGCCCAAGGCCGTGCGCGAGTTCTCCGACGAGTGCCGCTTCTGGGTTGCGCAGGCAGATTGAATCTTACTCCACAACTGATCCGCCGCTGGTTTTTACAGGAGGGAGCGGAGAGAACAGAGCCACTCCTCCTGCTTAGACGGTGGAGGCGAGATGGTCGGTTAGAGTTCCCCGGCCCTAAGTTCCAGATTCACTTCCTGTGCCTCTTGTGGCTATTAAATTCATCTTATGAAGATTCTCGCTTCCATTCTTATGCTTTTCAGCACACTGACGGCAGCCGAATACCCGCAGATGGGTGAGGACATATACCTGGTTGAAGCCGACGCCCAAGCGGACATCACAGCGGCCCTCGCCACCGCTAAATCCGCCAACAAACGGGTGTTACTCAAATTCGGGGCCAATTGGTGCGTCTGGTGTCACCGCCTGAGCGACACGCTTCACCACGAGACCAGCGTGGCCCAGAATCTAGAGGACAACTACGTGCTCGTAGCCGTCGACGTGAACACCCGCAACGGGACCAATCGAAACGCCGACACGATCGCCAAATACGGTAATCCCACCCAACACGGTCTGCCCGTCTTGGTGGTCTTGGATGCCGATGGACAGATTTTGACCACCCAAGAAACCGGAGCCCTCGAAGAGGGTGCCGCTCATTCTCCCGCCAAGATAATCGTATTTCTGGACCAATGGGCCCCTGTCCGCTGACTCATTTGGGATTTGTTTTGTTGGGGAATGGGAATTCTCCTTGTTGTCATGACTGACCGCGAATGGATCTGGATTGCTGCCGCCTGCTACCTCGCAGGGGTGGTGATCGGCACGGTCGCATTGATCCGCGCCCGCAAACAGCCGGCTGGTCTGATCTATGGCATCATTGTGGCTGGCTTTATTTTCCACACCCTCGGCCTCTACTTGCGCGGACTCGAAGTGAAAGGCTGCCCTCTCGGCAACATGTTTGAGATCTTCCAGTTTACCGCCTGGTCAGCCACGGCACTCTATCTGGTCGTCGGCATCACCTTCCGTCTTAGTTTACTGGGCTACTTCACTTCCCTACTTTCGGTCGTGCTCTCCACCGTTTCCTTAGCGATTCCGGTCTGGGACGCAACCCGACGTGTCGGCACTTTCGGCGGCAACGTCTGGATCGAGTTTCACGCCGCCCTCGCCCTATTCAGCTACGGCGTCTTCGCGCTGCTGGCCCTGACTTCCATGATGTTCTTGCTGCGCGACCACAGCCTTAAAAACAAACAACTCAGCGGGTTCTTCAGCTTCCTCCCCTCCATCCGTGACCTAGATCAAATCAGCGTGCGCCTCCTCACCGTGGGTGTAGTCTTGCTCTCGGCCTCACTCCTAGTCGGTGCCGCTCACTGGATCCGAGCCTTCGATACCGTCAATGTAGCCAAGCTCCTGATCACGGTCGCCATCTGGGTCGCCTACGGCGTGGCATTTCTACTTCGCAGCCGCGGTAAACTCCACGGCACGCGGTTGTCTTGGGTATGTATCATCTTATTCGGCGCCGCTCTCATTTCAGTTTATCCGGTCAACTCTTCCCGCCACGGGGACGAGGCCTCTAAACCTACGCTTCCGTCTCAGCTGTGAGCGAATCAGGACCGATGCTTTTCGTCGTTGGTGTCACTCACCATACGGCACCCCTAGAGTGGCGCGAAAAACTCGCGCTCAGTGCGGATGCTCTGCCGGCGTTTAGCGAGCAAGTCACCATCCTGCCGGGACTCCAAGAGCTCGCGATTCTGAATACCTGCAATCGAATCGAGTTTTACGGCGTCGCCTCCGACCCCGCCGCTCTCGATGCCCTCCGTGACACCTTTTGCGCTCACCAAGGGATCGACTCCGCCGCTTTTGATGCGATGGAGCTCCGGCACACCGGAGCTGCCGTGATCCATCATCTCACGGCCGTCTCCTCAGGGCTCGAGTCACAACTCATCGGCGAGAACGAGATTTTCGGGCAAGTGAAGGACGCCTATGCGAATGCGCAAACCACCGGTAAAGTAGGACCAATCCTGCACAAAGTTTTTCAAAAAACCTTTCAAGCCGCCAAGCAGGTGCGCACCCACACCGCCATTTCCGAAGGCCAAGTCAGCATCGCCAACGTCGCCGTCGATCTAGCGACCTCGATCTTCGGTGACCTCTCCGACGCCCGAATCCTGCTCGCGGGGGCCGGCGACATCGGCGAACAGTCCGCCAAAGCTTTCCGGAGTCGGGGAGCGACTGCCCTCACCGTGACCAGCCGCACGATGGATAACGCGATGACCTTGGCCGAATCGCTCGATGGCGTCGCGTTGCCTTTCGACAAACTGCCTCACCATCTGGCCGAGTTCGACATTATCGTCTGCGCGACCGCCGCTCCGGGGGCCATCCTCACTCGCGATGCCTTGACCGTCGCCATGCGCAAGCGCCCGGCCGCGCCCCTATTCTTGATCGATCTCGCTCTTCCCCGGGACATCGACCCGTCGACCGCCGAAATTGACAACGTCTACCTCTACAACCTCGACGATCTCGCTAAGATTTCCAACGGGAACCGGGCGGCTCGCGTCGCCGAGACCGAAAAAGCCCGTCAGCTGATCAGCGAGAAGGCCGCCACTCTTTGGGAATCACTCTCCCGTCGTAAATCATCCCCTTTATCCCGTGCCTCTCGTCGAAGTTGAATTTATCGGAAAAACCGAAGTAGAAACCGCGTCTTTCACCCGACCGATTGCTGACAAATTAGGGGAAATCTTCAAATCTCCCACGGCCTGCACGTGGGTCCGGGTCCGGCACACGCCCGCCACTCACTATGCCGAAAACCAATCGGGCAATCCTCGCGGCGCGAACGCCGTCTTTGTCACGATCACCTTACGAGAGCTCCCCGATCCCGCATCTCAGGCGATTCAAGCCCGAGAAATAGCGCACGCGTTAACCGGCATTTCGGGTATCCCCTCCGCTCAAGTCCACCTGATCTACGGACCTGCCGCGCAGGGACGAATCGCTTTGGGCGGCGAACTTAGCTAAAAATCCCATCGACAACCCGGTCCACGATCCTCTTTTTTCAAGCGTTATGGCACAGCAAAAAGTCAAATTAACCCGTAAGTCCGACTTCCTCGTCGATATGGTCCTCTGTGGCGGTTTCTTCGCGTTTATGTATTCGCTCCTGCAGTCGCACGTGCCGTCAAACGACCCGCAGATGATCATGCTATGGTCCGCGGGCGCCGCCGCCTGTATGACCGGTGTCTTCTGGCTCGCGAGCTGGATGTTTCGGATGGTCATGCGCTACCAACGCGTGCTTGACGCCCGCAAATAACACGACTCCTTCGCGAAGATTTCTCTTTGACCGCGTCAGCGCGGTGCCTTGAGTAAGTTCGTGGCGATCGCCTCTTCATCCCCCCGCACCACCACTGCTGCCGTCGAGGACTACCTCGAACGGATCAGTGAATTGATCGAGACCAAGGGTTATGCCCGCGTGGTCGATATCGCGGCGGAACTAAAGATTTCCCAAGCCAGTGTCACCACCATGGTGCAACGCTTGGACGCCGAAGGCCTGGTTAATTACGAGAAATACCGTGGGATGGTTTTGACCGAAGCCGGACAGAAGGTCGCGGCGCGGATCGCTCACCGCCACGCCCTACTCACCAATTTCCTCCGCCAACTCGGTCTCGACGAGACCGTCATTTCACGGGACGTCGAAGGCATGGAGCACCACGTCAGCACCGAAACCTTCGCTGCACTGGATCGCCTGACCGCTCACCTCGAGGCCAGCCCCGATCTGCGGAAGTCGCTCCAAGCGGAGTAACGCGTAGCCCAAAAATCTCCGGCCAAACCTCCGATTTCAGTGTCACCTATCATGTGACATTGATCCTCAACTTATTATATACCAGTGATATAAGATTTACTGCCATATCACAAGTGACAGTAAATTACTAGTATCTGATATAGATTAAGATAGGCATAACTGTCACTTGTGATATGACAGAGATAACCCCCCTTAGACTAGTTTATTGAGACCGGAGACAGGTGGGGAATTGCCGACCAAAAAGACCTAGATTTCTGGCTCACGTTTGCGGTTCTCGACGCGCTTGGCCGCCACGATGGATATCCCATACAGGGTATATAGCGATAGCGCCAAGATGGACTGATTAATCGGGTCTGGCGTTGGGGTAACAACCGCGGACACCACAAAACACACGACCAAGGCATGGCGCCACCAACCGCGCAGTTGAGCCGAGGTTACTAGGCCTAAATACGCTAGTATAACGATAAGCAGGGGGAACTCAAAAGCAGCCCCCACGCCCAGCGTGAGCCAAATCACAATCCCGTAGTAGGACCCCGGGGTCCACCGGGTGATAAAGCCGAAGAGCTCGTTCAATTCGATCGAAACCCGAATAGTCCCCGGCACCAACAGGAAGAAGCTGAAGCACACTCCGAGCATGAAAAGTATCAGCGCAGCCACGCAGCCCGGAAGCACGAGGTTCATCTCCCGCTGGCGCAAGGCAGGAGAAATAAACTGGCCGATAAACGCCAATATAAACGGAGCCGCCATAATCAACCCGCCCACGACACACATTTGGATAACGACGGTGAAGCTCTCCATCACCGAGGTCGTGCCCAAATCCATATCCATGTCCGGATAGTCCTCCGCCACTTTGAACAGTGGCCACATGAGCATGATGTTGAACTTCTTGAGAAATATCCCGATCCCCACCGCACATATGGTGAAAGCGATCGCCGACTTCATCAGCACCCAGCGCAACTCTTCAAGATGATCCAAAAAACCCATCGGTTTCTCGCGAAGCGAGAGCTCGTCATCGGGCTCTTCTTGGGGATCAACGGAGTCGTGGTGTGGTTCGGTCATCGATGGCTAAGGGGACGAAACCAAGTATCGTGCGGGGTTTTTTGTTCGAGGGAAGCGAGGAATTCACTTTAACCGCGCCAAGTGAAGGCATGGCAAAGCGCCACGCCTGCTGCATCGGCCTCGTCGAAGCCGAGTTGAGCACCATGGCCCAGAAGTCCCATCACGGTGCGAGCCATCTGCTCCTTACTCGCGCGACCCGCCCCCACCACGGCCTGTTTGACCCGTAGCGGAGCATACTCGAAGATCGGTAAACCGTGAAGAGCCACGGCCGCAATGGCCGCCCCCCGGGCTGCGCCCAGAATTTGAGCCGTTTGGAAATTTTGCACGTAAATCGTCTGTTCCAATGCCACGTGTTTGAGCTCAAAGCCTTCAACCATCGAAGTCACCGCCCGGTGAATCTCGGCCAGAGCCTCCGCCATGGGCACCTTCGGTTTCACTTTCACGGTCTGGCACCGCAACATGAGCGGCTGTCGTCCGCCTTTAAATTCGATAACCGCCAACCCGGTGCCCCGCAATGAAGGGTCCACGCCCAACACGAGCCCATCGAACGGCACGCGCTGCAGACTCATAGGGTCAGGAGCAGCGGTTCGGCTGGACCCACGCGAAGTCGGAGCGACGGTCTCCCCCGCCAACTTAGCCTTCCACATGTCTCGAACAGATTTACGCGCCATAGATCAGAAAGTTTAACCATGATTGGATCGACATGCACACCCAGAAAACGTCTTCAATCATCGCTTAAAACAAGAGCTTCAACCCCGCCAACGCACTCAGCCACAGCGCCAGTGATTCAAACAACTTCTGGTCGATTTTCGTCAAAATCCTCCGACCGACAAACGCCCCTACAAACACCGCCGGCACCAAGATCAAGTTACCCGTGACACTCTGCCGATTGATCAAATCGAGGTTCATCATAAACGGCACCTTAAACGAGTTGATGATCAGGAAAAACACCGCCGCCGTGCCCATATATTGCATCTTCGGCAGACGCATCGCCAACAGGTAGATCGCCATCAGCGGTCCCGCCGCATTCGCTATCAACGTTGTGAATCCCGCCAACACCCCGATCGTCGCCGCAAACCCGAAGCTCCGCTCTTCCTCATCGGTTGTTCTGCGGCTCCGCCACAAATGCAGCACCACCATCGCCAACACGATACCGCCCACCAGCAAACTCGCCTCCCGATCGTTGATCATTCCCATGCACATCCACCCCACGATCACGCCGCCCGCCGTCCACGGAAACAGTCGCAGCAGGTGCTTCCATTGCGTGTGTTGGCGGTAGGACCGCGCCGCCACCAAATCCGCACAAATCAGCAACGGCAGAACAAACCCACTCGCCTCCCGCGCCGGCAGCACGTTCGCAAAAATCGCCACCGAGACCATCCCCAGCCCCCCAATCGCCGTCTTCGAGACGCCGATAAACAACGCCGCCAATACCACGATAACCCATTGCCAAGTTTCAAGAGTCATCGAAGAGACAGAAAGAAAGAAGAAGGTAATGTCTCATGAATGGCATGGGGAAATACTCGACACGGTTGCTATCCGCGTGACCAGAATTTTTCGATCTCCTCCAAGGTCCTCCCTTTTGTTTCGGGAATCACCTTGATCGCCAAATAAAGAGCAGGGATGCAGGAAAGTGAAAAGATCCAGAACGTGCCGGCGGGAGTCAGACTCTCCAGCATCCATGGCACGACTTGTCCAATCAACGCGGTACCGACCCACAAGGTCAGGGTCGCGATAGACATGGCGGTGCCGCGCACATTGATCGGATAAATCTCGGACAGCAGCGTCCAAATAACCGGCCCGAATGAGAAGGCGAAGCTAGCAATGAAAAGCAGGATGAATCCCATCAGCCAAAAACCACTCGTCACCTTAAAATAGAAAAGCAGCCCCACCATAATCAGCGAAAACATGATCCCAGAAACGCCCCAAATCAGCAGCGGTCGGCGACCTATTTGGTCAATTTTCCAGATCGCGATGAGGGTGAAGAGCACATTCACGATCCCAATAATGACTTGGCCGCCCAAGGCATCTGACAGGGCAAAACCGGCCTCTTCCAATATACGGGGACCGTAATAGATGATCGCATTCACTCCGCAGATTTGGGTGAGAAACGCCAGCGATGCACCGATCACGAGTGCCTTCCTAATGCCTGGTTTCAGTAATGTCTGCAGAGGTGGCGCTTCGTGCCCGACGGTCTCTTTGATCTCCCGCAACTCCTGTTCCGCGTGCTCCGGACCATTGATGCGGGACAGTATCTTAAAAGCCTGCTCATTTTTCTGCTTCAAGGCGAGCCATCGAGGACTTTCCGGAATAAACAAAACGAGGATGAAGAAAAGCACCGCCGGGATACACTCACTGCCAAACATCGCCCGCCAAACTTCATCCTGAATGATCCACGAAAACAGCTCGGTTTCGTAGGTTCCCGCGGACAGCTCCAAGAGGGAGGCGTTGGCAAAATAGGCCAAAAGGATACCGACCGTAATCGCCAGTTGATACAAGGTCACCAGACGGCCTCGAATGTTCGGTGGTGAGATCTCAGCAATAAAGAGAGGCGAGGTCATCGACGCCACACCCACTCCAATACCGCCTATCAAACGAAAGATGATCAGGATCGAAAGCGTGGGTGCGAGCATGCAACCAATCGCCGAAATCAGGAAAAGCAGACCAGATAAAAGCAGGGCCTTTTTGCGACCAAACCAATCGTTGATCAGACCAGTGAACATCACTCCAAAAATACAGCCCACCAAAGCAGACGAAACGAACCACCCCTCCGCCACGGCATTTAATTCGAATTTGGTTTTCACAAATCCGATCGTGCCGGAAATAATGGCAGTATCGTATCCAAACAAAAAGCCGCCCAGGGCGGCCACGAAAGCGACGAGGATGAGGTAAAGCATAGCAGGGGTAAAAGCTGTCCAACGAGAGACTAGAGCATTGAAACCCCAATCGGTCTGAATGCATTACGGAACAGCGTGACCGAAAAGACCACCCTCCTCTGCCCCTACTCTCAATTCCCTAGGAAGCTTTGGCGAAGGATCCTCCACTGACGTCAAAAATCTGCCAGTCGCCCAAGTCACCTTCCGGCGGAGTCGTCCCTGTGGCGATGACCTGACACTCCTCCGGAATCGCCCGCCAAAACCGTTCCCGGCGAACGGGATCCAATTCCCCCAAAACGTCATCTGCCAGCAAGACGGGTAATACGTTCAGGCGACTCCGAAACCAGTCTGCTTGGGCCAACCGCAATGATAACACCAGCGCCCGTTGTTGTCCTTCGGAAGCAAAGTCCTTGGCGGCCCGATCCTGTAGGGTGAAATCAAAATCATCCCGATGCGGACCACTACCCGTGGATTTCAGGATGCGATCACGTCCTCTGCCAGCCACGAGTTTATCCATCAGCTCCGCCGCATCAGTCGCATTAAAATTAGGTCGGTAGGCAAAACCAGTCGGTTCTGCATGATCTGCAATCCGGGCATAGCTACCGGTCAATACTTCCACCAACTTCCCCAACGCCTCACGCCGCTTCGCAATCAAAGCCGCACCATGTTCCGCCAGCACTTGTTCAAACGCATCCAACTCGGCCTCGGCTGAATCACGTTTCAACAGCGCATTTCGCTCCGCCAGCGCCCGGTGATAGGATTGCAGGTGCACTAAGTAGCTCGGATCTGTGGCGGACAACGTCAGGTCGAGCCAACGGCGACGCCCACCCGGGGAGCTGCGCACCAATTGTTGGTCCTGCGACGAAAATACCACGGTGGGAAAACGCCCGATTAATTCGGCCAGCCGGTCCACCTTAATGCCGTCCAGCCACGCTTCTTTTTGTCCCGGCCGAAACTTCACCGTCAGTTGGGAAGTCCCCTCGATTTCATGCTCCAGGTCGCAAGCCACGGCCGCCTCTTTCTGATCGTGATTGATCAGGTGAGCGTTATCCGCCGCTCGGAATGACCGCAGGGCGGTGATAAAGCCGATCGCCTCTAGCAGGTTTGTTTTCCCCTGCCCATTCGGTCCGACCAAAAATTGCAGTCGCCCCTCGAACTCCAATCGAGCCGCGGCGACGTTGCGAAAATTCTGGAGGCCAACGGCTCGAACCTTCATCAGATCGAGACCACGTTGTCCGCTGGTTTCACTTCGTCCGCGACCGCGACCAAGGCCTCGACCAAATCATCCCAATCCTGGGGCGTGGTTGACCAGCTCGCACTGATGCGCAAGACGCGCCGCATCTGATCGCCGGGAATTCCCATGGCTGCGAGCACATGCGAAGGTGCTTCTGATCCGCTTGAGCAAGCAGAACCCGTCGAGACTTCGAAACCGCGCTTATCCAACCGTGCCACCCAGCGGGAATTCTCGCCGTGGGGCATGACGGCCAAAACCGTATTCCACAACCGCTCGACACCCTGGGCGACGACGCGCGCACCCGGTAACTGGCGGCCAAGATTCAACTCGAACCGGTCGCGCAGCATCACCCGGTCCGATTCCAGCATGACTTTGTTGCGTTCCGCATCGATGAGCGCCGCGACCATACTGGCCGCTCCCGGATAATCTTCCGTGCCCCCGTGTTGTTTACCATCGGTCTGCTCCTCGCCACCCGGTCGAACCTGGAAATTCGGCTGATCGATCGGCCGCAACAAGAAGCTGGTCCGCTTTGGTCCGCCAAATTTATGCCCGGCCGAAAACACCCAATCTGCCTCGACCAAACCTCCTCCCGCGATCTTGCCCCACCATTGAGCGGAGTCGCACACGTATTGAACCCCGGCTGACCGACAAAGCGCGGCGATCTCAGCCCAGGGCTGCAAAACGCCGGTTTCGTTATTGGCTGCCATGACCCAAACCGCTCCGAGCTTCTCGGATTTGATCTGCTGCTTCACCATGTCCGGCGTCACTTGTCCGTGCTCATTGACCGGGAGCCAAACGATGCGGTCGGCCGCAAAATACGCGCGGATCGCATTGATCACGCAAAGGTGTTCCGTGGGATTGATCGCGATCTTGGTATCGGCGGGCAACGTCTTCGCCAGATGCCGCGCGATCGCGTGGGTGGATTCGGTCGCTCCACTGGTGAACGTGATGCGATCGGCATCACAACCAATCACCGTGCCCAAATTCTCCCGGGCGTGTTGCAACAACACCTTCACCCGCGTCCCCGCCCGGTGCGCACTGGAAGGATTCTGCCACGACTCCTCCGTCGCCCGCAACCAAGCCTCCCGCGCGGCTGGGCTCAATGGAGTGGTGGCGTTGTAATCGAAATACGGCACGGCCGTTCACCGTATGTTTCGGACGAACGACTGGCAAGCAGCCACTCGGATTCGTATCCGACGAGGTTTAGTCACAGAGATCACAGAGGAGACACGTAGAGCACTGAGACGTTGAGGTAACGAGAGCAGAGGAGTGGCTCTGTGGCCTCGGTGTCTCCTCCGTGATCTCTGTGACCATTCTGGCCCAGCTACAAAGTTACGCCACCGTGGCTAAACGATGCCGCTTCAGTGTCCCCACCAACGCCTTTGATTCACCCCCACTCAACGGTGTTCCTCGTCTCATTTTAGCCTGCAAGGTTTGAACTTTAATCCCGGATTCTCGGGCCAACGCCGAAAGATTCAGGATCGGAGAAAGCTCCGTCAATTGATCGATCGTCAAAACTACCTCGGTTTCAAAATAGTCGAGCACGTCCTCACCTTCATCGAATCGATCAACGAGGTTATCCTGATTAGTGGGTGTGGTTTTCATAAGGTCTTCTTTCATTATCGCGAGATCGTCTGACGCTGATTAATCGAATGGTTTCACCTCGTTCGACAAAAACGGCGGTCTAGGATTTTTGCTCAGTTCTCCCAATCGCCAAATAACGAGATTCGGTCGGATTCTTGGTCGCCAACATGATCAGTTTTCGGTCCGCCCACAACTCCCTGGCAGTTTCGAAAGATATGCCGTGTTTCGATAAATTGATTTCCGCTTTGGCATCATCCCAATCAAAGAGCACCCCGAATTGATGCATAATATTTTATGCATTATCAAGTAAAGAGCCGACCTGTCCCTCTCCGGCCAGATCATGAAAACGATACTTAAAAAACTCCGTGGCTCTACGGGTTCGGCATCTCGTGTTGATATATCTCCCAACCTTCGATGAGAGCATGCACCACCTGACTCCCCACTTTATGAGCGGACTCCAAAGCCGGAAAATATGCCGAATAGCCTGGACCGAGTTTTTCACCGCTCAGACTGCCCGCCGCGTCGCCCCCCGGCCATTGCATGTCGAAATTGCTGGCAGTACGGAGCACCAGCATCCGCTTCACATCCACCTTACCAGCGCGATCGAGCCAGAACAGCGAACCGTAAGTTCCGGTGTCCTCCATTGCCGTGGTCACGTATTCACCCGTGCCGTCGGAGAAATACTTCACCCAGTCATTGGCCCATTGGTTGAGGTATTTGCCATGCCAATAGGTCATCGCCGCCAAATGATCACCTTTCAGCACAAACGGCGGACGCTGCGCGGTCGGCGTATCAGTATACAACTTGCGTCGCTTCTGCATCGGCTCGGTGTCGCCCAGATCGGTATCCTTGGTGAGTTGGTAAGCCCACTCCACCAATGAAGGCACGAGCTGGTAAGCCTGACCTTCGCTCCGATCGACGGGCTGCTGATAAGGATAGGCTTTGCGCAACGGAATGTAGCCCGTGGTCCAACCTTCTGGAACTTCGCGGAAATCAATCTCGTGGGCCAAATCTCCATCCACCAACCACTCGGCCCACGCCGCTGAACCCAACGACATGTCGTGCGGGTCCGCCCCGGCGATGCCGGCGACCAACCAATAGGCCTCAGTCAGATCGAAACGAGGATCGAGCCCCACGGCCATGATCGTCGCCGCGCTTTTGGCGGTGCCGACGCCAGTGACGACCCCTAGGATGCTGCCATCGGGTGATCCTCGCAGATCCCGATAACCCTGGGGAAAAGCGTAGGTTTCGGTGAGCCCCTCGCGCTCCACCCAGTGTTGAAACTCGCCGGGGCGATCCCCTGTATCTTCGCCGCGCTCAAACATGGCCACGACAACCACCTTCACCTTGATCGGTTCAGCCACCGCTGAAGCGACACCCATCCAGAGACCGAGGAGTAACAGAAAACGCATACGACGAACGAAGCAGACCTTCCGGCCCGATCCAAACCGAATGTGAATGCCAACGCTCTTTCTTCTTTCTCTTTATCTTTCCTCTTTATCCGTTCCTCGAGGGGCACTTTTCCGTCCGCGAGAAAGATAAAGATAAAGAATAAAGAGAAAGATCCGGGTTCAGCTTTGTCCCATTCCCGCTTGACCACGCCTCCCCTCGCTCGCGATTGTGGACCATTATGAGCACTGAATCCTCCACCAACGAAGTCGCCGTGATCTCCACCGCTTACGGCGATATGACTGTTTCCTTCTGGTCCGACGTCGCACCCAAGACCGTCGAGAACTTCAAAAAACTCGCCCGCGATGGCTTTTACAATGGCACGGCCTTTCACCGTATCATCAAGGGCTTCATGGTCCAGGGCGGTTGCCCAAACACCAAAGAGGGTGCCAACGGCATGCCTGGAACCGGCGATCCCGGATACAAAGTCGACGCCGAGTTCAACGAGAAGTCCCACACCCGTGGCGTGCTCTCAATGGCTCGCTCCGCCGACCCCAACAGCGCCGGTTGTCAGTTTTTCATCTGCCACGGCGACGCCAAGTTCCTCGATCGCCAATACACCGCATTCGGTGAGGTGACTGCGGGTGATTCCGTGCTCGAGCAAATCGCCACCCTCCCCACCGGCGGTGGCGGCGAAAACAGCACCCCGATCGAACGTGTCGAAGTGAAGAGCGTCACGATCCAAGCGGCTTAATCGTCGCAAAAACCGCTTCGCCCGAAACGTTCTTTAAAATTTAAGCCCCGGTCTATGCCGGGGCTTTTTTGTCCTCCACTGCTCTTCCTCCCACCACGTTAGTAACCATAATGGTTACTAACGTCAGTCAATCGACAGGGTGAATGGCTGGATGTTTTGCAATCCAGCATCGGTTCAATTTCGGAGAAAGTAACCACTATGGTTACTAACTACGTAGACAGGTGAGCCACGGACAGGGGTCATTTTGCCCGCCAGTGGTGCCTGACAATTTGGGGAAGATAACGCGAATCTTCGACTCCACCCGCTTGGCTGATCACCGCTGCCGCAATCCACCGAGCGGGGCAATATGGGTCCTTAACTATTGAGCCTCCCGTCGCGCAAAAGCAGCGGATACCGACACGTATTTAGTCGCCCACTCCTTCAGGCTCGCTTGGGCCGCAGCCGTGAGCGTTTTGACAACCTTTCCTGGGGTGCCAACGACCATTGATCCGGGAGGGATCACGGTTCGCGGTGTGACCACCGTCCCAGCCGCGATCAAACTACGAGCCCCGATATGGGCTCCATCCAGAATGGTGGCATTCATCCCGATGAGGCATTCGTCCTCAATGGTGCAGGCATGAATAATGGCCGCATGACCCACGGTCACGTAATCTCCGATGATGGCATCCAGATCGTCGGCAAGATGGACGATACAATTATCTTGGATATTGCTCCCCATGCCCACTCGAATCCGAGCAATATCGCCGCGTAACACCGCTCCGTAAAAGACGCTGGATTGTGGGCCCAGCACCACGTCTCCAACCACGGTGGCGGTCGGAGCCACCCAATTGGCGTCTTTGATATCAGGGGTGCAGGACAGATGTTTACTCAAACGCTCATCAATAGTCATATTGCCTTTGGTTCTCGCCCCTTTCTGCAGTAACGGCAAGCTCGCCGCCAATCATATGGCACTGTTTCAACCACGGATTTACCCGGTTTCACCCTGATCCTATCCGACGTCATAAATCTCCGTGTTCATCTGTGGTTAATAATCTTCCTCCCTCCTACTCTGAATGGACACTCTGATCACTATCGCCCGCGGCGCCTTCGGGGTGGCCGCTTTCATCGGCATCGCCTTCGCATTTAGTTCAAACCGCCGCGCGGTGGATTGGAAATTGGTCCGCACCGGATTGTTTCTCCAACTCGTGATAGCGATCGTGGTGCTGAAGGTCGGTCCGGTTCGCACCGTCTTCGAATTTGTTAGTGGTTTCTTCGTCAAGGTCACCGACTTCACCAAGGAAGGCACCGGGCTCGTTTTTGGCTGGTTGACTCATATCCCCTCCGGTGGCGAAGGCATCCTACTCAACGGCACCGACCCACTCACCGGCGAGGTCGTCAACATCGGCACGTTTGCTCCCGCCTTCGCCATCACGATTCTACCGACGATCATCTTCTTCGCGGCCATCACCGCCATGCTCTACTACTTCGGCATCCTGCAACGCGTGGTTTTCGTCTTCGCGTGGATCATGAGTAAAACCATGCGTCTCAGCGGGGCGGAGAGTATGTCGGCTTCGGCCAATATTTTCGTCGGACAAACCGAGGCCCCCTTGCTGGTAAAACCTTACCTCGATAAGATGACGCGGTCCGAGCTGCTCGCGATCATGATCGGGGGCATGGCCACCATCGCCGGCGGGGTGATGGTGGTATACATCGAACTCCTGGGCGGCAGCGATACCGAGTCACGCGTGCAATTTGCCACTCACCTTCTGACCAAATCGATCATCTCGGCGCCCGCTGCCTTGGTCATCGCTAAAATCTTATTCCCGCAGGAGGAGAAAGTGAATACGGATCTGATGGTCTCCCGCGATCGTTTTGGCGCCAATGTGCTCGATGCCATCTGCATGGGCACGAGTGATGGTATCAAACTCGCAGTCAACGTCGGCGGCATGCTCATCGTCTTCACCGCGTTGGTCGCGATGTTCAACTACGGTTTAGGCGATATGTTTGGCGAGTGGACCGGGCTCAATGGCCTCGTTTCCAGCGTGACCGATGGGCGTTACGAGCAGTTCACCTTGCAATTCGTCTTCGGCGTCATCGGCGCCCCGCTCGCTTGGTTAGTCGGCATCGATCACGGAAATCTGATGGTCTCCGGTCAGCTCTTTGGGGAACGCTTGGTGCTCAATGAATTTGTCGCGTTCTTTAGTATGAACCAAATGGAAGCCGACGGCACGCTCACTGACCCGCGCACTCGTGTCATTCTCACCTACGCCCTCTGCGGATTTGCCAACATCGTTTCTATCGGCATCCAAATCGGCGGCATCGGATCGCTCGCGCCGGAGAAGCGCCAAGAGCTCGCTAAACTCGGCTGGCGGGCACTGCTCGGCGGGACGCTCGCCTGCTTCATCCCAGCCTGTATCGCCGCTGTGTTGATCTGAACAATTAACCGGCATGTCGGGCATAAAGGGCCAGATGACATGATGCAGAACTGTGCGCACCGTTGAGGCTGGGGGGGGTATGCAGCGAGCCTTTGTAGATGAGATTGAGCGGCCTGGCCTTGTTAGGCAGGGCGTGACCGCCGGGCGCGCTGACAGTGGAGTGGAGCATCCAAAATGTTATGCCCGATAAGCCGCATCAGGCAAAGTGTCGAACCACTCCACCAAGGTTTAGCCGCAAAGAGGCGCAAAAATACTCAACTGCGATCGGTCTGGTCCGATGCGTCGCTAGACGCACGAAAAATTAACCTACGCCACAACACGCTTTTTGCGCCTTTTTGCGGCAAATAAATAATATTAGCTGGGAGTCAGATGAATCGGCGATACCGCCCTACCATAAACCGACGCGCCTAACGCATATTGCTGCGGTGAGTTACCCGTGCTGACGGAATACGAATGGCCTGCGCAAACAGAGCGCTCGTTGACACCTTGGTCAGGTAAAAGTGTTCCGCATGTCTTGTCATCTGGCCCTTTATGCCCGACATGGAACCCTTTCCCTCCTCTCTGACTAGTCCGGGTGGACTTTTCGTTTCTCCGCGAGGGCTTCCTTGATCTCGTCGAGTAACCTTTCGCTGATCGGGTAGAACCAGAATGCGGTGATTCCGACGACCGCACCGGCGGCTGGCAATACACTCATCAGCAATCGGATGCCTTCTAGCGCTTCCGGGGATTGAGTGGCGTTGGCTTCGTAGCCGTAACTGGCCAGAACGTAACCAATCAGGCCGCCGCCTACGCCGGAGCCAAATTTGAACGACAACGAGCCGGCCGAATAAACCAATCCGGTGGCCCGACGGCCCGTTTTCCATTCCGAGAAATCCGCAGCATCAGCGAGCATCGCAAAGAAAAGCGTCACGATGGGGCCTGACGCGAACTCAGTAACAAAACCAAGCGCAAACACCGTCGTGGCGGCTTCCCGACCGACCGTATACATAGCAAAGCTGCTCAGTCCCAAAATGGCAAATGATCCGATCATCACGGTTTTGCGGCCCCACATGGCCACGAATCGGCCGGTCAAGGCCGCGCCGATGAGCGCACCCACCGTGCCGACCACTAGGTAGGTGGCCGCGAGTGGTTTGGCCTCTAAGAAATACGTGAAGTAATACAGCGTCGCGCCCTGTTTGAGCGACATGACGCCGACGAAACACAGGCCGATCGCGAACAGGATCCACCATGCTCGATTGCGGAACAGATCACCCAAATCACGTTTGAGTTGGAGCGGTTCGCTCGGCTGCGGAGCCACCCGTTCCTTGGTTCCCGCGAAGGTCCAAAGAAATAGCGCCACCGCAATCACCGCAAAGAGTATCATCGTCCAGCGGTAGCCCACCGTGTCGTCGCCCTGGCCGAACGAATTCACCAGCGATTCATTGAGGCCTTGAGTCAGCAAGGCCCCGACAAACGCGCCGACGAAGCGGTATGAGGCGATGCGGGTGCGCTGCGCCGGGTCGGGTGACATCACTCCCATCAGGGCGGAGTATGGCACGTTGCTGGCGGTGAAAACTAAGATCAACCCATTGTAGGTGAGGTAAGCGTAGATGAGCTTTCCGCTCGATCCGAGGTCCGGCGTGGTGAAGGTAAGGACCGTCATCACTCCGAACGGAATCGCCATCCACAATATCCACGGCCGGAACTTGCCCCATCGAGTCTGGGTGCGGTCGGCCACCACGCCCATGAATAGATCCGAGAGGCCGTCACCAAACCGACTGACCAACATGAGTGTGCCCACTGCTGCCGCAGAAAGTCCGAATACGTCGGTGTAAAAGAAGCCCAAAAATACCATGAGCGTCCGCCAAACCAAATTTGTCGCCGTATCGCCCACACCGTAGGCGATGCATTCTTTGACCGAAATCTGTTCAGAGGGAGGAGCCATAGCTTATTCCAATCCGTTTTGTGCGACGATTTTGACGAGAGCTATAGCCGAATCCTTAGGATAACGTTCTCCCGTTTCATAATCCACATAATGGATTCCAAATCGCTTCGTAAATCCAAGCGCCCACTCGAAGTTATCCATCAACGACCACACAAAGTAGCCTCGCAGATCGACGCCGGACTCTATGGCATCGTGACAGGCTCCGAGGTAAGAATTTAGGAATTCCACGCGCATCTCGTCATGCACCTGGCCGTCAACCAACTCGTCATCGAGTGCACAACCATTCTCCGTAATTACGACGGGAGGATGATCGTAACGCTCGTCAATCCACTGTAAGAGTCGCCGGCATCCCCACGGCACCATGGCCCAACCCATACTGCTGGTCTGCCAGGCCGGATCAGCCGTGAGCTCCACATCCTGATCCTCCGATATTCCGCCGTTGCCGGTTGGGCTTAATTTCACGATCTCCCCGGCCCGCTTATCAGCCGCATACATGGTGGTGTAGTGATTTAAGCCAAAGAAATCCGAAGATCCGACCAAGAGCTTGCGTTCCTCTTCGGTGAATTGAGGTAACCGGTCGCCTAGCCACTCCCGCATAACCGCAGGATAATCGCCCCGATAAACCGGATCGGCAAACCAACCGAGGAAGAACTCCAGCGCCCGTTGAGCGGCGGCTTGATCCTCCGGAGAATCCGTCTTCGGCTCACGCCAATCACAGTTATTGGTGATGCCAATCTGGCCGGCCTGACTCGTTTGGAATTCTTGACGGTAAATTGCCACGGCTTTCGCGTGAGCTCGCAAAAGTTGATGCCCAACCAAGTAGGGTTCGTCCTGGGAAATGCGCCCTGGCGCCATCATCCCATTGCCGAAGCCTAAAATCGAAACCACCCAGGGTTCGTTGAGCGTGATCCAATGTTTCACCCGATCACCAAAGGCCGCGAAACAGGTGCGCGCATACTCCGCAAAGTGTTCGGGCAACTCCGGGTTCAGCCACCCATCCAGCTCCAACTGCAACGCCAACGGCAGGTCCCAATGATAGAGCGTCACCCACGGTGTGATGTCGTGCTTGAGCAGCTCATCAATTAATCGGGAGTAGAATGCGATCCCGGCTGGATTCACCTCACCTCGTCCGGTCGGGTAGATGCGCGACCACGCAATTGAGAAACGGTAGGCTTTCAGCCCCATCCTCGCCATCAGAGCAACGTCTTCCTCTATCCGATGGTAGTGGTCGCATCCCACATCAGCATGTTGTCCCTCGGCAATTTTTCCGGGGATCTTAGTAAATGCATCCCAAATCGATGGGCCTTTACCGTCTTCGTTCCAGGCGCCTTCGATTTGATAACTTGCGGTGGCAGCGCCCCACACAAAATCTGTTGGAAAACTTCTCATAAACAGGGTGTTAAAAATGGTCCGCCACAGGTGGACCGTCAGAAATCTGCTAACTTCCCCGTCAAAACGGAAGCCTGAGTTCGGCTAATTTCGCAGCGACCCCAGCAAGGCAGCCCATGCTTCGGCCATAACTTGGCCGTAAGCGGCACCGGTATTTCGGCAAAAGAAGACAATACGGGCTAGACGGTTCCACGTACGACGGCGGACAAGAAAGTCCGACTTCGCATTCTAGCATCGTTCCCCAAAACATGCGCTGCAGGAAGCACGGTTGCGTCAAAAGGCTGCGGGAGCCGTTATCGGAGCGTGATTCATGATACCACCGGACTTGTGCATACGCTCGCCGCCACGGTGGCCATGATCTCCGGTGCAATCGTTCTACTGCGGCCCAAAGGCGGTCGGATTCATCGCCTCATCGGTTACCTCTACGCCAGCTCGATGATACTTATGCTGGGGACCTCGTTTGCGATGTATCGACTAACCGGAAGTTTCAACGTGCTGCATGGAGGTGCGATTTTCAGCACGCTGACGCTTTTCATCGGCCTGAATTATGCCATCACCCGCGGTCCCGTTGGCCAATGGTTCATCGGGCATTACCATTGGATGAGCTGGCCCTACGTCGGGTTGATAGCCGCTTTCTTCGCAGAGCTTTCGACCCGATTGGCCATGCCGTATTTGGCGGAAAAATTCCCGGAGATGGGGGTGTTTTGGCTGATGGTTGGACTCGTTTCCGCCTTCATCGTTTGGATCGGAGGTCGTTGGATCAGACGCTTCGCTCCGGCACTCGCTAGATCGCCCAGCAACCAGGACTCCGATCTGGATAGTAGCCGGTGATGACCCGTTAAATCTCGGGCATCCCCCACTATGAACACCCCTCAAGACCCATCCTACCAGACCGATTTCATTTTCCATCGTCACGACGGGATCGTCGAAGAACACGATGACTATTGAGTGATTCGCACGCCAAATAATCCGACCTTTTGGTTTGGGAATTTTGTGCTCTTCAAACGGGCGCCCGAAGCGGGTGATTTAGATTCGTGGTTAGAGATTCATCGTCACGCGTTTGGACAGAGGTTAAATCACCACGTCTTCGGCTGGGACGAACCGCGGGAAGGTGATATCTCCGCATTCTTGACGACCGGGTTTGTGACCAGTCACGGCATCGCTTTGTCCCTATCTGCATACGCCGGAGGCGCGATCACCAACCCATCGTTAACGGTCCGCCCCATTGTCAGCGATAGTGACTGGGAATTGGTCATCGCCCAACAGATATTCGTTGATCGGGTGGACTTCGACTACCCGGAAGACGGAGGCACGTTTCGGCGCGCGGGGGCGGCTTCCTACCAAAAACTAGCCCACGAGAAACGGGGCAACTGGTGGGGGGGCATTCCAGGGCGATGAACTGGTAGGAAGCATGGGGCTGTTTTTCGACGAGCAAAACCAGGTCGGTCGTTTTCAGAATGTATCCACCAGTCCGGCGCATCGCCGCCAACACGTTTGCACCACCCTGCTCGACCATATCGTGCGTCACGCATTTACGGCGGTTGGTGCAGAAAAACTCGTGATCGCGACGGGAGCCGAAGACGACAATGCGGCGATCCCGAACTACCAGAACTTTGGATTCAAATTCACTGCACCGAACTTCGCGCTGAAGCGGATTAACGCTTAGGGTAGGTCAGGTCGTGGGGAGGTGACATCCTGCTTGGTGGGCGCGGACGACACGGAGGTCGTCCCTCCCGGGTGGAGGTGAAAATGGGAGGGACCGGCTCTGTCCGGTCCGTAGTGGAGTAGCTTCGCACGGATAACTACGAGCGGATCGACTAATCACCTGCCCACAAAAAAGCGGATGCCCGTGAGGGCATCCGCTTAGGTGTTTGATTAGTTTTAGTTAACTAATTGCTTAGAAGCTAAACGTATTGGTCAGCCAGTATTGCGCTGGAGCCGCGAAACGAACGCGAGCCGCACTGCCATCTGGCTGGTAACGCGTGACGTCGAGACCGTCATTACTCACGTTCTGGAGATTGCGCATGTTGATTTGCATCTTCCAGTCGACACCACCGAGGATATCGAGCTTACGACGGTAACCGATGGTAGCATCGTAGGACATCTTCCGTTTGCCGTACCAAGGATTGTCAGTATCCGGAAATACGAAACCGCTATCCGGATCGGTATACACCGGATAACCACCAGCGAACTCATCTTCGTAACGAACGGCACCACCGATGGAGAGGCCTTTCATGCCACCGTCGCGGAAGGTATAATTCGTAATGAAGTTGAAGCGCCATTCCCGTTGTTCAGGATTCGGCTTTCCTTCGTTACCCTTAATGGCGAAGAAATCGAGGAGGCGTTGATTCCGCTGTTCGATAAGCGTGTTTCCGCTTACTTCTTGAATCGGAGAACTCCAGTCGAGGTGACCATATAGTTTCATATGGGGACCCCAAATGTCGCCCACCAAGCGGGAAAGACGAGGAGCAACATTGGTAAGAACCGTTTCCTGACGCGCCGCATTGAAGGCAATGCGCCAGTTACGGGTGGGATTGAAGATAATTTCACCTTCAAATCCTTTGGCATCGATGTCTTGGGTGTCCGTGATGTTTCCAGCCCATTGAGTTTTGACGTTACCATCGGCGAGAAGGCGGTAATTGTAAGCCGTCTTGAGTGCATCCGTCAGAGCAGGCTCAATTTGCGCACGAGCAGCGATGGAATCGGAAAGCCCTGAGTAGAGTTGGGCGATGGCTTGATCGATCGTCTGGTCCTCCTCGTTCAATCCCGTGGCGGGATCAAACGGGAAATTGCCGTCATCATCCGGGGACGTAAGCTCATCAATATATTCCTGATCAAGTTGACCATCACCGTTGCCGTCGTAGAGCGTAACTCCACGGTTCAGCCGGCCGAACCAGTTGAACAGATCAGAATTAATCTGATTGTAGACACCAGAAACCGGAGTGGTGGCGTTCAAGAGCTTCGCGGAGAACCAATTGAGACGAGCAGTCACCTTATTTTCCATCATGTAGAAACTCACGCCCCAGTCCTGACTTTCACCCCGAGGGGCATCGACCGGGTTACGCACCTCATCGACGCGATCCGTCGCGGGGATGAAGTTGTCTGACGTATTGTAGTGGAAGGTGATGTCGTTGAATATCTCCGGTAGAGGAATGATATTCTTGGGCCAGTAAAGCACCCCACCATAACCAAAGGTCGTTTCCTCAAGTTTGGAGTGAAGGCCCTTTTCTAAGGTCCAACTTTCATCGGTGAGATTAGGAACCTCATCGAGGCCGACCAAATCGGCTTCGGTGTTGATCGAATTTTTGATGGTGTCCTGACGGTAACCCATGTTGATCACGAGATGTTCGTTGAACAATTTGGACTGCGTATTGATCGCGGCTGAGGTGATCTCAGTGCGTTGCTTACGGTAGTTCTTACTCGGAGTTTCCCGCACTTCAAAATCGTGATACTGCCAACTTTCGTTGCCATTGATGACGGAGTTCGGACCCGAAACGACACCGATATTGTCGTTGGTCGCGTCGGGACCCAAGTTCCAGGTTAACTTCTGGGTTGTGTAACCCGATGGACGACGGATGTTGTAATCAGCTGGCGCAAGTTGGAAGTCACTCAACGACCAATTCGGATCGCTGAAGGCCCGAGATTGATTGGGACCAATGTAAGCCAAAACAGGCACGTTGCGCACGCCATTGGCGGCTTGACGCCCATTAAGGTTGGTCAAGTGAATGGCAGGATCCGGATCGCCAAACGAATTCTGAACGAAGCTGATACGGCGTTCGTCGTAGGTGTTTTTATCACCCAGGAATGTCAGGGTATGCTCGCCGAGAACGTTGCGGAAGAAACTATCATCCGCTCCCTTGCGGAAGTCATGTTTGACGAACGCGGTGACACGCAACGCTTCCCGTTGCTCATCGGTCTCTTGACGGCCCGACTTAGTCAACACAACCGGACGACCGTAATTAGGATTCGGACGCGTATCGGCAGGTCCGGTGCCGTCCATATAGGCTTGAGTGGGCATGAGGATGTCGCGATTCACATCAAACGTGACCTGAGCATTGCCACCATTAAAGGCGGTGTAGTTATCGCGGAAGAGATCCTGATAATCCCAAGCAACAGTCACACCAGCGGCGCCATCGAGCATCGTTTGCTCCAACGACAGATTGAAATTATCAAAGTCGCGGGAATAGAAGTCATTATCCCAGCCGAGATTTGCGGTGGAGAAATCGAAGGTTTCCAAGTCAACAAAACCTTGGTCCAACCAGCCCGTGCCGTTGATGTCTTTGAGGTTACCCGGGTAATGACGTCGAGGAGCTCCACGTCCCTTTTTCCCAGCGTCCCAGAAGGGATCCTTCTTCAAATAGGCATTACCGGGAAGCTGGTCGGTGTAAGCCAAACTTGGTTCCCGACCATTGGAACCATCATAGATGAATCCACTAGACATGTTGCCCCAGCCGATGGTCTTGTAGACGCTGGGAGCAACGGAATTGCGAATAAACGGCTGCTGGTCGCCATTGGCATCAGTATACATCGGCCAGTTGGCGCGTTCCTCTGCGGTGACAAAACGAGCGACATTTTTTTTGTTGATCCACTGGGCCATATTCGGGCCCTCCGAATTATTGAAACGATTTACATATTCAAACGCGTCAAAGGTCATTGGATAATCCACGAAGGTATCGAGGTTATTGATCGGGAGTAGCACGTCGGGTGCGTTACCGACGACGGAACCATTCTCGAAGTGACCCTTAATGA
>OJCR01000021.1_pt1 | contig 83916 bp, 54 predicted proteins | sample 1591611 | NCBI WGS metagenome assembly OJCR01 (sample SAMN05416815, study PRJEB24817) | seawater metagenome | isolation source: Sea water | place: Canada:Atlantic | collected 2013-07
GATGTGTATAAGAGACAGCATGAGCAGCGACCGATACCCCACCCGCCCCGCATTCCTTGGGCTCCCTCCCGGTGAACACACGTTAGGGGATCACCTGCGTGCCGCGGGATATGCCACTGCTTTGGTAGGGAAATGGCACCTCGGTAAAGGTCAAGGCTTTCATCCCAACGAACGTGGTTTTGATTTTTTCTGTGGCATGCAGGGTGGATCACATACGTATTTTCCCACTCATGCCAAACGTCATTCAATTGAAAAAAACGGGGAACCTGTCATCACCTTTTCAGATGATTACCTCACCGATTATTTTACAGATGAAGGATTGCAATGGATAGAGAAACAACACCCCGCCGACACCCCGTGGTTCCTTTTCATGTCCTACAATGCTCCCCACAGCCCCTTGCAGGCAACGGAAGCGGATCTCGCCGAATTCAATCATATCAAAGATCAAAAACGACGTATCTATGCAGCCATGATGTTCAGTCTGGATCGTAGTGTGGGGCGCTTGACCGCATGGCTGAGAGATCACGATGAACTCGAAAACACGCTCATCGTTTTCTTTTCGGACAATGGAGGCGCGACGAACAACAAGAGCTGGAATGGACCACTGTCAGGTGCCAAAGGTTGTCTCAAGGAAGGTGGTATTCGAGTCCCTATGATCTGGTCCTGGCCAGCAACCATACCAGAGGGCGAAAGGTATGATTCCCCCGCGTCGGCTCTGGACCTCCTTCCGACATTCATGGCGGCCGCTCATTCAAATCCACTCCCTCTGAACGCACCTCGCAGTTATGAAGACAAACGGAATCGCCAGCGATTGATCGCTCAACATGGTGCCTATGAAGGCGTCAACTTGTTACCCTATTTTAAGGGAAAAACTCCCGCCCCCATTCGCACACTTTTCTGGAGACTCCAGGGGCAAGTGGCGATCCTGGATGGCCCCGACAAACTCATCCGTCTTTCGCATAGACCCGCCCAATATTTTCAACCGACTGATGATGCGGCAGAGTCTAATGATTTAGCACCTGAGCGCAGTAAACGTTTCAGCTCACTTTTCCAACAATTAGGCGAATGGGAGTCCTTACTCCCCACCTCGCCTCTCTGGGGCTCTTCTCCCTACTGGCGCGGGGAAAGCGCGAAAACCTACGACAACAGACCTCCAACCGAGGAACCTCAATGATTTGATTTTCGAAGGCTAATAATTCTCACCACAAAGGATACGGAGATCGCAGAAAATAAAATAATGAAGCTGATAAAAACCAGTTTCGAATGAACTCTGAGATCCAAAAAATAGTCACAAAGCAAATCAATAACATCTGTGTATCTCTATGACCTGCGCGGCAATAAACAAAACCATCACGCCCAGTAATTTCCCGCCCCTAGGAAGCGACTTGATTTTGTAAGCCACATCCTACAACCATTCATATAGATGCATTCATTCCTTAAGAAATTAACCCCACGATTGACGCACTTATGTGCCGCCTCCTTGGCATGCAATTCGATTGTACTCACTTCAGATTGGAACCAGTTTCGAGGCCCCAACGGATCGGGTGTTGCAACGGAGTCACATCCCCCCGTTCACATAGATGCGCAAAAGCCAACATGGAAAACGCCTATCCCTGATGGACATTCTTCGCCGATTGTTGCGGGCAATTTGATTGTAGTCACTTTCCAGTCCGGCAAAAAGATTGGAACACTCGCGCTGGACAGTAAAAATGGCAACATTGAATGGCAGAAGGATGCTGATATTTCAAAGCTCGAAAAAGTGCATGAGGCCAACACACCGGTATCATCCACACCGGCTTCTGATGGCAAGCATATCTATGTTTACTTAGGCTCATTCGGACTGTTTTGCTACGATCTTGAAGGTTTATTGATCTGGAAAAAAGCCATCACTCCCCCTCAAACTTTGTACGGTATTTCAACGTCACCTATCCTTTTTGAAAAGAGACTCTTCGTGGTTCTTGATGATGACCGAAATCTTCCCGACAGTCAGTTGAGTCGCTCAAGAGTCGTCGCCTACGACAAATCTAACGGCAAGGTTCTCTGGGAAACTCCCCGCCCCTACAATCGCAGCAGTTGGTCGACACCCATGATCTGGACAAAAGATCAGCAACACGATCTGGTAGTCATGGGCAACGGAAGGATTTATGGGTACGATCTACAGTACGGGCATGAAAAATGGTTTTTCAACGGATTCACAAGAGAAACCATCGCCGTTCCCATTGCCGGCAACGGTAAATTATACGCTTCCGCATCCATGCGTGGCGGTGGTGGTGATCTTAAACTGGATCCCGAACCCTTCTGGAAGGCAGCACTCCATTTTGACACCAACGGCGATCAACAGATATCAAAAAATGAAATTTCAGCCCGTTTCACGATTCCTCTTCGCCCGGAACTACCCGTCGAACATCCAGGATTTGGCATTCCACTGCCGGCCAAACCCGAAGCACGCAGGCAGCGACAAATTCAATTTTTCAATTGGCGTGACAAAAACAAAGATAATGTGTGGACCAGAGATGAATTCATCGCGGATATGAAGGTAGGAAGCGGCAGACCCCTGTTGGCAGCTATCCTGCCAGGTGGCAGCGGGGATATCACTCAAACTCATCGTGCCTGGGAATTACGACGCGGCATTCCTGAAATACCTTCACCTGTTTACCATGATAAACGCATTTACCTCGTTCGAGCTGGAGGGTTGCTCAGTTGCGTGAACAGCGAAAATGGAGCATTGATTTACCGTGAAAGACTGAATGCAGCAGGACAATACGCCGCCTCTCCTGTCATTGCCGACAAGCACCTTTATTGCGTCTCCCAGCAAGGAATGATTTCTGTTGTTCAGCTGGGTGACTCATTTGAAATCACAAGCAAAAGCAACCTCAAGGCCATCGTTAATGCGACGCCCGCCATTGATAAAACAACGCTCTATGTGAGAACCAAAAAATCCGTACAGGCATTTCGACAGAAGAATTAAAAAAGTCGGCACATCTCGGAATTCATGGATATTCAAAGCTTACACGCCGGCTTGGATTCGAACCTTGGACCTGCCGAACAACAGCATCAAAGATCGAAAAGCACTCCGGGGATTTGGAGGAAGCTAAATCCATACTGGGCCGCGATTGGAACAACTAGGGCTTACAACAACCCTGAGCGCGTATTCAACTGCATTGATGCGGAAGATTGTAATGGGGATTGGGATGATATCACTTTTCCATATGCAATAAAAAAATGCATTTTTTGCTCTGCATGGCTTTTAAAATGTAGTAGAGCTTAAGAACTCCAAATTCTGATAGAAAACTTAAAGGATATTTCTATGAACGTGTACACACATATCTCCTGCTCAAGTCAAAACCTGCGCCTCAAGAACCGTAACGCTTTTACCCTGATAGAATTACTTGTCGTGATAGCTATTATCGCTATCTTGGCAAGCATGCTACTTCCTGCTCTTGGTAAGGCAAAAGCGAAAGGGAAATCCATTGCCTGTATCAATAACCTCAAGCAGACCGGGTTGGCCATGATGCTGTATTCTGATGAAAATGAAGACTACATCCCCAGAGGTAATGGTTATCCTTGGTTTCTTGTATATATGCCTTACATGCCGGAAGGTGGTACGGACGAAAATTTCAGCGGTATTCGCATCTATAAATGCCCCAGTTACCCCAATAGAGACCCAAAAAAGAGGCAGATCATTACCTATGTGATCAATGCCTGGAAATTTAATGGCCCCAGAGATCAGAGCGGAACTGAACAGGTTGGTCCATCCAAAATCACTGCTTTTCAGGAACCGAGTAATACAGTCCATATCGGTGATAACGAGAACGGCTCATGGCGCCCCATTGTGACAGGAGTGCGGGATGCTGTCATGGACCTGAACGACGTATTTGCCTTGCATCAGCTCCCATTGAACGAGAGAAGCGGCCAGTTGAACCCCGAGCGAAGGATTGCCGCAGAACGGCACAATCAAGGATCCAATTGGGTATTTCTGGATGGGCACGCCGAGTATCTTGTATCAAACAGGGTTGTCAGTAATCTTTTTAGGGAAGAAAAGGACCCTAACGCAAAAACCCGTATCACGCCTGCAGGCCGTTAGCGTTTCCCCCAAACATCTACCTGTTCGTTTCTGTTTTTGCAGAGAAACTAGGGCAGTAATCCCTGCCGGCGATGGTGCAATGAACTCGACATCTGTGGCCATCTAGTTTGAATCTGCAGGCGCTGGGGCTCTTTCGGCAAGGCGAAAAATGATGGATAGTTTACCAGTTTTTTGCCCCAAAAACAACAACGGCGCTTCTGATATTTTCAGAAACGCCGCTATCGATGTTAAAAATGGTACGCCCGACAGGGATCGAACCTGTGACCCACTGCTTAGAAGGCAGTTGCTCTATCCAACTGAGCTACGGGCGCTGCAGTTGTCCATTCAAAAACCTTCCACGTTCTTTTTCAATGCAAAAGATAGTGGAATAGAATTTTTTCCGGTAAGCATGAAGAAACAAAACCTCTACAGCGAAGAAAAAAACGAACCGGATGGTTGAATTGAAGTCATGTTTCATACCGAATCGAGTGCGTCGCATGAAGAACCTATCCTCGCCATGGAGCGTCGATGATCCTATGATGATGATCCATAACATTCCCCTTGATGACAAAAGACGCTAACAACTCATTAAAACAATCTGAATCCGTTGACTGGCAGACACTTACTATTTCAATAAGTGTCATTTTACTTTTATCTGCTTTATTATTTCTTTTTCCTGAAAGAAGTAACAGGGGTATCGAAATTGCATTTGAGTTCCTTACACGGCGATTAGGGTGGCTTTACATTGGATTCGGTATTCTCACCATGTTCTTCCTCATTGGACTGGCTTTGAGCCCTTATCGCAACATCCAACTGGGGCCCATGGGCGAACCACCCCGATACTCTGGATTGACATGGGCTGGCATGCTTTTTTCAACCGGCATTGGAACCGCCCTGCTCTATTGGGGAACGATTGAGTGGATTGATTATTACCTCAACCCTCCTTTTGATGTTGAACCAAAATCCACTGAAGCACACCAATGGGCCATGAGTTACGGGATGTTCCACTGGGGATTCATAGGCTGGGGCTTCTATGCTCTGTCAGCCGTATGTTTCAGTCACGCTTATTACGTTCGAAAAGAATCCTCACCCAGTCTCGCGAATGCGTGTGCGCCTATCCTCAAAACAGCCGTTCACTGTTGGCCGGGAAGGCTGGTCAATGCCATATTCATGGTTGGTTTGATAGGTTCAGCCAGCACTGGACTGGGTCTGACAACCCCTTTGATCACCGAATCATTCAAGACCTTTTTTGGGCTGGAGCCGTCGTTCGGTTTCACAATCGGATCCATAGTTCTGATTATCACTCTGATTGCCATGTCAGTATCCTTTGGACTGGACAGAGGGATCAAGCGGCTTTCCAATTGCAATCTGCTACTCATGTTCGCAATTCTTGGATTGGTTTATTTTTCGGGACCTACCTTGGCGATCACAAAGCAAGGATTCGAAAGCATCACCTTCATGGTGACACAATTTCCTGCGATGAGCGGCATTTTTTACCCTGGTGAAAACGCTGCGTTCACTGAAAACTGGACCGTTTTTTATTGGGCATGGTGGATTGCCTTCGGCCCCTTCGTGGGCATGTTCATTTCTAAAATATCCGGAGGTAGAACCCTCGGACAATTGATATGGGGCGTTCTAGGCTACGGCACTCTTGGCTGCATGCTTTGCTTTATCATCTTCGGAGGATACGCATCCATCCTTGAACATCAACAAGGTGTCGAGATTATCAAAACATTCAACGAGAACCGTCATGCGGCGGTGGTTCAGGTCATGACTTCCTTACCCCTGGGGCAATGGATTCTCCCTCTTTTCTTTCTGCTATGCATCAGTTTTGCCGCCACCACATACGATTCGGCATCTTACACTCTGGCACTAGCTGGCAGCCGGTCCATTTGTAAAAACCAGGATCCAGCTCGCTGGCATCGGGTTCTGTGGGCCATCACGCTGGGAATCCTGCCACTATCCATACTGTCCATCGGCGGGCAATCACAAGTATTGGTGGGACTGCAGACCATCTCGGTAGTCGTCTCCGTTCCTATGCTTATGATATCCATCCTGATGACGGCATCTTTGATTAAATCATTGGCTGAAAGAAAATAAACCTCCCGCAAGCCAAACATGCCATACGCGCTAACCCATTTTTTGTTGAGATCGCACTAAAACCCTGCTCGCCAAGTGATAGCTCCAGGGGCCATTTAATGGCTCTTTGAGTATCTTTCAAAGATTGATCATTTCGTATAGACTTCCAGTTCGTGGATGGACCAGAATTTTCCGGGAGCTCTTCCATGCTGGCTTATCCGGATATGACGCGCCTTTGTAGGAGGAAGGACAATCTGCAGTATCGGACTCTGCCCAATACCTTCTGCAATAGGTTTACTCCAATGTTCACCATCGTCTGAAATTTCTACGCTGTATTGACGCGGATAATCCTGCTTTGAACGACGACTGTCCAGAACCACTGAGGTCAACTCATGTTCCTGGCCCATATCAAACGCAAGCCACATACCAGGCACTTGAACCGCTCCAGTGTCCCAGCGTGAGTTTGGGTTTCCGTCGATGGCTGATTTAATCTCTTTTGATTTATGGCTGGAGGTAAAGCGCCATTGCCGCATTTGTTTGGAAGGCACTGGAACCATAGAAAGAATTTCAGAAGAATTCCACATGACTTCACGATCCTTGATCTGGGCACGTACAGCTGCTACATCTTCTGCAGTCACCATGGAAGCTTTGTTACCCCAATGACTTCGAATGTAAGTCAGGGTTGAAGCAATCCACTCATCATCAAAGGACTCCAGAGGCAACATCGGTCCAGGGAATTTCCGTCCATCCAATTCACCCGTCATTCCCTTGAGCATGATCTTGATGGGGATGTCCATTCTTCCGGTCACGCGAGGTGAGCCGGCAATCGGAGCTCCAAGAGTCATGTTGGTTCCCGGTGCCGGTGTACCTTTTCCGTCCATTCCGTGACATGGCATACAGGCAATTTCAAAATTATTACGACCCTTGGCGAGGAATTCGTTTTCGAGCCGACGCTTCCTGGCGGTCGCCCGCTGAGATTGAACATGATTCAAAATGCTCCTGATATTTGGATTCCCCTGATGGCGCGCCGTCAAATGTTTCAGCGCAGCTTCACTGCCGGGAACACCCGTTTGCGCCGCGGACAGCAGCAACTGAGTGGTCACTTGCATATCTGAATCATCAACAAGCGCAAACACTGCCCGGGCAACACTTTCATCTCCTGACATCAATTGTGGTTCGAGGATTCTAACAGCTGCTGCCCTCACCCGCCCATCTTCATCTCCCAATTTATCAAGCAGCAAAGATGTGTCAGAAGCGCCCAGTCCATCAAGTGTCCACAATGCATGGAGACGTCCAAGCGGATTTCGTTCATTCCTTGCCACGGAATCAAGTTTCTTTGAGATAGATCGATCCCCGCGAACAACCAATAGTTTCTGGGCTGTATCACGCCACCAACCATTGGGGTGTGACAATTGGGCTACCAATTCTCGACTTGGTGCATCGATCAGTCTGGGGCTGGGTCCGCGTTTGGTGCTTTCATGGACCAGTCGATAAATGCGGCCTCTCCCAATATTCTTATCCAAACCGTAATTCTCTACCACACCTCGTAAGTAGGATCCGGGTCTCACCCAATTTCCTTCCTGAATGATCCCTCGATACATGTCCAAGATGTAAAGACAGCCATCGGGTCCAGTCGATGCATGGACTGGGCGAAAGTTTGCATCTCTGGAACGCAGGAACTCGGTTCCAGGCGTGGCATTTTTAACGATTCTCTTGCCATTTTCATAAATCACCTTAGCTCGACGTACGAGACGCCCCACGGGTTCAGGAATGATATAATCTCCATAGAAATCCGAAGGAAGTCGATCCCCGCGATAGATATGTTGCCCCGCGCAGCCAGTGAAGCGATTTAAGGTCAGAGTCTCCTTTCGAAAACGTCCGCGACCACCCTGTACATCAGGAATCTGCACCAGCGGAAACACTTCCCGAAAACCAGGAGCTTGTTCTCCCGGCAAGGTAAGTTTCCCGTAAACCATGGGAATCTGGAAATGCATGGCAGGATTTTCACCCCCTGCAGTGGAGTAAAAATTCCTTCCAACATCATCATGAGTCACACCCCATTGACCAGATCCGCCGGGAATTTTTTCTGATTCGATATGATCACCTGCCCAGCGATAGCGCCGGTCGGTGTAGGTGACATACATCCAGTTGTCCACGTTCCACTCCAGGCCACTTGGTTGATGCTCCAGATTACCACCTCGTGGACCGCCTTCATATACCCGTTGCTTCTCGTCAGCCACGCCATCTCCATTGGTATCCCTGTAAGCATGAAGATCAAAAGTGTCTGTTTCGCGAATGATCACTCGATCATCCAAAGGTTGAATCATACGCGGCAATTTGAGCCCATCGACAAAGACCGATCTTTTGTCCATACGGCCATCGTTGTCGGTATCCTCCAATAAAACGACGCGACATACAGGGTCATGTTGATTCTTCCCATCGATTTCCTGCATGTAGGTATTCAGCTCCGCGACATACAGTTTACCATCACCATCCCAGGCCATCGTCGCAGGTTCCTCAATCAAGGGTTCTGCAGCAACCAATTCCAATCGATAACCGGGCGCCAGATCAATCATGGCCATACTTTCTTCGGGAGAATAAGTACGGGCATGTTTTTGATGCATGGCAGGATCAAATGGTTCAGCCATGCTCTGACGGATGGAACCACTTATTAAAATGGCGAGAAGAGCCAAGGATGGCGTCGATGATGTGGATGGAAAGAGACCAAAAAATTTCATGGGTTCGCAATTATCCTCAATGAAGAAATTGACTGTCAATCTCAAAGGCAATTTTCCGTAATATGATTGAATGATTACAGCACCATATAAATATACCCTCGTGCCATTATTGAAACACAGGAAGTAATCCATATTCCGTTTTTTTTTTAACAGCCCTTACCTCAAATGTGCATGACGCTGAGTGGTTACATATGCTTTTAGTGCAGGACAGATCACATGGGCCAAACAAAAGAAGGAAGAGAAAAATCCCGATCTGAATTACAGGCAATTCCCTAAAAGGTTGCGTCCCTCCTTCTGACATGGGATAAGAGGGGAAGAAAAAAAGCCCATGATCAGCCCATTCCATTTCATGCACGTCACGGCCTTCCTGATTACTGGAACGCTTGTCAGTGGTATTCCATTGACCTCTGCTCAAAACCACGAACCTTCGACTATTCCCGAGACCCGTGAACTGACGATCGAAGGGGACATTGCATCTACGCTGGTAAGCGGCGTAGACCGTTTTCTACTGAAAAAACTGAAAGAATCGGTCAAGGCAAGGAAACAACACTGGTCACGCGATTTTTCCTCGGCCGAAGCTTATCAGAAGTCCATTCAAGTTAATCGTACAAAACTCGCAGGCCTGCTTGGGTTGAAAGATCAGCGTGTTGCCTTCACGCATCCTAAATATGATTTGGAAATAAATGAAAAATCACCTGTTTACATGAAAACAGGGGCTTTTGATGCCTATAAAATAAAGTGGCCTGTCGTAGGAGACGTTTTCGCTGAAGGCCTCATGCTGGTCCCAAATCTGTTGACTTTCCGGAAAACTGAAATACAGGTTGCGCCCGAGTTCACAGCTGCTTACAAGGAACGTGCATCACATGATTCCTTTTACACGGCAGCTCATGTCATAGCTCTTCCCGACGCAGATCAGACACCAGAACAACTTGCTGGACTGGCACCAGGCATTGCTCCCGAAAGCCAGTTTGCCAGACGTTTGGCAGAATCTGGATGTCGAGTGATCATACCTGATTTAATTTCTCGAAAAATGACACGCAGACAATCCGACTATGGTGGATGGGGCTCGGAATTGTCACAACGAGAATACCTGTATCGCTCGGCTTACGAAATGGGCCGCCATATTGCTGGCTATGAAGTACAGACCGTGTTGAGTTTGGTCGATTGGATTGAGTCTCACCAAGGCCCTGAACGTCGCAGAATCGGCGTCATGGGATACGGTGAAGGAGGAATGATTGCACTCTATGCAGGAGCCCTTGATCCCAGGATAAACACGGTGGGAGTGAGCGGTTATTTTGGTCCACGGGAAAACATCTGGGAACAGCCCATTTCGAGAAACATTTTTGGACTGCTTGAACAATTTGGAGATGCAGAACTTGCCTCACTCATCGTGCCACGTTCACTGGTCATTGAAGCAGCCCCTGGGCCAGTCGCAGATCTTCCTGGAAAAGGCGGAGCTCCTGCAAAACTTGCCGGTCCAGACCCGGGGGAAGTCTACACTGAAGTACAGAGGGCTCGCCAGCTCCTCGCGTCTTATGTTGAGGAAATCCCCATCCGGCTCATTCTCGGAAGCGGATTACCTTTTGGCAGCGAACCGGCTTTAGAAGTTTTTCTTGATAATCTCAGACTCGGGTTAAAACCTGGACCCAGCAAGCCCATTACCCCTTCCATTCCAGATACGACTGTGTTTGAAGCCCGTCAGCAAAGACTCATCGCGGCATGGGACAGACATACACAACAGACGCTCGTGAGGAGTCCATATATCAGGAAGGAATTCATGAAATCTCTGAACACTTCCTCTATCAGCTCCTTCGAGGAAACAATTGAGCCTTACCGGGATCTTTACCGAGATGAAATCATTGGCCACTTCAATGATCCGCTGCTCCCAATGAATCCACGCACACGTCAAACATACGAAGGTGAGAACTGGACAGGCTACGAGGTCGTACTGGATGTATTCGAAGATGTGATTGCCTACGGTATCCTGTGCTTGCCCAACGACCTCAAGAAAGGAGAAAAGCGTCCTGTGGTGGTTTGCCAACATGGATTGGAAGGGCGGCCCCAAGATATCGTGCAGGGCGATCATCAGGCTTACCATGATTTCGCATCCAAACTCGCATCTCGGGGTTTCATTACATTTTCACCACAAAATCTTTACATTTTTCAAGATAGATTCAGGACTTTGCAACGCAAAGCATACCCGTTGAAAAAAACTCTTTTTTCGATCATTGTTCCTCAGCATCAGCAAATCCTGAATTGGTTGAAAACATTACCGAATGTTGATGCCGAGCGAATGGCATTTTACGGTTTGTCCTACGGAGGGAAATCAGCAATGAGGATTCCAGCTCTCGTGAAAGATTATTGCCTATCCATCTGCTCTGCTGATTTCAATGACTGGGTATGGAAAAATGCATCCACTGTGACCCCCTACAGTTATGTATGGTCGGGCGAATATGAGATTTTTGAATTTAATCTGGGTAGTACTTTTAATTATTCGGAGATGGCAGCCCTTATCGCACCCCGTCCATTCATGGTTGAACGCGGCCACTTCGATGGGGTAGCCCCGGATGAACGTGTCGCTTATGAATTTGCCAAAGTCAGGCACTTGTACCAGGCAAAATTAGGAATGGGAGATCGTTGTGTAATTGAGTGGTTTCCTGGACCTCATACCATCAATGGAAAGGGAACCTTTGAATTTCTGCACAAGCACTTGAACTGGCCGCTTCCTCAGAATTGATGAATTGCACCTCCATTTTGAATCTGAAAATGGATACCCCTCAATAAATCGGTTTCATCAACTTGACCTTATCTTGAAGATCACCTTTGGTGCCGCAAGCTCCAGAGTCTGAAGGCTGGTCAAGAGCTATCTGAGTCAACGCTTACGTTTTTTCTTGAAACGCTTCCATCTGTCATGCACCCAGAACCAATTCAGCGGATCCTTGTAAATGGCCTTTTCGAAGGCAGTATTCACATCTTCAGTCACCTCTTCAACCGATCGTTTGGAACCGTTTGAAAACGTTGGTATCTCCTTTTCAAACTCAACAACCCATTTTGCAGGGCCAGTGCGGTAACATATCCCTGTGGCCAGGCGACAATGATACCGTTGTGAAAAAATAGCAGGAGCCGTTGAGCAGAGGCATTTATCGCCAAGGAAATCCATAAGCATTCCACTTCCAGCAGACTGGTCAGCAAGCAAGCCAAGCACAACAGAACCATCGGTCATGAGTTTCCTCAAAGCCTTTACTTCTTTACGGCGATCAAAAAAACGAACACCTGAACTGGCTCGAAGCTCATGCAGAAGCCGATTCAATCCTGGCTGATTCAATCCTCGGTAGGTTGCTGCCCCAACGCGTCCGTTGAGACTACTCAGACTACGCGCATAAAGTTCAAAATTCCCAAAATGACCAATGGCAATGATCCAGCCATTTTTCCATTCACCAGGGGAATCCGGTGTAACAGGCTTTTCAAAAAGATCGATGCCTCTGAATTCGATATGCTTTTCCAAAGCTTCAGGCTTCATGCCCGATGTTTTTACTGCAGAAAGATAATTCTCTCCCAAACGCTGAAAATGTTCTCTGCCCATTTTGATAGAATCCCCCTTTCTGCCCGTATGCTTGAGAAAGCCATCCAACTGGCCAACAGCGACTCTTCGATGACGCCAATCCAAGTAAAAAGCCAGCAGTCCAGCCATACGCCCAGTCCACGCTACAAATCTCAACGGAAAAAGCTGAACAACCCAAACAAAGGTTCGGCCGGCTAGATATAGCGAATGGTTCAGCAATCGACCCATGAGTTAATGAAAACAAATTTTCTTGACGCAATCCCGGAAATCATTGGCACCCTTCATGATTTTGATTTCTACTCGCATAAAGTAAATTGGAAGATCTCGACGGTCCAGCTTTGGAAATCGCACAGCATCTTTTTGGGTAGTTATCAGCATTTCAGCCTTGCGGCGCACACCACGATTAATCACATCCAGCACCTCTTGCTGACTGTATCGATGATGATCAGCAAAACGACGCTGGTAGACCACTTGGTTTCCAAGGCGAATCAGGCTCTGTTCGAAACTTTCAGGTTGGGCAATACCACTGATAGTTGCCAAGCGTCGATGCCTCACAAATTCCAAAGGCAACTGTTCCCCCGTAAAAAGATCTTCAAAAAAAAGTGGATTATGTACACATTCAATTACCCCTGCCTTGGGGTTTAATTCTTGAATTTGTTGCCTGAGTTGATCCGTTGGTCCATCTATTTTAGTGATGAAAATAGTTTGAGCACGCGCCAGATGAGAAGTTGGTTCGCGCAGAGTACCTCTGGGAAGTAAATTCCCATTTCCAAACGGATTCTGGTAGTCAATCAAAACCACATCGTGTCGTCTCCCCTTGAGTTTCCAATATTGAAATCCATCGTCGAGCAAGAGGGTATCACAACCAAACTTTTCAATCGCATAACGCCCGCTTTTCACACGATCCTTGTCCACCAGGACTACGACATCACGGAGATTCGCAGCAAGCATATAAGGTTCGTCCCCAGATGTTTCCGAATCTAAAAGCAAAGCTTCGCCATTGGAGACAACTTTGGGCGGTGTGATATCTTGTCTCAAAAGTATCTTGTTGAGCAATCGTTCATGAAATGGACGAGGTTTCGAACGATAGCCCCGGGAGAGAATAGCTACCTTCCTTCCCGCATCCTGGAGTTCTCTGGCAAACTTTTCAACCACCGGAGTTTTCCCTGTACCGCCTACGGTCAGATTCCCAATGGCAATAACCTGCACTCCCAGAGTGGAGTCTCTGAGGATACGCACAGCATAGAGTGCGTGACGGAGCTTGATAATAACCTTGAAGACCATGGACAAACAGAACAAGCCACCACGAATGACCGTTGCCTTACGATCACGACGATGGCCGGAGATGACCTCCAACACCAACGTCTCAATCGCTTCTGTCCATTCCCTGATTAATAACCGCATCCGAGGGCCACTTTGCCAAAGCCCGTCGAGAAGGGCAAGCTGTCTGGCATAAGTTATTTAATTTACCATCGATTGATTGTTCCAGGATGCATGCTGAGGCTTGGTATCGATGGGATTACCGCTAAGCCTGAAGTTGCTTTGATCTTTCAGGAAGAGTGATTTGTAACAATTATCATCAAGGTGTCAACAGGCCAATTTCCACGGTTTGACCGCCGGAAATCCAGACTCAAATGATAACCCTGAAATACTTATTTAAGCTTTTCAAAAAGCTGGTAAAAACCCACTGCAGCCATCAGAAAACTCGAAACCCACAACAAGACCACCCAGAACTTGCCGGGTAAAAGTGCCGCATGCGTTTGATAATAATGGAAGTAGATGGCTGCAAAACACAGGAAGGGTAGGATCAATGCCTGAGCTAGAGCGCCGATGAACACCAGAGTCAACGGTTTACCAACGGACACGTAGAAAATGAAGTAAAGCGCGGGAATCAACACGCAAGCCCGCTTTGTCAAGGTGGCTCTATCAACCCCCTTGTCCTTTGCGTGCTTTGTAAAAAGAAGCCACAGATCCGCGGAGAGACGCGCATTGGAGGCCGTTGAAATGAAGACGGTGGAGTATAGAACGGCCAAGGCTCCCACGAGAAAAATCCACAGCCCGGGTATACCAAAAGACTCTCGATACAAATTCGAAAGCGTGGGGATCAGATCATCGTTCGTCACTTCCAATCCCTTTCCATGGAGTATGGCAGCCCCAAGCAAATAGAAGGCCACAGTTGCACCTGTGTAAATGACCATGGAAATCCATGCATCCCATCTCAACACATTCATCCACCCCTGAGCTCGCGATTCCCATTCAGGGGTATCTTCTTTAGGGCCGACATAGCGCGCATAACCTTTTTCCAAACACCAGTAGGGGTAATAAATCAGTTCAGCTGCCCCGACCCCAATGACGCCGAAGGCCGCAAAAGCAGTCGTAAACTTATCTGGCAGTTCAAACTTCAATCCCTCGGCAATCTGCCCCGCAGTGATCCCATATTCTGTGGTGTAAAGTGAGAAGACAGCAAAGATCGTAAAAAGGGTGAAAGCGGCCACCATCGTGGTGGAGAAGCGTTCAATGAAACGGTATCGACCCACAATTAATAAAGCTGCACAAGAGCCAGTAATCAGCAATGCCCAACCGGTATTCAATAAATTTTGCCACTGGGCACCTATTGCCTCGGCAGAAAGTCCGTTCTGAGCATCAACATACCATGCCGGGGGCACGGATATCGCAGGGGCTCCCGTTTGAAAGACACCCGCTATGCCCCCCACCATCCCTGACACCTGAAAGAAGGTCGCAATGAACATGATGATCCAACACCAGACCAGCCATGACCCTTCCGCCCTAAGATTCAGCCATCGCCATATAAATAAAAATCTGGGACCCGGAACCGCATCCATGGCTTGAAGGGTCGTTTTTCCGTGGGTCAAGGCATACCTGCCCAGTTCAACCTGTAAAAACACCTTCACAATGCAGCCGAGAATGATGAACCATAAAAGGATGAAGCCAACATCTGCCCCAACTTTGGTTGTGACAATCAGTTCTCCTGAACCGACGATGTTTGCTGAAATGATCAGACCGGGGCCCAGTTGTTTTGCGATCCCTTTCCAGTCTTTTGGAGCTTCTTGATATGTGGTTTCGTTCATGAAAAATTTCTAATGATCTATTAAATGAGCTCAGCGCAATTGATTCACAGTGTAACAAACCATGGGATTGATGATGGGTAATCCATCGGATGAAAACAAGTTGACCAGATCTATTTGATATACCTTTCCTGCTTCAACCTGATCCAGTTTCAGAGAAACCGTAAACTTGTCTTCGGAGACATTCACTCGTTTTGAAAAATGGACTTTCCTGTCTAATTGAGGACTTCCGTATTTGTGTCCATAGCTGTAGCGATAACTTTGGATCTGATATCGATCAGGATCATTGGCTGCATTCGCATCGAGTGGTTTAGTAAATGTAAGATCAAACCCACTTGGCGTTAAACTCATTTGTCGAACCTCAAGAGGCGTGACACCGGTCCAGACAATGCGCTGTAACCCTTCAGCAGGAGCCCCCCATCCACGGTAGGTTTGCCCCACATAAAGAGCATTTCCCTCGGGACTGAAGGTCAACCGATTATTACCACCACGTAATCCAGAATTTTCGATCAGAAAAGCACATGCACCTTGGTAAACGCCTCTTACTTTCTCTGGCATCACACGAATGATACGTTGACCAGCAATGTCTCCCACCATCATTTGGCCTTTAAACGGACCAAACTTACCATTGGTTGCGTCAAACACCGGTTCGGAAGGAGAGTTACATACCAATCCATGGGGTAGTTGAATGGCCGCAGGTGTTCTTAACTGGTTTAATCGATCCACCCCAAATTCCAATGGATCCCCATTCTTTGGGAAAAAAGATGCATCCCAAACCAAGCTGGACGGATGTCCGTAAAAATGACCTTTTTCAACATGATAGATGGGAGATGTCCCACGCCAATCCCCTTGATTATCGGTGACCCAAAGATCCCCTGAAGGACTCATCCCGATTCCATTGTTCGCTCGAAAACCACTCGCCCAAGGAATGATCCTGCCATCAGAAGTCACTTTTACCACCCAACCTTTGTCTTTTACTGCGGAATAATTTCGCCCTCGACGCCCCGTTCTGGAGAATTCGCCTCGCACGTAATCAAAGGTGGGACCATTGTGAGACGCTGTCCCAATAGCAACGAACCAATTACCTTCGCCATCAGGAATCGGTCCGGCATTGGTCTCGTGATAGTTCCCGCTGACCCCCCACTCCGTGCTGACCGCTTCAAACAAGTCCGCTGTTCCGTCCCGATCAGTGTCGACAATCCGGGTCAACTCCGCCATCTGGGGAATCAGGAATTGATGATCCGATTCCACGAGAATCCCCATGGGGTTATGCAAACTATGATCTGTAAATGTCCGCCATTGAAATTGATTGGGATCCTGATGAGGCTTGGCAATCAGGATCCCTGACCGTCGTGTCAATACGATGAGTTCGCCTTTGCTATTGAATTTCAATCCGCCAATCTCAGGTGCCACTTCGACAGGCAAAGGGATTTCCTGCACCTCATAATACTCGGGTGGCATTTCAACGGCTTGACTGACATAAGGAAACACAAGGGCGAAACCTGCTAAAGCCTGACTAAAAATGTTGAGAACTTTTTGAATTTTCATGGAGTCTTTTTCCCAAGATTTTGCAACTCATGTTCAATCGTAGCGCAAGACCAATTGAAATTTTCTGGCTTCCTCTGCGGTGAGGAGTAATTCGTTGCCCTCCCAATGTCCGATGGATGATTCAACGCTTGGACGTATCGCTGGATCCAAGCCGAATCTTATCAGCGAGTCGTTCTGCATATCCCTAATGGAGTAATCGAATTGCACCGCCTTATTCCCGGATGGAGTGACACGTTCATTTACGGTATAAGGTCCGAATGTATAGATGAATTCTGGTGTCCCGTTGAACAGCTTATACCCTCGATATCGAGGTACAGGAGGAATTTTACCCTGATGATAATTCGCGTTCAGGGGATGTGTTCCTTGGGTCTTGAATTGAATTTTCCCGATTAAACGAGAAACGTAATCAAATCCTTTTCGACTTCCACCGGCTCCCTTTCCCCAATAATGGCTCATATCCAGAAAACCTCCATTCCATGCATACATCAATCGACATTCAACCGTGTCCCAGCATATGGATAAAGGCTCACCAAAGTGAACCCCGATGGCGGCAGGCAATCCCTGGTCTGTCAGGGCAATTCCAGGAACGTCTTTGCCCTGGCCGGGATTGTAATTGGCAGCGACATATCCGCGGTCATGATTGGCGAGCACTTCAGGGGCAAGGTCAGGTTCAGGCATGAAGGTGCGGATGATATAGGGTTTTTCCCGTGTTCCCTCTGGAAATGGCTGAACTTTGGATCTGCCTAACGCGTCCAAGGCAAGTCGTCTTGAACTTGTTTCAGTCAAGGGAGCGGACACCTTGTCAGATTTACCCACCACTTTCATCACACCTCGCATGAGATTCGAGTGCCCTGGAAAGGTGCAAACATATGGGTAATCTCCAGTTTTTTCGGGAACTCTGAATTGAATCGAAATGCTTTTGCCAGGTTGAACCAACGTTATGCGTTGCAGGATGTCTGGTGTTTGAGGGATAAAATCTTTACTCAATCCGCTGCCACCCAAAGCGACGGCAGCATTGATCACATCTTGCAGTTTTCCTGATTGAACAAGCAACCAGTTGTGAGGGATTAAACCATTGTTGTCCAATGTGAGTTCAATGAATTCTCCGACGGCAGCTTCAAATTCCGTCACATTGTATCTCAGCCCACCCGGAATCACCCCGATCTCAATCTGCCGTGGAGACACTTGTGCATTTGAGGGGGAAAAATGTCCACACATTACAAACATGGCAATACCCGTCCGAAACCACCAATAGAGCAATCTATGAGCACAAAAATTCTTCATATGGAATGGCGCGAACCTTAAGGACATGTCCGTTTGAGTTCAACCTTGGAATCTGAATGTTTCATCCTTATTCACCATCAGACTAAATACAGACACCGAATCCGTTTGTTATTTGAACAGTGTATAAAAACTTAATAACTGTTGATTCTTGATCACGTTAGCCTTGTATCTTTGTGATCACTCAGTAAACATAATAGCCCCTACCTGTTGTACCCGTTTATATTGCAATTTTTATACCCCCTGTGAAAAAAGCTTGGCATGCCTCATGCTTGGGCAGATATGTCCTTCACGGGCACTTAATCATCACGAAAACGAAGAATATGAAAAAAATTGAAGCCATCATCAAACCTTTCAAGTTGGAAGAGGTTAAAGAGTCTCTAAATGAGGTGGGGGTAGACGGCATGACCGTGACCGAAGTCAAAGGATTCGGTCGTCAAAAAGGCCATACGGAAATCTACAGGGGCAGTGAGTATACAGTTGATTTCTTGCCCAAGATACAAATCCAGGTTGTTGTCAGCGATGAGCGATGCGAAGCCGCAGCAGCCGCGATTGTCAAGTCGGCCAAAACCGGAAAAATTGGAGACGGCAAGGTATTCGTTTACTCCGTCGAACAAGCCACTCGCATTCGCACAGAAGAAAAAGGTGATGAAGCACTCTGATCCCTTCACCAGAAAACATTCAGAAACTCAACTACTTGAAACCCTGATAATTTTATTATGACCAAAAAAATCACACTCCTTACATTACTACTCACATTCATGAGTTTTATTACCCTGGAAATGAACGGCGCAGAGGAAGCCATCGTTGTTGCCGAAACCGCCGTCGAGGAAACAGCAGAAGAAGCCCCGGCTTTTACAACCGTTGAAGAATTCCAGTCGATGCCTGTAGCTTATCCCAAGTTCATGGTGGATAATCTGTGGATCCTTTTATCCGCAGCTCTGGTATTTATCATGCATTTAGGCTTCGCCACTCTGGAGAGTGGACTCACACGCCAGAAGAACACAGTGAATATTTTATTCAAAAATGTTTTCATCATTTCGATGGGCGTCCTCTCTTACGCGATGTGGGGGTTCATATCCATGTATCCAGGGGATGCGTGGACTATAACAGGATTCCTGGCAATGGGTAGTCCGATACCCAACGGATTTGCCGAGGGAGCAGACTCGGTCGCCAACCTGACCAATCAATATGCTGATTACACTTACTGGTCTGATTTTATTTTCCAGGCCATGTTTGCAGCAACGGCTGCTACAATCGTATCAGGTGCTGTTGCTGAGCGTATCAAGTTAGGAAGTTTCATGATTGGAGCAACTATTTTAGTCATGATTGGATATCCTATAACCGGATCATGGCACTGGGGCGGCGGATGGTTGTCGGAAATGGGATTCGCTGATTTCGCCGGTTCAACATTAGTACATGCTTTCGGCGGATTTGCTGCCCTGGCGGCTGTGTTATTGCTGGGTGCTCGACGCGGTAAATATGTCAATGGACAGATCAAACCTATTCTCGGCCACAGTATGCCACTCGCTACCATAGGGGTATTCATGCTCTTTCTCGGATGGTTTGGATTTAACGGCGGATCTGTTTTAAGTGCAGATCCTGCGGGTGTTTCACTTGTGTTTGTAACCACAGCAATGGCTGGTTGTGCAGGCGGTTTGGCTGCAGCGCTATTCTCCTGGATATTTCTCAAAAAACCTGATCTTTCCATGGCTTTGAATGGTCTGCTTGCTGGATTGGTCGGTATCACTGCTGGAGCAGATGTGATTCCACCCTGGGCAGCTGTAATCACTGGAGCCATTGCAGGCGTTCTTGTCGTTCTATCTGTCGTTTTCTTTGACAAAATCAAGATTGACGACCCAGTAGGAGCGATATCCGTACACGGTGTGTGTGGCATCTGGGGAACGCTCGCTGTCGGCATTTTCGGAGGAGCAAATTTCGTCATCCAGTTGACCGGCACAGTGGCCATATCCGCTTTTGCCTTTGTTTTCTCCCTCATTGTTTTTGGTATATTGAAAATGGTATTAGGGTTGCGAGTAACTGAGCAGGAAGAGGAAGAGGGTCTGGACGTCGGAGAGCACGGTATATCCGGTTATCCAAACTTTCAGCCTGCTGTAGATTATTGATCTACCATCCGAATTCTGCTCGATAAGAAAATGGCACACCACCCAATCCTCCGGGATTGGGTGGCCTTTTATTTTAGTCAAGTGATCACACATTTTTACCATTGCCTTTTTGAGAATTTACTCAAAAGTCTTTTGCGTTATGCGAACACCAATCATAAATCCACTGATCAAGATTTTCAGCCTGGCCGCAATCATGGTAACAGGCACATTCAGCGTGCAATCCAAGGTCGAAGCGGCCGATCGGCATGCGCCAGTCAAAGTGATGAGTTTTAATATCCGTTACGGAGCCGCCAATGATGGAGAAAACAGCTGGAAACACAGGGACTACCTCGTTCTCGAAACGATCAAAAATTACAACCCTGACTTGATTGGCTATCAGGAAGCCCTGAAATTTCAGGTGGATATTTTAAAAGCTAACCTTGATGGCTATGGTTTTCATGGCATTGGACGCGATGCCGGGACTGAAAAGGGAGAGTATGTGCCCTTGATGTGGAAAACAGATCGTTTTGAAATGTTGGACTCCGGTCACTTCTGGTTGAGTGAAACGCCTGAAATCCCTGGAAGTATTAGTTGGGATTCCTCTTTGACCCGCATGTTGTCCTGGGTCGTGTTACGCGATTTGAAATCTCCCTCAGGAAAGGAATTCGTGTTTGCCAATACACATTTCGATCACAGAGGGAAAGAAGCACGTCTGGAGTCAGCCAAATTGATCCGCCGCCGAGCTGAGGAGATCATGAATGAGTATCCAGTCATCCTGACAGGTGACTTCAATACTACCGAAGAAGGTGCTCCTTACGCTGCCCTCTGCAAAGCCGAAGGTTTCAACGGCGAACCACTGGTCGATACCTATCGGGCCATCCACCCAACGCCGAATGATCAGGAAGCTTCCTTCTCAAGATGGAACGGTCATCGCAAAGGAAAGCGCATTGACTGGATACTTCACTCCAATGATTTTGTAACACTCAATGCAGCGATCAATTACACTCAGGAGACTGGAAGATTCCCGTCGGATCATTATCCTGTGGAGGCCACCGTCCGCTTGAAATAAAACTCAGCCTGCAGACAATACTTTTTAAGGGACTCAATGAGTGTGGAGAGAGTAATCAGTAAAAAAGCGATTGAGATTTATGATCGCGACCTGAGGCCTTTAGCCGAAAAACTGGCTTTCGAACTACCGGTCAGGGCAAAGGAACCTCCTGGATTACCGAACGTTTTGTTTCTGGGAAATCATTCTTCAGGTAAATCGTCTTTTATCAATCACTTGCTCGAAACCGACGTCCAAAAAACCGGACTGGCTCCTACGGATGACGGTTTCACCATATTGTGTCATGGCGATCAGATAGACACATTTGATGGGCAAACCATTACATCCCACCCTTCCCTACCTCTGAAAAACCTGAATCATCTGGGCCCAGCATTCTTGTCGCGATTGAAGCTGAAAACCTTGCCCAACCCACTATTGAAATCATTTGCACTGGTTGACAGTCCGGGAATGATTGATGCCATCGGAGCAGCCAATACCCGTGAGTATGACTTTGCCTCCGGCGTTCGTTTCTTTGCGGAGAAAGCGGATTTGATTCTCTTTTTCTTCGATCCGGACAAGCCGGGCACCACTGCAGAGACGATCAGTATTTTGACGCAGACGCTGGCTGGTCTGGAATACAAATTACTGATTATTCTCAACAAAGTGGATTTGTTTCAGAATATCCGGGATTTTGCTCGCACCTATGGCACGCTGAGCTGGAATCTCTCAAAGGCCATACGCACAAAGGATATCCCGCATATCTTTAATATTTACCTTCCTGAGCATCGTAAATCCGTCAGTGAACACGGGATGCCTGGGATCCCTTTAAAAGACTTCGATATATCCAGGAAAGAAGTCATTGAAGAAGTCCGGCGTACCCCAACCCGGCGAGCCGACAATGTCGTCAGCGATTTGATCCATGCCGGACGACGTCTGTCCATGCATGCTCGACTCTGCAACACGATCAGCCTTGATTACCGGAAAATTCAAGTGAAGTGGATGGCTATCTCCGGAGGTTTGATTGCATCAGCTGGTGTCTCGGCCTGGGGCGCCTTTCAGATTTGGCCTGGATGGGAAATAGCAACCGGAGTGGGAGCCACAATAACAACAATTGCGATTGGTACCTGGTTTTGGGGAAGGCGATTACTGAAAATATTCTCTGAAAACCTCAAAGATTACGAAACTCTCGATCAATTATTTGCGGATACCTTCCGTAACGAACTGGCGCTTCAAGATCGAACCGATCTGAATATAATGTGGTCAGGGCTTAAGGAAACAGCTCAAAAGACGTTCACGATTCTCAAGCCAAAGGATATCCCCAATTTCTTCTCGATGTCCCGATCCATCCGGAAATTGGAGGGCCTTCTTGACTCTGATATCCCCAAGCTTCGTCGAGCGATATCAGAGACGAATCCCAAAACAGATCCTAAATCTTGAGTGGATGGAGCTAAGTGTTGAAAAATTGGGGGAACTTTTTCAACAGCGAACCCGCCATCAGCACCAGAAGGATCAAGGCCACAAGCCACATGATCACCCAGCCGAAGAATCCAGATGGAAGATTCACGGGGGCCCCATAGTCCCCAACCTCTTTATGGCGATAGAGCCCATGTCCCAGCTTCAAAATAATTACTGAACCAAACAACAGCATGGGCAAACTGAAATATCCATTCACCTCATGCCACCACCACTCCTCTGCAATCACACCGAGGTAAAGGGTTCCCAGCGCCAATACCAGACTCCAGAACCACGAGGTAAACACAATAAACCGACGACGCACGACACTGGAAACTACAAAAGAAATACAAAAAACATTGATGGGCAGCGCCATCACCAAACCGTAAAGGAGTCCCGGTTTCAATTCAGGAGCAGGTTCCAAGAGGCCAGCGTCCAGGAAGAATCGTTTCAAAGTGGATTGCCAATCCATCCCCAGAACCAGAAAATCTAAGCCCACAAACATCATCAGGGTGAAACCCGATACAGCCAGCCTTGCCAGGAAACGATCTGACCTCGTTGCAGGCAAAGAAAAAGTAAACTCCTCACAATCGTCCACCGCATCGGATCCACCATACGAAGGACCCGCCACAAGTGCGTAAAGAAAGGAAATCACCATGATCCAGCCAGGATGAGTAAACAAAGGAACAATCCAGGCAACCCCCAGCCAGAGAAGCAGGAAAGACAGGAGCAGTCGGCTGTGAGCAAACCATTCTGCCCAAAGTAGACCAAGCATCCATGACCTTTGTGTTTTGAATGTCATTCGCAGCAAATTTCAGGGTTGTTCAAGGGGTTCATCCATGAACAAGGCCCAGGGAAAATCCGGCGTAAACAGAATTCGACTTGCAGCATCGGAGGGTGAATCTGGGGGTATTAAACTTTCATCTCGCATACCGGCAGCTGCTGTTTCGAGCGGCACATCCATCCCTGCCCTCCAGTAGACTTCGCGACGCACCACAGCTCCGTCTAATTGAGCACGCAGCACCAGTCCTTCAAAATCGAGCATGGAGGGTGCATCAGGATCAGGTCTTCCCATACCATGTAGCTGACATGCGGCGAGCCCCGCATGTGCACCGGATTTCACAATGCGATTCCAAGCCCAGTCATCCCAGGGCAAAGGATACAAATAGGAGTGCTGATTGGTGGCAACGTTTCCGGTCATATCCGGTTGGACCAGATTCCCCCAATTCCCCTGTCTGTCCTCAGGGCACTTCAGGATTCGCTCACTGCCTAGATAACCCGATGATAATAACGTGTCCCAAGTCAATGGACGATGGGCATGGTCATCCTGATAGAGCGTGAATGCGATTGCCATTTGACGCAGGTTGGAAGTTGAAGATGCTACTCGTGATTTCTTTTTCGCAATTGAAAGCGTACTCATGAGTAATGTCGCCAATATCCCGACAATGGCCAAAACGGTGAGTAATTCCACCAGCGTGAAGGCAGCATGGAACACATCGATCCGCTCCCTCGAATGATTAGTACACACAAAAGGGGGGCCAGATGATGCAGTGTGTTTAGTTTGGTATTTTAAAATCAAACCCGTTTCATTTACTCTTCGGGAACCCCTTCAGGCTCAAGTTTAATTTGGTATTTATTCAGCGTCGAAAGAAGGAGCTCTTTCAAATCGGAGACTTCTTCAAACCATGCCGGTATCACATGGATTTGATTCCCCCCCGTGATCTCGATCCATTCTGTACCTGGACAGGAGTAACAGATGGCCAATTCCCGGGATGCCAAGTCCTGGACCACCCGCCAGTCAATCAGACTGTCAAGGCGATCCCAGTCCAAAGTTGGTGTGCGTTCCGAATAATTTTTTGCTCTCAACTGGCCCAGAGGGTCTGAAAAGGTCCAGCGGGAGGTTGATTGATTGATGTGTATCCTGCGTCGGCAGAGATCTTCACAATCGGATTCAATACGTATGTAATGAACAGAATCAATTTTTGGTTCAGGAATTTTGAAATCACCACGCAAGGACCGAATGCGTTCAATCAGCGGCTGAATCGCGTCTATGTTCACACCGTTTTCAAAAGTTACACGATGTGATTCACCTGCCACATTGACTTCAATCCATTCCCCTCCTCCATCGGCACAGTCAGGACATCCGACAATTTCTGGCAATTCAGAAAAAACATTCCAGTCAACCGTATCAGCTATACTGGACCAGTTATTTGCACTATAGGCGTATTGTCGGTATGTGGGCACAGACTGATCCAAGGCACTGGCAGTAAAAGTCGTACGCGTTGGTTCGACATGGATGGACGTCTTACAATACCCTTCACATTCTCCAAAAAAAGTTCCTCCCGAAACCCTTACCAATGGACGGTCCGGGCTGGTAGGAATCAGCCTGTCAGCGCCATAATCAGACGCAGGGATCCACAAGTGATCTCCTTCATCAACCACGGTTCCTGAAAGATTGAACCAGTAGCAACCAAATGGTTCATAAATAGATCGAAGTTGTAATGCTCCACTCTCCTCAATATGGAAACCCCAGACTTCTTGCCCCTGCCTCAATAAGAGTTGATCGTCAATCAACTTTAGTTCTGAAGCACCAAATGGTAAATTCCACAGAGGATCTTGCCGCTCAAAGTTGCCTTCTTCATTGAGAAACCAGCTACTGAGGTTGTAAAGTCCGGATACGTTGTCAGCGAGAGAATGATCATCATCTTTCTTATCCTCCTGAATCTGACCAGCGATTACGTAACCTTGCTGGGTAACTTCAGCCAGATGTGGCCACTGGCTGGAGTAGGCAATGGAATCCATTAAATGCGCAGCGACACCATCATAAGCCAATGCATTAAGCCATTCACGGTTGTTGGTCACCAGTGTTTCCTCATCGTAGTGCATCCCCTTGGTGAAAATGACCTCTCCTCCATGAGAAACCCCCACAAGTGAACCGGGGATATTGACCGCTGGTCGCTGGGTTGGGTGAATGGGGTCAGCATAATCAACCACAGCAAGGTAGTTTTTCTGTATCCATCGCCCTTTCATCACAAGCTCTTCGGGACGGTCTGCACCAGGTTCGTCTAATTCACTTTTTTGATAGCTTATATAAATTTTCCCACCAACCGCGTGGCCATCTGAAAAGTTCCAGACATTTTCGACTGCCAGATCGAAATCCGAGAGAAATCGCAGACCATCCGCACTATCTGTATCAAAGGCTAAAAATCGTGAACCTGAGAATCCTCCCGGCCAGAAACCAATATCCGCAATACCTCGAGCCGGGCCATCAAAAATAACATCATTCCCCCAAAACCAATAATCTTGCGAGGATTGCCATACCAGGTGATCGTCGCTTATCCACAATGCCTGAAGGTCCGAACCGAAAACAGGGTTCTCCAGTTGAATTTCCTGAGCAGAGAGTAACTGTAAGTCAGGCAATTGACTGAGGTCCACAGCACTCATTACAAAAGAATACGTTTCAGGCCCCGGTTTTTCTCCCTCTGCAACCGGCACAGGAACACTCGTTGTCGATGTCTGGGCAATAAAAAGGGTTTCGCCTCGTATGGCAGTTCCCACCACAGGCATGGACCCCAGATCCAACTCAGTCAGAAATTGAAAATCCCGGTCCGCTTCCCCCAGACGCAAGGCGGCATTCTCGCCATTCCATTGCGAACCTTTGGTCAATTGGAGCACATGATCTCCTACCGAAAACACCTCATCCACGCGCCAGGACAAGGTCAACTCGGAGATCAGATCTGGTCGATCACGATCAGTCGCATCCACTGACATCAAACTCCGCCCTGACAAAGAAAGGATCACGTCCTCTTTCAAAGCCGATCGTCTGGGAGCAACGGTATGTTCAATGACTCCCCGTTTCTGAAGCGTATCACCATTGAGATCGATTAACTGCACACCCGCCGTCGAGCCACTTTCTTCATACGATTGGAAAGGGACCAGGATCAGGCCTGCCTCTTCAATCCAACCGAAGGCTTTTTCATCATTGTTGGCTTCACTCCAACTGTGATGGGTACCAATGGGAACCCGGCTCAGCAGTCCGGGCTTGGCTGGATCTGCAACATCGAACAAAGAAACCGACACGCGCCAACCTTTGACATTATCGATCCCGATGCTCAGCAACTGGTCCCCCAGGGGCTGAATGTAGGTGGACCATCCTGGGACTTCCAACTCTCCTGAAATAATCGGGTTGGCAGGGTCGGACAAATCAACCACCCACAATGGATCAATCCTGAAAAAAGTCACTATGTAAGCTTTGTCCCCGTCGAACCGAGTGGCGTGCAGACTCTCGTTTTTCCCAAGAGTGACTGCCCCCAATTTGAAAGGTCGTTTTGGGTTGGTAAGATCAAAGGTTTCCAAATCAGTCTGAAGTGGGCGTATCGGTAATTCGCTGATGACCCGCAGGATTTTACCATGCATATTGATTTTGAATTTATCAAGTATGCGTCCGGCTGGACGAATTTCACTTAATACTGTCATAGCACCATCTGCCTGACCGATATCAATTATCTTGAGCGTGGATCGTCCTCGATCTTGCCTGAGAAATCCCTGAGTTGAAACAAACAGGAACTCGGAGGTTGCCTGGATGACGTTCTGATAACCCGGCACCCAGATGGAATCCATCTCAACGGGAAATGCGGGATGGCTCAAATCATATGAAACAACTTGAGATCCCCACTCCCAGATCTCCTCATCCGCAGCTCCTTCGCTTTCCGTTCGATGACGATAAACCTGAGTTGTCACATACAGAGCAGTACCAACCAAACGACTATCCTGGATACGGCCTTCAACAGGAACACTGGCAATTTCTGTAGGTTCCGTTCCGGAGACATCCACAATCACCAATCGACTCTCCGCATCACCACTCCAATAGGAACAGCTATTGCGCGCAAGAAGAACGGCATGACCTGCATCAACTAGATACATCTGTTCCCCTGCAGCAGGCAGTTCCATTTCTCCCATCAATCGAGGCTGATCCACGTTGGACAAATCAACAATCTGCAGACCTCGATATTGATTGAAGAAATACATGCGATCTCCTTCCAGTCTCCAGATATCGGATTCAACCACCTCTCTTTTTTCGCCCCCGGCACCTTCGGTCAAATCGCCCTCTCGATCAGGTGTAGCCACGGGCACTGCGTCAAAAAGAACATTTTCATCATTGGCCACGGGTCCCGCAAAATCTGATTCCCCAAGAAAGGCAGTCACAGGAACAGGTGTTTCACTTTCTGCGCGTATGCGAAGCCATTCAATTTTTTCTGACACACTCAGCCGGAATTCGTATTCCCCCTTTTTTCCTTCGGTGTAAATGACAGCACGCGGCACCCATGCTCCTACTTCAAACCGAGGTTTCCCCTCCACGAAAACCTGTTTGTAGCCTTCCGGAACGAAAGCACGTAACAGCACTTCGTCCTGGGTGATTTTAATATCGATGATGTGCGGGCGCACCAACTGCGATTGCTGTGCATTCAGGATTCCGATCGATAACAGGCAAACCCAGAAAATCTGCGTAAACAGGCACTTTAAAAGTGATCTATTCATATCAGTATAATTCATACATTTAATCATCTTATTCGTAAGTTCCTCCAAATATTTTTTCGCGACCCCTCGAAGCCTCATCGACCTCGGATCGCCCTTGTGTATTTTCAAATAGCTCCAAAAAAATTTCTTCCAGGCTCAAAGGAAATGTTTGCACCCTTAATTGAGATTGCAGGCGCCATTGCTCAAGTGAATGAACTGAATCCAATTCACACACAGCCGTGACAACCGGGCCCACTGATTTCATACGAATCATCCCGGGTAACTTGAATCCAGCGGGGGCTTCATTTCCGGGAAACACGACCTGTACTTTTTTCATGCGCTCCTGCAAATCATCCAATTGAGCTGTCCTCAGCAGTCGACCCCGATCCATTATCCCAACTTCCTGAGCAATGCGGGCAAGATCCCCAATATGATGCGTACTGATCAACAAGGTCGTCTCAGGACGCAATTGAATCATTTCTATTAGCAAATCCAGTAACTCCCGCCGCGCCACGGAGTCCAACCCCGCCGCAGGTTCGTCAAGAATAAGCACCTGTGGCATGGCGTGGATGGCGAGTAACAGAGCAGCCTTTCTCTGCTCTCCGCCAGACATCATTCCAATGGCCACCTTCAAATCCATCGCCCAGCGTTTCACGAGCAATTGCCATTTTTGATGGTCCCAATCTTCATGAAATCGTCCAACATATCGCCCTAGATCCTCGAGACTCATTCTCCCTGGTAATAGCTGCCTTTGTGCAACGTAACCGATGCGGGATCTCAGGGAACGATCCGCTTGCCATAAATCATGTCCCAGTATCTTTGCAGAGCCCTGATCGGGTCTCAACAAGCCCATGAAAAGCCGGAGTGCGGTCGATTTTCCTGCTCCATTGCGGCCTAGCAAACCATACACCGTACCAGGGGCGATCCTCAGATCAAGACTGCTCACTGCCACCCGCCCGGGTGCAAAGGATTTGGTCAAATTGGCCGACTCTATGGAAACAAGATCACTCATACTCCTCTGGCAGATTTGGAAGGAAATGATTTTTTTTCTGAGTTAGCATTTGCTCATTCCCCAATGCAATCCATTGATCTTCAACCAAGCCCATGGTCTCATCCAACGGCATGCCAAGCTGTTGAGATTCCACGGCCAGTTGTCGTGCAATCCGGCTCACCTGCAATCGGCGACTCGGGATTTCCTTTTCAGGTAATCCCTGGGAAACAAAAGCCCCTTTGCCCTGTTTAATTTCCATGACCCCTTCGTTCTGAAGCTCATTATAGGCTTTGACAATGGTTGCTGGATTAACCGAAAGGCGCGTGGCAAGGTCACGAATGGAAGGAAGCTGGTCTCCTGTAACCAGAGCCCCGGAAGCAATGTAATGCTTCGTCTGATCCATGACTTGACGATACACCGGTAAACCAGAATGAGGATCAATTTGATAAAACAAGGGTTTCATGTTCTTAACAGGTTTCTAATTTTGGTGTACCGTAACACCCATACAGTTTTGTGTAAAGTAATTAATGGAAGAAGAGCGGCCATTGGTGTTTGATTCTGGCCTAAAAGAAATCGGTAAATAAAAAACGCTCAGATACAACTGATGTAACTGAGCGAATGTTCTTCACAATAACAACAAAAAGTTGGTTAGTCGGATTGTTTTTCATCCACCAACAGTTTTCGCCTCTGAAGTTCGTATTCATCAGGGTCAATGGCACCTGACTCATAGGCCGATTTAAGGTCCATTAATTCCTGCCCCAAGGTGTGCGACTCGGATGAATGTGAGTTGCCTCGATTTCCTACGCCAACGATCCAGCCGGTAGTAAAAACAGTGAAAACACCAAGCAGTAACAGGGCTCTCACCTTAAGAATGATTCCATTTGTTTCACAAGAAAAGGTTGGAATGAGCTTTTTTGACTGCACTCCGAAGTTTTCTATTTATATGCCCCGTTCTATTCCCATGATTGACATCAGTAGCCATGGAAACCTCTCGGCCCTTCATCCTGCTCTTCGCTTGCCAGTAGGTTTTATGTTGGTTCATACTCTTCCCATGCAAAATGTTTCAAAACGTGCGCTTCTGGTGTTATTCTCCTTGGCCAGCACCTTACCCAATGCCATCGCTGGGAATTGGCCGCAGTTCCTGGGCCCTCAACGTAACGGCGTTGCCATCGACGAATCTTCGGTCAAGGACTGGAAAACAAGCCCTCCGGAAAGACTCTGGCGCCTGGAAATCGGAAGTGGATTCAGCGGCCCGATCGTGCAGGGTTCCCGGCTCTACCTATACCATCGAAAGAATGATCAAAGCGTCATGGATTGCATGGATCTCAAAACGGGAAAAGAGGTATGGAAGTATCAACACACAACCCAGTATCGGGATGATTTCGGATTCGATTCAGGTCCTCGTGCCACTCCCTGTCTTCATGAGGAAGCCATTTACCTGATGAGTGCGGATGGAATCTTGACATCCGTAAACGCAACAAACGGCCAGCGCATCTGGGAAGTCAACGCGCGAGAAAAGTGGGATACGGATAAAGGTTTTTTTGGCAGAGCCCCATCTCCTTTGGTTTACGAGGATTCCGTCATTTACATCATTGGAGGCAAACTCAATGCTGGCGTCATCGCACTGAATCGAGCCACAGGACAGATTCAATGGAAAACCACATCCGACCCTGCCGGGTATGCATCGCCGGTCCTCGACAAGCACGCAAATCCGCCCATACTGTGGGCATGGACCCGAGAAAGCATTCACGGAATCAATCCAGACGATGGCAAACTTCGTTTTTCACGCCCCTTGCGCTCGAGTATGAACGCTTCGGTCAACGCGGCAACTCCTTTGTTATTACCTGAAGGTTTGTTCTTGTCAGCCGGCTATGGTGTCGGTGGAAATCTACTGCACATCTCGAATGATTCATTGCAGCCGAAATGGACGGGGGATCGGCAAATGTCCAATCATTACGCCACTTGTGTTTACCAGGATGGATACTTGTATGGATTTCATGGACGCCAGGAATTTGGACCCGAATTTCGCTGCATCGAGGCTTCGACAGGCAAAGTGCAATGGACTGAAAAAAATCTGGGGGCCGGCTCTGTGATCCGAGTCAATCAGCAACTTTTCATCATGCTGGAATCAGGGGAACTGATCATGGCTGGCGCGGATTCAACACAATTTCAGGTTATTGCACGTAAACAGATTTTGCCATCTGGAGTCAGAGGCTTCCCTGCGTATTCCAATGGACATTTCATTGCGCGAAGCCCGGATCAACTGGTTTGCTGGAAATTTGTAAATTAACCTGAACCAGACAAGAAACAGGCCAACTCAGAACGCACATGTCCGGACAAAATAAAAAACGAAGCGTCCAATTGCTCATCGGTCCGGCTGGTAGCGGCAAGACACATGCTTGTCTGGAGGAGATTCGCACAGAACTCAAGGAACGCCCCCAGGGATCCCCATTACTCCTGCTTGCCCCAAAGCAGGCAACCTTTCAAATGGAGCATGCGCTGTTGCAAGATCCAGACCTGCATGGCTACACGCGCCTCCAGATCCTGTCCTTTGATCGACTGGCAGAGTTTATCTTATCAGAGTGTCAAACCAGCATAAAAAGCATCCTGTCGGAAGAAGGTCGGGTGATGGTTCTTCGTTCACTCCTGAACCAGATCAAGGAACGATTGAGAATTTTTCATGCCTCAACCAAACTACCGGGCCTGGCGCAGGAATTGAGCCGAGTCATGAGAGAGTTTCAACAAAGCAGGGTCTCACCTCAAAAAATCCTCGACCTGTCATCATCAGACAAACTCTCAGCAAGAGCACGCCATAAACTGCACGACATCGGCATCTTATTTCAAGAATACCAATCGTGGATTCAATTGAAGAAACTGCATGATCCCGACCATTTGCTGGATTTAGCTGCGGATGCCCTTCGATCTTCAAGGGAATTGAATACAAACATTCCCATGTTTCAACTCGGGGGGTTATGGATGGATGGATTTGCCTCTCTCACACCTCAGGAACTGAACTTGCTGACTCTTCTCGCGCCATCGAGCAACAAAACCGTGCTTGCATTCTGCGCCGATTCGTTTCCTGAAAATGAAAAAGAAATATTTTCCATTTGGCTCCCAGTCCATCAAACCATACGGCAATGCACGCACGCTTTCAGTTCATTGGATTCGATCAAGCTTGATCGAACTGTCATAAAAAGATCCAGCAAGCATGGACGCTTTCAACAGAACCATATGATGAAGTGGCTGGAATCAAAATGGACCCGCCCGATGGCGATGGATGCCACACCGTTTGATGAGGAATCATTGAATCCAACATCTCAAATGGAACTCTCACTCAGTGAAGCGCCTGACGGAAATCACACGACCGCAATCGAGATGGCCGCGTGTCAATCACCAGAAGCCGAATCGATCTATGTCGCCCGAAGAATTCTAAGGCAAATACGGGAAGAAGGAATGCGTTTCAACCAGACGGCAGTGCTCGTTCGCTCCCTGCCGGCATATCAGGAAATCATTCGACATACTTTTGACCGGTATGGCATCCCTTGTTTTATTGATCATAGAGAATCAGTCGCTCATCATCCCTTGGTCGAGCTCACGCGCTGTGTGCTTCGCCTACCTGCCTTTGGCTGGACACATGACGATTGGTTCACCTACCTGAAAACTGGGCTGACTGATTTGATCGACGCCGAGATCGACGATCTGGAAAACGCAGCCATAGAAAGAGGATGGCGCGGTCTGCGCTGGTGGAATCCCCTTCAAGGGCCTGAGGATCTGGTCAACCGATTTGAACCTATTCGTCGAAAACTACTGAAACCCATCAAAAACTTTCTCGGAAAAAGCGACCATGACAGTGGGGCAAAAATGCCACTGCCCTGGAACGGCATCCAACTGGCCGCCGCTTTTCGAAAACTCTGGAAGACCTTGAATATCGAATATCGACTTGAGACCTGGGATGAATCAGCCTTCAGTTCGCCAAAATCCAACATTCAGGATGGATTTCACATTCGAGTGTTAGAGGTGCTGGAGGCCTGGCTATTGAACTTTGAACTGGCATTTGCTGAAACACCGCTTCCGATACGCGAATGGATCCCCATTGTCGACGCGGGCCTCAACAACTTGACCGTCGGCGTGATTCCGCCAGCTATCGACCAGGTACTTGTAGGAGCCATCGACCGATCAAGGAATCCTGATCTGAAATCCACTTATCTGATGGGTCTCAACGAATCCGTTTTTCCTGCGAAACCCACGGCTCCAATGGTATTTGATGAACTTGAGAGACTGCAGCTCGAGAATGCCGGGGTTCACATTGGCTCACGCTACCGCACTCAACTGGCAACGGAACGCTTTTTGGGATATATCGGATGCACTCGTGCCACCGAACATCTCACATTGAGTTATGCTCTCAACACCAGCGAAGGCAAAGCACAGGCACCTTCGGTGTTTATTCAGCACGTCAAACGGATCTTCCCTCAATTAAAGATTCATTCCTTCAACGAACGTATTGACCTGTCGACCGCTCTTCACGAAAGAGAATTACTCATTTCGCCCGAATTTTGGAGATGGAAAAAAGGACAGTCCGAGGCCGCCCTGAGCCAAATACTTCCAAACATGGATTCAAGGATTAGCCTGTCTTCCATCAGTCAGCACACAGGTAAATCGACAAATCAACCACTGAACGGTGTCATTGCACGTCACCTGTATTCAGAATCCAAAACCAGCCCTACGCTCTACACTTCCGTAAGCCGGATCGAAGCCTTTGCCGAATGTCCTTTTCGCTTTTTCGTTCAATCCGGTCTCAAAACTGAAGAACGCATGGCATTTGAACTGGATGCAAGAAGATTGGGTAGTTTTCAACATGCCGCATTGGAGGCGTTCCATATGGCTCTGGAAGATGAAGGATTGCGTTGGCACGACCTGACTCCCTCCCAGGCACGGGAACTCATGGAGCAAATCACTTCACAGACCATGAAGGATTTCCACGAGGGTTTGATGGAAGACAAGCCTGTCAACCGTGTCACGGCAAGCGCACTGAGTCAGGCACTCGGAACTTTCGTTGCTGTCATTGTCGAGTGGATGTCGCATTATAGTTTTGAGCCCATCGGCGTGGAGGTCGCCTTTGGAGGAAAAGAACCTCAGATTCCGGCGTGGGAAATCCAACTCTCCGATGATACCAAAATGGTGTTCAATGGAATCATTGATCGTGTCGACCTTTGTGCCCGAGAAGGCCAGTCATCATGGGCCATTGTGATTGATTACAAATCCGGAAAAAAGAAACCGGATGAAATCCTAAGTTGGAACGGTGTGCAGCTTCAATTGCCTGTTTATTTGAATGTCCTCAGGCAACCTGGCGTTGGAGCATCTATGGAGGCAGAACACATCCAACCCGCCGGGGCCTTCTTCACCACACTGCGTGCAAAGCACGAAGGGAAAAGTTCCCGCAAGGAAGCCCTGGATCCGGATACATCGACGGATTCCATGCGTAAGGCATACCAGCATGTAGGTTGCTTTGATGTAAGTGCACTCGATGCCATGGATCAACGAGAAGGCGCAACCAGAGGCGAACAGTTCCAATACCAGCTCAACAAAAACGGGGCCCCTCGCAAGACAAATTGGCACGTCATGCCGCCTGCTAAATTCGATCATTTCTTGCATCGCACTCGAGATCTACTGAAGGAATTCGGACAACGTATTTTTGAGGGTGATCTAAGTATTACTCCTTATCAGCAAAGCCAACAGACTCCGTGCCAAAAATGTGATTACGCATCGGTTTGCCGCATTGATCCCTGGACGCAACAGTGGCGTCAGCTTGAACCTGCCTGCTATGGTGAATCCAATGATGGGAAAGAAGCATGAAACACACGCCAGCACAGAAAAAAGCGATACACGCCAAGGGAAATATCCTGGTAGTTGCAGGAGCGGGCACGGGTAAAACACGCACTTTGATCGACCGCTGTATGAAGCAGTTGATTGATCCAGAGGAGAAAACCACGCTTCTGGAAATTTTGATGGTCACCTTCACCGAGGCAGCTGCAACGGAAATGAAGGAACGTATCGCTGACAGACTGGAGCAAGCCCTTGAAAATGATCCGCAAAACGCTGACTTGCAGGAAAAACTGGCACAGATCGATGCAGCATCCATCGGGACGTTGCATTCATTTTGCCTCAACCTGATCCGACAGCATTTCCATTTGCTTGTCATGGATCCACAGGCGCGCGTTCTGGAAACAGAGGAAGTCTCTAGTATCGAGCAACAAACACTCGATGAATTGCTCGATCAACATTACGACGGCACGGATGAATTATCAGAATCAGTGCGCCGATACGTGGCTGAATTTGAAAACGGATGGGACAAAGGCCTCCGGGAATGGATCCTCAAGATCCATCGCTACAGCTGTGCCATGGTGGATCCCGATGGGTGGCTACTTGATCAAAGCCAGAGCCTGATTCTTGAGTCCCCGGAACAATGGTACCATTGGCTCGTCGAAGAAATGCAGTCCTGGTCAAAGGAGTGGATATCAGACCTGAGCCATCTTCCCGAAGAAAACACAAATGCCATAGTCTGCCTGAAGATTCTCAGAACCTTCAACGCAAACAATCCGTCTTTGGAATCACTGACCGATTGTGTAGAGGAATTAGCTCACCGAGATCATAAAGATCATTGGCCCGAGGGGTGTAAAACAAAGCATCGGGAACCTATGGGGAAATTACTCGATGACGCAGCTTTCCTTGCCACGCTATGCCCATCGAAAGACTCTGGGAATGATCCCCTCAAAGAAGATTGGAACTGGTATCGAGAACGGGCCCGCACATTATTGGAGTTAACACGCGCATTTTCGGCACGTTTCAAAGCGAAGAAACTTGAGCGAGGGGGGTTGGATTTCACCGATCTGGAACAGTCTGCGCTTACCCTGCTCTGGGATCGAAAAACAAAACAAGCAACCGATCTGGCCGAAAGCATCCAGAGACAATTCAAGCACGTCTATGTCGATGAGTATCAGGATATCAATGCAGCTCAGGATTGCATACTGGCGTCGATTTCAGGTGATGCCAGCAGGGCAAATCGTTTTCTGGTGGGCGATGTCAAGCAGAGCATCTACGGTTTTCGTTTGGCTAACCCTCAATTCTTTAATGATTACGAAAAGACATGGAATCAACCAAATGCAGAGGAGCCAAGACAAGTCGTTTATTTACAAGAAAACTTCCGTAGTCGTCCCGGTATTTTGACATTCGTCAATGACTGCTTCAGTGAACTCATGGCATCGAATCAAGGATTTGATGAACGAGCTCACCTGCTTTTCGGAGATCCTGACAACCGGGCTGAAATGCTTGAGTCAAACAGCAGCTCGGTGGAATGCCATTTCCTCTTGAGTGGAGTGTCCCGTCAGGATACCGATGCTTCCCGGGCAAATGACATGGATCTGTCCAATACGGAGAAAGAAGCCTGGGCCATTGGATTACGATTGAAAAAAATGAGTGAAAGCGGGCATTTGGTCCTCGATTCGAAAACCCAGTCTCTTCGCAAGGTCAGATGGAGCGACATGGCCATTTTGATGCGTTCAGTGCGGTCCAAGGCAGATGCTTACTCACGGATTTTTTCACAGCTTGGTGTCCCTTTGCAGGTACCGCGAAGCGGGATGTTAGAACGCAGTGAGATCACAGACCTTTTGTCGCTCCTGATGCTTCTCGACAACCCTCGCCAGGACATTCCTCTGATCGCGGTCCTGCGATCGCCACTGGCAGGTCTATCCAACAATCAACTCGCGCTCATTCGTATCGGAACGAAAAAGGCCAATTTCTGGAAAGCCTTGAATCAATTCAGCGATCAGCCGCTGGAAACCTTGCTGCCAGATGACCTGAAAGAAGATCCAGAAGCTCAGTCCGCCAAGCAAAAGGCACAGCATTTTCTGCAACAATTTCATCAATGGCGCCAATCAGGACGACAGCTCAACTTAAGCCGCAGGTTGGAATGTATCTTGAATGACACCCTTTACATGGAAACTCTATCCGCCAGTGAAACAGAAGGCAAAGAGGCTATCATGCATGTGCAGCAATTACTGCGCATGGCGCGTCAATTTGATCATTATCAACAAAAGGGCCTGAGTCGCTTCCTTCAATACATTGAAAACAAACGCGCGTCTGAAACCGAATTTGATTTAGGCACGGCTGACGATGGACAAACGGTGCAACTGATGAGCATCCACAAAAGCAAAGGTCTGGAATTTCCAGTTGTCGCCGTGACAGGACTTGGCAATACCTTTAATTTCCAGGATGTGCAGCAAACCTGGATGTTGGATGAATCCCTTGGACTTGCTGGAATGATTCAGCCACCCGGCGAAAAACCCCGCTACCCAAGCCTTCCTTTATGGATCTGCCGTCGCCGTCGCAAAGCTGAGAATCTTCAGGAAGAATTGCGACTCCTTTACGTCGCTTTCACAAGAGCAAAAGATCTCCTTGTTCTAGTAGGGTCCACCTCAGAGCAGAAAATGAAAAAGTGGAGTCAACTTTCTGAAGAGACGCATCAAGAAATTCGAACCACACATGCCCGATGCGCCATGGACTGGTTGTTCCCCTGGATGACTCGATACTGGAAGGATTCCGAGTGGTGGTTAAAACCCAAAGGTTCCAACCGCGGTGTGGATTGGCACATACACTCGGAAGCTCAAACACAGGATTCCGAACCAGAGCATGATCCTGTGATTGACGACGAACAAGCATGTGGTAAACCCACCTGGATCAACCGCTGGTTGAACATATCAGGCTGGCAATATCCAAATCCTGATGCATCGCACCATCCGGCCAAGGCGACGGTAACAATGCTTCGAAAGAAACATCAGATTGAGATTCATGAAACAGAATCGGCTTCATGGTTTGATGAACGCAGCATCAAGGGAAAAGTTAGCGAAAAACCCATACCGGATGGCCTGTCTCCCGGTGAGAAAGGAACAATCCATCATCATTTTCTTCAGTGGCTGGATTTAGATAATGACATGACAATGGACCTCTTGGCTGAGCAAAGAGATCAGATGATCGATTCAGGGCATCTCGATCCGCGCGCCAATGACGCCTTGAATCTGTCATCGATTGCCGCTTTCTGGCATTCGGATATCGGTCAGAGTATACGGACACATCGCGACCAGCTTCACCGAGAATTACCTTTCACGGCGCGCTTTGAATTATCGGAACTGAAAGCACTCGGACTCGCTCACCAGATTGAAAAAGAGGAAGCACATGAATTCGTTATCATCCAGGGTATTGTGGATGTCGCCATCCTGAGGAATGAATCCATCCAAATTCTCGACTACAAAACAGACCAGATTGAACCACAAGGCCTTTCGGGAAAACTGGATCAATATCGACCTCAAATCGAGCTGTATGCACAGGCTCTGCAAAGGATTTACCAACGCCCAGTCACTCACAAGTGGCTTCATTTTCTTGCAGTGAATCAAACGATTGAAATGACCTGAAACAATCCCTGCCTTTTTACGATCAGCGCAAATAAAGAAACAGGGTCGTATTTCCATCCACGAATAAATGGTCCGTTAACTTTTGCTTTTGTTGCCAATGTCCCCCCTCTGGACAAAGGCACTTCATTTAGAATATTACCCAAAAGGTGAAAAAGTGGCATTTTACAAGTATTCTCTCATGAGAATCTTCGAGAAAATAATTTTATGATTGTTAATAGCCGCCTCCGGACTGCTTGGCCTTGATTCGGTTACGCTGACATCAGAACATAACTCCAGCAATATCGAGTTTTTTGAAAGCCGCATTCGTCCTATTTTGGCTCAGGACTGTAACGAATGTCACCAAAAGAAGGGTCTGGTATGGTGAGTCTTTGTCTGACAAAGAAGACCAAGCTCACACGCCTCAATGGAGCCGACAGCATAACATGGAAAAACACCCGATGGATCGATACAAACACGTTTATCCGATAAACACGCGCATCGACCGACCAGATGAGTAACGATAAAAAGAGTTCGATCCCCCCATCAAGAACACCCCCTGTCAAATGATTCATTTTACTTCCAGCTCATGCTTTCCACGGAAGAAACTCCTTGCGAGACTTCTTAACTATGTTCAAATCAATGTCCTCTATTGTGAATTTGGCATCAAACATATGAAACGTAGCTTTTACAGCGCTCTTTCCATTGGCCTTCTGGCATTGATCTGCTCGCACAGCACATCGCTGGCAGGTTCATGGATCTGGAATCCTGATGACACTGATCCGAGCTCATCCTCTGACCCCAGATTTTTCCGCTATGAATTCACCCTCGCAGGTGGCTGGGAAAGTGCGGAATTTGCCCTCTCCGTCGATAATACCGGAATCGCTTACCTCAACGGAGAACGCATTGGCAGCAGCCGTAATTGGGAACGACCCGTTTTTGCGGATTTATCGGCAAAATTAAAGCAGGGTCGGAATGTAATTGCCGTTAAAGCCACCAATCAAGGAGGTCCAGCCGGTTTGATGGCCCGACTTAAAATCAAACGTCGTGAAGGCCCCAGTCCTACCCTCGAATCCAATGCAAATTGGGTCAGCTCATTGGAAACTGAGGAAGGGTGGATGCATCTTGAATTTGACGATTCCAAATGGTCTCGAGCATCCTTTGTCGCAAAACTGGGGGATCAGCCCTGGGGAAACGTATTTGAATCTGGAAAGGGCACCCAAGCGGAATCCCTAGAAGTCCCCAAAGGATTCAAAATAGACCTCGTTCTCTCGTCTCAAGCAGGACAAGGTTCCTGGATTGCGATGACATTTGACGACAAAGGACGCGCCATCATTTCTCCTCAATCTGACAATGACCCCCTTTTGCGCATCACCAACATCGACTCAAACTCACCCAAGGTAGAGGCATTCACAACGACCAAGGTGCGTCACGCCATGGGGCTTCTCCATGCCCATGACAGTTTGTATATCAACGGTCACGGACCGAAAGGCACAGGCTTGTATCGTTGGATTGATACCAATAAGGACGACCGCTGGACCGACGATGAGACCCAGTTCCTGAAGGCAATTCGAGGTGAAGGAGAGCATGGCTACCATGGATTGAGGCTGGGCCCCGATGGCATGATTTACATGATGAACGGTAACCACACCCGAGTTCCAGAGGGAGTGGACGAAAACTCACCTCACCAAAATTATAAGGAAGATCACCTGCTGCCACGCCAATGGGATGGCAATGGTCATGCCACCGGCGTCATGGCTCCGGGCGGCTATATTGTCCGAACCGATCCGGAAGGTAAAACATGGGAACTGTTGCTGGCTGGATATAGAAACGCATATGACTTCGACTTCAATGCCGATGGTGAAATGTTTGCGTTTGATAGTGACATGGAATGGGATTGGGGTTCTCCGTGGTATCGACCGACGCGTGTCATTCACTCTGTCATCGGAGGAGAATACGGATGGCGCTCCGGCACCAGTAAGTGGCCTTCCTATTTTGAGGACAGTTTACCTGCGACCGTAGACATCGGTATAGGATCACCCACGGGAGTTTGCTTTGGTTATGGAACCAAATTCCCAGCAAAATACCAGAGGGCTCTTTATGTGATGGACTGGTCGTATGGACGGATTTTGGCAGTCCACCTCATGCCGGATGGAGCAAGTTATTTCGGATCAAAAGAAACATTTGTCAAAGGCAAACCTTTGAATGTTTCCGACATGGAAATTGGCCCTGACGGAGCTCTCTATTTTACCGTTGGAGGAAGGGGCACTCAGTCCGCACTTTATCGCGTTACTTATCAAGGGGACGAATCAACGGATAAGGCATCCTATGTATCGGAAAAAGAAGCGGACGCACGCCTGTTAAGAAGGAAACTTGAATCCTATCACGGTCGAATTGATGCGGAGTGCATCACGTTTTCATGGCCGCATTTGAGAAGCCATGACCGTTGGGTTCGATATGCTGCCCGCATTGCCATTGAGAGCCAACCCATCCAGCAATGGGCAGAAAGAGTCATCGATGAACAGAGTATTCAAGGTAGCTTGACCGGCTTAATGGCACTCGCGAGAAAAGGCGGTCAAGAGTGGCAGAATCCACTTTTGATGAAACTCGGGGAAATTAATTCAACAGATTTACCTGAAGATCAGCAAATGCAGATTATGCGAATTCTTCAATTATCATTCATTCGAATGGGGCAGCCAGACAATGACATTGCTGAGGCTGTTGCGGAAGCTGTAGGTCTTTATTTCCCAAGCAGAAGCCAAACTATCAACAAGGAATTATCCAAGATTGCTGCTTATTTGAACGTCCCAAACACAATCACTGAAACTCTCAAACTGATTGAAAGCTCGAAGTATATCGAGGACCAACTACATTATGTTTTCAATTTGAGGAATGTAAGTCAAGGTTGGTCACTGGATCAAAGAAGGCGATATTTCAGCTGGTTTAATCAAAATTTCAAAAGTGTGCAGCATCCTGCTGATTTACTCACCTGGTTTTCCGAAGTTGGGCGCACTATTTCCATGGGAGCCAGTTTCAACAAATTCATCGCCAATATCAAAAAAGATGCTGAAGCAACGTTGTCGAAAGAGGAAAGGACCGCTCTGAGCGATATCCTTGATGGAGGGCAATCAGTCGTCAAGAACCAGCCCCCCAACCCCATGTTGACTCGAAGTAAATTTACGGATTGGAGAATGGATGATATCATGCCATCTCTTAACAATGTCAAAAAAGGCCGGAATTTTGAGCAGGGTCGATTAGCCTATGAAGCTGCACAATGTGGCGCTTGTCATCGATTCGGGGATGACGGTGGCTCTGTTGGGCCAGATTTGACAGCTATCAGCAGTCGATTCTCAACTACGGATATTCTTGATTCGATCATCCATCCCTCTAAAATTCTTTCAGATCAGTATGTATATGAGAAGATCAACACCAAAGATGACGAACAGTATGTAGGGCGTATCGTAGGTGAAACAGAGGAGTCCATAGAAATTCTTCAAAACCCTTATTCAGCAGTGAGGACATCCATCAAGATTTCGGATATCCAGTCCAGAGAAAACTCAACCTTGTCCCCTATGCCAGAGGGACTTATTCAGGTTTTGACTAGAGATGAGATCCTGGACCTTCTGGCTTATCTTGAATCAGGCGGCAATCCCAAAAACAGCAATTTTAAGTAATTATTAGAAATGAGTCAGATCAAAAAGGTCTTTGAAGCCAACTTCAACGACCAAAAAAGCCAGTTCAGGGCAATTATCATGGGGCTCATTGCAGTCCTCGTGGTGATCGCGTTATTAACAGCGTTCTACACGGTACAGGCGGAATCACAAGGTGTTGTCCTCCGTTTCGGAAAGTATATCAAGACGGTCGAGCCGGGTCTGAAGTTCAAATTGCCTTTCGGTATTGATACCGTACAAATCGTTCCGGTTAGACGGCAGTTGAAACAGGAGTTTGGAGTGAGTACCCGAGATGCCACCAACCCTTACCAATACACGTCATCCTCCGAGCAAACCAGGGAGAAAAGCATGGTCACCGGTGACTTGAACGCAGCTTCCGTGGAATGGATCGTTCAATTTAGAGTCAACAATCCAAAGCAATTCCTGTTTCAAGTCAAGGAACCGGAGAGCACCTTGCGTGCGGTTTCTGAATCTGTCATGCGTGAGGTCGTCGGAGATCGAACGGTTGATGAGGTCATCACGGTAGGACGTCAGGAAATTGAGGTCGTGGCACTCCAACGGATGCAGAAATTGGTCGACAATTATAAAATGGGCCTCAGTATCGATCAGGTTCAACTCAAGGACGTCAACCCTCCCCCTCCAGTTCAACCCTCTTTCAATGAAGTGAATCAGGCTCAGCAAGAGCGAGAGCAACTTATTAATCAGGCAAATGGAGAATACAATAAAGTAGTTCCAAGAGCGCGTGGTGAGGCGGATCAAAAAATCCGATCGGCGGAGGGTTACGCATTGAAGCGTGTCAACGAAGCAGAAGGTGACACTACCAAGTTCACGGCATTGTTCACTGAATTCCTGAAAGCTCCAGAGGTTACCAAGCGTCGCCTACATCTCGAAACCATGCGATCCATCATTCCAAAAATGGGTAAGAAAATCATCCTGGATTCCGATGCAAAGCAGATTCTACCACTGCTACAAATCGCTCCTGACAATAAATAATCAAAGATTTCATCATGCAAAAAGCAGCAGGTTCATTCATATCCTTAGTCGCCATCATCGCGATATTTGTGGTGTACAACGCCGCATATACCATCCATGAGACCGAACAGGTTCTCATCACCCGCTTCGGCAAACCGGTTGGAGATCCCATCACAAATTCTGGTCTCCACTTCAAGATTCCTTTCATCGAGGAAGTGAATCAAATCGACAACAGATTTCTGGCATGGGACGGCAAACCCAACGAAATGCCAACCAAGGATAAAACATATATCGTGGTGGATACCTTTGCGCGTTGGAGGATTCAAGATGCCAAACAATACTTTCTGCGATTACGCGATGAAAGAAGCGCTCAATCACGCTTGAACGATATCCTGGGCAGTGAAACCCGCAATGCCATTGCCAAACACGAACTCATTGAAATTGTTCGCACCACCAAGGACCGGGAACCTGTCGTTGATGAAGTGTTGTCGGACGCTCCCGGAAATGTGGGTGTTTTATACAAAATTACAAAGGGGCGAGCCTTGATCGAGAAAGAAATTTTCGAGTTGGCAGGCGAAAAACTCAAGGATTTTGGCATTGAATTGCTGGATATTCGTTTCAAGCGTATCAACTACAACGAAACGGTCCGTAAAAGGATCTACGAACGTATGATCAGTGAACGCCAGCAAATTGCAGAACGATTTCGCTCGGAAGGACAAGGTGAAGCTGCACGTATCATCGGAAAGAAGGAGCGGGACCTTCAAGAAATCGAGTCTGAGGCCTACAAACAAATTCAGAAAATTCAGGGTGATGCGGATGCGAGAGCCACCGAAATCTATGCCTCTGCTTACAACCAATCAAAGCAATCAGTCGATTTTTACGAATTCGTGAAAACACTTGAAATCTATGAAGAAGTCATTGAGTCAGATACTACAATGATTCTCTCAACGGACAGTGACCTTTATCGTTATTTAAAACACTCCGTAGGCACGACCGATTAAGTCAAACGATCAGCGCTCCGATCAAATAATGATTGGAATTTTCGGGTGATTGGACCGGTGTGACCATGAGCAACTGATTTGCCGTCTAATTGTGTAACGGGCCATATTTCCACCGTAGTGCCAGTGAGAAAAACCTCACTGGCACTTTTTAATTCTGAGAGGCTCAATGAAGTCTCTTCATGTGGGACCCCTTCATTTTGGGCCAATTCAAGCACTATACGCCGGGTTATCCCATTAAGCACTAAGTGGTTCGCTGGATGTGTTTTAAGAACCCCATCAAGCACAGCAAATACATTGGTATGGGAGCCCTCAGTGACTACTGAATCACGATGAAGAACTGCTTCAACGGCACCTTGCTCTTTGGCTTGTTGTGCCGCCAGCACGCTGCCAAGGAGGGCAATTGATTTAATATGACATTCCAACCACCGTCGATCAGGCTGTGTAACAACTGAGGCACCTGCTCGCTCTATAAAGTCAGTAACAGGCAAGGCTTGAATATAGGCATAATGATTAGGTAAGACCTCTTCCCCTGGGAAAAAATGTTTGCGAGGTGCTGTACCTCTGGTGATTTGATAATACAGAATTCCATCACCATTCGGCAAAGTATTCCTTCTGAGTAAATTCTCAGCGACTTCTAGCATGCCCTTGAAATCACCAATATTTATTCCAATGCTAGAAGCACTTTGAAGCAAACGATGTTCGTGAGCTGACATTTCAAAACAGCGTCCTCTGTAAATGCGAACAACCTCGTAGACTCCATCCCCAAACAAAAAGCCCCGATCATCAGGAGGAATCCTCACCTCATTTTTTTTCTTATATTCCCCGTTCCAGTATATTTCGCTCATGATTGAAGAACAGTCAGTGCCAAAAAACGGATCTTTTTACAAGCTTACAATCATTGAAACATCGACACTTACTAGCTATGACCATTCTGGTAGATAAGTGTAACCAAAGCTTCATTTTCTTTGGTGTTCCAATAGCCAACGATGCCAATGAGAATTTAGCCCTGTTGAAGGGCCTTATTCGGATTGCCCCATGTATCCGAAGGTTCTTTTGGCTGACATGATGTGCCAGCATTTAGAACACGGATCATGCATCTGATTTTTTTGTTTCAGGTACTAGGCTCTGATGGCATCGACAAGCATGTGATCGCGATCCACCGGACCCATTTTCTGGGCGACTCCCATGCCATCTAAAATGGTATTGTAAACATCCAGACCTTCAGATTTCAGGTCAAGGATTTGCCCGGTTTTGAACCGTCCATTCGCTCCACTCATCGCGTGAAAAACACCAGACAATTCGCGTTTCACGTCATTGTGGCGCCCATCGCCAGATTCTGTCGAAATGGTAATCAACGCATTATCGAGAATGGTTTTCCCATTCGCTTCCATCGTGCCTTGCTCATCAAGACGACCAAGGAAATAGGCCAATTCCCGCATTTTCATGTGTGCGTGTGCACGCAGGGCCTCATTGGGTTTCTGTTCATTGAATTGATGCCACCATTCATGACTGCACCCTTGTGAACCTCCCGCTTTCAATCGTCTGGAATCATCAAACGTATATCGTTTTTCTCCATTATAAAGGTAATCTCCCGTCAATCGAATACGCTCACCTGCTGCCAAAAAAGTCAATGCACCGAAGCGAACTTTGTCCATTTGAATACCACTGGCATAAAGATCAGCCATCAGGCGCCATTCAGTGGTTAGCTCATCCAGACTAATATCAATCCCCTCTCCTCCCGGATCTGCCAATCCACCGTGAAGGAGCTCAGATGGAGTTGGTCGCTTAGGCCCACTTCCGGTTTCGCTATCCAAAGAAAAAGCGCGTTGCTCGAATTCACGAATACGATCAAGATGATCCGCGATTTTTGCGCGAGACGTTTTACCTAAAGGTGAACGTCCCCCCGTATAATATTTGTATTGTTCGACAACAGAATCCAACACACTACGCTTCAGGTGCATTTGCCGCGCATCGCTTGAATCACCGAACTGAATCGTCCCAAACAATCGGTCGAATAAATCTCTTGGCCGCTCCTGCATGGTTGCCGCAACGGTCCCATCCTGATTGTAACTGTGAACATAACGACTGACACGGCTTCGCCTGAAAAAAGTACCCGCCACTGCCGTTGGTGCCACACCGGAGGGTTGACCATTTGGGTAATGATGTTTGCGTATCAATTGATCGATAGAAGGACCACCCGCTTTGGCTTCGCCTTTAGGAGGTTCAGCCGTGAATGCACCAGAAGCTCCATCAAAATGAGCATTGATCCCCGATTGATCACAACGGACCTGATCCACTTTGCGCATAATAAGCAATTTATCACTCAATGGCTTCAGTGGCTCCAGCACACCTTCAAATCCTTCCTGTTGCAGGGGCGCAGGGATACCCAGACCGAAAAATAGATTGAACGCCCTTACTGGGACAGGATTCCCAGCAGCTGCGAAGGCCTTTGATACACACATTTCTTCCAGGAAAGGAAGGCCAATGCTGATCGTCCCCAAACCTTTGAGTGCCGCACGTCGGCTTATATTTTGTTCAGTCATTTACTTTCTTTCTCCGTTTTAATGTTTCTAACTAAATCACTGAGAACAACTGCCTTGATCAACGCTGCCCAGGTACCTCCGTTTTCTCGGGATTGCTCATGAATACGCTGAACCTCGTTCGCATCTTGAGCCGTCAATGGTCGTCCCAGGGCAAATTGAACCACTTTCCATGTAACCGTTTCCTGAACCCGTTCATTACCAGCCATAAAATCAATCAATTGAAGGCATGTTTCATACTCCATCACGTCGGGTTGTCCAGGAATTCGAATACGGCCATCCTCTCTTAAGCCATTTCCATGTTCATCTTCATCTTGAAAAGAACCAAGCCCGTCAAATTTTTCCAATCCAAACGCCAATGGTTCAAATCTTTTATGACAACCACCACACAACACATTATCAATGCGCTGAATCGCAATGCCTCGTTGAGTCAATCCCGCTTCAGTTGGAATGGCCACCACATTAACGCAGGGAGGAGGATCTTTCACTACACCTCTGAGAACTTCGTGCAACATGAACAATCCTCTTGCTACCATGGAAGCTTCATCTCCCCCAACCGTAAGAATGCTACCTTGAGTTAAAATCCCCCCACGTCTCGTTTCGGGTGTCAACTTCACTTTCTGAAGCCCGGAGTTTGTCGAATCAACCATGTGCTCTGGTAAACCATAATGAGCTGCCAATCTTGGAGTGACGTAGGTGAAACGCGCATTGAAAAGATCGTTTAAAGGCCTTCCCTGTTCCCATACCAGTTCACGGAAAAAGGCCAACGATTCCTCACGCATATCATGAGCTATCATTGGATCCCAATCCGGAAATCTTTCTGAGTTGGGCTGCATGTTGGTAAGTCGATTAAGGTTCAACCATTCACTAGCAAATTCAAGTGACCGCTGAAGGGCTCTTTCGTCCTCAAGCATGCGTTCGACTTGTTGGTCTAGTAAATCATCACGATACAACTCCCCTTTGTCGGCAGCTTGAATCAATGCTTCATCGGGTCCTGATCCCCATAGAATGTAACTGATCCTGTTGGCCAATTCATGATCATCAACCGGCCAAACCGTGCCATCTCCAACATGATTTTCAACACGATAAATAAATCTAGGCGACTGCAACATAGCCTCGACAACCAGCGCAACGGCCTCATCATGACTACCCCCTGCAGCTGCAACTGAGGTCGTAATACCTCGGTAAGCAAACAGTTCATGCTCATTGACGGGCCCTCTTAAAACCCACTTACCCATCGATTCGATCAATGCCCCCATTTCGTTGTCAGTAAACTTCAAGTTCTTGACAAATTTTCCGGCAAAGGACGCCACGTCCATTTGTTGAACAATTTTTTCAGCCAATTGGGCATAGGCATTTACGTGCTTAAGGTCAACATTGAGATTGTAAGCCGTGTTACTGAATCCATCAGCTCGGAGGTCACGAGGAAGCAGGTTCCGAGCATCTTCACTGATGTCTACATCGACCGTGTTCCTTACCGTTAGGATGTATTCGGATAAGGTCAATCGTCGCACCCAGTTAGAGACAACCTCCGCTTGATGGGCATATAAGACTGGATCGATGTGATCTATAGACCAAGTGGCACCATTTTGAATCCATTGCTTGATCAACGCCTTTTCCTCACTCGTCAACAAGGTACGATCATCAGGCATTTCATCATGATGAACAGATAGCCATAACTCACTTTCTTCAGGTTTGCCGGGAACAATGATTTCTCCATGCTTACCGCCCTTGAAGGCTGATTCTTTCCATGAAAGATCCAGTTTCCCTTTTTGATTGTGAGTGTCATGACATTCCAGACAATGCTCTGAAATCATTGGTGCAATGTGCTCTTCAAAAAAAGCCGCTTTGGGTGATTGCCCTGCCATTTTTGCCGTTTCAGAATCCTCGGCATCCGCACCCGCTTGAAAATGACTTGCAATCTCCTGCTCTGACAAACCTCGATCATACAAAGCTACCATATGATAGGTACCTTTCCATTGCCGATTACCTGAGACTTCGTTTCCCAATACCAATTGAACATTATTTTTCCAGGCGTCTAACTCTCCTGGAACTTTACCTTCAGTGTTCAAACGGCCATTCAGGTAAATACGAGATACATGGTCCGCCTCCAAAGTGAAAACAACATGGGTCAAATCGGTCGACAAGGAATTCGATTTGGAAGCCAGGGAAGGCAGGCCGTTTCTGTCGGTTGTGCTACTACGACATCGAACGTCATATCGCGCACCTTCTTGACCTAAAGTAAAATTCCTTTCGCTGCCATTCCTGGATAGAGTGACAATACGAGCAGGCCCTTTCAGATTAGTATTTGCTGGGGTGATCCATGCTTCAATCGTGAAGCTTCCCGATTTTTGAATCGCCTTGATTAAAGGAGTTGGAGATTTCCCTGAAAGCAATCGGGTCGAACCTGTTAACTTCAGAGCGTTACCCAACCTTTGAACACCTCGCATCGACCGTATGCGCAAATGGGTGGAATCTTTTCTTCCAGATTGATCTCTTACTAGCGGACCACCAGGCTCACAGAAATTATAAAGAGCAAGGAGCCCCTCTCTAGAGCGAACATCTTGACTACTGGTTTTATTTTCCTGCCCATGAACGAATGACTGAAACCAGAAATGTTCAACCGACACAAACAGGACTAAAGCAATGCGCAATAATTGGATCACAATTTCTAAAAGGTATACTCAGCAAAATGTCTGAAACACCCCCAAGAAACAATACTTTTTTAACGGAACAAATGCCTTTCGAAATGAGTTCCATAAAGCAATTTGGTATAATCCATGCTCCCTGACCCACCCTATGTTGGAGTTCATGCTTTAGCATGCGCCCCCGGGCAAGTCATGGCGCCTGGAGTGAATACTATTAACGTCTTCCAGCAGCCCATCGAATCGCTTCAAGAATGTGCTGTCTTCCAAACTCAGTTTCCAATGATCTGACATCATGGCCGAGTTCTGTGTAGAAAAAACGTCCGCCGCCATTGCTGTGTAACCAGGCAATGGGATGATCCTTTCCCATTGCCTTTCCCCCTCGGCTTTGAAAATATTCACGAACGGGTTCAAAGGTTGATTCATCCACGCGAAGTAATACCTGAAATCCCGGCAGCCCTGTTACCGATCGATCATGGTTCGTCCAATCAGCTTTATAGGCAAATTGGGTTCCATGCCCCTTAACGGTTGGATGATTGATCGCGTCCGGATCGACCATGACTCTTGCTTCGAGATATTCTGAATCACTGTCAAAATCACATCCCGCCAATTCGTTGAACCATTTCCAATTCGTTTGACGGACCAAAGAAGCGTGAAGTGCAACAATTCCCCCACCCGCTCTGTACCATTTTTCAACCGCCATCCGCTGTTTTTCATCAAACAAGGCAGTCATTTCGGTGCAATTATTAAGCACCAAGACCTGATATTTATTCAGGATTTTGACGAGATCATTTGGATTCTCTGACACATCCACCTGCATCTTCAGATCCGCATCTAAACGAGCAAGCCATCCACTTATAGCTGGCACTTCGGGATGTCGATACCAGCCCGTTCCTGAAAAAACCATGACGGCCCCCAAGTTCTTGGGACTGCGATCGAATTTTGGTTTAGAGTCTGCAGCTATGCCAGTGAAACCAAAATCAAAGATTGGGGAACAGGCGCATAACAAAATAGTCACATTTTTTGCCAAACGATAGAAAAATGAAAGCTTTACTGATGTCATCATAGAGTTCTAGTTAATGAAATTGAGTTAAACGAAACTTTAACGACATTCAAAGTTCAGTCACGCAAGTTTTGAGGAGGATCATGGCGAAATTTGAGTGGCAGGATCTTGATGCCAATTCAATCAGTCCAACCCAGGAAATGTTTCCTGATCAAATACCTAACGGATTCTTTATCCGAAAATTCCATCTTTTCTCGCACCTTTTGAACTAAATCAAGTGCTTCAACTTTTGATATTTTCTCATCCTGATAATCCTTCAATAACAAGCACTCGAAACTACGACAACACTCGGGACGGTGCTCATATACACTACAATGAGTTCCCTTCAGTGCCCGGCAAGGTTGAATCAGAAAATACGCACCATCTTCTTCCTCCACCTCTAATCCCAGGCATTCCACTGTCAGCGCCTCATGCTCATCTCGTAACTCAACATCATCAAACACCATCCCGCCACAGCAAAGACCGCATTCAACGCACAATGATTGAGAAATTGAAAATGTCATGAAAACTGTTCCGTCGCGCTTGGTTAGAGTGAAGGAGATTATTGGAAGCCGCAATTCGTTTTATGAAAACCATTTTTGCATTCGGAACCTATCCTCACTATCCAACCATGATAGCGTCCAATATCTATATCCCCTGCAAAACATGCAATGACAAACGGTTCAACGAAGGGCCACGGACATCATTCAATGTCCAAATTCACATGCAGGAAAACATTTAAAGGATTTATTCTGAGCATCGCTTGTTTTTTAATTATATCTCCAATTTTCCCAACTTGCTTTTACACCAAAATATTTCCTATAAATCTTGATCACCCAATTCGTGCATTCAAAATTATGCAAATAATCACTGGAACATATTTGATATGATGAACAACTTGTTACGAAGATCCTTTATTTTTGGTGCGGCGATGTCGGTCGCAACTTCCTTATCAGCTCAATCCCTTAGGGATGGTCTGGAAATCTACATTCCCTTTGACGAGGGCACTGGCAATGAGGCGAGTGATTTATCTGGAAATGATCGCTCCATGTTCCCTGAAAACAATCTCTTTCCGGGAGCAGAAGTCAATTGGTCAGGAGGCCGTTTCGGTGGCTCGGCTAAATTCAATTACGATTACTTCATGACTTCTCCCGATTATTTAGGCATCGGTGATGATGCAGCTCGCACGATTTCTTTCTGGGTACGCCTGGGACCGGACGACAACAACCCTAATGGAGCTGGAGGTGCAGTGATTGGTTGGGGCATCAATGCCACAGGTCAGCGCATGCATGTTAAATTCCATGGGATCCGAGATGGAGAAGGTGTCATCCGCCAACACGCACGTACCGAAAACCAAGGGGGGAACAACTTTGGTAACAGCCTTCCTTTTAATGACGGCAACTGGCACCATTATGTTTCTGTTTTTGATCCCGAAGTGGATGCAAATGATGATGGGATACTCGCAGCTGTCGGGGATTTCGATCACTACATTGATGGTGAACTGGAATCCAAATCCGGGGGGGTAGGCAACCCCGTTTTGACAAACATCAGTGAAGAGGAAGGGGCTCAGCCTTTATCAGTAGGTGGATCTTATTTCTTAACCCGCCTCTGTGATACACGCATTGATGATTTCAGGGTCTACAACCGAGCATTGAGCGTAGATGAAATCCAGGCCTTGAGTCGGGGAGAAGATGCCGATGGACCTCCTGCGGTGGATATCATCAGTAAAATAGAAAGCGAAGAACTGGTTTCAACTGGCACACCCATCGATTTCACTGTCACACCTCTGGGTGATGCAACAGTAGCGCAGGAGGATATCTGGCTCGAACTCAATGGACAAAGCGTCGCTGGTGAAACCACGTTCGAAGGAGATGAAAATGCCTGGACAGGTAGCTTTACTGACCTCGAAAAGAACAAGGTTTATCAAGGCAAAATTGGTGCGACCGACAGCATGGGTCGATCTTACTCCTTTGATTTCACGTTTGATACAATCTCTCTGGATAATTATGCAATTGAGGCCGAGGATTTCAATTTTGATGGAGGTGAATTTTTTGATAACCCCGTTCCTTGCGAAACACCCGGTGGTTCAGAGGCAAATTGTTACTTTGACCGTGTGAGTGAAATTGGCATTGATGCCAATGACGATGGCACCGACGATCGCCCTACCGATGACAATGTCGACTTCGATGCCTTCCTTGATAATGGATACCGCTTTGGATCTGGGGCTTTGAAAGACGAACTGGTTGACACATGGACATCTGGAGATTCCTTGAGAGCCAAATTCATGGACGTCGGTGAAGGCATCCGTGATTTCGAAATCGAACGGGTGAATACAGGTGAATGGTATAACTACACCCGCAATATCACACAAGGGACTTACCAGATCTTTCTTAGAGCACGTGTCCGCGCAGATCAGACTCTGTCCTTGGGCACTGTGTCAGGAGCTACCTCATCCAATCAAACGGTTACCGAACTTGGACAATTCAGTGTTTCATCTACGGGTGGCAGCTACGGTTTCTTCCCGCTCAAAGATGACCAAGGACGTGACTTGGTGATGGCATTGGGTGGAGAACAAACATTAAGACTCACAGCAGTGCAAGCCGACAACAATGTGGATCTGAATTACATGATGTTTGTGCCTGCCACCCTTTCAGTGAAACCTCAAGAAATCACACTGAACATTGCCTCGACTGGAGATCAGATCACTCTTAGCTGGGAAGGCGATGGAGGGCAGTTGCAGAAAAGTGACCAGGTCAACGGAAATTGGGAAAATGTAAGCACGACTGGCAATTCACATACGATCACTGCAGATCAAAGCGCAGGTTTTTTCCGCATTGTAGCTCCTTGACGAATGCGTTTGAGAATCGCATCTTGGGTCCATCATGGACCCGGAAACGATTCGAGAACTTGCATCGCCACTTTTAAATTCGCTCGGTATCGGGGATGATCCCTTGATCTCCCCCATGCCGGGCAGCGCCATCAAGCGTATCTTTAAATTGCACCATGAAGGGCTCGACTACGCCCTAAAGTGGTATCCCCCGGTCTCCTCTCAAGAATCGGATCCCTACCAGACCGAACAGAGTTTCTATGATTTTCTGAAGGCAGCCACTATCCATGACAATCCCTTTGCTTTGGGATGGGATGAAAATCAAAGAATCAGCGTTCTCAGCCTCTTGCATGGCCGTGCGATTCGACCTGATGAAGTTAACCTGCCGCGCACCATCTTCACTGGAGAATTCTTAGCTCAAATCAACCGGAATCGTGATATTGAAGAAGCCAAGCAGTTGCCAGGCATTCCCCTTCGTGAGTCTTCCGTATCCAGCCTTCTGGATGCCATCAATACTTTCATTCTTCAAGGCATACCTGACTCGCTGAGGGACGTGCAACCCTTGGTAAGCTTTTGGGAAGATGAATTAAATGTCGGGTGGCAGCAAATCATTCAACATTGTCTGACGGCTTGCAGCACGGGAGGACTTGATCCAAATGTTAATCTAAAAGATCGTTTGGCCTGGATGACGCCTGGAGAGTTCACATTTCACAATACCATCATTACCCCCGAGCACAGTATTTGCTTTTGTGATTTTGATCAGGCCCGCTGGGGAGACCCTGCTTGCATGATTGCGCGTTTCTTCTCGCAGCCTGATTTCCTTACAAAAGACGAATACATCGAACCATTTCTCAATGAACAGGATTCCGTTCCAGACAAAGATCCATTGCTCGCTGTGCGCGTGCGACTGGTTGCACCACTCATTCGCATTGAGTTATTACTGCAAACACTTTTCCCTGCTATCAGTTGGGAACGAAGCGATTTAAATCTTGAGCCGAAGGATGAGAGCAAGGTCAAACTCGTTCAAAGCATCTGGCAGGCAAGGCAACATTTGAAAGCAGCTCTTCGAAGTATCGATTAATCATTGAATCAGGGCCACCCTGACGGATGGCCCTGATGCGTGTTTTGAAGTCAGTAGATTGTTCCAGTTCTAACCACAAATATTTCAAAAACACACGTAAACACCGATAGCGAGTGAATGTCTGGTAAACCCCCGATAAGTTACACCCAAAAAACATCGCTAACGTGTCAATTAGACTAGAGCATTTAGAAAATATTCATTTTAATGATAAAATTTTCCATTCAAGCAAATAAAAAAGCGGATCAAAGATCCGCTTTTTTGTTCAAATCACCTGGAGATCGAATCCTTAGAAACTACCTGTAGGCGCTGGAATCGCTTTTTCCTGATTTAATTCATGCACAGGCTTGGAGGCGGGCTTGGCCTCGGGTGGATGAGGTATGATTTTCCAGAAACGCGACACTTCCTCTGCCCAATTCTGCAATAAACCGGCACCCTTGGATGATCCCGTATGATCGAAATGCTCCTGAACAAGGGATTTCAGCATGTGTATCTCTTCCGCACTTTCGAGCCGTTCAATATCCACCATGGAGCTGTTCAGATTCTTTGGAAATCCGTTTTCCATGTCATGGACGTAAGCAACACCACCGCTCATACCAGCCGCAAAATTACGTCCTGTATCACCGAGGATAACAGCTTTGCCTCCAGTCATGTACTCACACCCGTGATCGCCCACACCCTCAACGACGGCAACAGCACCGGAGTTACGCACACAAAAACGCTCGCCAGCGGTACCCGCAGCAAACAAACGCCCACCGGTGGCACCATAAAGGCAAGTATTGCCAAGAATCACATTCTGCGACCAATCAAAGAGAACTCCATCTTGCGGGCGTACGATGATGTCTCCACCATTCATCCCCTTGCCCACATAATCATTGGCTTCTCCCAGGAGTCTTAAAATCAGCCCTTTGGCAAGAAAAGTCCCAAAGCCCTGGCCAGCACTGCCTGTGAGCGTGAGATCAATCGAGCCAGCCGGAAGACCTGTGTCTCCGTAGGTGTATCCAATAATCCCTGAAACACGTGTTCCTATGTTGCGGCAAACGTTATTAATTTTATACTTCAACTTCATGCTGCCCTTGCCTTTGAGGGCATGCTTGGCATCATTTACAATACGGTCATCCAACGGACTATCTCCAAACCGCTCGTTGCGTTCACGCGTATGAATACGCGGCATGGAACCAGATTCGTCGGCTTGCCACAGCAGCTTTTCAAGGTTCAGAGATCCAGCCTTGGACTGGATACGCTCATCAAATTGATCTACAGGGCGAACTTCGAGAAAATCTGTTCGACCTACCAGATCATTGAATTTGCGAATTCCCAGAGAAGCCATGATTTCGCGGACCTCTTGAGCTACCTGGTCAAAGAAGGCCACCACATTTTCAGGCTTACCCCGGAATTTAAGGCGTAAATCTTCTCTTTGCGTCGCAACTCCTACAGGACAAGTGTTCAGGTGACAGACTCTAAACATGGCACATCCAGCTGCAATTAAAGCTGCAGTACCAAAGTTGAATTCCTCGGCACCAAGCAACGCGCCCATGACAATGTCTGATCCGGTCTTTAATCCACCATCTGTCCTCAAGATAACCCTTGACCGAAGATCATTGAGCATCAATGTTTGCTGAGCCTCCGCAAGCCCCAGCTCAAAGGGAACTCCAGCATTTTTGATGGAACTCTGAGGGGAAGCACCCGTACCGCCATCATTGCCACTAATCAGAATGACATCGGCAAACGCCTTTGCTACGCCCGCCGCGATAGTGCCAACGCCTGCACAAGCTACAAGTTTCACACACACCTTTGCTCGTGGATTTACCTGCTTCAGATCATATATCAACTGGGCTAAATCCTCGATACTATAGATATCATGATGAGGAGGTGGAGATATCAAAGGAACTCCGGGTGTGCTGTGCCGTAAGGTAGCGATCAACGGCGTTACTTTATGCCCAGGTAACTGCCCTCCTTCACCAGGTTTTGCTCCCTGCGAAACTTTGATTTCGATCTCTTGAGCGCTCGCAAGGTATTCGGGTGTTACCCCAAATCGACCTGATGCAACCTGTTTGATGGCTGAAGATGCGTTGTCGCCATTTTCTCGTAAATTAAATCGCTCGGCATCTTCGCCTCCTTCGCCCGAATTGGACTTACCTCCAATACGGTTCATGGCAATGGCCAAGCATTCGTGGGCTTCAGGCGAAAGTGCTCCCATACTCATTGCAGCAGTTGTGAACCTCATTCGAATGGAGTCGATGGGTTCTACCTGTTCCAACGAAATGGGTGTGATATCTGGTTTTAACTGGAACAAATCCCGCAGGTTGACTGGATCACGTCTCTCAGCCGTTTCCAGATAAGTTAAGAATGCATCACGCTCACCGCTTCGAAGGAATTTGTGCATGGTCTGCACCACTTTCTTGTTGAAAGCGTGGAATTCCCCGCGGTCACCAGGGAGAACTTTATAATGCCCCCCCTCGTCGAGTGTGGCTGATTCAGGATCTCCGAAACCTTGTTGATGCCTGCGAATTGCATCCGATGCAATATGTTCAAAAGTAATCCCACCAATCTGAGACGTGGTTCCATAGAAGCACTCATCTATCACTTCATCGGAAATTCCAACCGCTTCAAAGACTTGGGCACCACGATAACTGCTCATGGTTGATATACCCATTTTAGCCATGATTTTGAGCATTCCATTTTCGATGGATGTACGGTAATTGGCGATGGCTTGATCAATATCTACACCTTCCAATTCACCCTCTTCAGCCCATTCACGAATTAAATCTATGGCCACGTAAGGATTGACGGCAGAGGCACCAAATCCGACTAAACAAGCAAAATGATGGACATCACGAGCTTCTCCGGTCTCACAGACTATGGAGGCTTTGAGTCGTTTGCCCTCCCTGATCAAATGATGATGCACTGCCCCAACAGCAAGTAACATGGGAATGGGTATATTTTCTTCATTCGTTCCGCGGTCGCTGAGAATGATGACAGAACAGCCATTTTCCACGGCTTCGGATGCTTGGTCACAAACGCTACGCAGGCTGTCAACTAAGGCTTGTGTACCGCCTGAAGCAGGAAAATGACAGCCGATGGTGTTTGCGTTCACATCCGGATGGTCCATGTTGGCAAGAGCCGCCAATTCGTACTCCAGCAGAAAAGGAGTATCTATACGCAAAAGACTGGCATGCTTGGGTGATTCCTCCAGCCATGAGCGACGGTGCCCCATGCAGGTCGAAAGCGACATCACTACCTTTTCCCGAATGCTATCGATGGCAGGATTTGTTACTTGGGCAAACAATTGCTTGAAATAAGAATACAGTAACCGAGGTTTTTTACTCAAGATCGCCAAGGGCGTATCATCCCCCATGGAACCAATGGCCTCGGCCCCCGTGGTGATCATTGGTTTGAAGATCAGCTTCAATTCTTCTGAATCCCAGCCAAAGGCGATCTGCTGCAAGGTTAAATCCAACAGATTGATGGGTTTTTCAACTGGCTGGATGGGCTTAGCATGGTCACGCAAATAAACCATGTTTTCATCGCACCATTGGCCATATGGTTGCTGAGAAGCGACAGACCGCTTCACCTCGTCATTCCCCATCAATCGACCTTCCAGAGTGTCAATTGCCATGATTTTGCCCGGTCCCAAGCGCCCTTTGCTCTGGATGTCTGCATCGTCTAATTCAACCATGCCAGCCTCGCTCCCAAAGACAATGAGTCCATCTTTGTAGAGTTTATAACGCGCTGGACGCAGGCCATTGCGATCAAGCGTTGCACCGACATAGCGACCATCTGTGAAGACGACTGCCGCCGGACCATCCCATGGTTCGTTCAAGCAAGCATGGTAGCGATAAAACGCTCTCATTTCGGGATCGAGGTCATCCATTTTCTCCCATGCTTCCGGGGCGAGCATCAAGACACTGTGAAGTATGTTACGCCCGCTTAAGCGGAGGATCTCGAGTGCATTATCCAATGCTGCTGAGTCAGAACTTTCGGGCTGAATGATCTGTCTCAGATGCTCAATATTATCCCCCCAAATAGGTGAAGTGATTTCTTGCTCGCGCGCTCGGGTCCAGTTTTTGTTGCCTAGTAAGGTGTTGATTTCCCCATTGTGCGCTAACGTTCTATAGGGATGAGCCAAACGCCAGGTCGGAAAAGTGTTTGTGCTGTAACGCTGATGGAAAACCGCCAGTGAAGTCTCAAACAGTGGACTTTGCAAATCTTGGTAATACTGCCCTAATTGCGGGGCATTGAATAAACCTTTGTAGACGACGGTCTGTGAGGAGAATGAGGCAATGTAAAAGTCCTCAATCCCTTTTTCTCTGGCCCGTTGCCCAGCGACTTTGCGAGCCAGGAACAAATGGCGTTCAAAGTTATTGTCGTCCCATCCATCTCCTCTACCCACAAGGATCTGTTTCATAAATGGCATCGTAGAACGGGCTTTGTCCCCAAGACACTTCGGATTGACCGGCACATCGCGCCAACCAAAGACTTTCATACCGAATTCCTCAGTCGCGCTCTGCAATATCTCAACTGCCTCTGAAACCTGCTGGTCACTGTCTGATGGCAGAAAAACAAAACCAACGGCGACTGCCTCGGTGACAGAGTCCAAGCCAGCGACCACTGCAGCCTCGGCCTGAAAAAATGGCTGCGGAATCTGAATCATTACCCCAGCACCGTCACCAGTTTTAGCGTCGGCGTCTAGCGCACCTCGATGTGCAAGGTTACATAGAGCTTCAAGAGCGTAGTCAAGGATACGACGCTCTTTCTTTCCATTGGTGTTAGCAACGAAGCCCACACCACAGGCATCGTGCTCAAATTTCGAATTATAAAGGGAGTTAGTAACTCTAGGGAACATAGGCGAAATACTGTTACTCTTCTAAAAGACGCTAAACCTTACTTTCAAGCCAGTAGCCACGCAATGGCTTTTTTGAATCCCCATTTGGCTCGGGCCAAAGGGTCGGAAAGAAAACCAAAGAAAATCAGACAAGTCAAGCCTCCAACAACCATTAAACAGGTTATCTATTTGGAATGGTGCACCTTACATATTTTATCACACAGAAAACGAGACAGATGGAAAATAATCAACAAAACAAATTGAAGTGCAATTACCTCTAAACCACTTATCCTATGATGTTTGCAGCATAAATTCAATTCAGGAAGAAATCGAAGCATCCAAATCAAGCCTGTGAGTAAGGTTTCAAGGACACTTTACGGTTGAGAACCAGCAAAAGCTCCAGTAAACCAAGAGCTGAGGGAACAACAACAGGAATGGATTTACCTTGGTAAACCGGCGTTGAGCAGTAGATTTGATGCTTCTCAACAACGCTATAATGAGATTGCCTACAAAGGCAGGAATCCCTCTGAGTGACTAAAATGCTATCCATTGCATTGATATGGGACCTGAGTCTGAGCCCCTTTTTCCCCCTATCATCTGGCATCAAAGCAAATCAACTTGAGGCTAGCCTTCCCCATGATGAAAAAAGTTGAGCACAGAATGGATCAACCTACACGCTATCAGTGCTTTCGAACTAACCATCGAAAGTCGAAGATTAAAAGGGAACAATGAAACCGATCATCAGGCGAGCGGCTCAGAAATGGAGCCTCACAAAGAATGCAGGCATGCATCAAATGGTAATTTTTGTTTCTTGGTGCAGAAAAATTGTTAGAAATTGATATCGTGGACCCTGTATCATCAAGCAAGCCGGTCATCAAAACCCCTTGAAGCCCGAGTCAATCATCCATGCTGCATCGCCCGCAGGCAGAAGGGGTTCCTGAACAAGGAGGAGCAGCCTCGGATTCTGAGCTGGAAGCCGCAAACACACTGAGTTTCTTCTGCAACTGGTTCGCCCCGCAAGCGGGGCAAGGAGTGCCTGACCAATCGTGCGAGCGAACAAGCATTTCGTGATCCTTTTTGCAGTTACCGCATTTAAATTCGTAGATAGGCATCTTATGATCTTTTGTGTGTTTAGTTTTCCATCCACCCCTTGCCTGGAATAAACTCGCGACTACCGGATTTGGACTTGCAAGCGGTTCCGTTCAAAGCAAGAAAAACAAAACTGCAAATCAGGGCAACCCAGACTGTTTTTTTCTGCCAATTACTTTTTGAGCGTTTGGTTTCCTCCAAGCGTGCTGGCTTGTGAGTATGGCGAGGGTAGGGTTTATCTCCGTTTTTCATAGAATCGTGTTTACAACAGTATTGCTATATTGACAAGAGACTGATAACCGTTTGTGAGAAACATGGGCGGGGCATTTAAATCTCTCAAAGGTCAGTTTTTATTGGACGGAGGAAAACTCAACGGTTCCTTTTTTCATAGAGCTGTGGTTTTCGTATGCCAACATGACCCTGAAGGAGCATTTGGTTTGATGATAAACCGACCTACGGGCCATACGATTCAGGAACTGAGTTCGGAAGTCATTCCTGAACAATATGAAGAAATGTCCGTGCAAGTAGGCGGGCCTGTGCAACCTGGAGCTCTCAGTTTTTTAATTACCGACTCATTTATTGATGAAGAGCAAATTATTCCAGATGTTTCCCTGGGACATTCATTTGAACAATTGATTGAGCTGAGCAAGTCTTTTTCACCTCATCGTGGAATCAGGCTTTATTCAGGTTATTCGGGATGGAGTTCTGGCCAGTTGGAGGATGAAATCGATAGTGGATCCTGGATGATACAACCTGCCTCGCGCAAGCTGCTTTTTGATCTTGATGCCAATAATCTGTGGCGACACATCATGCATCAACAGGGTTGGGAAGAACGCATGCTGGCTGATTCTCCCGATGACCTTTCTTCTAATTAAAATCAATTTCATTACAAAATAAACGGGCTCATGCAAATCTCCTCATTCAAAATTCACGGAAAAAGCGGTTTTCAGAATTGTTCCCTGATTGCTGTAATTTGCTATTTTTTTTCCTTACCAATCCTAGATTTGCGCGCGCAGCCTTTCGATGCAGCATGGATCAGCGCAGCGTCGGGCTCATGGACGGATGTTTTCAGATGGAACACCTTTGGTTTCCTCCCCTTCCCTAACAATGATGGTCAGGACGAGTTCAACGTCTTGATCGCATTGGACGCGTCGCCAACAATCCAATTGAGCACCGACATCGAAGTCGTTAACCTTGAACTGGCGGCTGGTTTTGTTCAAGGGAATGCAACCCTCACTGCAGAGGATCGATTCCTTTGGCGCGGGGGTGGATTCACCGGAGGAAAGGGGCAATTGATAGCCCCTCAGAAAGTGACAATGACCAGCGGCAACAAAACCTTGCGAGGTTTCAACATCATTAACGCAAGGGAAGCCGAATGGTTATCCGGCGACGTTCAATCCGGAACCGAGGGCATATTCCACAATCTGGAAAATGCTGTTTTCAAAACAGATTTCGATGGGAGTTGGCTTTCAGATGATAGCCGACCTCACGGCCAATTCCGCAATCTCGGCACCTTTTATAAACAGGAATCGACGGGCACCACATTGATTGGCTGCGAATATTTCAATGCAGGGAAGACTTATCTCCTGAGCGGGAACTTGAAATTTGCAGGTCCAGTGCTCAATGAATCGCTCTTTGAAGCAAGTGAGGACACCGTGCTGGAATTCGCTCACGTGTTTGAAAGCAGCCAAAATGCATCGATTGCCAGTTTGAATGATGTCCATTTTTCGTCGCCTCTTTACACTGCGAAGATCCAAGGAAAATATTCCGTCAGGGACAACACTATTCTGTCAGGGAAAGAAGCTGTTTTTCACCCTGAAACGGATCTGATTGATGTAGGGAACACCCTGTCGGTCCAAAAGGGAAAAGTCTACTTCAATTCGGAGGAATCGGTAACCCCACAAATTTTAATACTCTCTGAGAAGGGACAAATTCTTGGTAAAGACACGATCATTGTGCAGGATTATTTTCTTTGGGGCAATGGCACTTCCATTGGAGGGGAAGGTATGCTTCATAATCTCCGTAGAACAGAAATGGCACGGGTCGATCAAACCAACGGACCACGAGTCCTCGGCAACCGTTTATTCGTTAATTCCGGCGAGCTACTCTGGTCGGCAGGTGATTTGGTCGCTTTTGAAAAAGCAGTTATCATCAACGAGATTGATAGCGTTTTTTCCATTCAAGGTAACGTTCGTTCGACTGCCTTCATGCCCAAAGCATATCCACAAATCCTGAACGATGGGCTACTGGAGATCACCGATGCAGCGGACAACGTGGTTCTCGATTGGAACATACAAAGCAGTGGAACTGTTAAACTCCCCAAGGGCAGGGTTACCATTCGAGGCGGGTTAACATTGAACGGTGGGCAATTATTGTCCGACAGCAGCACTCTAAGCACCCCAAGCTTGAAGGTTCAGAAGGCCGTATTGGATGGCCAACTGAGCATCAGTGGCAATCTGCAGTCTTTCGGGCGCCTGGATTTACTGTCTTCTAATACAAGTTTGTATGTCAGCGATACTGTCGAACTCGACCCTTCGAATCAGTTACATGTCGCAGTTTCTCATTCTGAAGCGGGAACGACAAAACCAAGCATCTACGCCGGAAATATCTTGATTGCTCAAGGTGAACTGGTTGTTCACTTCCACGAAGACTGGAAACCTCAACACGGTGATACAATTCCTATTTTGGAAAGTAATCTTCTCTTGGGTGAGTTCAGAAATGTCTTTCCACTGCGAGTGAATGAATCTTATTCAGCATACCCTGTTTATGATTCCAAGCAGATGTCATTGCTGATTTTTGAGGACGGAAACGAAGGGCTTCCTGAGTTGAACATTTTTGATATAGGTGATGAGATATTTTTAACTTGGCCGAGAGCATTAAGTGAACATCGACTTCAATTCAAAAGTCGTTTTAAGGAGGAAGAGTGGACAACTTATCGACGCACTTTTGTCAATTTCGCGACCTTCTCCAAGGAGGAACCTCTCATGCTTTTTCGATTGATTGCTCCTTGAAATCAGCCGTGCGCTTCAAAGCCTCACCTTGCTGGTTCGAAATTCTGAGCTTATAGTTTTCACGTGAATGAATTGATCAAAAAATTGACTGATGATTTATTGGCCTCGTATGCCAATCTTGGTGGTATCAATCACCTGGATGGTGTCAATTTACCATCCAAAACAACAATTGCCGAAATCACTCAAGACCTCTTGAGGCTTTTATTTCCCGGGTATTTTGATGACCACTTGATTCACTCATGTGAGTTACGTATCGAAACCGCTAATCTCATGGACAATGTCTTCGGACGACTTGAGGATGAAGTTTACAAAAGCCTGCTGCATAGCCCACCCGAAGGCGTCAAACCTGATGAGATCAGGCGCTGTGCACACGAAATGACTGGCCAATTGCTTGAGAAGCTTCCCGATCTAAGGGAACTTTTACAGACAGATGTCGAATCTGCTTACAATGGCGATCCTGCAGCACTCAATAAAAACGAGGTAATCGTAGCCTATCCTTTCGTGGAAGCCATCGCAGTCCAGCGTCTGGCTCATGAGATTTTCCAGAGAAAAATCCCTCTCATACCGCGTATTATGACCGAATGGGCTCACTCCCGAACAGGAATCGATCTTCACCCGGGAGCACGTATCGGTTCTCACTTTTTTATCGATCATGGCACAGGCACTGTCGTGGGAGAGACCAGCGTCATTGGCAACCATGTCAAGATGTACCAGGGAGTGGCTCTGATTGGACGCTCACTCAAAGGCGGCCAATCTCTTCGAGGTGTTAAAAGACACCCAACCATTGAAGATAAAGTCACGCTTTATGCCAACGCCACGGTGATGGGCGGGGACACCATTGTTGGGGCCAGAAGCACCATTGGCGCCAACGTGTTTTTGACGCAAAGTATCCCGCCAGACTCCTTGGCCATCACCGATGAAGTGAGTGTTAAAATCATGAATAAGCTAGAACACAAACCCAACTAAGGGTGAATGTTACGACGTTTCTCCACAACTCTGCCCCCCAAGACTTGATAAAGGCATGCAAACTGCTTTAGGACATGTAACTTGCATGTTCTCAAAAAAAGTAATCCAGTTTCAAATGCAGGAACGGACCTTCCTCTCGAATCATTTCGACAGGAACATTGGCTAACTTTTTTTTGCGAATATTCCGTTTAATGATATGTTGGTAAGCTTTTTTATTATTTTGTATGGATGTATTTAGTCGTTCCCTCACCACTGAGGATGTTGTTGGTTGTTCTGGTTTGAAGCAGTTAAAGGATAAAGTAGTTCTTTTTCGTAAACCACGAGGTTTTACGTTGATAGAACTACTCGTTGTGATTGCAATTATAGCCATTCTTGCTGGAATGCTTTTGCCTGCCCTGAGTAAGGCCAAATCCACAGCCCAGAAAATAAAATGCCTCGGGCAAATCAAGCAGTTAACGCTTGCTACGCAACTTTACAGAGATGACTCCAAAGGTAATTTCCCTGGGAGGACGGATGGAATGACCGAGCTGAACGGTGATGTTTCACCAAGTTGGCCGGGGATGCTCTATAGTCATATTCAATCCACAAATCTATTGCTCTGCCCTTCTGACAGAAAAAACAAAATGATCGGTGATCAGGCGAATCTTGCAGATTCGGTAACCAGATCATACCTCTTGAATGGATGGAACGATCACTACCTTGCCAGAATGCAACGGAATTACAAACTGGATGCCATTACGGGAAAGTCCTTTAACGATTCATCCATCAAACAACCGTCTGACACGATAGTTTTTGGTGAAAAAAAGGAGAATACAGCAGCCCTCTACATGGACTTCCTTGAAGGGTTTGGTAATGACATACGTGAAGTGGAACATGGCCGACATGGTTCAGCATTGGCATCCAAGAAAGCAGGATCATCCGTATACGGATATGCTGACGGAAGCGTTCGAGCGCTTAAATTTGGCAAGTCCTTTCAGCCGATCAATCAATGGGCTACTGAATCGATCTGGCGAACTAACACAGCAATTTTCATTATCACGGCCGACTGACTCAAAATCTCCGATTGCTGTTATTCCGAATTAAATTTCAGTCAAACAAAAGCCCCGCAGGTTTCTCCTGCGGGGCTTTTGTTTGAACAGATGTGAAGCCAAAATAGACAGGTTCATTTTGCCACGATTTTGTAGATCTTTCCTTTTCGATTCATGAGCCCGTTGCTGGCATTTGTAAGCACGTAGAGTTCCCCTTTCATGTCCTCGCCAAAAGCAACGATATATGAGCCTACTTTCTTCTCTCCATCCAATTCCAAAGCCTCCAGGCTCCACTGACCTTTGTCGCTTTTTGATCCAGCCAGAAGAACCCCATCAGGCACTGCCCAGTTGCGAGACCAATCGGCAAAAATATACTTGCCAACCAGGGCGCCAATGGATTCACCTCGATACACATAACCTCCAGTAATACTGATACCGTAGGCATCAGGATCATTGCGAAACGCTTTCACGTTTTTATATTCTAAAATAGGGTCGGTAAAAAGTTGTCCACGAACATCCTTTCCAGGACACTCCTCGGGAGTTTCCGTAGGTTTTTCAGGATTGAAACAATGGAATCCCTCGCGCACATTCCAACCGTAGTTTCCGCCTCTATCGATAATATTGACCTCCTCGTATAGATTTTGCCCGATATCAGCAGCAAACAATACATGATCGCCCCCACGATCGAAACTAATGCGCCAAGGGTTCCTCAGTCCTATGGCATATATCTCAGATTTCATATTGGCACCTTGAAATGGATTGTCGGCGGGGATGCCATACAAGTCCCCTTGATCCACATCAATGCGCAGAATTTTACCAAGCATGTTGGAGAGATCCTGACTATTCCCGATTTCAGAATGCCCAATGCCCCGTCCATTGGCATTTCCACCATCACCCACTGCGATATGTAAATATCCATCCTTCGGACCAAACGCGAGGGATCCGCCATTATGATTGAAATATGGTTGATCGATCGAAATCAGCACTTTTTCAGAATCCACATCCACACGGTCTGCGTCGCCTTCCATGATGGTAAATTCAGAAATCCGCGAAGTATGATTCCAGTCTGAAGGTGCACTTGTTCTCAAAGGAGCTGAGTAATAGACATATATTTTTCCATTTTCCTTAAAATCTGGGTGGGCAGCGATGCCCAACAACCCGCGTTCTTCAAAGCCCATGTTTAATTTCGTTGTGCGATGTACTAAGGAAAGAAAAGGTTGACCGCGCACGATACCAGATGCGGTGACCATATGAACTAAACCCACTTGATCCGCCAACAGCAAGCTCCCCTTGCCATCATTCAAAGGCGTTAGCGCAATGGGCGAGGTGAATCCCTCCGCAAATAGTTTCAGTTTGACTGCAGGCATTTCTGCTCGCACGGAGTTAAGGAAAGAGCATGCAAAGACGACGCAGGCAAGTCCTGACAACATTCCTAAGCGCAGGCGAACGTTGATGGACCGACGATTTGAACCTATTTTTCTCATTTCATTGATTTGCATAATATCAGTGGATCTGCAAACAATACGCCCCCACTCAGGGACTGACAAGCTGAGATAGAGCGAATTTAGAAAAGAGAAACCTTTCCATTGAACGCAGTATGACTCAGTGGTGGGAAAATATTTTCAATCCATTTCAATACAATGACAAACATCATCATCACAGGCGCCAATGGTCGTATGGGCGAAGCACTCATACGTTGCGCAAAGGAGCATTCCGCATTGAACGTCGTCGGGAAAATTGACATGGGTGACGACCTTTCAAACATTCTTGATCAGGCAGATGCCGTCATCGATTTCAGCTTTTATGAAGCGACTCGTGAGTTTGCGGAAATATGCGCCGAAGCTGGCAAAGCTTTGATCATAGGCACTACCGGACACTCGGAGGATGATAAGGAAGCCATCAAAAAACAGTCCTCTCACATACCAATGGTCTGGGCTTCCAATTATTCCACCGGTGTGAACACCCTCTTCTGGCTCACTCGAAAGGCCACGGAAATCCTGGGACCAGATTTTGATCTGGAAGTGATTGAAATGCATCATCGCATGAAGCGAGATGCTCCCAGCGGAACCGCTGCCACGCTTGCAGAGATCCTTGCTGACGTAAGGAAGGCTCAATTGGATGAAGTCATCCGCCATGGGCGCGAGGGTATCGTGGGCGCTCGCAGCAAGGAGGAAATCGGCATGCATTCCATGAGAGGCGGCGATGTCGTGGGGGATCACACGGTTGTCTTTGCCAATCAGGGCGAACGAGTCGAGCTGACACACAAAGCCTCGAGCCGCGATACTTTTGCCAATGGTGCACTGAGGGCGGCTGGCTGGGCTGTGAATCAATCACCGGGCCTTTACTCCATGCAGGATGTATTGGGTCTCACTTGAACGAATGACGGCCCCATGAAAAATCCTCACAAAGCACTGATTGCTTTGGGCTCGAATCTGGGCGATTCAGAGGGAATCATCCAACAGGCTTTCCAGGCGTTGGAATGCTTGACGCAAGGTGGTATATCGAGATCCTCGCTCTGGAAAACAGAACCAGTGGATTGCCCTGAAGGATCCCCCTGTTTTGTAAACGCAGCAATGTCATTCGAGGTACCCACTGACACAAGGCCCGAAGATTTCCTCAGGAAACTACTGGCGATCGAGAGTGATCTGGGCCGCGAACGGTCGGGCGTGATCAATGAGCCTCGTGTCATCGACATTGACCTGATTTGCCTGGGCTCCATCAGGATGGACTCCCCGTTTCTCACCTTACCCCACCCGCGCGCGCATACTAGACCCTTTGTTCTGGCACCTCTTGCTGAAATTGAACCCGATTTTTCGTTTCCGGGCTTCCATGCAACGGCGACTGAACTATTGAAAGACCTGCCATCAGAAGAAAGGTGTGTTCCTTACACGAAGACACAGCCTTGAACTCCTTCAACAAGGCTCGATCAGGTCAAATGCCTGAATGCGGGATCAGCCGCAAGTTTTTGAACCAGGGCTTTGATTTGTTGGCCGTGTGATTTAGATGCAACCATGCAGGCATCATCTGTTTGAACGACAATGCAATCCTCCATACCCACAAGGGCGATGGCCTGTTGCTTCCTTCCTTTACGTGCATCAAAGATGATGTTGTTGCTTGAATCCACTTGCACGAGTGAGGCCTTGGAACAGTTCCCTACGCTATCTGACTTCAAATGCCGCTCAAGTGCAGTCCATGAACCGAGATCATCCCAATCGAAAACCCCGTCAGCAACCACCGTGTTGGAAGCTTTTTCCATCAAGGCATAGTCGATGGAAATGCGTGTGACATTAGGGTAGTCTTCCTCGAGTTGAGCTGCCAGTTTCTTTGCGCTCCCAGCAACCTGTTTCCAATTTTCAAACGCTTCGACCATCTCGGGCAGGTGCGTTTGGAAGGCATGCATCAGTGTTTGAACAGACCAAACGAACATCCCCGCATTCCAACGGTATTGACCAGATTTGAGAAACCGCCGCGCTTTCGCCGCATTGGGTTTTTCCACAAATCGATCCACCTTATTGAATTTTGTTTTCCCCTTGATTGCTCTTTGCGCCGCCTCAATCTTGAGACCTTCCTTGATGTAACCATAGCTCGTCGCTGGCTCTGTCGGCTGAATTCCAATCGTCACCAGCTGTTCCTCTTTGTCAGCAAGTTGAAAGCAATCATTTAAGACGCGCTGGAATTTTTTTTGATCCTGGATAAGATGGTCTGCAGGTAAAACTGCCATGACTCCGCAAGGATTCCTTTGCTCGACAATGGCAGCTCCCAGGACAATCGCGGCACATGTGTCCCTGCCACAAGGTTCAGCGATCACATTCTGCCTGGGTAAATAGGGTAGTTGCTTCCTGACCCCTGCGGCTTGTGCACGATTGGTGATGATCAGAATGTTTTCGATGGGTGCAACAGGAAGCACGCGCTCAACGGTCTGCTGCAGTAGTGATTGATCACCAAACAATGTAATTAACTGCTTGGGAGTTTTCTCTCGACTCATCGGCCAGAAGCGTTCACCTCTGCCACCAGCCATGATAATGATATAACGCGCAGATCGCTTCATGATCGTATTGCCTATACTTCCTTGACGGCCTGAGCCAATGAACCAACAAATTGGGACACGGTTGGAACCAGGGTGTCTGATTTCCCTTGTTCAGCGATCTGATTGACAATTGCACTTCCCACCACAATGGCATCCCCCATTTCAGCCACTGCTTTTGCTTGATCTGGATTGGAGATCCCGAAACCGACGGCAATCGGAAGATCAGTGTGTTGATGGATACGGTCTATCATACTTGAAATATTTCCAGATACCTTGGACTGCATACCGGTGACGCCTTCACGGGAAACATAGTAGATGAAGCCCTTACCATGCTCCACAATGGATTTAATCCGGCTGTCAGGCGTCGTTGGAGCCACTAGAAACACAGGACACAGTCCCGATTCTACCATTAATTGACTGTAGTCTTCCGATTCTTCAGGCGGCAGATCAAGGATCAGAATTCCATCGACACCTGCAGCGGCACTGTCTTTGATGAATGCGCCCAATCCATAGCGATGAAGCAGATTATAATAGACAAAGAAAACGATGGGTATTTGAGAATCAAGTCGAATCATCTTGACCGTTTCAAGCACTTTGGAAGGTGTGGTGCCTGACTCAAGCCCGCGCTGCGCAGCCATTTGATTCACTGGTCCATCAGCCAAAGGGTCACTGAAGGGAATACCTAACTCCAGGACATCAGCCCCCACTTCATCGAATGCCAAGGCCAATTCACGCGTTGCCTCAAGGTCTGGGTCACCTGCGCCCATGTATACAACCAAGCCTTTTTGCCCTTTTTCTTTCAAAGCGCCAAAACGCTCCTCGATACGATTCATAAATGGAATTCTTGAGGCTCCTCATTCAGGATGCAAGCCAATCTTCTGTATCCTGAGCATCGAAAGAGGAAAACGCTTATAAGAACCTGATATCCCACAACAGGATTGCCCTCTTTCAGCTATACGTTTAGATTTGGCTCATGAGTGACACTTTGGTGCACATATCACTGCGTGAAGGAACGGAAAATGAGGCCCGGAAAACAGAAAGCATCCGGCCTAATGATCCGCTTTCCAAGGAAATCCTACGCCTTAAGACGGAACTTAATGCCGTTTTATTGGCTCATAACTATCAGATTCCCGAAATTCAGGACCTGGCAGATTACGTCGGGGACTCCCTTGGGCTAGCGCGACAGGCCGCAGAGACGGATGCAGAGGTGATTGTTTTTTGCGGTGTCCATTTTATGGCTGAGACAGCAAAAATTCTGAATCCCGACAAACTGGTCCTGCTGCCCGACCGCAATGCCGGATGCTCTCTGGAAGAAAGTTGTCCGGCAGCACAACTCAAGGCCTTTCAGGATGCCAACCCGGGCATTTACACCATAGCTTACATCAATTGCAGCGCCGATGTTAAAGCGCTCAGCGATGTGATTTGTACCAGCGGCAATGCAATGAAAATTGTTGAAGCAGCGCCCAAAGACCGTGACCTTCTCTTTGTACCGGACGAGAACCTGGGCTCATGGGTGATCGAACAATCCGGGCGCCCCATGGAACTCTGGAAAGGAAACTGTTATGCCCACGTGGAATTCACGGCAGACAGCATCCTTGCGATTCGTGAAAAGCATCCCGATGCCCCGCTGGTCGCGCATCCAGAGTGCACAAAAGCCGTGCGTCTTCTTGCTGATGAAATTTGTTCGACCGAAAAAATGGTAGATTTTTGTCAGTCGCACACTGCTTCCGCTTTCATTATTGCAACTGAAGCAGGCATGATCCACCGATTGAAGAAAGAATGCCCGGACAAAGCATTCATTCCAGCTCCTACAGACAACTGTGCATGCAATGAGTGTAAATTTATGAAAATGAACACACTTGAAAAACTCCATGCTTGCATGCTCAATAAAACCCCTGAGGTCAGCATGCCCCAAGAAACATTGGACAGGGCAAGATTACCTATTAAGCGTATGTTAGAGATGTCCAAGTGACATCCTTTACACATACTTAAGGAGCCAGCCGGGCTCTTTCCCAAGCGCCGTCATCATCGATCTTGTATAATATTCGATCATGGAGGCGACTAGGGCGACCTTGCCAAAACTCAATCGTGCGTGGAATCACCCGAAACCCGCCCCAAAAGGAAGGAAGCGGAACCTCACCATCTGAGAACTTGCGCTTGATCTCCTCAAATTTCATTTCCAAAAGCTTACGTGTGGTGATGATTCGGCTTTGATTGGATGCCCATGCACCAATTTGGCTGTCCACTGGTCGTGTCACAAAGTATTTCAACACTTCACCGCGGGACATCGATTCAGCCTTGCCATTGATGATCACCTGGCGTTCAAGTGACAGCCATGGAAACAGTAGAGAAACGTTTGGATTCGATTGAATGTCCAGTGACTTATTACTTTCTAGATTGGTGAAAAAATTAAATCCTTTTTGATCGTATCCTTTAAGCAACACGGTTCGGAGCGAGGTTTGACCTTGAGGTGTCGATGTGGCCAGACTCATGGCATTGGGTTCCAGTAATTGGGCTTTGCATGCCTGCTCAAACCAAATCCCAAACTGATCCACGGGATGATCACTAACAGAGGATTCATCCAATTCCCCTTGAGTATAATTTCGCCTTAAATCCTGAATTTCCTGATCATTCATCTAAACGAAACTATGCTACAGAGTAAATTTTGAATCAATCATCTTGGACCCATTATACAATTTATTCTGGCTCTGACAAGATGCCTGATTAACATCAAACCAGCTAACCTGATCAAATCATGAGATTGAAAACAAGAACAGTAAGTCTGGCCCTCGTTCTAGCAATAGCAATTGTCCCAAACGCATGGGCAGAGGTCGATTTCAATCGAGATATTCGCCCCATATTTACCGCAAAATGCACAGAATGCCACGGAGGAGTGAAAGCGGCGGCTGGTGTTTCTTTTGTTTACAGGGAACAGGTCATTGGTCACGAATCTGACTCTGGGAAATCCGTCGTAAAACCACATACTCCATCTGACTCCGAACTCTACCTGCGAATTACCACGGAGGATTTGGATGATCGAATGCCTCCAGCGGATGAACACGAGCCCTTGTCCAAAAAGGAAATTGACACCATCCGCGAATGGATAGAATCAGGTGCTGAATGGAGTGGCCATTGGGCCTTCGAACCTCCGGTAATGCCAAAAATCCCAACATCCCCATGGGAAGAAAAGGTAAACAACAATATCGATCGATTTATTCATGCTCGGCTTGAAAAGGAAGATCTCTCACCAACAGAACCTGCACAATCCGGTCGTTTATTCCGGCGTTTAAACCTGGCATTAACAGGGCTTCCCCCTAATCTCGAAGCCTTAGAGAATTTTGAAAAGGCACATGGACTCAATGCCAAAAAAGCCACCTCCAAAGCAGTTGAAGATCTTTTGAATCACCCTAGTTTCGGTGAACGTTGGACCTCGATGTGGTTGGATCTTGTAAGGTATGCAGATTCTCGCGGCCTTGGATCTGATGCACGTCGCAACATCTGGCCATATCGTGATTGGGTGATCAAGGCCTTCAACGAGGACCTTCCATTCGACAAATTCACCGTGATGCAATTGGCTGGAGATTTACTGCCCGAACCCACACTGGATGATTTGATCGCCACCGCTTGCCACCGAAACACACAGACCAATGACGAAGGAGGTACGGACGACGAGGAATTCAGGATCGGTGCTGTTATGGATCGAGTCAGTTCGACCTGGCAAATATGGGGAGCAACCACATTCAACTGTGTCCAATGCCACGACCATCCCTATGATACTTTTCGACATGAAGAATATTATCGCTTCATGGATTTCTTTAACAACACCGCCGACTCAGACCTCTCGGATGAAAGTCCACTCTTGCGCACTCCTCTTGAGAACACCCAATCACGTCAAGCACGCGAGCTTGATGATAAAATTCTACGGTTACAAAAAGCACTTTGGCAAAACGGTGACACACTCAAACAAAATTCAAATTGGGCCCCTGTATCTGGCATAGCAGTTAAATCCAATAACGGCACACAATATGTGGTGGATTCAAATGAGAAAAGAGACGTCTTCCACACCGTGGGCACGGTCCAAACTCAAACAGCGGTCTTAATCGGTATTCCCTCCAATAGCAAAACTCAATTGATCCATGCATTAAGATTGAGCTTCCTTCCATTGAATCCGGAGACTGCCATCCACTCTCCCGAATGGGGATTTGTTATCTCGGATTTGAAAGCAGAGGTTGAAAACGAAAAAGGAGAAAAATCAAACGTGGAATGGGCTCGTTCTGTAGCCGATGTACCATGGATGCCAAATGCACCTTTCAAATCAATCGGCAACAACGGCACTGGATTTGGAGCTGATTCAAGGATTCATCATGAAAGAGATTTGGTTTTGATCCCTGCAACACCCATTTCAATCCCGGCTGGAGCAAAATTAACCATTAACATTTCCTGCAATAAAACCGGTCATGGCCATCCCATGGCAATTAAACGCGGTCACGTAGCCATTTCTACAGATGAACATTGGAGGCAAATGATCGAAACTTCTCCAAAAATTAAAGAAATCGAAACCAGGCTGGCTCAACTTCGAAACCAAAGGAAAAAAGTAAAATCCATCAACATCCCCGTGATGATGGAACGCCCCTCAAATATCGCACGGCCAACTCATGTGTTCATGCGAGGAAATTTTCTTAACAAAGGAAAGCAAGTAGAGGCTCAACTACCAGCTTCTCTGGCACTGGGTGAGCAATCAGGGAAAAAAGATCGATTAGACATGGCTCACTGGTGGGTTTCAAAGGATCACCCGCTCACAGCCAGAGTCTTTGTCAATCGCCTATGGGAGCAATTGTTTGGCAAGGGCATTGTCCCCACTTTGGAGGATTTTGGATCAGCAGGTGAGCGTCCTACTCATCCTGAGCTTCTGGATTACCTGGCCATGCGTTTCCAAAATGAACATGACTGGAGCATTAAATCCATCATTAATGAAATCGTACTTAGCGCGACTTATCAACAATCGGCTGTGATCCGTTCAGAGGCTTTAGAAAAGAATCCATCAAACCGTCTCCTAATCCGTGGTCCACGTGGCCGGCTCTCAGCTGAAACGGTAAGAGATCAAGCACTGGCCCTGAGCGGTTTACTGTCCAAGAAAAGGGGAGGACCGCCAGTGAGACCCCCTATCCCGGAAGGCGTCTGGCAACCATTCGATGCGGGTGACAAATGGAAAACAGCAGATAAAGACGATCCAAATCGCTACCGCCGATCAATCTACACTTACATGAAGCGAAGCATCCCCTATCCCACCTTTGCCAGTTTCGATGCACCGTCCAGAGAGTTTTGCACTCCTCGACGTTTGGTTTCCAACACCCCCATCCAGGCTCTTGTGACATTGAATGACACTACTTTTTACGAATGTGCTGAGGCATTTGGATTAAAAATAAACAACACCTATCCTGGCACTTTACAGGAAAAATTGGACAGAGCTTATAAAGAAGTTACCGGAAGCGATCTTGATAAAGTGCGACTCGATGAACTCGTAAATCTATTTAAAAACCTAAAGAATCAGGCATCTGATTCAAAAGATATTAATCCCTGGCTCATGATCGGCCAAGTTCTTCTTAATCTCGATGAAGCCCTTAACTTCTGAATGAACATGCAACTGGAAACCATCCTGAAACAACATAATCTTGAGTCATTGGATCGCAACACCCGTCGACAGTTTCTCACTCGCTGCGCCACCGGTCTGGGAGCCATTTACCTTGCCACCCAATCAAGCAAGGCAAATTCGTCAAATTCAATAGAGCTTCCCCAACCTCATTTTGCAGCCCGAGCCAAACGAGTTATTTACCTGCACATGATTGGAGCTCCCAGTCAATTGGAGTTGTTTGATTATAAACCTGAGCTTGCAAAATTAGACGGGAAACTCTGTCCTCAATCCTTCTTGGAAGGCAAACGATTTGCCTTCATTCAGGGGACGCCCGAAATGTTAGGTCCCCAGTTTCCATTCAAGCAACACGGTCAGAGTGGTCATTGGATTTCGGACCGTTTACCTCATCTTTCAAAATGTGCCGATGATATTAGTTTCATCAAGACACTCCAAACGGACCAGTTCAACCACGGCCCGGCTCAGCTACGCGTTCATACCGGACAAGCTCGACTGGGATATCCCTCCATTGGATCATGGGTGACCTGGGGCTTAGGTTCTGAAAACTCGAATCTACCCGGCTTTATGGTACTTCTTTCGGGTGGCCGACAACCTCGCGTGGGTAAGGCTTTATGGAGCTCGGGATTTCTTCCTTCTGTTTATCAAGGAGTCCAATGCCGTTCCCAGGGTGAACCGATCCTCAACATTACAAACCCAGATGGAATATCAAGAAATACCCGACGCATTGCTCTCGATTCCCTCAAAAAATTAAACGAACAAACTCACAAAGAGTTCGGCGATCCTGAAACCTTAACCCGTATAGCACAATATGAAATGGCCTACCGGATGCAGGCAGCGGTTCCGGATGCCATGGACATCAGTCGTGAGTCTCAAACAACTCAGGACATGTACGGCATAGATCCAGGCAAAGAGAGTTTTGCTAACAATTGCCTCCTTGCACGACGTCTGGTGGAAAGAGGGGTGCGATATGTCCAGCTATTTGATTGGGGTTGGGATTCTCACGGTGCCGGATCCAATGAAGCTCTCAATGGAGGTTTTATGAAGAAATGTGATCAAGTGGACAAACCCATGTCCGCATTACTGACAGACCTTAAACAGCGTGGATTATTGGATGATACCCTGGTTGTTTGGAGTGGTGAATTTGGTCGTACTCCCATGAGAGAAAACCGGGCAGGCAAAGAAATGAAGCTTGTTGGACGTGACCATCATTCAGTCGCATTCCCAGCGTGGTTGGCCGGCGGCGGAATCAAAGGAGGTATGTCCTACGGCGAAACCGACGAACTGGGTTATAACTCCGTCATCAATCCGGTTCCACTCCATGATTTACATGCAACCATGCTGCATTTACTAGGATTCGATCATAAAAAAGTGTCGGTTCCATTCCAGGGACTCAACCAACGATTGACAGGTGTCGCAGATGCCAGGGCCGTTACTGAACTAATGAGCTAACGGTGGATGGATAGATAAAAGCAATCAAGTCAAACATTACTCAAAGCAAATTCCTGAAAAACGAAAATGAAAACTACGATCATCCAACTGACTCAATGGGCATTGTGCTTATTCATTGTCACTCAGGTTAAAGCCAAAAACTATCAGCCGAATGTGATAGTTATCTACACGGATGATCAGGGCTACGGAGATGTCAGCGCACTGAACCCGCAAGCTAAATTCAAAACCCCCAATCTGGATCGCCTGGCAAATGAAGGCATCGCGTTTACACGAGGTCATAGTTCGGACTCCGTTTGCACTCCTTCACGTTACGGTCTACTCACGGGACGCTATGCCTGGCGTACTAGTTTGAAGAGCGGAGTCTTTGGCGCAGAAAAAGAATGCCTGATTTCTAATGAAAGGATGACCTTAGCTAATCTATTTCAAAATAATGGCTATCATACCGCAATGGTTGGCAAATGGCATCTAGGTATGGATTTCCCGGGAACTCCTAAAAATCGCGATTGGACTCAACCTGTTCAGGATATGCCCCTGGACAAGGGGTTTGAGTATTTTTACGGAATCCCTGCCTCATTGAATTATGGAATACTCGCATGGTTTGAAGGCCGGCATGCAGCGGTCCCTCCAACGGTATATACAAATAAAAAGAAAAATCCTCGCCACATGGATTATCGCATCATGCCGCCTTTTGAAAAATCTCCGGGCAAATCTGATGATCCTACTCGACTTATAAAAACTAATTTTGAAATCGCTGAAGACTTCATCGACAACCAATGCCTGACACGTTTTACCGACAAAGCAATCGAGTGGATAAGCGATAAAGCTTCGGGCTCAAATAAAGGAAAACCCTTCTTCTTGTATCTGCCATTCACATCACCCCACTATCCCGTTTGCCCACTCCCGGAGTTTCACGGACAAGGGAATGCCGGGGCTTATGGTGAATTCGTCATCGAAACGGACCATCACATAGGCAGAATTCTTGGTTTCCTGGAAAAGGTGGGATTAGATGACAACACCCTCATCCTGTTCACGAGCGACAACGGACCTGAAAATTCATGGAAAGGAAGAATCAACGAGTTCAACCACGACAGTCGGGGTGGATTAAAAGAAGGCAAACGATCCGTTTATGAGGGAGGCCACCGTGTTCCCTTTCTGGTTCGATGGCCGAATGGCATTCAAGCTCCGGGGCGAAGCTGGAACAAAGTAGTTGGACAGGTGGATTTATTGGCCACATTCGCCGAGCTCATAGGTGCCAAATTGCCCGATTCGGCCGGTGAGGATAGTCAGAGCTTTGCATCTGTTTTATTTGATCGAAATGCTATTTATAAGCGTCAACCTCTTATCAACCATGGAAACGATGGAAGGTATGCGATCACGAGAAACGAATGGAAACTTGTCATGCCTTCAAAAAACAAGCAGGCCGAACTCTACCACTTGTTGCATGACCGGTCGGAAAGTCAAAATATGGCATCCACACACCCTGATAAAGTTAACTCACTGACTCGTCATATCAATACCATCATCAAACAAGGTCGCACCACGCCCGGCCCCAGGAAGTCAAACGATACCGATTACTGGAAGGACCTTACATGGATGACCAGGGAAGAATACAGGACCAAGTTTTAGTACATTGTTTATCCGCAATGATGTTCGGTTCATCCGCCTCGGAATCTGCCCGGGCTTCCCCCTGGAGTTTGCAACCTTATTCAACATCCATATCGAGATCTTGATTTTTGGTTGAGACAGGATTGGGTCGTGCCACCGATCCCCCTTTAAACCTGACAGCATATGAACTCCATTCGGTCCGTGGTGCCGGATAATCCGTACTGATAAACTGAGCACCACTCAAGAGTGCCTTGGTAAGTTGTGAACGATCATCGATACGAGCCTGCACTGTATCTGCATCCGCGCGCGTTCGGACCATGAAGCCCTGACGAACCAGTGATTGGATCCGGTCGAATTGAAGAACAGGATCATTGATTTTGAACCAAGCCGCCGCCGGGTGACCCTCGTCCACACTGGTAAATAGCAATCGGCCTTCAAGGCTATCATTACCTTCCAGATAGAGGTCCCTTTTGGCATCCGTGTTATCCAGGGCAAACATCAACTGACCTCGGACCTCATCCAACAGGGGCCACCCATTGGTCAGGATGGCCTCTCGCAGACTGGTATGATTTTTCCTGATGTCGTCGGGCGTGATCAAATCATTCGTCTCAAAGACTGACAGAATTTCCGCTTCAAGGTTCATAAGCAAAGTGCGATCAAACGGAACCGGCTGCGTATACTCAGGTCCGATGGGCCTGTCTTTAAGTTCGACCATAACAAGAATGGGGACGTGCCTTGAGTGTTTTTGGGACCAATCGCGCACTTCCTGCAGGGCTTTCACAAAAGTCAAAACCGTGGACTGATAGTCAATATCAGGAACGTGAAGGACCTTGAATCCTGATTTCTCAAGAAGGCCATGCGGATCGTGGTCAGGAACCGAAGGCAGTCCGAGTTCCTCTGCAGTCCCAGGCCCGAGCGGATGTGCAAAAAGTCCACCCTCGGGATCCGCAAAGACGTCCAGTTCGATTTTTCGCATGCCGTATTTGGAAAACTGTCTTGCAAGAGGTACATGCCCATAATCCAACGAACTTGCGGTGTTTTCACTTTGTTGCCGGAGCGCTTCCATGACGGATGGATGGATGTTCATTTTGTAGGAATTATGCGTTCCTATGACCTGAATCTGGTTAAACCTCAATGGTTGCTCTGCATTCAAGCAAAAGGCTGAGCAAAGACTACTGATGCAGGCCATTATGGCCCAATATTTGAGTTTCATACTAATATTCGTGAGAAGGTGACATTTGTTGTCCGAAATTTGACCACACCAGACAATAGAAATAAACAACAACTAAACGCCGCACTTTTGAGTTATCACCCGCTGCACTATTGGAATGTCATTCACAATCCACGGACATTCCTTCGTGTATTCGTAGATCAAGGCTATATTGTGAGTGTTTGTGTGCAAACTTTCCAAATAACAAAAATCCCATTCAGATTGGAAACGTTCATCCGCAAGAAGGCTGTTCTCTGGAAATTGAAGGTTTTCTGGGGATTTCTTTTGCATGAGGCTTTTTGAACACAGGGAAAGACACCATAAACCACCTGCGAACGAAGACGATTGTATTATGCGTTTCTGTTATGCGTTCAAGAATCTTAGAGCCTGTATACTCTTTAAACCATTTGTGGTGTATTGTTTAAAGAAGTGAGGAAATTTTGAATAATGGTGCGGCTAAAAGGATTCGAACCTTCACGGGATACTATCCCACTACCACCTCAAGGTAGCGCGTCTGCCAATTCCGCCATAGCCGCTCGAAAGAAAAGGATTGGTATACGATTCAATCTTCCGGTGCAAGTGGTTTTTTAGGTAATATGCAACTCAGTGACCAAGACCAGCACATCGTGCGTGAGATATGGGACGCAGACCTTAGTCTCTGCGAGGTTTGGCGCACCCATAAGGGCGCACAGGCCCTTGCCAAGGTACCCTTTGAAGGTGCCACTGCAGAATATCTGAACCACTTGAGGACTGCAGAGAGGTCACCGGCTTATATCAGGGGCATGGGATACGTGCTCGCAGAGTTTAGAGACTTGTTATTGGACCGTGATTTGAATGCTCACACTACTTCATTACTGCAGCGTGAAATGAAACACACACGCAATGCCCATCACAAACGAGCAAGGATGTCATCTTTCTATGCATGGTGCCAAGAAAAGGGCTATATCAGGAAAGCCCCGGACCTGACTACTGAGAGAGTCTCCACAGGACCCAAGGCTTGTGGGTCACTTGGAGTTGAGCAGTGCAAATCTCTGATTGAGCATTGCCCTGAATCTCTGAGAGGTCACCTGTGGCTTCGACTTTGCATGGGCTTGAGGGTGTCAGAAGCAAACAACACAGAAATGCTTGAGTTGCGCGATAGGTTTTTAATTGTGGGGGCCAAAGCAGCCAAAACAAGGACAAGGAGAGTCATGGAATTGTTTGATGGTCATGAGCAGTGGTGGAAAGCAGTCAAGCCGCTGAAAAGTCTGCGCGAGAGGTTTGAGCAATTGCGCGAATCAGCAGGAATCCATGATTGGCCAAGGAACGCTATGCGTCACACCGCTGCAAGCCACTGGCTCAACTTCTACCAAGACGAAGCCAAGGCGGCACTCCACTTGGGACACTCCCCTGCCATGCTTCACAGGCACTACAAGGCACTGGTTACACGCAGAGAGTCAGAAGAATTTTTTGAGCTTTGGCGGTGATTGAGCCTTGTGGGGTTTTGTTTTTATATCAGTGGGGGCTGAGGAAAAATGTCAGGAGTATTAGAGCAATCAGTGCAAACAGGCAAGATGGGGATTGCTGCGTCGAGTGCTGCGCGCGCATGTAAGCATTCTATCAGGATTCTAGTATTGAGATTTCTCGTAATTTGTTGGATTGTCAAAATCCTATGATTCCTCCGTATTTGCGATTAACTCTGGCATGCTGTCTGATGAATTACGGCTGCGGAACTCATTGGCAACAGCCGACAGTCCGCTCACAATTAGTTAACCCTAGTTTTCAGCCTTTGCGGGAGGACTCTGTACCTGGGCCTCAAAGGGATAATCACGACCAGTCACGACCTGGATATGTAGTCCCATGAGAACTACTGATAAGGAATCAACAACCCTCACAAGATTTTAAGTCTTGTGCGTCTCAGGTTATCCATTGCCATCGGTATACTATCGGACAAAAAGTGAATACCCCGTCACTGGTAGCACCACTCCAAATAAGCGCAGCGCAAACCAGCACCCCCACCCCCCCAGCTATCACCATATGTACTAGTTTTGACCTCGCGCAACGTTGCATCACCTCAGATAACAGCATTTTACCGATTCACTGCAGCAACCAAACAGTGGTATGAGTGAGCGTTACTGAGGCATGATTGACTTGTTGGTTCGGTAACCAATTAGTGTAGAATTAAACAATCACACTGACGACCTCTCACTTTCCTAATAGGTGAGAGGGCTTTTCTTGTAACGGACTACGTCCTCTTTCCATAGCATTTTACCGATTTACCTTAGCAATCAATCAGTGGAATGGACTCAATTAATTCAGGTATGCTTTCAGACAGTTTCAGTTTCATACTGCTGCCCATATGACTAGTCTTCTCATCATCCAAGTGGTGAGGGGGCTTTTTGTTTCCTGCATCGGACATCACCCTTTTCGCAGCATTTCAGCGATTTACTACAGCAACTAATCAGTAGCATGAGTGAACCTCACTGAGGCATATTTAAATCATCGGTCGAAGGCATCGGCCGAAATGTTCAGAAGCGACTACTCAGCCCTCTCACTTTCATCCAAAGGTGAGGGGGCTTTTTGTTTCTTGCAACGGGCTACGCCATTTCCACAGCATTTCAGCGATTCACTGCAGCAACCAATCAGTAGCATGAGTGAGCGTAACTGAGGCATAGTTGGCGCGTCGGTTGGGTAACCGACTCGTCATAAAACGAAAGAGTTCTAGCTCGACGCCCTCTCATTTTTCTATTAGGTGAGAGGGCGTCTTTGTTTCTTGCGTCGGATGTCACCGTCTTCAAAATCACCAGAAAATTTTGTGTGGGTATATGAACATAACACCGGGGGCATTGAGGGGGTATGCCTCTGTTTTTGGCAGGTTTTTCACTTGCCCATTTTGAGCGCTGTTTTTTTTTTTACAATTTCGCCTATTTTGTCCATTTTGCGACAGCTCATTTCTGCCAATTTGTCACTTTTTTGAGCGCTTTTTGAGCGCCCGTTTGGCAGTGTTTCAAAGAGGTGCCAGGCATACTACTCAACCGCCACCACCGCATCCACCGCCACCGCCACAGCCTCCACCGCCAACGGGGCCAAATCTAAACCACAATAAGCAAATCGCCACACCCCCGGCGAATTCTATTGTGAAAAATTTAGATAGGTCGCCGAAAAGAAGTAATAGAATTGCCATTATCGAGGCACTGATAATAAGGAACCATTTCATGCTTCACGTTCTACCAAAACCACCACCCCTTTTTGCCCTTGGCACCCTTTTTTGGTTCCGCTGTTGCCTCTGTGACCTTGGTCGGAAACAATCCCATATCCTTCAGACAATTGATTGCCTCATTTTGAGAGGCTACATCTAGGGTGCCTTTTTCCTCCTTGCCACGTTGATTCATGGCGACGTAATTAAATTTAGGCATGACGGATACCACCACTAAGTGTATTTCAAGATTTCTTCAATGGAGAAATCTCAAGTAAAATTACTGCGAAGGCCATCACCCCCCCTATCAAGTAATCTCTTAAACAGATATCAGAAGCAGGTTTCCGCGAATGAGCAGGAAAGAGCCGCATGAGCAGCTCAGTCAATGGGGAAACACACAGCGATTGTGGCAGTCTGATAGCAAAAGGTGGCGAATTGTTTGCTATAACGTTTTAACAATCAAATCTAACCGCAACACTGCATGGCGTATTGCCGATACCTTTTTATTATTTTTTGGCCCTTTATAATGTTCCATTACGTTTACAAGAGTATGAACATAATAAGATTATTTTCTTGGTGGATATTCTGCGCACTTGTAGCAACCTTGTGGTTTATTAAATTTGGTCTAATCAAAGTTATGAGGCAACACCAACCCAATTTTGTTCACTCAAAAAACAAAATTTCAAGTTACAAGAAAGAGCTCAGTCCTTCATTACATTAGTCATTTTTCTACAATATTTTATCTCCTTGCTAATCTCAGGAAGCAACCCCCGATTTACCCCACACTCAGCAGCAATTCACCGATTTGAAATAGCAAGCAATCAACAGCGTTAATTCAAGTGCCCAAGCATGATTTAGTTTATGAAAGGATTAATAATTTTTATTTTAACGTCTAAAAAGGTATTATTAATATTTATTATTTCTCTACTAATTATATTGTTGGTTCGATTTCAGTCCAATTAGATATTTCGTTTTAAGGCAAGTAGGTATCATCCGTTTCCAAAATCACTAGAAAATTTTGTGTGGCTATTCACCACCACCACGGCCGCCACCGCAGCTGCTACCGCCTCCAAAACTTCGGTTAATGCCATCGGGCGCATAACTTCGGTAATTGGCTATCTTGCAGACTATATAGACTGTTATTGGTCGAGTTACTCAAACCGGGCCAGATTTTGCGTTAGTCTGGATGGGTTCAATA
>OJCR01000022.1_pt1 | contig 81587 bp, 75 predicted proteins | sample 1591611 | NCBI WGS metagenome assembly OJCR01 (sample SAMN05416815, study PRJEB24817) | seawater metagenome | isolation source: Sea water | place: Canada:Atlantic | collected 2013-07
TACGCACCGTGTCCGAGTTGTGAGGGAAAACGGTTTAATCGTGAGACCCTAGAAGTGCTCTTTCACGGCCACTCGATTGCCGATGTATTGGACATGACGGTGCGGGATGCGATGCAGCTGTTTCGCAACATTCCGAAGGTTATGGATAAACTCGAAACAATGGCGGCGGTGGGACTGGGTTACCTTAAATTGGGCCAGTCTGCGACCACGCTTTCTGGTGGCGAATCGCAGCGATTGAAACTCTCCCTCGAACTATCTAAACGTCAGAATGGCGAAGTCTTGTATGTGCTCGATGAACCGACGACGGGGCTGCATTGGGTGGATATTCAACACCTCATGGACTTGCTGTTCAAATTGCGCGATGCGGGGAACACCGTGATCGTGATCGAGCACAATCTTGATGTGATCAACTTGGCCGACTGGATCATCGATCTCGGACCTGGCGGCGGCAACGGCGGCGGAGAATTAATCTACGCAGGTGATCGCCCGGGCATCGAAAAAGAAGAACGCAGCCTAACCGGGACTGCGCTCAAACGATGGGCTGAACCGGCCGCGCTGCGCGCGAAGTGACGGCGGAGTGGGGACGATGAGTCCGGGTGCGGGGTTAACCACGAAACACCCGAAAGCCGTCAGCATGTTGGATTGCCTACGAAACACACGAAATGGCACGAAATCCGTCAGCGTGTTGGATTGTAGATTGGTCCACTTGTTATTTGGAACTTGATACCTGATACTTCGCGCTCGGCGCGTTTGTTACTTGTCACTTCGAGGCCTGCTCAGGCCGAGTTGAATGCCTCGTGGATGACGACGGTTTCGTCGGGGAGGCGGGGGCCGCGGTCCCAGGCGGGTTGGGTTTGTTTTCCGACGGGGATCATGAAGCTGAGGATGTGACTCTCGGGGAGATTGATGATCTTGGCGACCGCTGCGGCGTCGAATCCGATCATGGGGCAGGAATCGTAACCCATGTCGTGGGCGGCGAGCATGAGCGTCATCCCGGCTAGGCCCGTGGAACGGATGGCTTCGTCGCGGATGAGCTGATCTTTTCCTTCGTAGAATGGCTTGATCATGGGACCGAGAATGTCCTGCACGGGCTGAGGTGCGTGAGCCCAGTAGGTCGCTGGATCGGTGAGGTGAGACGTGATGTCGGCACACATGATGAAGAGCGCGCTGGACTCTTCGACGTGGGCTTGATCCCACGCGGCGGCGCGGACCTGTTTTTGACGCTCTTTGTCGCGAATTACTACCAGACGATAGTTCTGCATGTTGAACGACGAGGGGGCCAATTTTGTCAGACGGATGAGCTCGGCGAGATCTGCCTCGGGCATCACGTGGTTGGGGTCGAAGTGTTTGACGGAGCGACGGCTCTCGATGGTTTCTGTGGTGGTCATAAAAATAGTGGGTTAAGTAAGGGGCAGAGAACCGATGGAAGGGTGACCGTCAACCGGTAGAACTCAATAGGCGGTTCTTATGTGAACTCGTTTGGAATATTATGGATGGAATGGGTTCCTGCGGGAGTGCGTTTCGCCCCGGGTATCTTCTCTTTCTTATTTGGTGGTCTCAGCCTTGTTTTGCCGATTGCGGGGCAGAGGGAGCTGACGGAAATCAAAGTTGCGGATATTCCATTCGGGGACGGAGCACTACGAATTGCTCAAAACGGAACCAACCAAGGTCCACTCGTTTTGATGATTCACGGCACTCCTGATAGGTGGATGAATTCTGAAGTATTTCTCAATAATGAGCAGCTTACGAGCCGTGCGCTCGTGGTTTCAATGGATCGGCTGGGCTGGGGTGGGTCCCAGTCGGGTGGTGACGTGGTGACCGATCTGAGGCAACAAGCTCGAGCGGCAGCGGCGGTGTTGAAGCATTTTGGCGACCGGAGACCAGCGACATTGGTGGGGCACTCGTTGGGCGGCACGATTGTCGTGCAGGCGGTGCTGGATCACCCCGCGTTGATTGATGGTGCCCTCATCGTATCAGCCTCCTTGGATCCGGCGGTGGAGAAGACCACGTGGTATCAAGCCATCGGTCGCTGGAAGATTGTGCGATGGGCTCTATCCCAGAAACTGATCGCGGCTGATCAAGAGATCGAAGCGTTGCCGGATCAGTTGCGGGTGATGTCAGCGGGTTGGCCGGCGGTCTCGACTCCGCTGATTGTGTTGCAGGGGGAAAAAGGACAAATTGGTGCCAATCGCGCATGCGGAATATCCATCACGCCTGGCTCCAACCGCCTTGCTGGATACGATTCGCCTGCCTAAGCAGGGACATTTTGTGCCGTGGGAACAGCCGCAGGTGATGGTTGATGCGATTGTTCGCCTGTTGGATCACGCGACCACGAACGCAGGCCACTGAATCTTTTTTGAATTCTCGGCGAACCGAATGCGTCAGAGATAGTCGAATGCATCATCCAACCATGAAATCGCTCAGTCTCTTTTTTATCGTCTCACTTTATCTCGCGGGTTGTTCCGCTCCCGGCACGCATGAACGGCGGGGAACCGAACTCGGGGCCGTAACCGGAGCCATTATTGGTGGTATCATCGGTCACCAATCGGGTGAAACCGCGGCGGGTGTGGCCCTTGGCGCGGTGGTCGGAGGCACCGCCGGAGCAGCGGCGGGTGCGTCAAAAGATCGGACAGAGGATCGTCGATACGAACGCGGCGCGGTCCGGGCTCAGCCCGCTGTCGACGAATTTGGTTATAATATGGCCGACTATTTCGAGCTCATGACGGTGGATGAGATGGAAATTCTCCAAGCCCGTTCCGATGCTCGAACCGAAGTGTAAATGGGCGTGTTGCTCAAGGAATCAGAAAAAGCGAACCTGCGTCTTCGTGCGGCGGGTAATCAAGAGATCGGGCGCTGATCGAAAACCACGAGTCGGCGGCATTTGGCCCGAGTCCGGTGCTTGCCGATATGGGATAGGTGGGTTTGGCTGGGCCCATGAGCGCGTTCCTAGAGAATCAATCCGGTACGGATTTAAACGATACTCAGATCACCCGGCGTGGGGCGATGGGGCGGCTGGCCACGTTGCTTGCGATGGGCGCTTGGCCGGGACTCACGGGATGTCTGGCCCCATCGGGAAAACGGAGTCCGGTCAGTTCGATTCGATTCGTGGTCACCAACGATTTTCATCACGAGGAAGATGCCTGCGATCCGTGGATGCGGGCGCTTTTTTCCCAAGTGGGCGAAACCGAAGGTGCGGCATTTTGTTTTGCCTTAGGAGACCTAGCGAACAGCGGGAAACGCTCCAGTCTAGAGCGCATGCGTGATCATTTACGCCTGACCGAAGTGCCCACTTACACCACTCCGGGAAACCACGACCTCGATGTGTCTCCCGTCGAAGGTTTATATGAAGAGATCTTCCCGGGTCGCCGAAACTACCATTTCACCCAGAATGGTTGGCAGTTTGTGGTGGTCGACACGACGGAAGGCACGGCCTGGAAGGATGTGACCATATCTCCAGATACGATGGCGTGGCTGGATGAGAATATGCCGAATTTGGATCCGCAGGCACCGACGGTTTTAGCGACTCATTTCCCCATCGCGTCGACCGTGCGGATGTGTCCGTTCAATGCGGAGGATTTACTCGAAAGATTCGTGGGTTTCAATCTGCGGGGCACGTTTTCAGGACATTTCCACGGACAGACGAAGGCTATGCGCGGCGAAGCCGAGATGGTTGTGTGCGTTGCTCGGGTGCGCGGTAACCACGACGGCACCGACTTCAAAGGCTATTGGGTGTGTGATGGAGCTGCTGATGGCACGCTCCGACGCACATTCGTGGCGTTTGTCGGCCCGATTGCTTGAGGGGACGCAGCCCTTCAGCGCGAAATACCATCGATGTTACTGTCCTTGTCGGTGGATCGGCTCCAGGAAACCACCCGATCCCGCACCACAATGATTTCAGTCACCTCATTGGTGTAGGTGACCTCCGCCGACATGATCGGTTCGGGTATGGAGATCGTCTGCTTCGTATCTGGGTCGTAATAACGGACGTCACGGGTTCCTGACAATACCATGCGGGACTCGGAACCGATTTTCCGTTCGTAGACCCAAACCATGGCTTCGACGGAGTATTCAGCCACGGGGTGTATATCGTCCGGTTCGCCGAGGTTTGCGATTAATTCGGCGCTCAGTGTTCCGCGTTTTATGGAGAACGGTTCAGTCAGATTCTCCGATTTTTTAGGAGTCGCTTTGGTGGATTCACAGCCGGTCGCGAGCAGGGTGGCACCACCTAAGAGGACAGCGGCCAGTTGGCGAAAAGTTAATATGGAAGGCATGGTCTGTCTAGTGACCGGAGAACAAGGGGTTTGTTCGACGGCTCGATGATATTGCAGCAAAATTTCGAACAATCTCATCAACTTTCGGGCCAAGACCGTTGTGGTGTTGCCAGGTGGCAGGGAGGCCGCCGTGCTGCGGATATGAGCGAAACAACCCCAAACTCCGACCACCCATTGCGTCCGCTGCCGGGCGCATTTGATGCGGATGCGGTGTTGGATCGTTTCTTGAGTGTGATGGCGGAGCGTGGACTAGAACTTTATCCGGAGCAGGAAGAAGCCATCCTAGAGTTTTTTGCTGGCAGTAATGTGGTGTTAAATACGCCGACTGGATCGGGTAAGTCGCTCGTCGCGTCGGCAGCGCATTTCAAAGCGCTGTGTGCGGGAGAGACCTCGGTTTATACCTGTCCGATTAAAGCGCTGGTGAATGAGAAGTTTTTGTCTATGTGTCGCGATTTTGGGCCGGAAAATGTGGGCATGATGACCGGTGATGCCTCGGTGAATCCGCAGGCGCCGATCCTGTGTTGCACGGCCGAAATTCTGGCGAATATCGCGCTCGCGCGGGGGGCTGATGCCGACTTACGGACCGTCGTGATGGACGAATTTCATTACTATGGTGATCCCGAGCGGGGATACGCTTGGCAGACCCCGTTGCTGGCATTACCGCAATGCCGATTCTTACTGATGTCAGCGACCTTGGGCGACACGTCGTTCTACGAGCGGGAAATGACTCGATTGACCGGCGCGCCTTCATTGACGGTGCGCAGTGATCGGCGACCCGTGCCTTTGACGTTCGAGTATTCGGAGACGCCGCTGACCGAACGCGTGGCGGCTTTGGTCGAAACAGATAAAGCGCCCATCTATCTCGTGTATTTCACCCAACGATCCGCGTCGGAGTCGGCGCAGGGTTGGTTGAGTCTCAATCTGTCGAGCAAGGAGGAGAAGGCCGCCCTATCAGAGGCATTGAAGGACGAGAAATTCAACAGTCCCTACGGCAAGGATATGAAGCGATGGCTGCGGCATGGAGTCGGAGTGCATCACGCGGGGTTGTTGCCCAAGTATCGAATTTTGGTAGAACGGCTAGCCCAGCAAGGCTTGCTCAAAATCATCTGCGGCACGGATACGCTAGGCGTGGGAATCAACGTGCCGATTCGCACGGTCGTCTTTACGCAACTTTGGAAATATGACGGACGTAAATCCGCGGTGCTTTCGGTGCGTGATTTTCGACAAGTTGCCGGACGGGCCGGGCGCCGCGGTTACGATGACGAAGGCCTGGTCGTGGCTCAGGCGCCGGAACACATTATCGACAACAAACGAGCCACGGAGAAAGCGGCCGGTGGGAGTGGTAAGAAGAAGAAAGTCGTCAAACGCACGGCTCCCCCCGGTGCAGTGGTCTGGGATGAGAAGACATTCACCAAACTGCAGACGGCTCCATGCGAGGAACTTTCCTCTGAGTTCACGCTGTCACATGGGACGCTGTTGCTCGTGCTATCGCGACCCGGAGACGTTTGTCGGGCGGTGAGGGAACTTGTGGCCACCTCGCACGAAACGGATCATCGCAAGAATCAACTACGCCGCCGGGCCTGGCAGTTGTTTCGCGGGTTACTGGATCGGAAAATCGTAGACTGGATTCCTGAGACGGCAGCAGGCAAGAAGCTGCGGGTGAATATCGAGCTACAGGATGATTTTTCGCTGCATAATGCGCTCTCGCTTTACCTGTTGGATACGCTGCCGAAGTTGCCGGATGATGCGGCGGATCACGCCCTCAATGTGCTCACCTTGTGTGAGGCGATTGTGGAGGATCCGGAGATCATTTTACGCAAACAGGTGGATCGTTTGAAGACGGATGCGATGACGGAGATGAAGGCCGATGGCGTCGCCTACGAGGAACGGATCGATAAGCTCGATACGATCGAGCATCCGAAACCGTTACGCGAATTCCTCTACGACTCATTCAACGCATTTGCGGCGGCTCATCCGTGGGTTGAGCAGGAAAATGTGCGGCCGAAGTCAATTTTGCGGGAGATGTTCGAGCGTTACGATTCGTTTTCGGATTACGTGAAGCGGTATGGATTACAACGTAGCGAAGGGTTGTTGTTAAGACACCTGAGTCAGACTTGGAAAGTATTGAGTCAAACCGTGCCCCAGAAGTTGAAAACTGAGGAAATGATCGAGCTCGAAACTTATTTCCGAGAGCTGATTCGGGGGATTGATTCCAGTCTGTTGGAAGAATGGGAGCGGATGCAGGATCCAGATTACGCGGCGGAAGAAATTTGCGAAAAACCGGCCCGGCCGAGTTTTTCAGATATCACGCGAGATACCAAAGAGTTTACCCGGCTCGTCCGGTTCGCAGTGCACAGTATCTTGCAGGATGCGATGGCTCGCGATTCGGAGGCGATCGTGGATCGGGTCGGAGGCGATTTGCGGGCGGTGAGTGATGCGTTTGACCACTATGTCGATGAGCGAGGATGGTTCCGACTGGATCCAGAGGGACGCTCGGCCAAACACACACACATTGAAGAAGAGGGCGAGATTTGGACCGTCGCGCAGGTGCTCGTCGATTACGAAGATCTGAACGACTGGGAGTTGAGAGTGGAGGTCGACTTGGCCGCGTCAAGGGAGCAGGGCACGGTGGTCCTGCGGTGGGTGGGGCTGGGGCTAATCGGTAAATTGGATGGATAGTGAAGTTGGCCGGGAAGCCTCGCGTATCAGGATCGGTATCAAGGTGCTTGAGGTAGGGACGGACCGCTGGGCCGTCCGCAGCTTGATAGGAATTCCGAAGTATGCATCGAAACCATTTTGCAGCGGCAAAAACGCTCGCTGATCGCCCAGGTCAAAATGATCGTTGGTCGTTTAGATAAAACTTCCAAATCGGGATGAAGTATCGTTATCAACTCCCCTCCGAATCAAATCGGAACAATTGAATTTCCTATTAACTTGCGAAATACTGCCGATGTCGTGAGACCCACCGAAAAAACCAAAACTGGAGATCATTAGTATGAGAAAGTCGGTAGGACTTCATCACTCCAAAAATAGCAGTTTAATATAATTAATTATGAGAGAAATTAAAATCAGGCATGGTATGCCAACAGGGACTAGCATGATCTGTCGTACACTTAAGAAGGCTTGTGTGTTTGCATTGGCGCTTGGGTGGGCTGCAGCAGCTCGAGCGCAAGCGGTCGAAGAACTGCTGAGGAACACGGATGTCAGCGCGCAAACAAAGGCGCGGGAGGCGGTTGCTGATGACCCTTACAGACCTCTTTACCACGTTTCTGCTCCCCGGACGCGGATTGCATGATCCTGCGGGCCTGTGTTGGTGGAATGGATACTACCATTTCTTCTATCTAAAGATGGGAGGCGGTTGGGGCAGACATCATGCCGTCAGCAAGGATCTGGTTCATTGGCGGGATCTGCCACTTCTACCGCCAAATTTTAAGGGTGGAACCGGACAGGCGCTTGCCGATTCAGATCACTTTAGAAGAAAAAACCCAAGACGTGGTCATCACGGATATCATCAGCGGTAAGATGCTTCCGGCGGTCTCGGTCTACTGGTTTGCTTGGCAGGCCTTCTATCCGGATTCGTCGGTCTGGCGTCCCATCAACTGAGGACAGTCGATTTTGCGGATCTCGGCTTGCGCTGATTCCCAAACTTCCTGATTTGAGTGCAGCGAAGCGCTCTGCTATCATGCCGATTTACGAATTTTTCTGTCCGGACAATAACACGGTTTACCAATTTTACGCGAAATCTGTAGCCCAAGGAGAAACCATCCCGCGGTGTCCGGATAACCCGAAATTTCGACTGCAGAAGATGGTGTCTGGATTCGCGATCACCAAAGGCGGTAGCTCGGATGAACCACCACCGGCCGCCAGTCCCGCGGCGGGAGCGGAAGACGATCCCAAGATGGAGGCCGCGATGGCAGCCATGGAGGGAGAGTTTTCCAATGTGGATGAGAACGATCCCAAAGCGATGGGCCGCATGATGCGACGCATGGCCGAAATGACGGGTGAAAAACTCAACGGTGAGATGGAAGAAGTCGTGCGCAAACTTGAGGAGGGCGCGGATCCTGAGTCGTTGGAGGAATCCTTAGGAGGAGACCTGGACGGCATGGAGGATCCTTCCGGCAACCCGATGGGAGGCATGGGTGGTCCCGGGGAGGGCGAGCCCGTCGATCCGAAGGAACCGCGCCATCGTTTTAAGAAACGTTACGTGGCTCCAGTCCGTGACCCACAGCTATACGATTACGAATAATTACTCTGCGCGCCGGTTTTTTAATGCCACGGGGGATGGGAGCGTGTGAGGATGGACCCAATGTCCATCCCGACCGAAGCATCTGCCCTCGATAAACGAATCACCGCGGCCTGTAAGGCGGTGCTGAGCCAAACCGATCGCCTCGAGTCCGACCTAGGCAACGTGAAGAGCGAATGGAAGACGGATGGCAGCCGGATTACCGAAACTGACATCGCAATATCTGAGGCCATCCTAGGCCAGCTGGCGGAAGCATTTCCGGAGGATCAGGGTTTCAGTGAGGAACTGATGACGGGAGACCCGATCGATGTGACGAGCCGTTACACCTGGATGCTCGATCCGATTGATGGGACCAATAATTTTGCGGCGGGATTGACGCAGTGTGCGATTTCGTTGGCCCTACTCGAGGATGGGGAGCCGGTCTATGGCGTGATTTATGATGTGTCTCGTAGGCGTCTTATGCAGGGAGGAGTCGGGCGCGGCATGTGGGACGGACCCGATCAGGTGCAGGTCAGGCAAAGTCGTCTCACGCGTTCAGCGTCCGTCGGGTTTCATAGTCCGCGGGATGAGGGGAAATATCCCGGTCATGGCGAGGCGATCGTGACGCAGTGCAAGGTGCGCGCGATCGGCAGCAGTGCGCTCCACTTGGCTTATGTCGCAGCCGGAATGCTGGATGGGGTAGTCGATCATAACGTAAAACTGTGGGATATTGCGGCAGCGGTAGCGATGGTGCGCGCGGCAGGAGGCGAGGTGCGATTTTTAGCCAATAATCCCACCCCTTTACGGCGTTTTGACTTGGGGATGCCACGTATCTTCTACGTCGCGGGGGCCACCGCGATGTGTGACGATCTCATGGCCGTTCTGCCCGGGGTAGAAACCTGAGTGTTGTGAAACGGTTCGATTAGGAAAAATATGCAATTATTCGGTCTGAGCAGTTTTGCATTGCTAGGCACCACCTCGAACCGATTGCGTAGTGGTTCCTCCTTCTTTTGTAGTTCCCTCGCCAATACCCAGCCATGGCTAAAAAAGCTTCCCGTCCTGCTTCTCCTCTGACCTTCGACCTGCCGGTTTCGTTGATCGAAAAGATCACCACCGCGCAAACCAAGCTCGGCTTGGCATCCACCAGTGAGGTGGTTCGTCTCGCCCTGGCTAAGTTCAATTTCGATCGGTTCGAGTCTTCCCGTGAAGAACATCGTCAGATCTCCGTGCGTCTTCCGGCCGATATGAAGACCCTCCTTTCGCGCCAATCACGGAAGAAAAAGGTCAGTGTTGGCGAGCTGCTTCGCGCATCGCTCGACGAATTGTCCACGGCCAAGCCCGTCGCTAGGCCTAAAGTGGCCAAGGGTAAGAAGAAGGTGAAGCCAGCGGCCAAGAAGCCAGCCAAGAGAGCCGTTAAAAAGGTGGTCAAGAAGACCGCCAAAAAAGCCAAACGCAGATAAGCGGTTCCAAAATCGCCCCGGTGAACGGGGTCTGATTTTTAATTCAAAGCAAGCTACCGTCCAGCGGGGCTTGCTTTTCGTTTTTGAGGGGACTTAGGTCGACTCGTTTTGACTATGAGCCAAGTACCTGCGTCACTCTCTTCCTGGGCCCTTAACGTATCGACATCTCCCACGTTGGCGGTTGATGCCAAAGCCAAGGCACTTAAAGCCGCCGGCGAGGACGTTTGCGGATTCGCCGCTGGTGAACCCGATTTCGATACGCCGGCCCACATCAAGGCCGCCGCGGTGCAGGCCTTGGGTGCCGGAAAGACGAAATACGCCCCGACTCCGGGTATCCCGCCGTTGCGTGAAGCGCTGGCCGCGAAGTACACTGACACTTATGGCCTGCCGACCACGGCGGCTCAGGTGGTGGTGAGCCCCGGCGGCAAATTCTCATGCTATCTCACGGTATTGGCGATTTGCTCGCCAGGGGACGAAGTGATCGTGCCGGCACCTTACTGGGTGAGCTATCCTGAGATGGTTAAGTTGGCTGGGGCGACGCCGAAGACGGTCCTCGCGACCGATGCGACGGGATTTAAACTCACTCCGGAAATGCTGGAAGCGGCGATCACGCCGAAATCGAAGCTCTTGATTCTCAATTCACCGTCCAACCCAACCGGAGCGGTTTATACCGCGGCTGAATTGGGGACACTCACGGCCGTAGCGGTGAAGCATAATCTCTACATTATGTCCGACGAGATCTATGAGCATTTGCTCTATGACGGCGTGAAACATGTTTCTCCGGCGTCATTCTCGGATGAGGCGCGTGAGCGCACGATCATCGTATCGGGTTTTGCCAAGACCTTCGCGATGACCGGCTGGCGTCTGGGCACCATCGTGGCTGCGGAACCGATCGCCAAAGCGGTGGCCAAGTTGCAGAGCCAAACGACCTCCAATGCGACGACGTTTGCTCAGTGGGGCTCGTTGGCGGCTTACACCGAAGCCGATAAGACCAAGGTCGCACTCGACGAGATGTTAGTCGCATTCGACCGCCGTCGTAAGTTGGTGCACTCAGGCCTCAACGCCATTGACGGCATCGAGTGTCTGTTGGCGCAGGGCGCGTTCTACCTCTTTCCGAATATTTCGAGCTTCGGCCTCGACGATCTCACTTTCTGCGAACGGCTGCTCGATGAGCAAAAGGTCGCAGCCGTGCCGGGCTCCGCGTTTGGTGCGCCAGGATTTATGCGCATCAGTTATGCGACTGCCGATGAGACCTTGAACAAAGGACTCGATCGACTCGGGAAGTTCTGCGCCGGGCTTTAATGACCCTCGGTTCAATGCTGACTGAGTAATCACTCAGTCGCTGCGTTGCCGGGTCAGTTCGGCCGTAGCGAGAGCACAAGCGGCTACGCGATCGCGGACGCCATCGTTACTGATGCCAGTGTCGTCGAAGTCTGCGGGCGTCGCGTAAACGAATCGTGGCACGATGACGCAGCGGAAATCCAGCATGAGGCTATTGGCGACGGCCATGACTGACATGTAGGAGGAGTGGCCCCCGGCGGAATTGAGAAATGCGACGGTCTTGTTCGCCCAGGCACCTTTGCCGGTGAGTTCGATGAGATTCTTCAGCGCAGCGTTGACGTCGAAGTTGTAGATCGGGCTCGCGATAATGATGCCATCGGCGGCTTTAATGATTTCGCCCGCCTTTGCCGTGTTGGGGTGCCCATAGGCTGCGCCACCGTCACAGAGCGGCAGGGGGAGGTCCCGCAAGTCCAAGGTCGTGTGCTCCACTCCCTCAGTGGTGAGGGCGGCGGAAGCAGCTTCGGCCAGCAGGCGACTTTTGCTGCCAGGATTCAGACTGGTGCATAGGATAAGGAGATTCATGCGAACGAATAGAGGGTCGGACAGACTGCGATTAAGGGGACACGGAAGCTTCGGTTAGAGCGGCCGCCACATTTGGCGGGACAAATTTGGCCACATCGCCGCCGTAGCGAGCCACCTGTTTCATGAGGTGTGAGCTGGTGTAGCTGTAGGCCTCGGCCGGCATGACGAAGATGGTCTCGATGGAGGCATTGAGATGCCGATTCATCAGGGCCATATTGAATTCGAATTCAAAATCAGAGAGGGCGCGCAGGCCGCGAATAATGGCGTCGGCCTTTTGCTCGACGGCGAAATCCACCAAGAGCCCGGAGAACGTCGTGATCTCGACGTTGGCATGTTGGGCGATGTTGGGCTTGATCAGCTCGACCCGTTCCTCGGGTGAGAACATCGGACTTTTACCGGGGTTGTGTGCGATCGCGAGGGTGACGCGATCGAATAGTTTGACGGCTCGAGCAAGCACGTCGAGGTGGCCATAAGTGATGGGATCGAACGTGCCGGGATAGATGCAATGGCGCATAACAGAACGACTAGACGGGAAGCCATAATCGGGCGCGAGTTCAAATCGTGGCGTTTACGGTGTTGCCAGCGCCGGGTAAGCCGGGCGTGAATCGCGCCAGTGCGCTGGAATTTGCCCAATATTCTTACGATTTCACGAGTCCCGATGTTATTCATCGTGGTGGGGCTGATGTATTCGGAGTGGGCCTGGGCCGCGACCTGGGCCTTCTGGCTGTTTGTCGGCGCGGCACTAACGGACTGGCTCGATGGCTACATCGCGCGTAAATCCAACCAGGTTTCCATTTTTGGCCGTTTCATGGATGCGGTCATCGATAAGGTCATGGTGCTGGGCATCATGATCGTGTTGGTGAATGCGGACTTCTTTGGAAAATTGACCATGGCCGCAATGTTGGCGCTCTTATGTGTCCTGACCCGAGAGTTTGCGATTTCCGGGCTACGGATGGTGGCGGCTTCGAAAGGAGTCGTGATGGAGGCGGACAACAGCGGAAAACTTAAGACTTTTGCGCAGATGAATGCGATCGGTTGGTTGCTCGGAGCGAAGATGTTTCGCATCGATTTTGGGCATCTTTTCCCGGCTGAGGATTTTATCATATTCGAATCCGTCCACTGGGTAGGTATCGGTCTGTATTTTCTTTCGATGCTACTCACGATCACCTCGGGAGCGACTTACTTCAAACGTCACGCTCACGTGATGGCGGACTAAGCGATGCAACTTCGCCAACCGATATGGCCGCGCTTCTTGCCGCGGCAAATGGTGCTCAATTTTGCTACCCTGGGTCCGATTGGATTAATTCGCAAAGCACCCGGCACCTGGGGCTCCGTGGCAGGGCTACTCTACTTTACGCTATTCTTCTACCAGCTGGACGTGTTCTTCACGCTCCTGTTTGGCGCGGTCGGCATTTACGTCGCCGTCGCCCTGTGTGGCGAAGCAGAGTTCCGCTTGGGGAAGCGTGATCCGGGCGAGATCGTATTGGATGAATTTGTCGCGATCCCATTTTGTTTTTTGGGTTGGTATCAATTGACTGCCGTCGCGCCACCTTGGGCGATTTTCTTGGCCGGATTTGGTTTGTTCCGGCTCTTCGATATCTGGAAACCGCTGTGGATCGGGAAACTCCAAAGTCTACCCGATGGGTGGGGCGTGGTGATGGATGATATCGCAGCCGCAATAGCGACGTGTTTGACGCTTCATATCATCGGAGCGGTCATGGTGCGGACCGGTGGGTCGTTCTAGGCGCTTGAAAGTGCAGGTCGGGTCAGGTGCTACAAAATATTCCGTAGGAAGACTGGCATAAGGTATAAACTATAACCAATATGGTTAAAGTCTGTTGTAAGCAGTGCGTATCACTGGGAATTGAATGCAGGGGGCGTCTTTAACCCCATTGGTTAAAGTTAGTCTGGAACGGAGGTTGGTATGGGAAATGGAAACAATGGACTTTAACCTTATTGGTTAAAGTCGTGGAGAGTTGCCTCTCCCGAGGCTAAGTAGTTTTAAGTGGGGTTCCGAAATTACCGATCCTTGCTCGGAATTGTCACGTATGACGTGACAAACCCACTGGGCGGAGCGATCCGGCGGGTGCCGGTGATGGGTATCTTGGTTTGCGGGGTGATTTTGAGGAGCGTTTTGCGCACGAAAATGAGTTCTTAATATTCTCGTAAAATATAGTTAATTAGAGTTGTAGTGATCTTTTTATGCATGAATAAGAGAAAATTTAGTGAGGCTGTAACTTGCGTCGAAGCGAAGCGTCACAATTCTTCTATGAAGAAAAACACCTCACTATTTTTGCTAGGGTCTTGCCTGATTTTCGGGGCCAATTGTTATGCGGCGGATGCGGCGTGGTGGACCGAAGCAGATAAACGGATCGAAGAATACCGCAAAGCACCACTGCACGTAACGGTGATCGATCAACAGGGGAAAAAAGTTGCGGGTGCCGAGGTTCGCGTGGCGATGACTCGGCATGCGTTTGAATTTGGTTCGGCAGTCAAGGTCGCCGCCATCAACGATCCGAAGCAGGAGGACTATCGCCAAAAAATTCTTGAGCTTTTCAATTCCGGCACGTTCGAAAATGCCCTGAAAGTTAAGGCATGGAGTGGTGATTTTGGCCCCGCCGTTGGCCCGGAATCTACGGTGCAAGCTTTGCATTGGACGCATGAGAATAGAATCAAAATTCGGGGACATGCCATGACGGGAAATAGCATACGTCGCTCTTCCAAAGCCTTCGTCAAACTCCATGAAGAGGGCGGGAAACCTGCGATAATGGAGGCCGTGATGAAGTCGATCGACGATAAGGCGGCTCAGACTGGGTTTGCGATCGACGAGTGGGATGTGGTGAACCATCCGGTGGGAATACAGCGCCCCGGACGTGAAGCAGCGGGAGCGGGTAATTCTCAGCCTTCAGGGCAGGTGTTCGGAATCGAGGAATCTATCGGTTGGTTTGAACGGTCGCGGGCAAACCTTCCTGAAGGTAGACTGTATCTTAATGAGTCGGGTGTCCTGCCTTCGCCAGAGGATGATTCTCCTCAGGTTCAAAAATATCTCACCTGGATAAATCACGTAAATGCATCCGGATTGCTGGATGGCGTCGGCCTGCAGGCCCATTTTCGAGGTGATCCAGATATTATCAGTATCGAAGGTCGATTGAACAAAATCGCCGCGGTGGGCCTGCCCATTCGCATCACCGAATTCACTTTGAATGGAAGTGATGAGGAGAAACAGGGGCAGTTTACCCGCGAATTTATGACGCTGGTCTTTAGCCACCCTTCGGTGGTGGGGTTTCAGTGTTGGGGCTTTTGGGAAGGCGCCATTTTCCAGCCGGAAGTCGCGATGTTTCGGAAAGACTGGTCGGCTAAACCCAACGGTGTCGTTTATCAGGATTTAGTTTTCGAGAAATGGTGGACCGATGAAAGCGGTCGAACCGATCGGGCTGGTGATTATCAAACGTCGGCCTTCCTCGGTGAATATGAGATCTCGGTATCGACTGGAGGAAAGACCGTCATGAAGACCCATATCTTGGACAAAACGGGCGAGACGTTGGTAATCCAGTTGGATTAACGAACAATCGCACCAGGAGTTATTCTCATGCTTGGCGGGCCGAGCGAGGGGTCTACTTCCCGCGGGTGGCACTGACTAGGTTCACGGGGGGATCAATCCAACCGGCTCCGCAGGTCAGGACTTCAGCGTGTTTGGCTGCGCTCCATTTGTGGAGCGATTTGTGGGAGGCATACAGTTCTTCGGCCGCTTTCTGACCCTTCATGGCGAGTAAGCGTCCGCCCACGCGGGCATGAGGCATGCACCAAGGAATGAGTTTTTTAAGCGGAGCCACGGCTCTTGAAGTTACGATGTCCGCCTGTTGCGGAGGCACATTTTCGGCGCGCTCCCAAACGACGGTTACGCGGTCCTTGAGTTCAAATTGCTCGATCATCTCGGACAGGAAGTCGCAGCGTCTTTGGAGAGGCTCGATGAGGACGACTTGAATGTCGGATCGGACGAGGGCGAGCACGAGGCCGGGGAGGCCAGCGCCGGTGCCGATGTCGACGATCCGAGCATCGGGCTCGACCGCTTCAGCCATGGCGGCGCAATTCAGCAAGTGACGGTCCCATATGATGGGGACTTCGCGTGGGCCGATCAGGCCGCGGACTACACCATAACTGGCGAGGGCTTCACCGTAGGCGGTGAGGCGTTGGATTGCCTCGGCGTCGAGACGGACTGCCGCGTGCTCGGGAACCGGAGGGAGCGGCTCCATGGGAATGGGTTCTTCTTCGCTCATCGGGAAAGTAATTTGAGATCCGTCATCGGAATAGCGATGTGAAGGCCCTGCTGAAGCACATCAACTTCGACGATAATGCCGGAGGGATTTTCGGGATCATCGATTACGCCTTCGAGGCCTTTCAGGGCCCCAGCGGTTACGAGCACGGGAGAACCCTTTTTATAAAGAGGATGGAGGGTGGTTTCGAGTCCGGAGCTGACGATGCGTTGCACGTCGGCGAGTTGGCGCAACAATCCTGATTCATCCTCAACCGGGATTGCGCGAGCCAGCAGGTCCAATTGATAGATGCGCGGTTTGCTCCCATCGGGCACCCGGGCGAAGACGTAACTCGCAAACAGCGGCGAGGTGTGGGTGCGCTTCCGGTTGCCGTAGGTTTTGGTGCTGGTGACGACCGGCAGATAGTGAGCCATGCGCTCAGCACTGAGCAGCGTGGCAAATTTCTTTTCGCAACGAGGCTTAGTGTGGCAAACCCACCACGATTCGCCTTCGGCGGATGCGAAGGCGTTGAAAGAATTCGATTCGTCGGAGCTCAATCGAGAAGCAGGTATCGAATCGCAGCGGAGTAACCCTCGAGCCCGAGTCCGGTAATAATGCCTTCGCAGGCGGGACCGGTGAGGGATTTGTGGCGAAACTCTTCGCGGCGATAAATATTGGAAATGTGGACTTCGACCGCCCGCAGTTGCGAACCGAGGAGCGCATCGCGCAAGGCTACACTGGTGTGAGTGAGGGCGGCGCCATTGATCACGATGCCTTGGATACCATCTTCGGCCAATGCCGAGATGTGATCAACCAACGCACCTTCGTGGTTGCTCTGAAAAAAGGTGAGCTCGGCCTGATCAGCGAAGTCGGTGGTGAGCTTGGCTTCCAAGCCGGCCAAAGTGGTGGAGCCGTAGATCTCGGGTTCGCGTTTACCGAGGCGATCGAGGTTGGGACCGTTGAGGATGGCGATGCGTTTCATGGTTTAGAGGAGTCGGGAAGCGAGGAAGATAAAGATACGGACAAAGATAAAGAGAAAGATCCGTCGTCGTCCTGCGAGACTGGACACTGGCGAGACTTGCAACGAGAACGATTTCTGGGGCCTAAAGGGGGTTTTCGGTTTTGATGAATTCCCAGGGAAGATCGAATTTGGCGGAGACCTCGGCGGCCAGGGCTTGGACGGCGTGGACTTCGGTGGCGTAGTGGCCACAGAGAAAGACGTTGATACCGCGCTCCTGGGCGACGTTGAACCACTCTTCGCGGAGTTCGCCGGTGACCATCGTATCGATGCCGGTCTTGATGAGTTCCTTCATCGCGCTGTTACCACTACCGCTGCAGAAGGCGATGCGCTGGGGGCGATCAGATCCGCAGGCGACGGGAACGACGCGTTCGTAGAGGGCCTCGAGGGCGGTTTGGAGGTCAGCGCGTGATTTGGTCCACGGGGCGGAACAACCGACGGGTTCACCAGCAATAAGCATGAAAGGTTGATCGGGCGTGAGATCGAGTTGGGCCGCAAGCAGGGCGTTGTTGCCGATCTCGGGGTGGCCGTCGAGAGGCAGGTGGTTTGAATAGAGGGCGCAGTTGCTCGAGATTAGCGTTTTGACCCGTTCGTATACCGGGCCGGTGAGCAATTGGGGCATGTCCCAGTACATGCCGTGGTGCACAATGAGGAAATCCACCCCCGCCTCCTTCGCTTTTTCGAAGGGCACGAGACCGGAGTCGACAGCCGCTCCGATACGGGTGACTTCACCGTTGTTGGCGACCTGCAGACCGTTGCGAGCACCGGGTGCGTCGGTGAAAGCGGTGAGCCGGGTGCGTTCGTTGCAGTATGCGACAAGTTCGTCGAGAGAAGCCATGTCCGTAAGAAAGAGGAATTTCGGCGCGCTTTCGAGGTGGATTTTTCGAGCAAGTCGATTAGCCGTTGAAGCAATGGAATCTGTGTCCACTGATATTGAGCTCAATTCCCCGGTGGATCTGATTGCCGAGGCGACGGAGCGTTTTCCGGGGCGACCGTCCTGGGATGAGTATTTTATGGCGACGGCGGTGTTGCTTTCGACCCGATCACCCTGTGAACGGCTCCATGTCGGTTGCGTCATGGTGAGTGGCGGGGCCCGACCCAATCGATTGGTGGCGGCGGGATACAATGGGTATTTACCGGGTGGGACTCACACGTCACGCGTTCGTGATGGACACGAGCAAGCCACGGTGCACGCGGAGCAAAACGCGGTGGCGGAAGCCGCCCGACGGGGAAACCCGCTCGAGGGGTGCGTGGCCTACGTGACTCATTATCCGTGCATCAATTGCGCGAAGGTTTTGGCCGCGGCGGGAATCGGAGAGATTCGCTACCGCCTCGATTATCACAACGACGAGATCGCCGCCGAGTTATTGTCTGACGCCGGTGTGACGGTGACCCAGCTACCCATTAAGGCGCAGGCCTAACCTTATCGCATGCGGAATCGGCAACCTAATTCTGACAGTCTGGCGGGATCACTTTTGCTGGCGCATCCCGCCATGCAGGACCCTAATTTTCATCGGGCCGTCGTTTTGCTTTCGGCTCATGACGATGAGGGTGCATTGGGCGTGGTGCTCAACCGTCCAATGGACCAGGAACTGAGCGATCTGGATGAATCATTTGGAATCAGCAACCTCGGGGCTGTGCCGGTTTATGAAGGCGGTCCCGTGCAGACGGATCGGTTGTTGATATGTGGAGTCAGCATGCACTCAGGCGGAGAAGGATTGCGGCTGCACTTTGGAATTGAACCGGCTGCGGCCAAGGATCTGCTGGCCGAGCATGGTGAGATGATCGAACTCCGAGCCTTTCTGGGCCACTCAGGTTGGAGCGCCGGTCAGCTCGAAAACGAACTTGAGCAAAATACGTGGGCGGTGAGCGAAATTCCGGGCGACTTGTTACAACGTGATCCGGACGAATCGTTGTGGCGCGGGGTGATCTCGATGGTGAGCCCCGAATGGCGACTGCTGGCGGAAGAGCCGGATGAACCGGAACGGAATTAGACGCGGGTGAGGTCTCGATTCGGATGGGGCAGCGGATCGAGAAAGATAATGATCCGTTAGAGGCCGAGTGCCGTGCGGTAGATTCGGGGGACGCGTTTGGTGACGCTGCAGAGGGTTTCCCAGGGGATGGTATTATCCCAGTCACTGAATTCAGCCACGCCGATTTCAGCACTTTCTTGCCGCCCGATCAGGGTTACCCGATCTCCCGGCGATACGTTGGGTAGATCAGTCACATCGACGATGGTTTGATCCATGGTGACTCGGCCGAGAATGGGGCAGCGTCGCCCTGCGATTAGGACTTCCCCCTTGTTGCTCAAGGCCCGGGGAATGCCATCGCCGTATCCGGCGGTGAGGACAGCTACTTTGGAATTGCGGGTGAGACGATGCGTCTTGCCATAGCTGATCGCGGTGTCCGCGGGCAGAATCTTCACGAGGCCCACCCGAGTGTAAAAACTGAAAACGGGATCGGGCTTCACGTCGGCGAGTAGCGAGCCGCGATGAGGTAGAACACCAAATTGGAGGAGGCCGATGCGGACGGCGTTGAAGGGGCCGGCTCGTTCGATGGTCTCGAGCCCGGCGCTGTTTTCGGCGTGGATCAGGAGGGCGCTAAGATCGAGGTCGGTGAATTGATAGAGGGCCGCGCGGAATCGGGTTCGCTGGGTGGCGGTGAATTCCGGATCATCGTCCGAACTGGAATAATGGGTGTAGATACCGACCAGATCCAAAGAGTCGGATTCCCGAATCGCATCAAACACGGTTTTGGCGTCTTCATGCCAGATGCCGGAACGACCCATGCCCGTGTCAATTTTGAGGTGAACTTTGATGGCCTTTTTAGCAGCAGCAGCCGCGGCGGAAAAGCGACTTACTTCATCGAGGCTCGAAACGGTGACCGCCACATCGTGACTTAAAATTAAGGCGTCTTCTTCGGGCACCAAAGGACTGAGCAATAGGATCGGCCAACCGGGCCCCAATTCACGGAGTGCTGCCGCTTCGGAGAGGGTTGCAACCGCGAACAGATCCGCCCCGGCATGCATGAGGCGGGCGGCCACTTGATGGAGGCCGTGACCGTAGGCGTCGGCCTTCACCACCGCGACGTAGCGCATGTGTTCGGGCAGGGATGCGCGGATGCGGCGGAGGTTGCGTTCGAGCGCGCCGAGATCGATTTCGGCCCAACAACGGAGCGGCAGTTGGTGGTGTTGGCTCATGATTTGGGCGGAGGTGACTGATGCACCTTGGGAGTCCACCGGGCGTAGCTCGGCGGTTCGGGTTGGAACGCGTCGGGCTCGGTAGATACGGCGAAAATATCTGAATCCGCTAGTTTGGTCGAGAGCTGGGTCGGGTCGTAGGGGACCGTCTCGGGCGGTGGTGTAGGCAATTCGGTCCAGGTGCGAAACCCCGATGGAATGAACAAATTATCGGAGGGGAGTTCGCCTTCGGGGATCCGTTGCAGGGGTTGGGCTTGGCCTGCGGAATCGAGGGTGAGGGCGTGCCAACTGCGTCGTCGGGCGTCGGTAATGAACGTGGCTCCGGGCCGCCCCTCCGTGTGCACCAGTAAATCCAAACTGCGGTAGCTGAAGATCGGGCGAGGGGTGAGCGCGACCCAGGTTCGCAGGGCGGTGGCCACCGTGCGGATCCCGAGCATTGACCCAGGACCTTCGCAAAAGGCGAACGCGCCGGCCTCTTTGGGCGACAGTCCCGCTTGTTCGAGCAGGATATAAAGTCCGGTGCCGGCTTCGCGCTCGATCGAGATCCATTCCGCCGGTTGATCCCGGCGCAACCATCCCACGTGAATCACTTGGGAGCTCGCATCGATGAGGAGCAGCGATTGGTGGTCGGCGAGAATGGTGGTCAGCGAAGTCACGGGAGAAGGAAACCGCGACGAAATGAGAGCACTGCGGTCGGCGCAAGAGTGGACCTATCAGTAATCCGGCATTGACCGGGCGGATCGTGGATCCGTAGGTTCGCAGATTCTCTCAATAAAACCATCATTATAGATCCGGTTGTGAACATCGAAACCCAAGACATTTCCGACACGCGCAAGAGCATCGTGGCCACCTTAGAAGCTGACGAAGTCGCCACTGAATATCAGGCGATCATCAAAGAGTTCGTCAAAATGGCGAAGATCCCAGGTTTTCGGCCCGGTAAAGCGCCCGCCAACATGGTGCAGATGCGCTACCAGAAGGATATCACCGAGGAGTTTCGCAAAAAGATCATGACCAAGGCTTACCAGTCCTCTATCGAGGAATCGAAGCTAGAGGTTCTGAACGTCGTCGACGTTAAAGAGGGCGACATCACGCCTGACACGGCTGCCACCATCACAGTGACGGTTGACGTGCATCCTGAGTTCGAGATGCCGGAGTGGGCCGGATTGGCGACCACGACTGAGAGCACCGAGGCGTCTGATGAAGAGGTCGAAAAAACTCTCGAGAACATGCGAACCGAGCGCGCGGACTTCAAAGTCGTTGAGCGTGAAGCTCAGAAGAGCGATTACGTGAAGCTGTCCTACGAAGGCACGCTCGACGGTAAGCCAATTCTCGAAGTCGTTCCTGATAAACAAATTTATGGCAAAGTCCCGCAGACGTGGGAAGAGGTCGAAGGCGAGAACGAGGGATTGATCCCCGGCCTCGGTAAGTCTCTCTCCGGGATGAAGGTCGGCGATAATAAGGACGTTAATGTTACGTTCCCGGCTGAATTCAGTGCGGCCGAAGCTCTCGCTGGTAAGGATGCGGTCTACGCGGTCGAGGTTCTCGAAGTGCGCGAGCGCGTTCTCCCTGAAATTGATGAAGAATTTCTCAAGGCCCATCAAGCTGACGATCTCGACAGTCTGAAGACCAACATTCGTAACAACATCCAGCAGCAGAAAGATGGGCGCAATCGTTCCGAGCAACGTCGTCAAGTGACGGAAGCGTTGATTGAGAAGGTAACTTTCCACGCGCCAGAATCATTGGTCGAAAACGAGACCCAAAGCGTTCTGCGCCAATTCGTGGACCAAAACATGCGCCAAGGTGTGACGCAGGAGCAGCTCGAAGGTGACAAAGAAGCGCTCTACGCGAACGCTCGTAAAGCCGGTGAAGCTCGAGTCGTGAGCCAACTCATTCTCGCGAAAATCGCTGAGGCCGAGAAGGTGACCGTCGAAGAGGCGGACATGAACCAATACATCTACCAACAAGCGATGCGCAGTGGTCAGGCTCCGGATAAGTTCATCAAGGAGATTGCAAAAAACCGCGAGCAGTTGCGTTCCATTCAACAGTCGATCCTGTTGGACAAGACCCTCGATCTGGTGGTTTCAAAATCCACCGTGACCGAGACTGCTGCCAAGTCGGAATAACCCGTCCGCAGCTCGAACTGATCGTTTAATTTCCTGTGAGCTCTTACTACGTTCCATACGTCATCGAAAACACCGGCCGCGGAGAGCGGTCGATGGATATCTATAGCCGTCTCCTCAAGGATCGGATCATTTTCATCGGCACGCCGATTGACGATGGCGTGACCAACAGTGTGATCGCTCAGCTGTTATTCTTGCAGATGGAAGATCCGAAGAAGGACATCCACCTCTACATCAATTCCCCTGGGGGGGTGGTGACCGGTGGTATGGCTATCTACGATACGATCAACTTCCTTCAGTGCGACGTGGTGACTTATTGCATCGGCATGGCCGCCTCGATGGCGACCGTGCTCCTTGCTGCTGGCACCAAGGGTAAGCGTTTCGCGCTGCCGAATAGCCGCGTGATGATTCACCAGCCATCGGGTGGAGCCGGCGGACAAACTGCCGATATCACGATTGCCGCTAAGGAAATCCTCCGCTGGAGCAGGACGCTCAATGAGACGATTGCCCGGCACAGCAACAAGACGGCTGAAGAGGTCGGTAAAGACTCTGATCGCGATTACTACCTGAGTGCACCTGAGGCCAAGGAATACGGACTCGTTGATCATGTGGTATCGTCCACGGCCGACGCGAAAACCCTCTCGACTCCGGCATCCGCCTAAGGGGAACCGGGGTCAGCGACCCCGCCTACCCGTTACTCTAGAGGGGCGACTTCGCCGTAGGCGAGGTCGCTGACCTCGGTTTTTAATCGGCTATTCGTCGCACGGTTGTCGTGCGACAATCGGGTTTCTCCCCTCGACATAGGGGTATTCCCGGGTATCGGTGTTGCCATGGCTAAATCGTCCCGGATGACGCTCTGTTCGTTTTGTGGTAAATCTCAGACTGAGGTGAAGAAAATCATCGCGGGTCCTGGGGTCTATATTTGCGACTCCTGCGTCAACGTCTGTAAGACGATTATCGACCGTGAGGCCAAGCAGAGCCCGATCGATTCGAAGCCGGATTTCTGTCTCCTCAAGCCGGCCAAGATCAAGGCAACGCTCGACGAACACGTCATTGGGCAGGAGCACGCTAAGAAGGTGCTCTCGGTGGCGGTCTACAATCACTACAAACGCCTCGCTTTTGACAATGGTCACGCGTTTGCGTCGTCGGGAAATGCGCTCGTGCCGGAGTTTGATGGGGTGGAAATCGAAAAGAGCAATATTTTGCTAACGGGACCCACTGGATCAGGTAAAACATTGTTAGCTAGGACTTTGGCTAGAATTTTGGATGTGCCGTTTGCGATTGCCGATGCCACGACGCTCACGGAGGCGGGGTATGTGGGCGAAGACGTGGAGAACGTGATTCTCCGTCTGCTGCAGGCGGCCAATAACGATGTAGCGAAAGCCGAACGGGGTATCATCTACGTCGACGAGATCGATAAAGTGCGGCGCACCACGGAAAATGTTTCCATCACCCGCGACGTGTCCGGTGAGGGGGTGCAGCAGGCATTGCTGAAGATTTTGGAAGGCAGCGTGTGTAATGTGCCGCCCCAAGGCGGACGCAAACACCCGAATCAGGAGTATATTCAGGTAAATACGGCCAATATCTTGTTTATCTGCGGTGGTGCCTTCGTCGGTCTCGACGAAATCATCAAAAAGCGGATGGGCGCCAATTCGCTCGGTTTCCATCGCGATGAAGGTAAGACGCTCACGGCTGAGGAGATGATGCACCAAATCGCCCCCGAGGATCTGGTAAGATTTGGGATGATCCCCGAGTTTATCGGCCGCTTGCCGGTGATCTCGTTGCTTGATGAACTGAAGATCGTGGACTTACAGAAAATTTTGCTGCAAACGAAGAACGCGATGGTGAAGCAATACTCCAAGTTGTTCGCCATGGACGGGGTGCGGTTGCGATTCACCAATGATGCGGTGAAAGCGATTGCCCAGAAGGCCATCGAATTGAAGACCGGAGCCCGGGCGCTGCGCTCGATCATGGAAAAACTGATGCTGGATGTCATGTATGAGCTGCCTCAGCGCACGGATGTGGCCGAAGTCGTGGTCGATGCCGGAGTAGTGGCGGGGCGCAAACGTCCTACTTTGCGTCGACGACCCAAGACTGAGTCCAAAAACGCGGCCTAGTCCGCTAATGGTGCGGTGTTTAGTATATGCTAAATGCTAATAAGCGACAGCGTCGTGACCACGTGGACCCGCTAATAGTTTCCTCGCGTCAAGGGATTGGGGAGATTTTGTTTTACTTTGGATTTTGCGACCGGTTGCTTTGGGCGTTCGTGACCAACAAACAACCGTGAGCCAGCAACATACTCGTAAGTCATTTTTCGGCCGTACCGGAGCGCTTTTTGCCGCTTCGCTAGCCGCGCCTAAATTATTCGCTAAGTCCGCTGGTAAAGCGGTGGCGCATCCAAACCAAGGAACTCGGTTCCAACTCAAGCCCGACGGCCGTGCGATAGCACGTGACGCGGACTCACTCTGAGCGCCCTTCGAGCCCTGTAGAAATCCAGGTAAATGTCGCATCTATTCCCAAAATTGGCCAACCGCTTGCCGCTCCAGATCATCATCTTTCTCGTCGTCGCTGGCGGGATCGTGACGGCAGCAGTCAACTATTACGCTACACCCAAATACACCCGGGTAGGCTACGCACCCATTCAGCCGGTGCCGTTCAGCCATGCGCTGCACAATGGCGACCTCGGCATCGACTGTCGTTTCTGCCACTCCACCGTGGAAAAAGCGGGTCACGCGGCAGTCCCCACGTCTCAGACGTGTATGAACTGCCACAGCCAGGTGAAGAACCAGAGTGCGCTACTCGCGCCGATCCGCGCCAGTTACGAATCCGGTGATTCGGTCGAGTGGGTGAGAGTTCACCAAGCGCCTGATTACGTCTATTTCGACCATGCGGTTCACGTGAATCGTGGTGTCTCCTGTGTGGAGTGTCACGGTCAGGTCAACGAGATGGAGGTCGTCACCCACAGCAAACCACTCTCCATGGGCTTCTGTTTGGATTGCCACCGCGATCCCGCCCCGAGCCTTCGCGACCCGAAGCTCGTGACCCAACTCGATTGGGAACATCCTGAGGGTAAGGCCGGCCAACGCGCCGACGGCGAAAAGTTCATTCACGACTGGAATATCAATCCTCCCCAGAGCTGCACTGGCTGCCACCGATGAAACGCAAAGTTGAACATCCCGAACCCTCCGCCCGTGAGCTGAGTGGTCCCCGCTACTGGCGCAGCCTCGATGAATTGGTGGAAACTCCCGGTTTTCAGGCAAAGATCGCCAAAGAATTCCCAACGGGTGCTGACAACCTGAATGGCGTCGACCGTCGTTCGTTTTTCAAGCTGATGGCCGCTTCCTTTGCCTTGGGTGGCATGGGTCTCGCCACCGGTTGCCGTCGTCCCGAAGCCAATATCCTGCCTTACGGCAAATCGGTTGAAGGTGTCATCCCCGGCATGCCGCAATATTTCGCAACATCGTTCCCATTGCGTGGTGCGGCGCTGCCGCTTTTGGCCGAGACTCATTCAGGACGTCCGACCAAACTCGAGGGTAACCCTTCCTACACTCCATACGGAGGATCATCTTCCTTAGTCGCTCAGGCCTCTTTGTTGGATCTCTACGATCCGGACCGTGCTACCACGCACACCGTCGACGGAGCTGCCGTTACATCAGCGATCATCCGCGATCAACTCGCTGCGATTCACTCCGCAGCCAAAGGGATGCGCGGTGCGGGTCTGGCCATCTTGGCCGAGACCTCTTCTTCGCCAAGTCGGGCCCGTCTCGTCAAAGCGCTGAAGCAGAAACTGCCGCAAGCTATCTGGGCCGAATACGACGCCGTAAACGACACCCCTCCCGCCGCTGCCGCCGAGGCTGCCTTTGGCCGGAACGTTAAACCCCTTTATCATTTCGACAAAGCCTCCCGGGTTGTCGCGATTGATGCTGATTTCTTCCACGCCGAATCCGGCGCCTTAGGTTACGCTCGCGATTTCGCGAAGGGCCGCAAGGTGATGAAGAAGGACGATCCTATGAACCGCCTCTACTCGGTAGAGAGCACGTTCACGCTGACCGGATCGATGGCGGATCACCGCCTCCGTCTCGCCAGTAGCCACATGTTGGCCTTCGTCGCCGCTTTGGGTCAGAAATTGACCGGGGATTCCCGCTTCGCTCAATTCTCCAAAGGTCTCGAGTTTAAGGATCAGGACGCTTGGGTCTCAGCCTGTGCCGAGGATCTCAAGAACCACCGCGGCGATTGTGTTCTCGTTGCTGGCTCCCATCTCCCGGCTGAAGTCCACGCGATCGTTTACGTCTTGAATCTGTTCCTCGAGAACGTGGGCACGACCGTCGATTTCGTGGAAATTCCAGAGAACAACTCTGCTTCACTCGCCGATCTCGCCGCCGCAGCTAAGTCCGGTAAAGTCGATACCCTCGTGGTGCTCGGCGGAAACCCGGTTTACAACGCCCCCGCTGATCTCGATTTCGCAGGAATCGCCGGAGCGGTCGATAACGTGGTTCGCTACGGTTATTATGTCGATGAGACCTCGGCCCTGGCTTCGACCAACATCGCCGCCACGCATTACCTCGAATCTTGGGGTGATGCTCGCACCGCAGATGGCACCGTCGTTCCGGTGCAACCCATGATTTTGCCGCTCTTCGACGGTTTGACCGAACTCGAAGTCGTGGCGCACCTTGCTGGTGAATCGACGACCGATCCTTATACGATCTCACTTGAAACCATCGGCAAGATTGGTCGAGGCGACGCCGAGGCGACGTTCCGCAAATTCCTGCATGACGGCATCCTTGCCGGTTCAGCTTACCGCGCGACCAAAGTAAAATATAACGAGAGCGGATTGATTAGTCTCCTTGGTAACAGCTCGAGCCCGAGCGGTCTTTCCAAGGATAATCTCGAGGTTCGCTTCACCATCGATCACAAGATCGACGACGGTCGCTTCGCCAACAACGGTTGGCTCCAAGAGTGTCCCGACCCGATCACCAAGATCTCATGGGATAACGCCATTTTGGTCAGCCCACGTCTCGGTGCTGCACTCGGTATCGATCCCGATGGAGCTGCTATCCAAGTGGCCCGCAAAGAGCTCGCCAATTACCCGCAGGGTAAAGAGGCCGCCCACATCGGTGAACTCACCGTCAACGGCATCACGGTCAAGGGACCGATGCACATCCAACCTGGACTCTCCAACTGGACGGTTGTTCTGCCCCTTGGATACGGTCGCGAAGTTAGCGGCCGGGTAGGGCAGGGAGCTGGACACAATTTTTATCCGGCCCGCACGACGGGTGGTTTCGATGTCGCCACCGGTGCGACCCTCAAAACAACCGGAGAGATCTTCCTCCTCGCGAATCAACAAGAGCATTGGTCGATGGAGGGCCGCGACATCGTTCGTGAAGCCAACTATTCGGGCAAAGACAGTTACCAAGAGAATCCCAACTTCGTGGATTCCTTCGGTATCGAATCGCATGCCCCGTCCAATCTAGGACCGGACAGCGATATGTCGTTGGCTGACATCGCATCGACTACTCCTCGGGGTAATTCGCTTTACGAGACTCCAGATTTTAAAGGCATTCACCAATGGGGAATGTCGATCGACTTGAACACCTGCATCGGCTGCAACGCCTGTGTGATCGCGTGTCAGGCTGAGAACAATATCCCGATCGTGGGCAAGGAACAGGTCATGCGCGGTCGCGAGATGCACTGGATCCGGCTCGATCGTTATTACTCCGACGGAAAGATTTCGGCTGGAGCATTCGGTGGCCCTGATAACAAGACCATCCCCGAGGATCCGCAGGCATCTCTCATGCCGGTGGCTTGCGCCCAATGTGAGCTCGCCCCGTGTGAAACCGTTTGCCCGGTCAACGCCACGGTGCATGACGAAGAAGGTCTCAACACCATGGCTTACAACCGTTGTATCGGCACGCGTTACTGCGCGAATAACTGCCCTTACAAGGTTCGCCGCTTCAACTTCTTTGACTGGAACGACCGTTCTCTAGATGAGCTCTATATGGGACCTCTTAGCGAGAAGGGTATGCCTGAACTCGTCGCGATGTCGAAGAATCCAGATGTCACCGTCCGGATGCGGGGTGTGATGGAAAAGTGCACCTACTGCACGCAGCGGATTCAGCAGGCCAAGATTTCTCAAAAGGTGAAAGCCCGTGACTCAGCCGATGTGGTGATCCCCGATGGCACCATCAAGGTCGCTTGTCAGCAGGTCTGCCCGGTTGATGCGATTGAGTTCGGTAACATCAAGGATCCTGAAAGCGCCGTTTCGAAGGCGAAGGCCCGCGAACAAGATTACGCATTGTTGGGTTACCTCAATATTCGCCCTCGCACCACTTACCTCGGCAAGCTTCGGAATCCAAATCCGAAGATGCCGGACTACGCAGCGCTGCCTCTCAGCCGCGTTGAGTATAACACTAAGAACCATCCCGCCGGCCATGACAGTGGCCACGGAGATTCGCATGGCGACAGTCATGATGATTCCCACGGCGACGATCGCCACGGTGAATCTGAAGGCCACACCTCGATCATGAAGAACGCCCTGCGCACAGGAGGGTTGAGCTAATGTCACACTCTGATTCCAGCGGGGCACAGCCCGCCATCCTCAGTGAAGTAGATCCTATCGATTTCCCTCGGGCGACCTTGGTCGAGAACGATCGCAGTTTCGATTGGATCACCGATAAGATCTGCGGAATTATCGAAGGTAAGACTCCCACTTGGTGGTGGGTTTGTTTCGCCCTCGCTTGTTTCGTCGCCACCTGGACGGTCGCTGGCATCACCTATCTGGTCGCCACCGGCGTCGGAGTTTGGGGCCACGCGAATCCGGTTAACTGGGCGTGGGATATCGTCAACTTCGTGTTCTGGATTGGTATCGGTCACGCCGGCACCTTGATCTCAGCGATTCTCTGTTTGCTCCGTCAAAAATGGCGGACGTCGATTAATCGCGCAGCGGAAGCGATGACGATTTTCGCGGTTGTTTGTGCCGGTATTTTCCCGGTGTTCCATGTCGGTCGCGTTTGGTTCGCTTGGTATCTCTTTCCCATCCCGAATTCCAACTACCTGTGGCAGAACTTTCGTTCACCGCTCGAATGGGATGTGTTTGCGGTTTCGACCTACGGCACCGTTTCGGTGCTCTTCTGGTATGTCGGTTTGATTCCTGATTTGGCGATCCTTCGCGATCGTTTCTACAAGGCAGGCAATAAAACCCGCTCCTTCCTTTACGGCTTCTTCGCCATGGGCTGGCGGGGCGCCAATCGCCACTGGAGTAACTACGAGATGGCCTACTTGATACTCGCGGGTGTCTCCACGCCACTCGTGCTATCGGTGCATACCATCGTTTCGTTCGACTTTGCGGTGTCTCTCCTCCCGGGGTGGCACACCACGATCTTCCCGCCTTACTTTGTGGCCGGTGCGATCTTCTCCGGCTTCGGCATGGTGCTCACGCTCATGTTGCCGCTGCGGGCAATCTACAAGTTGGAGGATCTGATCACGCAGTATCACATCGACTGCATGTGTAAGATCACTTTGGCGACGGGAACCATCGTGGGTTATGCCTACGGCATGGAGTTCTTCATCGCTTGGTATGGCTCCAATCCTTACGAGGGTTTCGCCTTCATCAACCGGGCATTTGGTCACTACGCCTGGGCTTACTGGATCATGATTTCCTGTAACGTGATCACGCCGCAGTTCTTCTGGTTCAAGGCGGTCCGCGAAAACACTGCGTTCGTTTGGATCCTCTCGATTTTCGTGAACGTCGGCATGTGGTTCGAACGCTTCGTGATTATCGTCACTTCACTGGCCCGTGACTTCCTGCCTTCCAGCTGGGGTTACTACAGCCCGTCCATTGTGGAAATCTTCACGTTCTTCGGCACCTTTGGGGTGTTCAGCGTGTTGTTCCTCCTCTTCATCCGTTTCTTGCCCATCATGCCGATGGCGGAAATCAAGGCGGTTACTCCCCAAGGTGATCCGCATCACGGCGCTCACTAAGCAACCCGGAACCCAACTATTTCGAACATGGCTGCTTCAACACATGGCTTAATTGCTACCTTCGATACTGCTGCTGATATCTATCACGCGGCGGAGAAGGTGCGCGATGCTGGCTTCACTAACTGGGACTGCATCACGCCGTGCCCCGTGCACGGTCTGGACGGTGCAATGGGCGTAAAGCGTTCTAAAGTTCCTCGTATATCTCTCGCGGGTGGCATCACTGGTTTCATCACCGGTATGTCGATGATCTATTTCACCGGCGCGGTGGACTACCCCCTCATCGTCGGCGGCAAGCCACTCTTCAGTCCGATGTTTGCGTTTCCCGTCGCTTACGAGTTGACCATTCTTTTTACGGCGTTCGCTACCATTGGTGGTATGCTCATTCTGAACGGACTGCCGATGCACTACCATCCGGTGCTTAAGACCGACCACATTCACCGTGGTTTGGACGATAAGTTCCTGATCGTGATCGAGTCTTCCGATCCGAATTACGACAGTGCGAAAGCACTGCTCGAATCCGCCGGCGGCACTGAAATCACCGAAATCGAGTCCTAGCCCGATGCGTTACGTATATCTCGTTCTCTTCTTTGTCGCGGTCTTGGCCGTTGGAGCCCTTGGGTTCCGTGGCTCCATTTCCACGCGACCACCTTTGGAGGTCTTTCCGGACATGGATCGCCAGTCCAAGTATCTTCCTCAAGCAGCCTCTTCGTTCTTTGCAGACGGACGCACTGACCGTCCGATCCCAGCCGGCACGGTTGCTCGTGGAAATCTCCGATCAGATGCTCACCTAAATTTCGGCCGAGGCCCGGAGGGCGAATTTGCCCCAGGGTTTCCTGATGGATTGACGATTGATCGTCAGTTCTTCGACCGTGGTCGCGAGCGCTACGAAATCTACTGTGCTCCTTGTCACGGTAAGTTGGCCAATGGTCGTGGTATCGTCACCCAATACGGGTGGGGTGGACCGGCCAATATGCACCAGGATTTGATCCGTGATCAATCCAATGGCGAACTATTCAATACCATCACCAACGGTAAGAACACGATGTTCCCGTTGAGTGATAAAATCGGTGCGGAAGATCGTTGGGCGGTTATCGCTTACGTCCGCGCTCTCCAGCGTTCCCAAAACGGCCGCATGCAAGACGTGCCGGCTTCACATCAAGGGGAGTTGAACTGACCATGGCATCCTCCACGACTGCAAATTCCGCTACGGCGGCTCCTAGCAATCCGGCGGGCAAGGCCCTCACCATCGGAATCGTCGGCATTGTGCTTACGATCTTAGGCATCTTTGTTTCCGGAGGTGACAAGGTCGCTTTCGCTTGGCTCACGGCCATGACGTTTTGGACTGGATTGGCGATCGGCATGCTGATGCTGATCATGATTCACCACATCGTTGATGCGAATTGGTCGACGGTGATTCGTCGCCAGTTTGAGCACGGTATCGCTGCCTTCAAATGGTTAGCACTGCTCTTTGTCCCTCTGATTGTGGCATCCATCATTGAGCCCAGTATCCTGTGGAAGTATTTTGATCCTTCCTTTGATTTATCTAGGGTGGGCGGTCACGGCACGGTGGCCAGTGATGTGCTTTGGCAAAAGAAATCGGGATTGTTGAGCTTCGAGTTTTTCATGGTTCTGACCACGATTTCATTCGGTGGTTGGATGCTGCTATCCAATCGCTTTCGCCGCTGCTCGTTCTCTCAAGATATGGACGGAGATATCAAGTGGACGCGGAAGAGCCGTTTTTGGTCGGCCATCGGTTTGCCGTTTATGGCCGTCACGCTTTCTCTTTGTGTGATCCTTTGGGTTAAAGCCCTCGATTATCACTGGTTCTCTACGATGTTCGGCGTCTGGTATTTCGCTGAGTGTGTCCGCGGCGCTTTGGCTGTTGGTGTCTTGATGATGTGCTGGCTCACCACCCGGGGGGATTACCAGGGTGTGCTCACGAAAAACCATTGGTATTCCATCGGTATGCTCTCGTTCGCCTTCACGGTGTTCTGGGCCTACGTCACGTTCTCCCAATATTTCCTGATCTGGAATGCGAATATCCCGGAAGAAACCTTCTGGTATAACATCCGCGAAATTCAAAACAGCAGCGGTGAGCCCAACCAATGGAAGTGGGTCGGCATGCTGCTTCTCTTCGGTCATTTCTTCGTCCCATTTTTCGGCCTCATCAGCTATCCAGCTAAGATCAGCAAGTGGTGGATGAAGCTCATGGCTTCGTGGATCATCTTAATCATTCTGATCGACATCATCTACAACGTCTGGCCGTCCAAAAAGGATTCATTGGGTGATCCGATTGCCTTTGCCGGCCTGCACATGATTTGGACCCTGACCGCCGTAATCGGCGTCGGAGGCATCTGCGCTTGGGCCTACTTTAAAAGTTTCCCCACCGCTAAACTCATCCCGATTCGCGATCCTCGCATCGGAGAATCTCTGACTTACCATGAGTAATTCCTCTTCAGCTCCTCAACCTGTGCTGTGGCCATTGATAGTGGCGGTCATGGGCGTTTTCGCGATCTTTTTGGTGATTGTGAATCTTGCGCGCACTCCGGTCACGCCCATCACCGCAGCCGTCAATGTTCCCGAGGAAGAGCAATGGAAACTGAGCTCTACCACGCGCCAAGAACGACGCGCCGAACTTGAAGGGGAGGCCAAATCCGCTGCTACCAGCTACGGCTGGATTAATCAAAATGACGGTATCGTCCGTCTGCCAGTCGAGCGCGCCATCGAATTAACGTTGGCTGACATTAACGCTGATCGCTGAACAATTGATCATTTGCCGGCATTCTTCGCCGGTCACTTTGCCGTAAACCACGATGGATTCAAATTCCAGTAACACCCCAGCCACCGCCGAACGTCCAGATTCGGCGGTCATTGACGCCTCTATTAAAGTGCCGGTGCTTTTCTTCCTCTACGCCGCTGCGGCGTGGTTGGTCACCGCCTCCGTGCTCGGTTTCATCGCCGCGGCGCAGTTGGTTCAACCCGCATTTCTCGCTGATTACGCTTGGACGACCCACGGTCGCATCGTGCCACTGGCGCGGAACGCCCTCATTTATGGTTGGGGATTTAATGCCGCTTTTGCGGTGTTGATCTGGATGGTGGCCCGACTCTGCCGAACGCCTGCCCCGAAGTGGGGCACGACTTTGGTCGGAGGCCTATTCTGGAATGTCGGAATTAAATTAGGCCTGACCGGAATCATCATCGGACAATCGACCGGGCACGTCCTGCTAGAGATGCCTGGTTATGCGGCCGCCGTCATGTTTGTTTCCTACGGAATCATTGGAGCCGGGGTTGCCATCATCTTTTCGCGTCGCCGCGAGGGCAGTATGTTTGCCAGCCAATGGTATGGTCTGACCGCTTTGTTTTGGTTCCCTTGGTTGTTCACCATTGCGCAATACACCTTGGTCTTTGGCTCGATGCGCGGAACCGCGCAAGCGGTGGCCTCTGCATGGTATGGTCATAATATTTACGCCTTGTTCCTCGGCCCCATCGCGTTGGGAGCCCTCTACTATCTTATCCCGAAGCGGGTAGGGCGCCCGATCACCAACTATCCGTTGGCTCAAATCGGCTTTTGGTCGTTCGTATTTTTCGGATCCTTCGGAGGTCTCGCGACTCTCGTCGGAAGTCCAGTGCCCGCCTGGGTGCAGACCGTGGGAGTTTCTTCGAATTTCATGCTTTTGATTCCGTTGTTCGCCATCGCCGTCAATCTTGGCGGAGCGCTGCTCGGTGGAACAAAGGCTGGGGGCTCGGGACCGGCGCTGAAGTTCTTCAAGTTATCCTTGGTTTCCTTCATTATCGTGGGACTGCTTACGGTCGTGCTTTCGCTGCCATCGTTCAGCCACACGATCGGATTAACTTTCGTGGGTGAAGCCTTAGACATCCTCCACTGGTATGCCTTTGTTTCCTTCGCATTCTTCGGCGCGATTTACTTCATGCTGCCCCGTTTGATTGTTCAACCTTGGCCATCAGGCGCGCTGATTACCGCTCACTTCTGGGCCACGGTAGCCGGCACGATCATCGTGATTTCCAGTCTCTTCTTGGCGGGCTTCGCGCAGGGGGCGGCGCTTAACGATATCGAAAACTACGCCACCTTTGCCGACGTGATGGGAGCTTTTTCAGGATACCTCGTCGCCCTCGCGTTTGGTTATCTTACTTTGCTGGTCGGTAGCCTCGCATTTTTCGTGAATGTGGTGATGGCGATTTACCAAGCTTGTTTCTCTAAATCGACCGCATCGGCCGATACCGTTTTTGGCTCTCCCGCAGCCATGGAGGTGAACTCATGAACCGTGGACCGTATCTTTTTCTCGGCGCTTTCGCGATCCTCGCCTTCTCCTGGACGGCAGCGATCCTAGCCAACCAACTTGGTTATGGTGCGGTGACCCCGCACTACGATTCCCTGGCGGGACAAGCGTTTCCAGCCAAGCATCCCGGCATCGTCGAACGGGGTGCGCAAGTCTACACCGATCTCGGTTGTGTGACCTGCCACACCCAGCAGGTGCGCCGGGCGGACATAGGTAGTGATCTCGCCCGCGGGTGGGGTGAACGCGCCAGTGTTGGCCGTGATTACATGCACGAAAGCACGGTTCAGCTCGGCTCCAATCGTTTCGGTCCGGACCTTCGTAATGTGGGCGCTCGGATTGAAGACCCCAACGTTTTCTACCAGATGTTATACGCGCCAGCTGAAGACTCCGCGATGCCCGCTTACCGATTCCTTTTCGATGAGGTTAAGGTTGTTGGCCAAGTCTCCGATGACGCGCTGAATCTCGATGCGCCGACGGGATATCAGATCGTGCCAACCGAACGAGCGCGTTCCTTGGTTGCTTACCTCGCTTACCGGAACGACACCTACGCCTATCCGGAAACCAATTTTGTTCCAACCGAGCCCGAAGCTGAATCCGACGATGAAGCTGCGGAAACGGAGGAAGGGCACTAAGATGAGCCAAGACGCCAATTCCGATCCACGTCTGGAAGTTTCCGCTGCTTCCGACCAAGACATTCAAGCCGTGCATGCTTCATTGCTGCACGACCAAAAGGAACCCAAGGAGGGCTTTTCTTTGATGCCCCTATTTGTCTTGGGCTTCGTTTCGTCCATGATCTTTGTGGTCGCGATTTACTTTATCCACAACCGCGCTGGCTTGTCCGATGGACTCGCGTTGGCGACCACGATTCATCACCCCGGATACGATCCCCAAGTTCATGGTGCCGGAGATGAAGAAGTTGAAATCGATGTGTTTGCCGTTGGTCAGAGTCTCTACGGACAAGCTTGTATTGCCTGCCACCAGGTTAACGGCCAAGGCATCCCCTCGGCCTTTCCTCCGTTGGCTAGTTCAGACTGGGTGACTGGCGACGAAGAAAGACTCATCAAGCTAGTTTTACATGGCTTGCAAGGACCACTCGAGGTGAATGGGGCGCAGTATAATGGAATCATGCCCGCGTTTGGACCTTCTGGAATCTACCAGTGGAGTGATGAAAAGATCGCCTACGTGCTTACCTATATCCGCCAAGAGTGGGGTAATGAAGCTGGGGAAATCACCCCTGACCAAGTGACCGCAGTTAAGGAAGCCACCGCTTCTCAAACCGGAGCTTACACGGCGGCCGATCTGTAAGATCGAGAATTCCAGCTTCTACCGTTCAAAACCGCCGACAGTGTTTGGCGGTTTTTTTATGGCGGCGCGGTTAAGCCCCGTTCGCTAACTCCTCGGATCGGGCTTTGGCGGCGGCGACTACGGCTTTCATCGTGTCACGAAAGTTCGCTTTCTCCAAAACTTGCAGGCCAGCGTGGGTTGTCCCGTTGGGAGAAGTGACTTCGTTACGGAGGTCTTCCGGAGATTTATCGGATCGAGCCATGAGCCGGGCAGAACCGAGCACCGTTTCTACGGCGAGTTGTTCGGCTTCTTCCGAAGTCAGTCCTCCCGCGATGCCGGCGTCACGAAGTGCGCCGGTGAATTCGAATACATATGCAGGACCACATCCACTGACACCCATCAGCGCGTCGATCTTAGTTTCGGGAACTTCGATTTCGCGACCGATTGAGCCGAGGAGTTGAATCACTTGTTTCCTATCTTCGGCCGTCAGTTCACTGCGGGCGGTCCATCCCGTGATACCTGCACCGATGGAGCTGGGCGTATTGGGCATGGTGCGAACGATGTTGCGAGCGTGAGGGAATACCCGGGCCAAATGGTCGAGGGTTTTTGCGGCCAGAATTGAGAGCACGATTTTACCCCGAGTGAGTTCGGCCAGCCGTGAGTCCGCCGAGCCCAAGTGCTGTGGTTTGAAAGCGATCACCACGAGATCGGCATTTTCGAGCAGTTCAGGTAGGTCGGATACGTGAACAATCTGGGTCCGAGCGGCGAGAGCTGCCGCACTGATTCCACTGGCGCTGTAGCAGGCGATTTCGGAGCCCTGTTTGGGGTTGTTGGCAACGAGGCCATCGACGATGGCGGACGCCATGCGTCCTGCCCCAATAAATGCGATTTTAGACACCGGTAGAGATGGAGTTAATAAGATGTTTGGCGATAGCTACGGTTCCGCCACCGGGTCGATCTTCCAGGATGAGATCGCCCCCGAGAGACCGCAGCGCGTGCCGGGCCACCGTCAGACCCATGCCGACTCCTACCGTGTCTCTCGAGCTTTCGCTTGAGCAGCTGGACGTTGATCAGCTGATTGTCTACGACGAGGATACGCGGGACAGACATAATGAGTTCAGAGTGGGGTGAGTTGTAAGCGGGAGCCCTCTTGGGCCGGGCTAGGTGTTGAGTCGGTGGGCTTTGATGGTGTTCTTCATCAGCATTGCAACCGTCATGGGACCGACTCCCCCGGGAACTGGGGTGATCTTGGAAGTCAAAGGAGCGACCGCATCGAAGTCGACATCGCCGACCAAACGGGTGCCGGATTTGCGGGTTTCGTCTGGAATTCGGTTGATCCCCACATCGATGACCACCGCTCCGGGTTTGATCATATCCTTGGTCACGAAACGAGGGCGACCGATGGCTGCGATCAAGACATCGGCCAAGCGGGTGATAGCAGGGAGATCTTGGGTTGCAGAATGACAGATCGTCACGGTGCCGTTGGCTCCGGCTTTCTTTTGCAGGGCCAGAAGTGCGATCGGTTTGCCAACGATTAACGAGCGGCCAACTACGACGACGTGTTTGCCCCGAAGATCAACATCACTTCGTGCGAGCATTTCCATGATGCCGGCGGGCGTGCAAGAGGCGAAGCCGGTATCATCCTCTTGGGCGATCTTTCCCAAGTTGAGGGTGTGAAAACCATCGACATCCTTGTCGGGGGAAACGCGGCGAAAAATGGCCAGTTCGTCGAGATCACCGGGTAGCGGTGATTGCACCAGGATGCCGTCTACTTCGGGATCCGCATTGAGATCATCGATCAGGGTTTCGAGCTCGGTTTGAGTGATCGTCTCAGGAGGTAGAATGATGCGACTGGTCACGCCGATCTCGGCCGCGGTTTTCTCCTTCTTCTTAACGTAGGAAATCGAAGCTGGGTCGTCGCCGACCCGCACGAGTGCGAGGCAGGGAGCGCGACCCTCTAGTTTCGCGACTTCGGTCTTTAATTCAGCTACGATTGTGGCGGCGATTTGGTTTCCGCTGATAAGTTCCATAGGGGAGTGAAGCGTTTGGGGGCTCAACGAAGTTGGAGAGACTCGACCGTAATGACAATGTCAGTGGTGTCCGGGATCGGGCGAGCGGTGCCGTAAACGACCACGCTGAGTCGCATGTAGTTTTCGACGGGGGTATTTAGTAAAATACGCTTGAGATCAAGGTAGGCAAAACGAGTGCCAGACTTGGTTTGGAGAGCGAAATCGTAGGGGCGTCGTGGACGCAGCGGAGAGCGCGTAGATACGAGGATGCCTTCGAATAACCGGGGCAGCGAAGCGAGGCTCTCGCGTTCCGCGGCGGTGCGGTTGATCGCTTTTCCAATCGTCGGCTTATCCACCGTCGTTGAGTTAGTATCACCGATGAAACCGTCGTGCAGGGTGGCGGCGGGGATTTCGGGAGCGGTCCGCATCACGCGATCCGGAGTGGCCCCGAAGACGTATCCGGTCACCGGTTGCTCGAGTTGCAGCTGAGTCCATCGTCCTCTTAGCCCGGTAATCTTAACCTTATCGTCCACCGTTGATTGGGTCAGGACCGGCGTGGAGGTCTTGGCTCCGAGGTGCAGGGGCGCTCCAGGCTTTACCTCGAGATCTTTGCCGATGTAGCGGTTTTCCACGAAAACGTCGTGAGGCCCGGCCAGCGCTACGGTGGTCCAACCGGATGCCGCAGTATTCTCTGAAACCGGATCGGGCAGGGTTTCGCCTGGTTTGATGAGGCGAAGCACCGGCGAACCGGAATCAGGTCGCAAATGAACGGGGGTCGAGCGCTTCGCGACCTCGGCGAGGAGCGACGTGGCGAGAAGGGTGGTGACGAAAAATAGCTTAACGAGCATGAGACGATCGGGTGGGCTTAATAACAATGGCGTCATGATTGGGCATCGGGGCGGTAGGAGATTGGAACAAACGGTCGATGTCTTTGCGAGAAAGTTGCTTCACCGCTCGCAAAGGAATTCCTCGAAGCGGAAGTCCCCCGATTTGATACCTCCGCAGGCGTTTTACGGGGAACCCGATCGCGAGGAACAACTGACGAATCTCGCGCTTTTTGCCGTGGTGCATCCATACGTCCAGCTCGGTCGACTCTTCTTTGCGTGGATTTACCAGTGCAGCTCGTTCGACTCGGAACCACTCTTCTTCCATCTTCACGCCTCTGACGAGCAGGGGAAGGCGAGCCTGCGGGAAGGGAATGTCGAGACGGACCTGATACCGCTTCACCACGACGTTGCGCGGGTGCATCAGTTTATTCGCCAAGTCTCCGTCGGTGGTGAGGATCACGAGACCCTCCGAATCCTTATCGAGCCGTCCGGCGCAGAAGAATCGACGATTTAGAAGTTGTTGAGGGAGTAGATCGAATACCGTACCGGGATTGTGAGGGTCGTCGTTGGAGCAGACCAAGCCACGAGGTTTGTGCACCGCAAGGGTCATAGGCTCGTGGCGGGGCGGACGGATGCGTTGGCCATCGACGGAAACTTCGTCGACTCCAGGCGTCACTTTTTGGCCGATTTTGGCAATTTTGCCGTTCACGCGAACGTCTTCGGCCTCGATCAACGTTTCCGCGGCCCGGCGGGAGCAGATCCCGGCGTCGGCGATAAATTTTTGGAGACGAATTTCGGCAGTTTTCAAAGCCCCGGCAGTTGGCTGGATTTGAGCAGGGGACGCAAGGATTGAGACGGAATCTTCCTGCTAAATTTTACTCGGCAAAGTAAGGCTTGCGCGGGGCGAGGTCCCAATTGATCAAATACTGGCTACATGTCCTCAGAAAACGCCGTATCTCTGTATTCCAAGACCAATCCTTTTCCTGCTCGGATTTCCGAGAATCGATTGCTCAATGCGCCCGGGTCTGCCAAGGAAACCCGCCACTTCATCGTCGACATCAATGGCAGTGGGCTGAGTTACACGGTGGGTGATTCGTTGGGCGTCTTTTCGGTGAACCGCACCGAAGAAGTCAACGAGTTGATCGCTGAGATTGGCGCTACCGGCGACGAATTGGTTTCACCGGCGATGCTCAAGTTGGAGACCCCGATCATCTTGCGTGAGGCTTGGACCAGCCGTCTAGCGCTGGCGGGTCCGACGCCCAAGCTGCTGAAGACTTTGGCGGAAAAGGTTACGGATGAGGCCGAGAAAGCTCAATTGGCCGATTTACTCGATCCCGAAAACAAGGACGCGCTCAGGCCCTGGCTCGAAGAACGGCACTACATCGACATCCTGCAGGCGTTTTCCAGCGCGAAGCTTTCCGCCCAAGAGCTGGTGGACTTGCAGCGCAGGTTGATGCCCAGACTTTATTCGATCGCTTCCTCTCCGCGGGTTTCGCCGCAATGCGTTCACCTCACGGTGGCTGTCGTGCGTTATGAAACCAACAACCGTGAGCGGGTGGGGGTTTGCTCAACCTTCATGGCTGATCGCGTCGAGGTGAACGAAACACCGGTGCCGGTCTTTGTTTCCAATTCTCACTTCGGTCTGCCCGAAGATCATGCCGACCGCGACATCATCATGGTGGGACCTGGCACCGGTATCGCGCCGTTCCGCGCGTTTGTGCAGGAGCGAGCGGGTCAGTCGGGCCATGGTCGCAACTGGGTGTTCTTCGGCGATCAACACGAGGCCACCGATTTTCTTTATGCCGACGAGTGGAAAAATTACGTGGCCGAGGGTGACGTGACTAAACTCGATCTCGCCTGGTCCCGCGACCAAGCTGAAAAAATCTATGTGCAGGACAAGATGCGTGAAAGCGGAGCCGAACTCTGGCAGTGGCTCGAAGGCGGCGCGATTTTCTATGTCTGCGGAGACGCCAAGCGCATGGCCAAGGACGTGGACAAAGCGCTTCACGACATCGCGGCCACACAGGGCGGCCTGTCCGAAGAAGGCGCCGTGGCGTTCGTGAAACAGCTCAAGAAAGACAAGCGCTACCAGCGCGATGTCTATTGAGGCCGATATTAATCGGCTGAACTAATTCGAGGCTTTCAGGAAGAGCCCGCCCATGGCGAAGAGGATGGCCGCAAGGGTGAGGTAAGCAAAGGCGTGCGCCCCTGCGTAGAGCACCAGGAAGACCAACGGCACCACGGCGAGTCCGATGGCGCTCCAACCGATAATACGATTGGGACGGCCGCCTTCGGTGTCTTCGCCCACTTCAGCTAGCACGTCGACGGGCCGCTTAATACGCTCGTAAAACTCAGCGGTTCGGGCAGGTAAAGCGGTGATATCTTTACCGTAAAGTGGGGTAAAAACGAAACTGAGCCCGGCCAGACCGACTGCGGTGAGGCCAAGCCAGAGAACGCTGCCCTCACCACCCAGGGCGCGCGCGGCCACTTCGCCGGTAATGGAGTAGGTGGAGACCAGCCCCAGCGACATAAAGACGATCGCGCCCAGCCCCGCACATGCCAGAGCGGCATGTCCGCGACTGCGATTATGGAGCCCTCCCAGCCACCGGGAGAGCATCAGAACGGAGAAGGATGTAATCACCACACAGATGTATTGTGGGCCCAGGGCCCAATTGAAGTCGAATCGGGTGAGAGAGGCCACGGCGATGCCGCTGATAATCGAAGGGATGGCCGCCCACGTGGAGGGGATCTTTGTGACCACCCCAACCATCAGAGGCACGGTCACGGGAATACCCACCAACCCCAGCACAATGTTGGCGAAGGTGAAGAGTCCCCATGAACTGTTCACAATGATCTCCGCCATAATGATGGCGGCGAACGCCAGGCAGACCACCACCGACCGACCCACCCAGAGCAGTTCTTTTTGAGAGGCCTGCTTGCGGAAGTGCCCCTTGTAGAGGTCAATCGAGACAATGGAAGAGAGGGTGTTCCACACACTATCAAGGGCCGACATGGAGGCCGCGATCATGGCGGCGATGAACAAGCCAATGACGCCGGCGGGGAGGTAATGCACCACCACCGCGATGAAGATGGATTCATCGGCTTTGGCGCTGCCCGCGAATGCGGCCAGTTGACTGACCTCGGGCCAGAGCATCTTGCCCACCAGCGGTGGCAGACCGAACAAGAAAGGGGAGAGGCAGTAGAGGGCGATGGTCACATAGCCCGTGCGTTTGGCGGCTTTTTCGTCCTTCACCAGGAAGAAACGCTGCGCCTTGTCACCCACCACGGTGCCGAAGATGGCCTGGGCGACCAGACCGATCATGAACCAAGGTGAATAGAAGGCGCCGTTAGGTAGGTGGTGTTCGAACGTCAGGGGAGGCAGCCCTGCCCGTAATTGCGTTAGCGAGATGGCGTTCTCGCCGAAAAAGACGATGATGAGTAGGACCACGCACACCGAGAGCAGCACGATGAACTGGAGCACATCGGTCATACTCACGGCCCAGATGCCTCCGGCCACCGAGTAGAGCAGCACGAAGAAACCAAAAAAGATAATCAAACCATCCACCGCCCACGGCACATCGGGGAACAGGGCTGGAGCTGAGATGCGGGCAACGGCTGCGAGATGCTGCCCCGGCCAATAAAGCATGCTGATACATAGCACCACGCCGATCACCAGACGCGTGGTGTGGTTGTATCGCTCCTCCACATATTCCACCGGCGACGAGATGCGCGCTCGCCGCCACTTCACGGCGGAGAACAGGAAGCCGATCACAAACCCGATGGGGTTGGCCACGAAGAATAAGAGGCCAAACCAACCGGTGTTATAGACAAAACTGGCCGCTCCCGTAAACATCCAGGCCGAGAAGGTCGACATGTAGAGTGATACCCCCGCCGCCCACCAGGGGATGCGATTACCCCCGACGAAGAAGTCCTTGCCGGTTTTGTTATTCTTGGTGAAGAGGAAACCGGCCGCAAAAACGGCGATCAAATACAACACCACCACGAAGTAGTCGGCCTGGGAGAGTCCGGAAAATTCTGGAGTCGATTGGTTCATTCGAGAAACAGGGCAAGAGTGATGGAGATGAACTCAACCCCAAAAAGTAGGGGTGGAGATGTGCTCGAGTTCGATGCTTATACGAATGATCCTAAAAAATCTGCATGAATAATTCTGAAAATTACGAAAGTTGGTCATTCGTTTTCGCGACGGATATACATATCGGCTCACTTCGGTCTTACCGATTTCAACCGGCTTGGAACGAAAATTGGAAGACTGCTCGGTCTCAGATTCAGCAGCGGAGACCCGATTTGGTGTTGGTGGGTGGAGATATGACTCGTGATGGCAGCACCCACGTGGAGGAGTTGGTCGAATCAAAGCACGATTTGGAAACGATGGGTATGCCGGTTCATGTGATTCCGGGAAATCATGAAGTGGGCAATAAGTGGTCCCCGGATTCGTCGGTGGCGATTAGGTCAGAATACCTGCACCGCTACCAAGAGGTCTATGGGGCGAGCGAGTGGTCATTTGTCCAGGGGACGGGGCCGAACACGGTCCGCTTCACCGGATTGAACGCGTTTCTACTCGGTAGCGGTCTACCGGAAGAGGCTCTGCTTCGGGCGTGGCTGGATGGTCTGGAGCGCGACTCGAGGGCGGCGCATCATGTTTGGATGATTCATCCATCGATGTTTGTGGATCGGTTTGATGAGGCGGATTTTGATTCCGTCACGGATCGGGTGCCGTGGTATTTTGGGCTGAATCAAGTGGACCGAGAATACCTCTGGGACGTGATGCGTCGAACGGGCGTTACTCAGGTTCTCAGCGGGCACATTCATTGCCGGCGCCACGTCCGCCATGCCGGGGTGGATTTCTATTTAGGCCCGGCCACCGCGTTTCCGCAATGGGGCGAACGTTGGCCGGACGGTGATGCGACTCTCGGCTTTATGGAGTTCACCGTCTCGGAGGGTGCAATCACACCCGAGTTCGTGCCGTTGGATCGAGTTTCCGATCAAGTTGGTTATGGCCCGGGTGGGAACCCGCCGATTGAAGGGCGCGACTATTCGGTCGCGCGGGAGCAGCCCGCTTTCAAACCGTGCCGGGACGAGGACTAACTGCTGAATTCGATGTCGGGCTTTATGGGCCAGATGACAGCAGATGCAGAACACTTTTGGGCTTACTGGATGGCGCGCTCGGCGAGCACGCCCTACCTCATATTTACCTATTCATGCATGTAAATGGGTAGGGTGGTTTCACCGAAACCGCCGTTTCATCCCGCACACTCGGAGGAGAGCAGGAGGCCGATTCCACCAATCAAAATCTGTTGGCCGAATCCCCTTTAGATACCTCTCCAGCCCTTTTGCTCCTTTTGCAGGTCTACTGTTCCGCATCATGTGTCATCTGGCCCATAAAGCCCGACCCGCACGAGGATTACGTATCCGATTTGTGGGTCCGGCTTTATGACCGACATGTTGCGTCTTTTCTCGTCCCGCTCTTCACGGTTCGAGCAAAGCTTCGCGGAGTGGGTAGGTGTTGAGCATGTTATCGGTCCAATTCTTCACCTCGGGCCGGATCAGATACTTGTTGGTGTAGTGATATATCGGAGCGATGGGCATCTCCTCAAATAGGAGCTCTTCCATGGTTGTGAAAATCTCCCACCTCTTTGTGGGCTCCACTTCCTCAAGCGATGCGGTCAGCAGTCGGTCATATCCGGCATTTGACCACCCGGCGACGTTGAAGCCGTGGCCGGTGCGTGTGCTCTCGAGGAACCGGGTCGGATCGTCGGGCGCGACGATGTAGGCGTTGCGCGCTATATCGAAATTCCCGAGGTGGATACTGTCCAAGTAAACCTTCCACTCCTGATTCTCCAGCTGGATGTCCACGCCCAGTTCCTTCTGCCACATTTGTTGCACCGCTTCGGCAATCACGCGGTGGTTTTCGGATGTATTGTAGAGCAGGGTGATGGTGGGGAAGCCTTCGCCGCCGGGGAAGCCAGCTTCGGCCAATAGCTCCCGAGCTCTCTCGCGGTTGAGCGATACCCCTGGAACGGTTGAGACGTATCCGCTGATGCCATCAGGGGTGAAACGGTGGGCGGGGAGTTCTCCAGCGCGGGTGATCTCGTCCGTGATTCCTTTCCGGTCAATGGCCATGGCCAAGGCCTGTCGCACGCGGGCGTCATCGAGTGGAGGACGGGTGGTATTGAACGAATAGTAGTAGGTCCCCGAGAACGGTGATATCCGAAGCTCGTCGGGCCTTTCCTTGCGGTAGGTTTCGATCTTAGTGACCGGCACGCCGTAAGTGCGATGGAGCTGAACCGCGCGATAGGCTGCATCCTCGAAGGTCTCGCTCTCGATCGGAAAAAATTTGATGTGATCGAGATTAACATTATCGCGATCCCAATAGGTCGAACTACGGGATACTTGGATGAATTGATTTTGTTTCCATTCGGTCAATACGTAGGGACCGTTACTCACGATGTTCTCCAGTCGAGTCCACTGAGTGCCTTTGCGATGCATTCCCCCGTGTTGCTTGAGCACATGGACAGGTATCGGGAACCATGTCCGAGCAGACATCATCCGCAGGAGAAAAGGGGTGGGGCGGGCCGCGCGGATTTCGAGGGTGCGATCATCAATTGCGCGGCAACCGACCGTGCTGAAATCAGCGGATCGACCTTGATTGAAGTCAGTGGCACCAGCCATGAAATAGAGCGCTTCGGAGTTTTCGGAAGCAATCTCAGGGGGAGGATGCGCTCGGAAGAACTTACAAAATCATGAGCAGTGACGGACACGCCGTCCTACCATTTCGCATCAGCGCGAAGATGAAAGGTGTAGGTGACGTCGTCTTCCGCTAGTTCCCAGCTTTCGGCTACACCGGGGAGCGGATCGAGGGTGACAGGGTCGTATCGCACCAGCCCTTCGAATAATGCCAGGACCAATGCCGACTCCGGACTACCGGTAACAATTTGCGGATCGAGATCCGCCGGTTCGGTGCCGTTGGCGAGTAACAAGGTATTGGATGCGTTGGCTTGTTGGACCAGCGTCGTGCGGTCGCGGCAGCCCGGGCTCAACCCGATTAGGCCAATCGCCACAATATAGAAAAATGAGCTAGGGGGGCGAAGGGGCAGGGGAAGCATGACCAGGGAGGTTTGCGTGCCCGGTGCTGGGGTTGAAGATAATTCGCAGCCGCCGAGGGACTCGCCGGTGGATGCGAATTTTCTCCTCGCTACGTCTCCAAATAGTTCCGCTATATTCGGGTTCGTATGACATTTACTGATCGCACCGCCTTGGTCACCGGCGCAGGCCGGGGAATTGGCAAGGCCATTGCCGAAAATCTCGCCGCTAAAGGCGTGAAGCTCATCTGTGTCTCCAGGAATCCCGCCAGTTGTGGTGGAGTGGCTGATGCCATCAACGCCGCCGGTGGAACCGCCGTCGCCCGTGCCGTGGATGTTTCCGACGGGCCAGCGGTGGCCGCGGCCGCGGCTGAGCTGCTCGAGGAATTCAAAAAGATCGATATCCTCGTAAATAATGCCGGTATCACTCGCGATGGACTGCTCGCCCGCATGTCTGAGGATGATTGGAACGCCGTGATTCAAACGAATCTTTCGAGCGCATTCCATTGGACGAAGGCCATCGGTTGGCCGATGTGTCGCAATCGGTGGGGGCGCATCGTAAATATTTCATCGGTATCCGGTATCATCGGGAATGCTGGTCAGGCTAATTACTCCGCCGCCAAGGCCGGTCTGATAGGGTTTTCCAAGACCACGGCAAAGGAATTCGCCCGCCGCAACGTCACCGTAAACGTTGTCGCCCCAGGATTTATTGAGACCGATATGACTGCCAAACTGAGCGAAGAAGTTCAAAAGGGAGTTACGGATTTCATCCCTATGCGCCGATTTGGGCAAGCTGCCGATATCGCTCACGCCACATCCTTCCTCTGCAGCGAGGAAGCGTCCTATATGACGGGACAGGTTTTTACCGTTGACGGCGGTATGGCGATGTGAAGCCTCCTCACCTTAGTAGCACTTCCACATGTCTGACCAAAAAACCATAGATCAACGGGTTAAAGAAATCATCGTTAACCAACTCAACGTCAACGAGGAACAAATTACGCCTGAGGCGTCGTTCCTCGATGATCTCGGAGCCGACTCACTCGACACGGTCGAGCTGATCATGGCCTTCGAGGAAGAATTCAAGGACGATTTAAAGGGAGAAATCCCTGAGTCAGACGCCGAGAAGCTCCAGACCGTCGGTCAAGTGATCGAATATATTAAGGGTAAATCTGGCGACAGCTGATCCTTACGACTTTATTTTTTGGGCGTTCTACCCGGTCTCGTAAGAGTCTGTTGGTAGGGCGCCCTTTTTATTTAACCCTCCTCTACGTATTGCTCGATGTCTTCGTCACTACCTGATTCGCAACGCGTTGTCGTAACTGGCTTGGGCGCCGTGCATGGCCTCGGCCACGATCCGGAAACCTTTTGGTCCAGTCTCAAGGCGGGTAAACCTGGGGTGGATCGAGTCAGTCTATTCGATCCCGAACCTTATGCCTGCCATATTGGATCCGAGGTTCGTGATTGGGATGTCAACGAGCACATGGACGCGAAAGACGCGCGTCGTAACGATCGTTTCACCCACTTTGGCTTCGTGGCCGCGAAACAAGCGGTGACCGACTCCGGCCTGGATATGGATAAAGAGAATCCAGACGAGATCGGCGTATTGGTCGGCTCGGGCATTGGCGGCATGCTCACCTACGAGCTTCAATTGCGACGTCTCGTCGACGGTGGTCCACGGAAGGTGTCGCCTTTCACCATTCCGGCACTCATCGGCAACATCTGTTCCGGCATGGTTGCTATCCACTACGGGGTGCGGGGACCAAACTTTGGCATAGTCTCGGCCTGTGCGACTGCTACGCATGCGATCGGCGAAGCGATGCACATGATTCGTCGAGGCGATGCTCGCGTAATGATTGCCGGTGGCGCAGAGGCAGCGGTGACTCCGTTCGCCTATGCAAGTTTTTGCTCAATGAAGGCAATGAGCACGCGTAACGATGATCCTCAGACGGCTAGCCGTCCGTTTTCGATGGGCCGTAATGGATTTGTGATGGGCGAGGGCGCAGGAGTTCTCGTGCTCGAGGCACTGGATCATGCTAAGGCGCGTGGGGCAAAGATTTACGGTGAAGTAGCCGGCTATGCGGCTACGGCTGATGCCCACCACATCACGATGCCTGACCCAGAGGGTAAAGGATTGGGTATGGCGATGACTCGCGCGATCCGCAATGCTGAGCAAACGACGGATGACGTTGATTACATCAACGCTCATGGCACTTCCACGCCATACAACGACAAGTTTGAGACCTTTGCGATTAAGCGCCGGTTTGGTGACCGCGCTGCTCGTCTTCCGATCTCATCCACGAAATCCATGACCGGCCACCTACTGGGTGCCGCCGGAGGAATCGAAGCAGTGGCCAGCCTTATGGCGATCCGAGATCGCGTCATACCGCCTACCATCAATTTGCACGAGCCAGATCCGGAATGTGATCTGGACTATGTCCCCAATGTAGCGCGCGACGCCAAGGTTGATGTGGTCCTCAGTAATAATCTCGGTTTTGGCGGGCAGAATGCGGCCATCGTATTCCGCCGCGTCTGATTCGATCCGTCCGTTCAACTGCCAAACGGCGCGGAAGCGACGGCAGGTAACTTGAGAGTCGTGCCGCCATACGGATACGATTCGCCGGGTGCTGGCGAGTGACCATCTAAATGCCCTGCCAGTTTGCGATAACGTGACCGTAGGGAAATTGCGCTATTACTGTCCAGCGATTCAGGTTAGACGCGGAGGCCGTGCAACGGCCTGCGTTGTCTCGACCGGCTGGTTGGGTTTTTTCATAAGCTTCAGTCCAATGAAGATGGCGATTACATAGAATGCTGTCATCTTCGCTAAATCTAGGGCAGCTCCTTTTTCTTCGAGAATACTGAGAGTAGAACCTACCTCCTGAGTAACTCTAATCTTCAGGTTTGCGGGGAATACCAGATAACGTGCGTAAAACGCTAGCGTATCCCTTTTTCTTTCACCGTGAGATATCAGAAACTTCACATTTCCTGGATGACGCTTCGAAATTTCAGCATAAGCTTCCGGCCAGATTGGTCGGATGAGCTCAATAATGGGTATCTGTGGAAAGAGGGCAGCAAAAGCGAAGAGAGCTGCGAGGCTCATGGTGATAATACCTTTTCTGAAACTAGGAAACATCATGTAATTCCCAACGCTTGAGGTCAGAAACGGCCACTTGTGGCCGTTGTCTGCGCCGACTGGTTCGACTATTTGTTTTATGATGGCTCATTGAGATCTAGCGAATGTTTTTCCCCGATGGCGATCTTCTGAGCGACCTCCAACGAGAACTGTGTCCACCATTCTTTCCCATCTGGAGCGTGGTAGGAAAACGTGAATTCCTGTTCGGTAGCGTCGTATCCTCCACTGTAGGATCCGCGCTGATACATGTCGTCCGACTCAATCTTGTCCCACTCGGCCGTAGTTTTACTCTCCGCCACAATCTCAATGCATATTGCTCGAATGTCTTCGTTCGCTCGAACTTTAGGCGGATGATGCATTTCCATTTCTGTGTCGAACAGTGTTATTGAGCATCAAAAAGTGAATGATATCGCGGAATCCGAATCAGTCTATTTTTGAGAAATATGTTACTCATCTTCCTATCGTCTAATATTTAGCGCGAATCTGTGCAAAAATTTAGGCGTGATATCATTTCGCAAAAAGCGACAACCGAAATGTCTGTTTTTGCGAAATGATATCAAATGAAGATCTGATGCATTAAAGACCGTTTGACCGCTATTCGAGCCACTTTGACGCATTTTCAATTCAAACCAGCGAAAACGAATTTCGAGGGCATCTGAAATCAGCGAAGGCTTCGACCCGTCAGGGTCGGATTCGGACTTGTTGGGAATTAAGAAAGGAGGCCAAACACTCATGGCGAGTGACGATCTAAACGCCCTGCCAGTTTGCGATAACGTGACCGCAGGAAAATTGCGCTATTGCTGTCCAGAAGACATCTAAATGCGCAAGTCACCAGATGCACCCGGGTGACTGCACTTTTCCAGGAAACGGTTGAAGGCGGCCCAGCTTTAGGGCGCTACTCCTGTGGAATGATCGAAAATCAGCTTCGTTCCCGTGCTCAGATGTATCGGCACATGACCCAAATCGCTAACCGTGGCCTCTACGCATAAGTGCGTAATTCTGGGTTGATCCCTGACCCTAGGCCCAAAAAAACCGCCACTCGAGAGTGACGGTTTTTGAAAGTGAGAGAATGCTCAGGAGGTTCTGGCTACTTTGATCACCTTATGAACCAAGCCGGCTTTGATGGCCTTAACGGACACCCACATGCGTTTGATGGTGCCGTTGGGCAGTTTAACGCGGATGCGTTGCACGTTAGGCTTAAAACGACGTTTCGTCGTCTTGGTCACGTGAGTGCCAATACCGCCGCTTTTTTTGGCGACACCTTTACGGTGAATGATGCTCCCGGTGGTCGGGCGTTTTCCAGTGATGGCACAGATTCGAGACATGGTGTTTCTTTCGTTAAAAGGACCAGAAATAAGAGTTTGGACGTAGTTGGGGCAAGGGGGAATTTCAGGAATCGTCTCGCCAAGCGCTAAAAACTTGAAACTTTTGCCCAAGTGCCGATGGATGAAGCAGTTGAAGGAGTCCTGATTTTCGAGTGCTCATGTGCTTTGCTTCTTCTTGCATGATCCGAGCGAGGGTTTTGGCCGCATTTTTTACCAAGAACGCTTCTTGGGATGCTACGGGATCGATCGAAAAGTGGTGTTTTTGGAGACTTTCACCGATCCAGTCCCAGCAAACGTGGCAGGTGAGGTCCTGTTCTCCGACGCGAGCGAGTAGATCGTTGCTCTGTTGGTGGTTATGGTAAGCCCGCACGGTGCCTTGGGGGGTGGCTTCACTCATCTCGCGCCAGGATTTGCCGTAGTCGAAGGCTAGAAATAATCCGTCCCAGGAGTGTGAACCGATTTCTGCGGCGAGAGCTGCGGCCTTCTCCGGCAAGTCCAAATGATAACCTTCTGGCGACTCTGGCGGCAGAACGTCAGGCGGATTGATGGCATCACGTTCTGCCTCCTGGGGGTTGTTTTCGATAATTTCTACGCCGATTTCCCGCCAGCTATCCCCTCGGCGCACAAAACGGCGGCAAGGTTGCGCGTCAAAAAGTTCGTTCGAGAAAACAATACACGAACCGTTCAGCTCATATTTTTGGCCCACTTGGACGGTGACTAGCTCCGCAAAAGGATGATCTATCCCGTCGAGCACGCTCTGGCCGTTCTCCGCCCCAAATTCGACGAATTTGGTGTCGGCCGGGTTCCGGTCACCCAAGCGATGCAGACACGCGGCTATGATTAACTCCCCGAAAACGGGCCCCAGTGAACTTGCGGTGAAGAAGTCAGCCCGTTGGTCGAGTCCGACGCGGGGCTTTTCGCGGCAATAGTAACCCGCTGCCGGATGGTAGAGGGCGATCTCCATAAATACGTCGAAGGGGATGAAGCCGTTGACGTCTGCTGCCTCCTGGAGGGCGGCGAGCAGTGGTGCAGAGATTGGCGTGGAATGTGATGAACCCATTTACAACTGCGATGCAATGGGCACAGTCCCAAAGTGCTCAAACGGATTCTCACTCTTTCGACCGGTATGATCTTAGGCAGCTTGCTCGCAATGGGCTTGGTGCACCTAGTTCAGTTGATTGGACTTTGGGGGGATCGGGATGCAACCAAGTCTGCCGATTATTACCGGAAGGTTTTGGCCGAAGTGCGGGAGCGTTATGTCGATCCAGACAAGGTCGAGTCGGAAGAACTCACCCGCGAGGCGTTGAAAGGGATGTTACGTTCGCTGGATCCGTATTCAGATTTCATGCGCGCGCCGGATTACGATAGCTTGCAAGAAGACATCGATAGCAAGTTCGGCGGAATCGGGGTTCAAATCGAATTTAGGGAGAGTTGGGTCGTGGTGATCGCGCCCATGTCGGGAACTCCGGGCGAACGTGCGGGGATTTTACGCGGTGATCGGATTTTGGAAGTTGATGACGAATCAATGAGAGGTCTTTCGATCAACCAGGTCGTGTCTCGGATGCGCGGTGATCCGGGGGAATCGGTTGATATCGTTTTGGCCCGCGAGAGCGAGGACGACCCCGTCGAGGTGTCCATTGTGCGGGAGATTATTAAAGTCGAGAGTGTCACGAATGTGGCGCTGGTGCAGCCGACCATTGGCTACTTACGCATCGCTCAATTTTCGGCGCCGACCGCGAGCGAGATGCGAGCGGCGGTGACGGATCTACGAGCGCGAGGGATGACGTCTTTGATCATTGATGTGCGAAACAATCCCGGTGGTTTACTCTCATCGGCGAAGGAAGTGTTGAAACCCTTTTTTGCGGCAGGCGAATTGATGGTCTATACGGAGGGGCGTAATGCAGATGATCGCCGAGAGTTTCTCTCCAGTCATGAAGGTGAGTTGTGGGACTTCCCGCTCGTGGTATTAATTAATAACGGCTCGGCGAGCGCCTCCGAAATTTTGGCCGGGGCACTCAAGGATACCTCCAAGGCCCGGATCATTGGCGAAACTTCGTTTGGCAAAGGATCGGTGCAGAGTGTGATTGGTTTACCAAATGGTGAAGGATTACGACTCACGACAGGTCGCTACTATACGCCCAGCGGAGTCACGGTGAACGAAGTGGGGGTATCGCCGGATGAAGAGATTGTGATGAGTCCGGAAGATGATTTAAATGTGACGCTGCAACGCAGACGTCCGGATATTTCTGATCCGACGGTTTTCGAAGAACGCTTTGGTTTCGCGCCGATTACTGATCGTCAACTGGAGGCCGCGATCGCGTATCTCCAGGGCGGATCAAGGGAGGAGACGGAGGAATGATTCTGGCGATCGAGAGTTCATGCGATGAAAGCGCGCTGGCCCTGTTTGATCCCATTGATGGACTGGTCGGGGAGTGGGTTCATAGCCAAATGGAGTTGCACGGAGACTACGGGGGAGTGGTGCCCGATTTGGCGACCCGCGAGCACTTGAAAACGCTCGGACCGATGCTGGCTCGAGCCGGTCGGGAGCATGATCTTTCCAAAGTTAACCGGGTTGCCGTCACGCAAGGTCCGGGTCTAGCCGGGTGCTTGGCGATTGGAACCGCCGCCGCCAAGGCGCTCGTGGCCGATTGGGGCGTGGAACTCGTCGGAATTAATCACCTGAAAGGCCACGCCTTTTCGCCCTTCATTTCTCTACAGTCTAACTCGCCGGAGCGCTTCGATCAAAACTTGGCTGCCCTGCTGCCCCATCTTGGTTTGGTTGTTTCGGGCGGGAATACCCTACTATTTCGACTCGACAAATCACGGCACATTGAAGTCTTAGCTTCCACCCGAGACGATGCTGCAGGTGAAGCGTTGGACAAAGGCGCCAAGCTGTTGGGGCTTGGTTATCCGGGCGGACCATTGGTCGAGAAACTGGCTGCATCCGGTGATCCTGCTGCCTACGATTTTCCCCGGGGGATTGGGAACCGGGCTGAGCTCGATTTCAGTTTCTCGGGACTGAAAACCTCCCTGCGTTACCGCTTGGAGAAAATGACAGTCGATGAGATCGCCGCTGCGCGCGCTGACTTGTGTGCGAGTTATCAGCAGGCAGTGATTGATGCGCTCGTGCGCAAATCCCGGCTGGCCCTCAAAACGGACGATTACCGCAGCGTAGGTTTATCGGGCGGAGTCGCCAATAATCGCACGCTGCGCGAGACCATGCACAGCATGGCCACGCGGCGTTCGCTTAAGTTTCTGGCTGCCGAACCGCGGCACACCGGCGATAACGCTGGTATGATCGCTTTTGCGGCTTGGGTGGACCCAGCGGTGGTCGTGCAGTCCCCGGCTGAATTAGAAATCAAGCCGGGGCTCGCTCTGGCTTAGTTGGCGTTTTTATTAATCGCCTCCGGCACCACAAGAGGGGCGGGGAAATCGGATGCGTTGCGGCCAAATCGAGTTTCGAGGCGTTTATTTTGCGAATTACCGGCCGGTGCATTGAGGGGGATTTCCATTCCACCTAGATCGTCCATTTTGGCGTAGAGACGGGTCTGGAGATCTTTGACGATATCCGCGAAGCCATCGGTGTAGAGCAGGTTGGTGGTCTCCTCGGGATCATTCTGCAAATCGTAAAGTTCATCGGCATCCCACAGGCCGTAGTAGTTGATCAGCTTGTAGCGATCGGTGCGTAGCGCGAATACGGTGGGGGATTGAGGGAAGTTCTTCTCCCAATAATAAACGTAGAGAAATTCGTCGCGCCATGGGATGTCTTTGCCTTGAGCGAGAGGCAGGAAGTTTTCGCCATCCATGTGGGCAGGAGTCTGTAGGCCCATGGCGTTCATCACCGTGGGTCCGATATCGATATTTGCGACCACCTCATCCACCACGGTGCCACCAGCGAAAAGTTCCGGGCAACGCATCAGCAGTGGCACGCGAATGGAGGTGTCATAGGCGACTCGTTTGTCGATGAGACCGTGTTCGCCGAACATGAATCCATTGTCGCCCATGTAGATGACGAGTGTTTCGTCAGCGATGCCCATGGACTCGAGTTGCTTCATCACCAGGGCGACACTGTCGTCCACGCTACGTAGCGATTCGCAGTAGCGTTTGTAGTATTGCTCGATGTCGAGGTCACTGTGGTAAGGGAAATCCACGCCGTGCCAGCTGTTGCGCTGGTCGCGTAACCAGCGGGGACGATTGGCGTAATTTTCGTCGGTATTCGCCTCGGTGGAGGGACGGATGTAAGGCCGATCAGCGAGGGAGTCTTCGTATTTATCTTCGGGGGTGAAGTTTGCGTGCACCGCCTTATGCGAAAGGTAGAGGAAGAAGGGTTGGTCGGAATCTCGCTGAGTCTCGAGCCAGTCGGTTGCGTAGTCAGTCAGCTCGGTCGTGATGTAGCCTTTTTGAGGGACGTCTTTGCCGTCTACGTTGAGCGTATTGCCGGTGGGTAGGTATTGGCCTTGGCCCTGGAAGCTCACCCAATGATCAAAACCAGGGCGCGGATCGTCGTTGTGGGAACCCATGTGCCACTTGCCGATGTAGGCCGTGGAGTATCCCGCTTTCTGGAGGTATTGGGGAAAATACAAGGTGCCTTCAGGAACGGCTCTCTGATTGTCGATCACGCGGTGGCGGAACGTATAGAGGCCGGTTAGAATCGAGGCGCGACTCGGTGAACAAAGCGATGTGCTGACGAAAGCGTTTTTAAGATGCACGCCTTCTTTGGCCAAGGCATCCATGTGAGGCGTTACGGCGAGGGGATGTCCCATGAAACCCATCGCATCAAATCGATGATCGTCGGATAGAATGAAGACGACATTCCGAGGTTTGGCATCGGGGATGGTCTCCGGATTAACTGAATTCGGCACGGGCACAACTGCGGCTGAAGAGGAGAGGGCCGGGAGTAGAAGGGCGGCGAGGCAGGGTAATATTCGCATAGTGAGGTGGGGTTGGAGGAGGGGGAAAAAGGAGAAGAGACTCTCACTTTCAATAGATTTCGAATTCAATTCAGGTGTATTCGCGTCGCAGATTACTGGGCAATAGTCCGAGCTCTTCGCGATACTTCGCCACGGTTCTACGGGCGATTTTGATGCCCTTTTCCTGCAGCTTTTTGACCAGGTCCTGATCGCTGTAGGGACGGCTTTTGTCTTCGAGAGCTACGATATTGTTGATCATCTCCTTCACGCTCGTATTGGAGACTGATTTACCGCCGTCGGATTGGTAACCCGGGGTGAAGAAGAACTTGAAGTCGAATACTCCGTGGGGCGTGCGCACAAATTTATTGGCGATCGCTCGACTGACGGTGGTTTCGTGCACGCCGACCGTATCGGCGATTTGCGCCATGGTCAGCGGCTGGAGTTTGGCAACACCTTCATCGAAGAAGGGCTCTTGCACCTTGATGATCTCTCGCGTGATTCGCTCGATAGTTTGCTGGCGCTGTTCGATGGAGTTGATCAGAAATCGTCCCGAGCGCATGCGTTCTCGAATGTATTCTCGCTCTTGGCTATTTAGTGATCCCTTCGCGATCAGTTCTTTATACGTATTGGATATCCGGAGCCGGGGAATGTAGTCGCTGTTGAGCGAGATTTTCCATTCGTCTTCATCGCGTTCGATCGTGACGTCAGGCACGACGACGCGATTGCTGTCTTCGGCAAATTTCCGACCGGGTGCGGGGTCCAGTTTCCCGATTTCCGCAATGGCGGTCTGCACCTCTTCGAGGTTTGCCGCCGACTTACGAGAGATGTCCGGGATGCGTCGACCGATCAGAAGTTCGTAGTGATTGCGCACGATTCGAGCGGCCAGTGATTCGCCGCGCCCTAGGGCTACGAGTTGAAGCGTCAGGCACTCTTTGAGGTCTTTCGCGCCGATTCCGGCGGGTTCAAATGTCTGCAGTAGGGCATGGGCATTTTGCACCGATTCCAAAGGCAGTGCCATTTGCAGCGCGATGTCGGAAGAGGTCTGGGTGAGGAAACCGCGATCATCCAAACTGCCGACCAAGAAGCGCATCGCTTCCAAGGTGTCGGAGGAAAGGTCGGACATTTCCGCCTGACTCATGAGATGCTCCTGGAGTGAGGTTTCACTGACGAGGGAGTTGAGGAAGTGCTCACGCTTCTCGTCATCTTCGCTCGTTTGAGGCTGATTGCCTCCGGCGTTGGCCATGTGGTCTTTCCAGTCTTGGTCGAGCTTGGTCAGAATTTCGAATTCCTTGGAGAAACCGAGTTCATCGCTTCTTGGATCGGAATGGTCATCCGGTGAGGATTCGTCGGTATTTTCGGTCGATTCGCGATCCAAACTTACCCCCTCCATGGGTAGCTCTTCCAAGGTGGGGTTACTTTGTAACTCCTCCTGAATCACAGTGCGTAAATCCAGTGCGGCGACCTGAAGAATCTTCAGCGAATGCCGCAGTTGGGGGGCGAGAACAAGCGACTGCGTCTGCCGCTGGCTCAGGCTTTGAGAGAAACCGGGACCGGCCATGTAATACGACTCCTGAAGAGTTGTTTATCCCGTTTGTCCGGGATTAATCGGCACGGACAAGGGAGACCGGGTGCCTGGAGCAGCGTAGCCCATCAGCTCCCGCAAGTAGACGCCAAGTTTCTCATTTGTCGGACCATAACCGTCGGAGTAAAGGTAGAATTCGAGCTCGGTCAGAACCTCGTAGGCCGTTTGGAAGCGGCGATCGCGGTCCCGTGTGAGCAGTCGCTGAATGATGGCTTCAAGCTTCTCGTCGATTTCGACTCGCAATCCAGCGAACTGGGGGATCTCCATGGTGAGAATATTGCGTCGTGAATCGAGCCGATCTGTGGCCCGGAAAATATTACGCGAGAGCAATAGTTCTGTCAGCACGATACCGAGGCCGAAAAGATCAGCGCGACCATCGGTGACCGCGTAACTGGCCTGTTCAGGGGAGAGATATTCGTCTTTTCCGGCGATTACTTTGCCTTCCTCATTATACATGAGGTCGAGGGCCTTCGCGATTCCGAAGTCGGTCAGTTTTACGTCACCTTCCCAAGTGAGCATGATATTTTTAGGTCCGATGTCGCGATGCACGATGCCGAGCAAGCGTCCCTTGGCGTCACATTTCTGGTGGGCGTAAGCCAGTCCACGGGCGACTCGTGAAATGATAAACACCGCAACCTCGATGGGAATGGGACGGTTCAACTCCCGTTGTTTATCTAAAAACTGTTCCAGGTTCACGCCATCTACATATTCCATGACCATGAAATACTGATTATTCACCTCCCCCAAATGGTAGGTCTGAACGATGTTGGTATGAATGAGATCGGCCACCAGGCGGGCTTCACCGATGAAGTTCTTCTGGAATTCGGGAATCGCAGAGTATTCTTCGCGGATCAGCTTGATCGCCACACTCTTGCTGAAGTTTCCGGCGCCTTTCTGAAGTGCTTCGTAAACGAGCCCCATGCCGCCGTCGGCGATTTTTCGCACCATTTCGTAAAGAACCTCGTTACTTAAGTTTTGGAGCATGCTCACGTCGTTAGCAAAACAGCTGGAAGTGAGCTGGCAAGAATTCAAAGTCTATCTAGCATGGAATCTGCTCCATGACGGTGGGATTTGACAGCAGAGCATAGCCGCTCACGTTTTTGGCAATGATCACTTTATCGCCACGGGCCGCTCGGCAGATTGAAACCATGCATTCGGACAACGACGCCGGCAGCAAGGTTCTGCGGGTGTTGGTGGAAACCGGAGGATGTTCCGGTTTCCAATATGGCATGTCATTTGACGATCCGAAGACCGAGGATGAGCAACTCGAGTGCGAAGGGGTTTCGTTCGTCGTCGATCCTGCGAGTTATGCTTACCTTGATGGTTCAAACATCGACTTCGATGATGGATTACAGGGTAAAGGCTTCGATATCCAAAACCCCAATGCGCAAAGCACCTGCGGTTGCGGCAAGTCGTTTAGCTAGTGCGCTCAGTTGCGGCGGATTTGGGTGCGGTTGCGACAAGGGACTGAGAAGGGGGCAAGTCGTGATTAAATTGCTGCGCAATGCGTCTACGACGTCGACCCCTGTCGTGGTCAGTTCTTGCCTGCCCGCCAAAGCCTTGGCGACGGAGGGTTACCTGCTACTTGATACTTCCGCTGGAGGCGGCTTAAGACCGCCATGTAAAGCAACGATGCCGCCAGTGAGTCGTTGCACGGAATCGATTTCGAATCCGGCCGCTGCCATCTCGGTAGAGATCCCTTGGAAAGTAGGGAAGGACTCAATTGATCCGCCCAGATAGTCGTAGGCGCCCTTATCGCCGGTGACGACCGCCGCGATGTGAGGCAGAATATGGCGGAGATAGAAATAGTAAAAAGGACGCATCCATCCGCGCGGCTGCGAAAATTCCAACACCCAAAGGTGTCCTCCGGGACGAATCACGCGGTGGAGTTCACTCAGGCATTTGTGACGATCCGCCATGTTGCGAAGACCGAACGAAATCGTGGCCGCATCGAACGACTCGTCTTCGCACGGCAGATTGAGTCCGTCGCCTTGGGCAAACCTGATGTGCTTGGATCGCGGCATATCGGGTTGTTTTTTTTCCGCCTCATCGAGCATGGGCTGACAGAAATCCATCCCGGTGATCGGGGTGCCGGGGGGGAGCTCCCGGGCGAGGGCAAATGCGACATCTCCACTACCCGTGGCGAGATCGAGCACATCTTGCGGTGATTTCGTGGCGACTGACTTGATCAGACGGCGACGCCACCACAGATCGATACCGCCACTCAAAAGCCGGTTAGCTCGATCGTAGCGCCCGGCGATGCGAGCGAACATGGAATTGACGGCGACGGGATCAGGCATGATGGGCGCAGAGTAGGGAGGCTACGGCGGGTTGAATCAAGCCGAGGAATCGGAGTCTGTTTTCGATTTGGGCTGAACCGGTGCCGGCTCGGTCGGCGTGCGGAAACGCTCGACTACCCATTTCGAAATAGCCTTCTCGGGGTCGGCCACGACCTCTGCGGTGATCTCGAACTTCCGATCGGGTTCGTCTTTGGAGAGAAGTAACAACCCGTGATGGAAGTTGTGAAACCGATCTTCGCAAAGCGCGCGGATGGTTTTGTCGCGCTCCAAACTCTGTTCGATAAGGACTGTAATCGCTTCCTCGGAAAAGTTGAGTTCGAAGCCGTGGGTTTCCTTGAAGCGGTCGGCAAAGGTCTGCACCTCCGCTCGCAACACGTCACGTTGATCAGAGGCGTTTTCAGCTAGGAGAGTTCGCAGCGTTTGCTCCGGGTCTTTCACCGTCTCGGCATTGATGCTGAACGATCGAATTCCCGTCGATGGTAGCTCGAATTTGAAATTCCGGAACGTTTGCTCGAGCACAGTCATCAAACCACGCGCGCCGGTGCTTTCTTCCTGGGCCCGACCAGCGACTTCAGTGACCGCGCCGGCGGTGATTTCGAAATCGATGTTATAGCCGGCGAAGTCAGCGCGGTATTGTTGCAGGATACTGCCTTCGCTGGTGAGCAGAATCTCTTCGAGATCATCGGAAGTAAGCGACTGGCATGCCACGCGCACCGGGAGACGGCCGACGAATTCGGGCTCCATGCCGTATTCGATAATGTCGCGAGACTGGGCGTGACGCAGGTAGTCGCTGTCTGGGGTGTCAACGTCGTCAAGGTTGGCGGCGAATCCAATCGAAGTGCTTTGCACCCGCTTCTTGATCGCAGTGGCCAGTTTATCGAATGCGCCTGAAACGATGAACAGAATATGGCGGGTATTGATCGTTTTCTTACGCGATTTGCCACCCCGTTGCATATCCATCATCGCCTGCATCTGGGAAGCCATATCGGATTGGCTGGTGAGAGAGACATCGGTCTCTTCCATGAGCTTTAACAGATTAATCTGCACGCCTCGGCCCGAAACGTCCCGACTGCCGCCACTGTTACTCGATTGGGCGATCTTATCGATCTCGTCGATGTAGATGATACCGTATTGGGCGAGATCAGCGTCACCATCGGCAGCCTTGAGTAGATCGCGCACGAGGTCTTCCACGTCTCCACCCATGTAACCCGTTTCGGAAAACTTAGTGGCGTCCGCGCGGACGAATGGAACGCCGATCATGCGGGCTATGCAGCGCATGAGATAAGTCTTCCCCACGCCAGTGGGGCCCAACAGCAGGATATTCTGTTTGGCGTAATCCTGTTCTTTGAGCGCCTCGTTTTCTAAACAACGACGGACGTGATTGTAGTGATCGCAAATGGCCACCGAGAGAACCTTCTTGGCCTCTCGCTGTTGGATCACAAATCGGTCGAGGTGATCTCGAATTTCGCGCGGTCTTAAATTGAAATTTCGGATACGTTCGAGGACCTCCTGATGGGCTTCATCATCCGAATCGGTGTCGGTTGGAGTGTCAGACGCGGCTCCGGAGGTGCCGTCTGGGGTGAATCCCTTTGAAAAAGGACTGTTTCGGAGAAGGTCGCGAAATTGCTTAGGTAGTTGATCCAGAGGATCTTTGGGAGTTTTATCGCTCATGTGTGCAACTTGGTGGCGGCCAAAATGTTTGACCTAGGCCTAAGTTGAAACCAGCTTAAACACATAACCCAACGTAATTTCGAAAGGATCTGTCTCATGCCCTCGAACCTCCCAAATCTAACTAAACGAGAAATAGTTCTACAAATCTACGAGAAGACCGGCTTCCCGCAGAAAGAAGTAGTTTCAACTGTCCAAATGACTTTGGACATCATCATGAATGCGCTGGCTGAAGGCCGCAACGTCGAGCTCCGGAATTTTGGAGTTCTCGAAGTGCAAAAGCGCAAGTCCCGCATCGGACGTAACCCGAATAAGCCAGCCGCTGAGGTTGTTATTCCGGAACGCGCAGTGGTGAAGTTCAAATCGGGTAAGATCCTAAAGCAGAAGCTGAAGGAACTCGATATTTCTACGATCAACTGAGCGAATTTCGCTGATCGCCAAATTTCAAAACCGGGTCCTGGTCGACCCGTTTTTTTTGGGTCCTGAAACCATCACTGAGTTTTCGCTTGGCGAGTGGCGGACTCACAGCCCACCTTCGCGATCTCATGGCCTCCTTTAAATCACTGCCAGGTTTCCGCGACTTCTACCCTGAGGATTTAGCTCCGCGCACCCATCTCTTCCGTCAGTGGAGGCGATCGGCTCATGCTTACGGTTTTCAAGAATACGATGCGCCGGTGCTCGAGTCGCTCGATCTCTACAAAGCCAAGTCTGGTGACGAAATCGAAAATCAGTTATTTAGCTTCACCGATAAAGGTGGTCGTGAAGTCGCCTTGCGCCCTGAGATGACGCCGACCGTGTGTCGGATGGTCGGGGCCAAAGCCAATGCGCTCAAGCGACCGATTAAGTGGTTTAGCATCGCTGATTTCTTTCGCTACGAACGTATGCAAAAGGGGCGGGGACGTTGTTTCGCCCAATTTAACGGGGATATTTTCGGCGAGGCCGGGCCGGAGGCAGAGATCGAACTGATCAGTCTACTCATCCAGTGCTTGCGGGGCCTAGGTCTCGCGGCGGATGACTTTTATGTGCGTCTCAGTGATCGGAACCTATGGTTCTACTATCTCGAAGCTCTCGGTCTAGGTGAAGAGCAAGTGCGCGGGATGTTAGGGGCAATCGACAAGTTTGAACGGCTTGGGGAGGCCGCATTTGAAATCTACACCAAAGCCCATGGCGAGATGCCGGAGACTTTAAAGACCGCGGTGCTACGTATGCTCGCGATCAAATCGCTATCGGACTTGGAGCGTTTGGTGACGGAACTCGACAACGAGCAGCTCACCAACCGTCTCGCTGATTGGCGCCAAGTCTTGGGCGGTCTTGATGCGATGGGGCTGAGTGACTTTGTGAGTGTGGATCTCGGCGTCGTGCGAGGACTCGCTTATTACACCGGATTTGTGTTCGAGGCCTTCGACCGCAAGGGAGACTTACGCGCTCTGGCCGGAGGGGGACGTTACGACGACCTGGTGAAGAAACTCGGTGGCCCCGCACTTCCTGCCGTGGGGTTTGCGATCGGCGACATGACGATGGAGTTGCTGTTAAAAGAACGCGGACTCTTGCCTGAAGTGGCGTCGAAACCTGACGTCTATGTGGTCGTGGGGGGGGGCGCCGAACGCCTGGCAGCCTTTGGTGATATCGCCGCCCTGCGCGAAGTCGGCTATCGCGTTGATTACCCGATGAAAGATTTGGGTTTTGGTAAGCAGTTCAAGAATGCCACCGAATCGGGAGCGCGCCTCGCCCTCATTTACGGTGAGGATGAATTGGCCAAAGGCGTCGTGAAACTACGCGACCTAAGCCAGCGCGAAGAAGTCGAAGTGCCGCGTGATCAAGTTGCCGCGGCGGTGCGCGATTTCTTATCCGCTTAGCTCTAAGTCAAGAAGGTGACTGTCGGGCATAAAGGGCGAGGTGATGCAGAACACTTTTGGGCTGACTGAATATCAGCGAGCGGTCCGTTGCCGCAGGCCGATTCGCCTTCCGGTAGCACGGAAATTCACCGCAACAGAGTGCGTTCGGCGCGGCGGTTTATATGGTAGGGCGGTTTCGCCGACGGAGTCCCGTTCTGCGGGACGGAGATGGCGTAGCAAACCAGCCGGTTGCGGTGGGAGAAATGTAACGGCGCGCTCGGCGAGCACGCCCTACCTCACAGGCAGGCTAGCTCAATCTCATCTAAGGCTCTCTGCGCATACTTCCCCAGCCTCAACGGTGCCCACCGTTCTGCATCTCCTGTCACCTCGCCCTTTACGCCCGACATCGACTTACTCTGGGGATCTTGCGCTCACGTTTTAAGCGAGGATGGGTTTGACCACTTGGCCGTGCACATCGGTGAGGCGGTAGTGGCGACCTTGGAACTTGAAAGTCAGTTTCTTGTGATTGACCCCGAGTAGATGCATGAGGGTCGCGTGTAGATCATGCACGCTCACCGGATCCTTCACTACGTTGTAGGAATAATCATCCGTTTCTCCGTGGGAGATACCTCCTTTAACCCCACCTCCTGCTAGCCACATGCTGAAGCAGCGGGGGTGGTGATCTCGGCCATAGTTCTCCTCAGTCATCTCGCCCTGGTTGTAAACGGTGCGCCCAAATTCGCCGCCCCAGATGATCAAAGTGTCGTCCAGCATACCGCGGCGTTTCAGATCCCTGAGTAACCCAGCGGTGGCTTGGTCGGTGCTTTTGCACTGCCGTTTCAGTTGATTAGGTAGGTTATTATGAGTGTCCCAACCGCGATGGAAAAGCTGAACGAAGCGAACGCCACGTTCGGAAAGGCGACGAGCGAGTAGGCAGTTGTTGGCATAGGTGCCGGGCGTCTTAGCGTCCTCGCCGTAGAGATCGAAGGTGTCGTCAGATTCATTGGAGACATCGGTCAACTCCGGCACCGAAGTCTGCATGCGGAAGGCCATTTCATATTGGGCGATGCGCGCCTCGATCTCGGGGTCGCCGTAATCGTCGAACTTCATCTCGTTCATCGCGGCGATGTGGTCGAGGGTCTTACGGCGTAGCGACGAACTCATGCCCTCGGGATTGTTCAGATACAGCACGGGGTCTTTGCCTCCGCCGAATTTCACGCCTTGATGCTTTGAAGGTAAAAACCCTGCGCCCCAGAGGCGGTCGTAGAGCGGTTGGCCTCCACTGAAGGAGGTCATCGCGACGAAGGCGGGTAAGTTCTCATTCATGCTCCCGAGTCCGTAAGATAACCAAGCGCCGATGCTGGGCCGGCCTGCGATCTGGAAGCCGCTTTGAAAAAACGTAATGGCGGGGTCGTGGTTGATCGCCTCGGTGTGCATGGATTTAATCATGCAAATGTCGTCTGTGACTCCGGCCAGATGGGGCATCATATCGGTATTTAACCACATGCCCGATTTGCCGGTTCGTTCGAAATTGAAAGTCGACCGGGCGACCGGAAAGGAGCTTTGCCCCGCCGTCATTCCCGTGAGTCGCTGCCCGTTGAAAACCGAATCCGGCACCTCTTGTTGGTGAACTTTATCGAGAAACGGCTTATGATCGAAGAGGTCCATTTGGGGCGGACCGCCCGATTGGAAAAGGTAGATAACCCGTTTGGCCTTGGGCGCAAAATTGGGGAACCCATCTAGACCGCCGATTGCGTTGGGTTCGGCGACCAAGCGATCACTCATCAAGGAACCGAGAGCGAGTCCACCCAGCCCCTTGGCCGATTTTCCTAGAAAGTATCGCCGCGTCATAGTGAGCGGATTTTCGGACAACTTCTGGTATCCCGTGCAGCCTTCGTGTGAGTGGTTCATTCGAATTACTCTTTGGTTATGGTTTCGTCCAAGTTGAGGAGCACGTTGGAGAAGGCAGTCGCCGCCGCTAGGTCGCGTGGGTCGAGGGAATCGTTCGCTTTTGATTCACCTAATTGAATAAGTTTCTCCGCCCCGGAGAGGTCGTCTTGGTAGGCTTCGCGATATTGTTGATACGCGCCTTCCAGCAACTTGAGCTCCTGCGGCCGGGGACTTCGGGCCAAGGTCGTTCTGAATCCGAATTTCACCTGATCGGTCATGGTGTCGCCGCCTTCCAGCAGCAGACGCTGGCCCAGGTTGCGGGCCGATTCGACGAAGATTTTCTCATTGAGCAGAGTCAGTGCCTGCAAAGGAGTGTTAGTTCTTTTGGGACTCACGATACATGATTCGCGATCTGCCGCGTCCATCAGGGCCATGGAGGGTGGCGGAATCGTGCGCTTCCAGATGGTGTATAAGCTTCGTCGATACAGGTCTTCACCGGATGACGGTTTATATTTCATGTTGCTCATGAGTTCCCAAAGCTTTTCCGGTTGATAGGGACTGACCGATGGCCCACCGAGTTGCTCGACCAGCAGCCCGCTCATAGCCAAAGCCTGATCACGCAAGGCGTGGGCCGACAGACGTTGGCGGGGGCCTCGGGTGAGGAGTGCGTTGTGCGGGTCCAGTTCCAGCAGTTCTGGGGTCACCCGAGACTGCTGCCGATAGGTGGCACTGGTCACGATGAGTTTCTGTATCGCTTTGACGTCCCAACCATTCGCTACGAACTCGGCGGCGAGCCAGTCGAGCAGTTCGGGGTGGCTTGGCCATTCGCCTTGCACCCCGAAATCTTCCGCCGTTTTCACCAGGCCCCGACCAAAGTATTTCAGCCAATAGCGATTTACGGCTACGCGACTGGTGAGCGGGTGTTTGCCGCTGACTAACCATTGCGCGAATCCCAGACGATTGTGCGGCGCACCGGCAGGGTAGTCCGGCAAGACGGCTGGCAAGCGATCCTCCACCGCTTCACCGAGTTGATTATAAACGCCTCGAGTGCGGACGTGAGTCAGTCGGGTTGGACTCATCTCCTGCATCACCATCGTGGTAGGTAATGCATCGTGAAATTTCTCTCGTTTCGTGCGGGCGGTGAAAGCCTCTTCGTTTACCTGCTGCAACGAATCGGCTGCGACGTTTTCCAGAAAGTAGGTTTGCCATTTGGCGGATTCGGCAGCGCTGCGCGTGGTGGGCTCCTTTTGGTAGATGGCCATTAGGGTCGCTGGCTCGGCTAGAACGGCGGCTTCGTCCGGTGACAACGTGCGATCGTATACCCGCAACTCGTCGACGGCTCCAATGTATCCATCGCCGACCACACCTGCACCAATCCTCAAATGCGCGACCTTTGCCGGACCGACAATATTACTGTTCGTATTGTGGAGGATTCGGGTTTCGACGGACTGGCCATCGAGCAGGATTCGCATTCCGGTCGCACTCTGCGAACCATCATTGGTCAGCGTCACATGTTGCCATTGCCCCGCCCGGATTGGAGCGACCGTTTCAATCGCACCGACTCCTGCAATCCAACGGGTGATGATGTAAAATTGCAGTCGACCGTCCTTCAATTCGACCGTCAGTCCCTTGCGAATCGAGTCTTCGCCTTGTTTGGAAATGATCACGCCATCCGATAGCTCGGTAGGCTTCATCCAGAAGGCTAAGCTGAATCGTTCGTTGCATAAGAACTTGGAGACACTTTCGAGTTCGAGAACATTGCTGCCGTCGAATGAAGCGGCTTGGTCGCGAAGACCGGTCGCGAAAACCGGTGCTTCTCCATCGATTCCGACGATCGGATCGTTTCCGGCTAGGGAGAAGCGTTCGCGCAAACCCCGGCTGAGCAGGCCTGTTTCCTTTAGATCAAGTGCATCCTGAGATTCCCACCTTGTGATCGCGGAACCAATTTCTTCTTGAGCAGATTCTTTGCGAAGGAGGGCGGTAGCTAGTTTGGCGTCGAATGCCGCCAACTCCGCCGACTGTTCTTGGGTTGGGGAGGTGATCCAAGGTTCAGAATTGCCGAATTTTACCGCTCTTCCCGATTCCGGCACGTTGTCGAAGATAGAGATCAGTTGATAGTATTCCTTGGTGGAGATCGGGTCGTATTTGTGATCGTGGCAACGGGCACAGCCGACGGTCAGTCCCATCCAAACGGTCGAAGTGGTGTCGACGCGATCCACGGCATTTTCGAGCAAAAACTCCTCCGGGACCAGGCCGGCCTCCGAATTGTAGCGATGGTTTCGGTTGAACCCCGTCGCGAGCTTTTGATCAAACGTAGGGTCAGGCAGGAGATCTCCAGCCAGCTGTTCGATCGTAAATTGATCGAAGGGCATGTTTTGATTGTAGGCGTGAATAACCCAATCGCGCCACCGCCACATCGTGCGAGGGCCGTCATTTTGATAGCCATCAGTGTCGGCGTAACGGGCCGCTTCGAGCCAGGGGAGCGCCATCGCTTCACCATAGCGGGGAGACTCCAGCAATCGATCTACCAGTCGCTCGTAGGCATCCGGTGATTTGTCGCTGAGAAATGCTTCAACTTCGGCCGGCGTCGGGGGCAACCCTGTCAGGTCCAGAGTCAGGCGCCGGATCAACGTCGTTTGATCCGCTTCGACGGACGGGGAGAGACCGGCATCGTCCAAGCGAGCCAGCACGAATGGATCGATGCCGTTGCGCACCCAGTTGGCTTGAGAAATTGACGGTGCCTCGGGGCGTTTAACGGGCTCGAACGACCAGTGCCGATCCCAACCGGCCCCCTCCTCGATCCACGTCCGCAGTTGTTGTTTCTCTAACGAACTCAGCGCTATATCCGATTTGATCGGAGGCATCAAATCCTCTTCGTCATCGGTTTCGATTCGCCAGATGATCTCACTCTTGTCCGGTTCACCTGGAACGGCCGCAAAAAAACCGGCCCCCAGATCGGCAAAAACACCCTCTGGGGTATCGAGTCGCAAATCCGCCTCTCGGTTCGCTTCGTCCGGACCGTGACATTTAAAGCACTTGTCCGAGAGAATGGGACGGATGTCGCGGTTGAAATCGATCTGTTCCGCCGCTGCCACACCAGCCATGCCACCAGCCACGATCAATCGGGTGATCAAAGGGCTCGAGAAAATCGAAAAAGGGTAAGGAAAGGCGAGGGGGAGCACTTAGTGGTAGTGGGACTCAAAAGATGATGGAATGAGGGGAGAGCTGATGTCACAATCCCGAATAATGGATACTTTGCGATACGAGTGGTTGCCCGACGAGCTTTCAGTTTGTCGTTTGGCTGCTGACGAACGGGTGCCGGTCTGGCTGCCGATCCGCGGGTTCACCACGGTGACGCGAACAGATGAGGAGCTCTCGATTGTGTGCGCGAGTTCGGCCGTGCCGACTGGAGTGAGATCCGAACACGGTTGGACCGTGCTGAAAGTTCTCGGCCCGTTACCGTTTGAGGCGGTTGGGATTCTACGTCGCCTTGCTGACCCACTGGCGATGGCAGGAATTCCTATCATCGCTATTGGCACATTCGACACCGACTACGTCCTCGTGAAGCGCGGGCAGGAAGAGGCCGCCGACGAGGTGCTCGCCGCGAGTGGCTTACTCCTAGTTTCAACCTAGGCTACCGGAAAGATTGATCGGACCATTGGGTTGGATCCTAGCTGGCGTAAACGGGTTCCCATCCTGCCCGTGGGGGCGGTCCACCTAGTAAATCATTGGCGAGCGGATGGTCAGGGAACCGTTTGGTGGCTCGGTCGAATTTGAGGGTGCCGCCAAGACGTTGGGCAATAATACCGAGAATGAAGACCTGAGTAAGGGGACCGGAAATCGAGAAGGGTGACTGCGGTTCAGCTTCACCGTGGCAAGCCTGCACGAAATTCATATAGTGATCCGGATTGCGACCACTGACGCGCGGGAGCGTCGGGGCAAGTTTCCGCATCTTCGCCGCAGGTAAAATACGGAGCGTGTCGGAGTGGGTCCCGCCCTTGAACACCATATCTGAACTGTAGAGATACTTGCCGTTACGTTGACGTTTCACATCTGAAGCTTCTTCGGCCGGGAGGGGCGGTAGGTTCTCGACGCCGTCATACCAGGTGACATCGCAAGCGGGGTGCGCGATGCGAGCAGGGAAGGAGAACTTAATCGTAGACGCTTGCGGGAAGATGAAATCGTTGGGGCCATCACGACGCTCGGCGCTGATGGTTCCAGGCAATCCGAGGTCGAGAAAACGGTGAGCCGTATCGAGAATATGCGGAGCCCAATCCCCGAAAGCGCCGCTGCCGTAGGAGAACCAACTGCGCCAGTTCTGGGGATGAAGCCGTGGGCTGTAGTCGTGCCAGGGGCGACCGACCTGCCAAAGATCCCAGTCGAGTCCGGTCGGGGTGGCATGCCCCGTGTCAAATCCGGGGACATCCCAACCATGCCAGCGACGAGGCGAGTTCATGTAGGCATCGATATGGGTGATATTTTTAATAATACCCGCTTCGGACCACGCCTTGAATTGGTGGAAATTTGCACCCGAGTGACCTTGGTTGCCCATCTGGGTGACCACGCCGGTGCGCTCGGCCTGCTCCATGAGCATCTCCACCTCTTGAAACGTGTGGGCGAGTGGTTTTTCGAGATAGACGTGTTTGCCAGCGGCCATGCACGCCATCGCGACCGGAAAGTGAGCGAAATCGGGGGTGGAGATGGCGACCGCGTCGAATTTATCGCCCTCGCGCTCGAGCATCTCGCGGAAGTCATTATAGAGCGGGATGTCACCCAGCAACGTGCGTGCTTCAGTGCAGTGCTCTCCATCGAGATGGACATCGGCGGCAGCGACAAACTCCGTCCGTTCAGTCGCCGCGAATAGTTTAATGTTCGAAGTGCCACGATTGCCGATGCCCACGAAGGCGAGGCGCAATTTGTCGCTCGAGCTGGCGGTCTGAGCGGAGACGGTCGGGAGGTTCCAGAGAACCGAGCTGGCCAGAACGCCTTGTTTCAAGAAATTGCGGCGAGAGGAATCAGTGGGGTGGGGCATGGTAGCGGAGTGTTCGGGCGTAATGGGTCGCCGCGCAATTGAATATTTGGGCAATAACACCAGAGGAGAGGCTCTTTTCTCAGCGACGAATGAACGGATGCTTTGGGTGAAGTGTTGGCCGGAAATAAAGTAAACTATTTTGCCTGCTACGAGAGACCTGTGGGTCCAAGGTCTTCGAATTAATGAAACTAATTAAACCGGAATCCGCTTGATGGATACGTGCTCGTTTGCCGCAAAAATACCCCGCCTGAAAATACCGAAGTTATGCTAGATAAAATGTCCTCTCGACTAGAGTGTTTCAAGATTACCCGTTGGGTAGCATTCGTGGTGTTCTCGGTCTCTTTGGCCGGCCTTGGTCGCCTCCAAGCCGGCGATTCATCACCGAATTTCATCCTCATTCTTACGGATGATCATGGTTGGACGAGCACGTCGACTCCGATGGATAAGTCGCAGCAAAACTCTAGTAGCGATTTTCACGAGACTCCCCAGATTGATCGGTTGGCACGAAGCGGCATGCGCTTCTCGCAAGGATATGCTCCAGCGGCAATTTGCACGCCTTCGCGTCGGAGTATTCTGTTTGGTCAAACCCATATACGGATGGGGCCGGACGATGGTTTCGAAGAACGTTACCATCCCTATCAAAAAGATTATTTGACGATTCCGTTGGTGCTGAAACAGACGAACCCTCACTATCGAGCCGCCCATTTTGGCAAGTGGCATCAGAAGACCGGTGAGTTTTCGCCCGAGGATTTTGGTTTCGATCAAAGCGACGGTCGCACCTCAAACGGAGACGGCAGTATCTGGGAAAACAAAGAAGATAAATGGAAGAAGACGTTTTTGGTAGATGCCCCTAAGGGGATCGATCGCCTCACCGGTCGAGGCGCGAGTTTCATGCGGCGCAATGTGGCGGCGGGTAATCCGTTTTTCCTCCAGATTTCTCATTACGCGACGCACGTTGATATTCAGGCGAAACCAGAAACTTATGATCGATTCTCTGGTAAGTTGCGGGGCCGCACCCATGATCATCCCGGATACGCTGCCATGTTGGCCGATCTGGACACGGGAATTGGGGCGATACTGGACGAGGTGGATTCTTTAGGGATTTCGGACAATACCTACATCCTGATTATGGCCGATAACGGTGGGGCTGAATTTATTCCACCGGTGAGTAACAAACTTGCCCCACCGGGCACCAATGGCCGCCCGTCGCGGAACGATCCTCTGCGTGGCGGCAAATGGGTGCTTTATGAGGGTGGGGTGCGCGTGCCGTTCATCGTTGCGGGCCCCGGTGTTCCCGCAAATAGCCAAAGTGATGTGCCTGTCATCGGTTACGATCTACTTCCAACTATCGCAGAACTGGCGGGGTTTTCTGAGACGATGCCAGACTATATCGATGGCGGTAGTTTCGCTGAATTGTTGGATGATGGGAAAGGGGAGGTGAATCGGCCGACTGATGCGCTGTTCCATCATCGCTACGCGTCCTATTTGCATTCGTCCATTCGGGTAGGGGACTACAAACTTCTAAAGTTCTGGCACGATCATTCGAATCATGCGGAGGGAACTGAGTTGTTTGATTTATCGACGGATTTGGGGGAAACTACGGATCTCGCTAAATCTATGCCGGCTAAGGCGAAGGAGCTGGAGCGACAACTCCTCGACTATATCGAAGTGGTAGATGGAAATGTGACGGGTGAGCTAGACTAGCATAGTTTTTTCACCATACCCCAAATTGTATTAACCGTGATGAAGACCTTTCTTAGTGTAGTCGGCTGCTTTTCCCTCTGTCTCAGCTGCCTTCAAACCAACGTGTTGGCGGCACCCAATGTGATCGTCATCTACACCGATGATCAAGGCACCCTCGATCTAAACACGCTGGGTTCGAAGGATCTCGTCACTCCCCACATGGACGCGTTGTTCGAAAGTGGCGTCCATTTTACCCAGTTTTACGGTGCTCCGGTGTGCACGCCATCGCGCGTCAGTTTACTTACGGGGATGTCACCGCAGCGGGCGGGGTTGGATGGCAATGTCTCGGCGACACCGGGCCAGACCGCGGGGTTATCGAGCGAGCTTTTTACCATGGTCGATTTGTTTGAGAATGCCGGGTATAATACGGCGCACATCGGCAAGTGGCATCTGGGGTTTTCGGAAGACAAAAAACCTCTGGCGCATGGGTTTGATTACAGTTTCGGTCACCTCGTGGGCTGTATCGATAACTACTCCCACTTTTACTATTGGCGTGGTCCTAATCGGCACGATCTCTACCGAAATGGGGCAGAGGTGTTTCATGATGGTGCGTTCTTCCCTGAACTCATGCTGGAAGAAGCCAGTGCCTTCATCACCGAGTCGAAAGACGATCCGTTCTTCCTCTATTTTGCGATCAATCTGCCCCATTACCCTTACCAGGGGTATCCCAAGTGGCTGAAGTATTACGACGAGCAGGGCGTGCCTTATCCGCGAAATCTCTACGCGGCGTTCCTCTCCACCCAGGACGAGATCATCGGCCAGTTAATCCAGAATTTGGATACGTTGGGGCTTCGAGAGGATACCATAATTATCTTCCAATCCGACAATGGCCACTCGACCGAGGAACGCGCTCATTTTGGAGGCGGTAATACCGGCGTATTTCGAGGCGCGAAGGCCTGTCTATTCGAGGGAGGCATCCGGGTTCCGGCTGCGATCAGTTGGCCGGCCAGATTGCCCTCAGGTGGAAGCAGAGGTCAGCTGTCCTCTAATACGGATTGGCTGCCGACGCTCGCCGAACTCTGCGAGTTGGATATGCCTGATACGATGATCGAAGGCAAAAGTCTCGTGCCCGTTCTGCGCGATCCGCAGGCCGCCAGTGTGCATGACGGAGTATATCATTGGGAGTTTCGCGGGCAATGGGTCGCCCGCGACGGGCGTTGGAAACTTCTCGGTAACCCGGTCGACAAAAGCGCCAAGGCGCCGCTCGGGGAGAACGACAAACTTTTCCTCGTCGATCTCGACAACGATCCCGGTGAACTTACCAATCTTGCTTCGAGTTACCCTCAAAAAGTGGAAACCCTCAAACAGTCTTATCTGACATGGAAAAACAGTTTCTAAACCTCCGAGATGTCTGCGTGGCCCTGTTAGTGCTCGCGGTCGTATCATCCACCCACGCCGCGCCTAATATCCTCTTCGCGATCGCGGATGATCAGTCCTACCCGTATGCCTCGGCCTACGGAACGAAAGGCGTTGAGACGCCTGCCTTTGATCGACTGGCCGATCAGGGTGTCCTCTTTCACAACGCTTTCGCTCCCGCCCCGCAGTGCAGTCCCTGCCGCGCGGCCATTCTCACCGGCCGCAATATCTGGGAACTTGAAGAGGCTGGAACTCACGGCAGCTATTTTCCCAAAAAATTCCCAGTTTTCACAAGGGTGCTTGAGAATGTCGGTTATCACGTCGGATTCACCGGCAAACCCTGGAGTCCCGGCAATTTTGAAGATGCCGGGTGGAAACGAAATCCTGTGGGAGACGAATACAACGCGGCCGCGTTGGAGCCGCCTGCGAGCGGCATTTCCAATATCGACTACACCGCCAACTTTGAGACGTTTCTGGCGAATAAAGAATCGGACCAACCGTTCTTCTTCTGGTTTGGCGCCAAGGAACCACATCGGGTATACGAGTACGGATCAGGGCAGAGGGCTGGAAAGCAACTAGCGGATGCAGCTGTTCCAGACTTTTTGCCCGACGAAGAGATCATCCGCCACGACGTGCTCGACTACGCTTTGGAAATCGAATGGTTCGATCAACACCTCGGGGCGATGCTGCAGATGCTCGAAGAAGCTGGAGAACTGGCCAATACAATCGTGGTGGTCACTGCGGACAACGGTATGCCCTTTCCCTCCGCGAAAGCCAACCTGCAGGAATATGGCACGCATGTGCCCTTGGTGATTGCCGGACCGGCGTTTTTCCCGGGCGGGCGTGAAACGACTTCGCTCACGAGCCTGATCGACCTAGCGCCAACCTTCCTGGAACTCGCGCAAACCGACCGGATGCAAAACCTCACGGGCCAGAGCCTGCTTCCGCAGTTGCAAAAAGGGGAAGCCCATCGCGATTTCGTGCTGACCGGTCGGGAACGTCATTCTCATGCCCGAGCTGATAACAAGGGTTACCCGGCGCGGGCGCTAAGAACGGAGGAGTTTCTCTACGTGTGGAATGTTGATGCCGATCGCTGGCCCGCGGGCATTCCCAACCCGGAGAGGTTGCGACCGGACCAGACCGACGGGAGTTTCTCCTCAGACTACAAGTCCATGGGCCTCGGTTATGCCGATATCGATCCCTCACCGTCCAAAGAGCTGATCTTGGCCCAACGAGCAACCTATCCGCAGCATTATGCTTTGGGCTTTCTTAGACGGCCGACTGAACAGCTCTACGATATTGAGAACGATCCCGCTTGTGTGAATGACTTGGCGTCAGACCCTCGCTACGCCGCGATTTTGGAGAATCTTGGTCGGAAACTTCGCGAAAATCTTAGTGATCAAAAAGATCCGCGGATGACGAGTAACGGCGGCATCTTTGATACCTATCCCCGATTTGGCAGCATGCGTTACTACCCTGGCTTCAAAAAGCGCGGTGAATATAATCACGACGCGCTAGAGCAGAGCGAGTAGGTTGCGTTGCCTGACTGTGAAACCTTTACCTTTCCCTGGAACTACCGTATGGGTTAAGTAGTCGTTACCCCATTTCGTAAATAGATGCCCCCCGAAAACTCAGTCCAAAGTCAGTGGTATAGAGAATACCTCCAACCGCACGAACCCATGTTGCGTGGTTGGCTGCAGAATCGATTCGCTAACCGCATTGATGTGGATGACATCGTCCAAGAGTCGTTGCTGCGCGTGCTGAAAGCCAAAGAGGTGAACGATATTAAGTCCCCCAAGGCCTTCTTTTTTGCCACGGCGAGGAATTTGGCACTCGACGTCATGCGGCGCTCAAAAGTTGTTCAATTCGATTCTTTAACCGAAAATGAACTTTCGAACGTCCTAGATGATGCGGAGTCGGTGCCAGAATCGATCGCGCGTAATCAGGAATTAGAGATTTTAACCAAAGCCATCCAGTCACTCCCGTCCAAATGCCGACGTATTTTTACGCTCAGAAAAGTTTATTGCATGTCCCAGCTGGACATTGCGAAGAAGCTGGGGATATCGGTCAATACGGTCGCTACGCAGCTGAAAATCGGCGTAAAGAAGTGCAGTGCATTCATGCACGAACATAGTCACCGATGAAAGACTACGGAAATACACCAGATAGCCCTAACTCAGGTGATGAGAGTCGCTTGGATGAAGCTGCGCTTGATTGGGTCATTCGCCGTGACGCCGGTTTTACGCCGCAAGAGCAGGATGCGTTTTTCTCCTGGCTAGCGGAAAATAGCCAACATGGTGAGGGGTTTACGCGTCATTCTCAAAACTTCCATCAATTTGATTCCTTGGTGCAGTGGTGCCCTGAGCATAGCGATGAGCCCAACCCGGATTTGCTCGCGGTTCCATTGGTGAAACAAGGATGGTTCTTAGGACTGTCCTCGTTGGCGGCGGCGGCTCTGCTTGTGGGACTATTTGTTTGGAGTCCCTGGGTTGAGAACCAAAATTTTGATGGATATTTGCCCGAAGCGGGCGCGATGGCTTTGGACTACCAGATTCACCGCCTGCCTGATGGTTCGATTGTCGAACTAAACGAAGGCACCCAGATTGCTATTCGATACTCCGGAGAGGAGAGACGAGTGGATCTCCTCTCGGGTGAAGCGTATTTTGAAGTGGCGAAGAACCCAGATCGTCCGTTCGTCGTCAGTGCCCGGGGTATCGCGGTCATCGCGGTCGGAACGGCGTTTAATGTAAAACTGAACGACGACTCGCTTGACGTCATGGTGACTCACGGCCGCGTTCAGATGGATTCATCCGCATTGATAAATGTGGGTGAGCTTTCGGCATCTCCCGAGCCGCAGATTTTCGCTCCCGAGCTGAACGCTGGTCAGCGCTCCCATATTTCGTTCGTCACCGAAGCTATTGTTCCTGAGCTCGCGCCATTTACGGAGGAGGAAGTTGTCGAAGAATTGGCTTGGAAGCATCAGGTGCTGGAATTCGTAGCGCGTCCATTGGGCGAGATTGTGGCGGAGTTTAACCACTACAATACCCGGCAAATTTTCATCGAAGACCAAGAACTCCTCGATACCGTGATCACCGCGACTTTCCGTTCCTACAATTTGGACGGGTTTGTGCGCTTGCTGGAATTGACTTGCCCAATGGAGGCCTCCTTCGAAGGCGGCGAGTCGGTGACGCTTACGCGAGTCCGTTGAACTAAGTTCAGTTCGAAAGCCGAATTGATGGAGCCGATTGACTTGTTCGACGAACAGGTTACAGTGGAAAGGTGGCGGATAATATATCCATAGTAGGAATTTTCGTTTTAATTATTCACCCGATCAATCAGCTTGATCGTCTCTGGAGCAGAAGATTGTCGCTCCATGGCCTCGAATGTTACCCCAACCCCCCAATCGGCTGTATGGCTTAGGCAAGATTTGCCTGGCCGCACTCATCATGAATTTGATGGGTGGCTTCTTGGTAGGTGCGGAATCCGAAGCTGCGGAAAAACAAGTCTTCGAGATAAAAGCAGGCAAGGCGACTTCGACCTTACCACGAGTAGCACGGCAGGGGCACGTAGACGTTATGTTTACCGCCAAAGTTGCGAAAGGGGTTCGGACGAATGCCGTCATGGGGAAGTTCACTCCCTTAGAAGCACTGGAAGCAATGTTGCTAGAAACACCATTGCAAATCGTGGAGGACCGGGGAACCGGCGCCTTCGCGGTCATCCGTGTCGCTGAGGAAGTTACGACAACCCCGCTGCCTGCGACCCAAACCAACAAACCTCGAACCACTCCAGATATGAACCCTAAAAAACGACTATTTAGCAGTCTCACCGGCGGACTTGCCGCTGTGCTTAGCTTTAGTGCATCGCCCGCCGTGGCGCAGCAATCTAATGCCGAAGAAGAAACCGTCAAAATGGAAGCATTCCAGATTTACGGTGCCGCCCAGGCCGCGTCCGTAGAACGGCAAAAACAATCGAACATCATCGGAAGTTATTTGGGCTCTGATGCATTGGGTGATCTGCCCGATGATGACTTGGGCGAAGCGCTTTCCCGGCTCGCTGGGGTCAACGTGATCGGTGGGCAAGGAAACGCCGAAGGCTCCGTCACCATTCGCGGCGCGGACGGTCAGTATAACTCCATTCGCATCAACGGTGCTTCGCAGGCGAATGCCCGGTTGGGTTCACGTAATTATGATGTCACTCAGATCCCCGCGGAAATGGTTGCCGGGGTGCAGATCATCAAAAGTGTCACCGCGGAATTTCCGGCTGATTCGATTGGTGGTTCGGTGAATGTAGAAACCGCCAATGCCTTTGATCTGAAAAAGACCGGGACTCGCTACAAGGTAGAATATCGTCACCGCGACCAAGGCGACCACCGTGGGTGGGGTGCCAATATAGTTCATTCAGCCATCGGCAGTATCTTGGGTGGTGAAGATAATTTCGGTATGTTGTTCAATATTAACTACACCGATGAAGACTTGGTCGATTGGTCGACGCAGAATCGCTTTCTAGATGATCCTGGCCGCGTGTCAGGCATCCCGGGATTTGCCGAGCAGACTGACCTGTCGACGAACCCCGACGCAGCAACACCAATCTGGGATCGCTTTGACCCCAACGAGACGCGCACCACGCGCGATGAGCTGACTTTTAACGCCAGTTTTGATTTTAAGTTGTCCGACGAAACGACGCTTTATTTCCGCCCTTGGTTTCAAAAAGAGAATGACGACCGGGACAGTTTCGCTTTTCGCATCGATCGTCTCGAACGTGCCTTTTCGGGTAATTGGTGGTTCATGGATGATGCCGGTAATGCTCTCGGTGATTGGGTAGAGAATGACAATGATCCTACCTTAGGCAGTGCGGGGGACAGTTTTGTGCAACAGGTGGATAGCAGTGGCAATGTCGTGGTCACCCCGAACTTCGAAGCCAATCGGGATGGTCGGATTGGTCGGATCATCACGGGCCGTAACATTGAGGCCGAAACCTATACCTTCGATTTCGGAGGCGAAACAGCCCTCGATGACGGTTTGCTGGAATATCGGCTCCTCTTCTCGTCCGATGAAGGAGACAACTTTAACCGTCAGTATCGCTTTGAGGAGCGTTTTGATGATGGCCGGGCGGGTGACCGCTTGCGCGCCAGTTTCTTCGGCACGACTCCGCTGCCTGACTTTACGGTATTCGAAGTTACCGAGCGTAGAGGCCACGTTCCTTCCAATGGGAAAGAGAATGTGTTCGGTGACGCCAATCGTACCTTCAACAATACCGCACCGCAATTTCTCTATGAAAACGTGACCGAGGACGTGGTGCTCGCCTCCGTCGATCTGGAAAAAGAAATTAATAACAATGTTACTTTAAAGACAGGTGTTCGTCTACGCAGCGCGACGCGGGATAATGTCACCACTCAGTTGTTCTTCCGTCCCGAAGAAGGCTCCCGTCGGGTTTATCCAGCCGGGCTGTTTGCCGATCCGGCCGATGGGAATACAACCCTCTGGGATGGTAAGTATGCTGATGCCGCTGGTCCGTTTTTGCGTGCTGATTCTCCGTATGCCCACTTCTTTGATACTTACCGGGCAGATCCAACCGCTTGGGAATTCGCTCGTTCGGATCTTCGTGATGCGGCCGACACCGCCGAGCTGAAGGAAGACGTTTTGGCGGCCTACTTACAGGGGACCTTCCGCAAGAATGATTGGACCTTGGTCACCGGTCTTCGTTTCGAAAAAACTGAACTCGATACCACATGGAAACCTTCGAACTTCGTGGTCGATGGCACCAACATTCCAAATCTCTCGTCCGAACAGCAAGGTATCCTTAATAACCTTGTTCAAGCCGGTGTTCAGGATCTTGGGTTTGCTGGGGCCGATGGAACCTTCTCCTTCGGCGATATCGTAGACGATATCAACCGCAAGAGTTCCTACGATAACGTGCTGCCGAGTGGTGTCCTGACTTATCGCGCTGGGGATTCCGGTCACGTCTTCCGGGTGGCTTACACCAAAACGCTGACTCGTCCCGATTACCGGGAATTGGTGCCGTTCGATTTGGGTGAAGCCAATCGCCAGTTGCAAGCAGCCGGCGTGCTTAATCTCACTAACCGCGCTGAGGAGTTCGATTTAGGAAATCCGAATCTAGTCGAGCAAACATCGACGAATTTTGATGCCGCTTGGGAATACTACTTCGGTCCCGGCCAACGTAATACTTTCTCCGTGACGTATTTCTCCAAGAGTCTCGAAGACTTCCTCCAGCAAGATACCTTCCGGCGTGATGTCGAATTGCTGATAGATTCCGAGGACCCCAGTCTTGGCACTGAGTTTGTCACTTCAGATACGAATTTCTGGTCCAATGCCTCGAGCCGCAGCATTCAGGGTGTAGAGGTCAGCGGTTACTTCAATATGACGGACCTGATTCCGGGAGCCGGATTCTTGCAGGGACTCAGTTTTGTCCCCAACTACGCCTACATCACCGGTGACCAAACCGATCCGATTTTCAACCAAACGGAATTGGCGAACGGAAACTTCGTAAAAATTGGCGAGAACTTCACCAATAGCCTCACGAATCAAGCCAAGGAAATCTACAATCTTCAGTTAATCTACGAGCGGTCACGATTCAATGTTCGGCTGTCCTACAATTACATCTCGCGGTTGCAGCGCAACCCTTCGACGGCCGCGATCTCCGCTATCACCTTCGATCGCGAATCCGCGACTATGGATCTGTCTATTCAGTATCGTCTCTTCAAGGATCGTGACACCCGTCTGTTCTTCGAAGCGGATAACTTGACGGATGAAGTCGGTGACGAACGTTACATCGGAAGCACCCCCGGACTCTATACCACGTCCTATTCGACTTTTGGTCGGCGCTACGTGTTTGGTATCCGCGGATCATTCTAATCAAGTAAGTTTACAAAGCCCTCCGAGTCTCTGGCTCGGGGGGCTTTTTGTTTTCGATCTATCGAGGTATTCAAGGAATATTGAATTCTGTGCAGCGAATTATCGTTTTAGTCCTACTCTCAATTTCCGCGGGTTTGAGCATGCTCTCAGCGGAGCAAATTCCGGACCGCGGAGCGTTGATCTACCAAAACAACCTCGCCCAACCTGACGATATTGAGATATGGAGGATGGAAGGCCCCGGTGTCACCGAGTTTCGGGACGGATGGATGGAGATGTATTCACCGGAGAAGGAATATCACCATGTGTTTTGGGGACCGAAAGAATTCCCTGATCGGTTTATCGCTGAGTGGGAAGCGCAGAATCTAAATACCGATGATGGCCTTTGCATCCTCTTCTTCGCGGCGAAGGGCATGGACGGGAGAGACCTATTCGATCCCTCGCTACCGAAGCGGGACGGCACGTTCAGTGGCTATACCAAAGGGGAGGTGGGGGCTTACCATATCTCCTACCACGCCAATAACCCCAAACGCCCCGATCGAGGTAAAGCGCATCTAAGAAAGAACAACGGTTTCAACTTGGTCCAAGAGGGCGCGGAAGGGATTTCAGGAAACTCCACCGCCGTCCATCAATTGAAGTTAGTCAAAGACGGGGCGCACATCCGCTTCTTTGTCGACGGTCGTAAGGTTATCGATTGGACCGACACAGATAGCAGCGAACCCCGCCCGCATTATGAATCCGGGAAGATCGGTTTTCGTCAGATGCAGTGGACTCATTTCCGCTATCGAAATTTCCGCGTTTGGGAGATTGAAGACGCTGATGATGTGCGAGCGGGCATGGCGGGACTTCCCGTGATCCATGCGAAGAAACGCAGTTGGGCGGATCCCGCATTTGACCGTGTGGCGAAGCGGAATTCTCCGTGTTTGCAGTGGGTGACGACGTCGGGGAAGGGACGCAGGTATGATGTTCGGTTATCTCAGGATGAATTATTTCCTGCCGAGAACTCTATCACCGGGAGCAACCTGCCTTGGGCCGTATTCAACCCCCACCAATCGTTGGCGCAGGGGCGCTGGTTTTGGCAGCACCGGGTTGATGGCGATCTCTGGTCCGACACCCATTCATTTTTGATTACCAATGAATCGCAGGACTGGGATCCGCCGCCTCCGGCGCGGTTTTTGGCCGGAATCCCGGGCGTTCATCCGCGTCGACTCGTGGACAAGTCCAACTGGGCCGAATTCCGCAAGCGGGCCGCACCGACTCGTGAGGCCGAACGAATTGTAGCGTTGGCTGAGCATTTTGTGGATCAGCCTCCCCCCGAGGAAGATCTCAGTATCGCCGACCTGCAGGGAGACGATGCCAAGAAAACGGACAAGATTCAAAAGGACGCGTCCAAGCTCGTGGGGAGTGACCTCTTCAACGGAGTCGATCCGCTCTGTAAGGCTTATGTTTTAACCGGTGAAGCGAGATACCGAGAGACGGCAGTGCGCTGGGCGCTGGAAGCATCCACTTGGGATCCTGCGGGAGTCACGCGGATCAATGATTTTGGGGACAGCCGCATCATGCTCTCGATGGCGACGGTATACGATACGTTCCATGATCATCTAGACGAGCAGCAGCGGGCAGCACTCCTCACCTCGATCGAGGCTCGGGCGGAGCATTTTTATCAAACGTGGGCGAACAACAAAGAGTCCGTGGTCCTATCCAATCATATTTGGCAGCACACCTTTCACTATCTGTTCGATACCGCGATTGCGGTGCACGGTGATATTCCCGCCGCGGCGACATGGTTGACCTACCTCTACGAAACATTCCTCGCCCGGGCCCCGGTCTTGGGTGGAGAGGATGGTGGCTGGGTTCACGGGTTTTCCTATTTCCGCATGAACATGGATATGCTCATCGATATCCCGCAGCGCATCAAAACCTACACCGGATTCGATTTTATCGCACACACCCCATGGTATCAGGAAAATGCCAATTATTTCCTCTACGGATTCCCTCCCGGCTCAGCGAGCACAGGGTTCTCGGACAACTCCCATGATCTTCCCG